>Ga0193705_1000118_pt1 | contig 16404 bp, 14 predicted proteins | sample U3m2metaG_FD_143045 | JGI IMG/M metagenome (GOLD analysis project Ga0193705, IMG submission 143045) | Soil microbial communities from a riparian zone of the East river system, Colorado, United States - U3m2 | ecosystem: Environmental > Terrestrial > Soil > Riparian zone | place: USA: East River... | reverse complement strand
GCGGGTCAAAAACACTGCACTATAATTTAAAAATTCTATGCTGAGGATGATGCCTTAGATCAAGAATTATTTGAAAAGCACATACGACTGCCAAAATAAACATTAAGACTACAGGTAGTAGCCTCACGCCAAAAATAGGAATAACAAGTATAACAACACCGGAGATTATCCTATAAATGGCCCATGTTCTTCTGGTCTTGTATTCTGAATCAGAATCGCCACCGACTGCTGTTAGATGAAGTATAGATTGAACAAGCAAGCAAGTAGATACCGAACCACAAATAAGCCAAAGCTCTGAAAAAGGTAATGCAATTTGTTGGTTACTTGATGCCACATGTTTTATACCAACTCCAATAGCGGTAAGTCCAACTACTAATGGGAAATGTATGTACAACCAAGCTATGTAAATTCCTATTCTACCTTTTTCACGAGCTGCTCTAATTGCTGAGCCATCTACATTATCAAAGTATATCCACCATAAACTAAACGGAATACTTAGTCCTAAACCTACTGATAATGTTGAATATATATTCCATTCATGACCAGCAAGGCCCATAACTACGCCTAAAATTGATTCGCCAAGTACTATTATAACAAAAAGTCCTATACGTTCTGGTAAATGAGAAATATTCGGCGGCGCAGACTTAATAGCTAATCTTCCTACCAATAATGGAGTACCGAAATCAATTGCCGAGCCTATTCCCCATAAAATAAATCGTAATGATGTTGATGGTACAAACGCTGATACTGTCCAGATTACAGCTGCTGAAGTGAAACCAATTAAGTATCTTTTTGTTAATGGCCTGGCAGAAGATATATGCCGTCCTACACGAAAATACTCTATAACTAAAATAAATCTAATAGCAGCATAAGAGAGAGCAAAACCTGCAGATGTCTTACCAAGGGCATCAGGTACATTTACAGCCATAGCTGCAGCTGCCATCATTTGCAATAGGGTTAATATTCTATGCCCTAAATCATCAGTATCAAACCTAGTAGCAAAAAAAGTAGCACCTATCCAAGCTAACCATACTGGTATAAAAAGCGCAATAAAGCTGAGTAAACCTGATAAAGAGATATCATGATTCAGATTTTGAGATAATTGGGAGACTACTACTACGAAGACTAAATCATAGAATAGCTCAAGCCATGTAGCATGGCGTTCTTTTTCTTCTTTCCTTTCTTCTCTATTAGACTCGTTCATTGTATAAATCCTGTATGGTTAGGTGTTTTTATTTGTCTATGAATTTCTTTCGCACCGCAGAAGCAATAGCTAGAGTTCCAACAAAAGTGGCAGAGCAGTAGCCACAAATTGTCTACTGCTCCAGATAATAATGCAGCAGCTAATGGACAGGCAGAATTTATTGACACCCTCGAGATGAAGCACCACCTTGACAATAATAAGGAAATAAAAAAGCCTGAATTAGAATGTCGTGTTTAATTAAATCACTATAAAACCTGTCATAGCGAATCATTCTTATTGTATTCAGGTTAGACTGTCATATAAAATTAGTAATGTTGAATCATCAATAATAAAAAACTAAAACCATAACACCGTAACTATTTGTATGTCCTACGGTACTAAGTAGCCATCATGCAAAGAGCAAAACAGAAGAAAAACAAGAAAATGGTCAAATTAGAGAAGCTTGTGGGAAAGAGTGGCAAGAATGGTCGTATCTATCTGCCAAAGAAATGGATTGGAAAAAAGGTTAAAGTGACCTTAGTGCAGTAGTGTATTTGATTTCTTCTGAGTTCAACAAAAAGCAGTCTTAGACCAGAGTTAATGCACATAATGATTGATAGATATATTAAATCTGGAGGAGAGAATAATAATACGCTTGTTAATGTTGAACTTTTAATATATTGCAGGTTGTATAATGACGTCATTAAGAAAACGCTTGACATGATTAATAGCAACTAATCTCAACAAATAATCGATCCATATTATTGTTTTCTTATCGATAATCATGCTATGAAAACTGGTATCCAATCTATCTATAGTCACAAAATAAAGAAAGTTATTGTATGCTAGTAGGCAAATCATATTTTAAGTAATGATGCTACAGAGATTCATGCGAGATTGTATATAGTCAGTCCCAATCCAAAAAATGTACCTTAGGATCCGCGAATAGAGTCACTTAGGCAAAATATCGAAGCTCCGTCACTTGGAATACCGCTGCAACACAGCTTGGAGAATGCGACAATGAATCACAAAGAGCGATTTGGGTTATGGGTACATGAGGACTAATGTTCTTCATCATTGGCAATGGAACGAGAGGGTTGTGCTGGATTGAACCATCAATGACATTACAGTATTTACAGAATACTTCTTCTTAGGTTTATGGTTTGGTTACGCTTGAGACACATATCTTATTGAACCCTAGATCTTTGATGTAAATTATTATCTCATATCAAAAAATGACTGTTAGGAAGATAATGATGGCGGTGGTTGAATCTCTCTTACACTGAAGTTTTTGAAATCCATATCATCTATGTTATCCCATCTAAATATTGCAATAGGACCACCCCATGTAATTATTGTATTAGGAGTGCCACCACAATCATTTTGAACAGCTCTCCAATTTCCAGTGTCTGTAAATCCAAAGACTTTATGCCAATTATTTCTAGGTGTGTTTGTACTATCAAAACCATCATCAATCCATTGTTCTAAATTTACTGTACCATCATTTTTATTGTAGAATATTGCCTTTATTCCGATCCATTTTCCTTGCAGCTGAGTTTCTGCATATTGTTTCTCTGGATCTTCGGTTGTATATCCCGCAGTGAATTCTAGCTCTTTTTCAAACTTGCTTCTTCCAGTTTCGTATAAATTTGAATGATATGATGTCCCTTCGCAAGGAATACTATTGGTGTGTATTCCACCACGTGCCAATAATTCTATATGAGGAGGACCATTGTGTATCGAATCGGTGAAACTATTGATTTTAAAGTATCCTGTCATTTCTACATTCTTCCAGTCGTTAGCTAATTGCATATATCCTTTTGAAGCTAACTGTTGTTGATTTAATGTTGAAATCTTATCTGGATGATATCCTGACGAGGCATAGACTCCAAATCTTACTTCTGTGGAGGTCACCTTGAATGAACCGTCTCTGTTTTTTATTAACTTAATAGACTCTATATGAAAATGCGGGTCGCTGTTTGGATTGTTTCTATTCATACTCCACTCTTCCCTATGCCATTTCTTTTTACTCAACTCTCGCCCGTGATGTGTCTTAGGTATCTGTTAATCCAGATAACCTTCTAGTTGTTGTTAAATTAGTCTCAACATAATTACTATCATTATTTGAATCATTTACGTAAAGATATTTGCCGCTCTGATTATACCGCAGATCAGACATAGTCAATACCTTGAATCCATTATCGTAAAGATACTTCATCTCGGCAGCAAATAAGCTGACGTCAGTGCTGTCAGGTAGTCTGTTGTTATCTATGTCATGATACCCTATTATAGGGATTGATCTCATAATTCCATCAGGTTGGTTGTTGAATTCTGTCTGTGAATTAACAAGTTCAACAAATTTCTGGAAAATCATGGTATCGTTATGTGATAATGCATTGTCCATTCCATTATGAGTTATTTCCTTAATGTCATATCTGTTAGTATGTGTTAATGTGCCATTACCATAGAAAGTTCTACAATCAGCCTGAATCGTTCCTCTCTTCCCACCATCACAATGCAGATGCATTAATCCAGTAGTGAAACCCCCTATAGAAAGATAATAGTACTTTGCAATTGTGGTTACATCAGTGGCATTATTCCATCCTGCACTGTGAGGCGGTGAAAAAACTGTAGCATTAACACCATGATCTGCCAAACATTGCTTTGACTGACCTACTTCATAATTTAGTTCGGTGTATGATAGTTTATTTAGGCGTTTATGATTCATGCTATGAGATTCTATATCATGACCTTCTTTATGTAATTCCCCTATATCTCGCCATGTCATCCTAGGTTGTTGTATATCTTCTTTACCAGCCCAATTACAGACTATAAAAAAAGTCACCTTGAATCCATATTTATCTAAGATTGGTTTAGCGTTTACAACTTGGCTTTTATCATCATCATAAAAATTTAAAATAATTTCTTTCTTGGTATTATTGTTTGGAGACAGTGGTGACGCTGAGGGCGACGGTGATTGACCCAGACCAAGAGTATACCTTATCTGTCCATAAGCTTGAATTGACGAAGATAGAGTCATAGAAGCTGTGAATGCGAGAATGACAATTATGGCTAATACGACTCCTCTTTTTCTAGTTATCAATAGAGATTGTCTAGGATGACTATCTACATCTAAGATATTTTACTTTGGATTAACAATGTGAACTGACAATGTTAATTTAACTACTATGCCTACTTGTACTAAGAAGGTACTTGCTTTGTACATCTGAGCCTAGGCTTAGCTTATCTTAGAATATAAAAAAATAAGATCCTCAGCTAACATAGTTAATTCATGTCTATATATAACCTCATCAAAGTATAACACTCATAATCCAGATGGGCTACGAAAATGTTATTCTAATTGTCATATTTATTGGGATAATACTATTTGGATCAAAAAGAATTCCGGAGCTTGCTAGATCACTTGGTAGGGCACGACACGAATATGATAAAGCGATGTATGAAAGCATAAGAGAGCGATCCGAGAATCTGAAAACCAGCGATGAAGAAATAGAATCTAATATTAACGAAAGACGATCTAGACTCATGCAGGCAGCATCTAAAGTTGGTATTTCAAATATTGATTCACTTTCCGATGAAGAACTTGGTAATATGATTATTAATTCGATAAAAAATACAAAGGATCACCAGCAATAAGCACGAAGGAAGGTTTACGGTCTTTCGCTTATCCTATACAATATAAGTTACTGTGTGTCTAAAAAATGTCATTGGAAAAGAATCAAACCAACATGCCTCGAGTTCAGCTCGTAATATGTCCTTTATATTAAGACAGATGGCGTAATACTTATCCACAAATGTTACTTTTCTGACCTTCTCATTGCAAGTAAAAGTTCTTGCTATAATTACAGCTGGATATATCAGAATTAGCAACATTCATTTTATGTTCCATCACCACTATCATAATCATACGGTAATATCACCCTCTTGTCTTTAGAGAATCGGTATTGATCGGCATCTCTTTTATTCTCCCGTTGTATTTACATGAAGATCCTACATCTTTCTCTCCAATTATTATCAATACACTTTTAATATATAATTAATAAACTTGAGTTAACAACGTTAATCATTATATAAATAAATGACACATTATAGTACCTGCAGCTTCATGAAAGAAGAAGATGACAACTATACTACTATTGCTCAAAATAATAGTACCGGTGGTGGTAACAATGACAAGGATGAGGCTGATAGTTTCACCGTATCTCGTAATAATGTCTTAAGTACAATTGAAAGTTTTATAGAACAAATACTTAGAATAAGAAAAACTCTCTTGGGCGTTTCTATATCTGCTTTAGTATTAGCACCCCTTGCGATAGGACTCTCAATATTCTTACTAAGACACCCTTCATTCTTTACCATCCTAGATCAAGAAGATGAATTCGGACTCGTTCTTAGCATATTATTAGGTGCAGTTATCGTAATCTCCTCAATATGGCTAGTTGCAGGTATACTGCAGTATCGCATCGTAGATTCATGGAAGAAGAAGAGATACAATGATTATTTGAAGGAAAAACAAGAAGTTGATAAAAAGATTGCATCACAATACGGATTAGATATGGATTAGATATGGATTAGAGTTTTCGTATAAGTAGACAGTAAGACTACTACTATTGTGTAAACTATTCCTATACTAGTACTACCCTTTTACGTCTCTAGATCTCGTCTAGACCTAGACTCCTCCTCCATTACTGGTAGCAACAGCGCTCTCCTTTCTTCGTGGAAACATTGTCTCATAAGGCTCTAAAATCGTTCTACAGAATTCTACACCTTTCGGTGATGGCCTGTAAACTGTAATTGTTCGCTTTCCAAATAATACTTCATTTCTGCTAATCAATTCATTTAATTCCAAGTCATCAAGAATACTCTTGTGTTTTTTCAAATTCAATCCACAGAAACTTATCAATGCTGTCTGGTTGAGCTCTCCATGTTCTACGAGTTTTAGGATTATATCTTTAATGATGTAGATCCTGTCCCTGTATGAATACTGCGAACCAGACAATAATTAATGACTATTTCATTGTATATATATTATAATATATTCTATGGAATGAACGAATCTTGTAATTATTGCTATAACAGTCATTAACCGTGATTAGTCTTCTAAAATGAGAATAGCACATCATATCTTCATATCCTGATATTTATTATATGTTTTGTCTTTCTACGTTAATTTATTCATTGTATATAAAAATATGAGCCAAACGATAGCTCAAATTAGAAAAAAGTAATAAATTATGTCTATTAGTGTTCTTGCGGCGCTCTAGTCTCACCACGAATCTGATAGACTACTACCCCCAATAGTGTGAATGCCCCAACTATAGCTGCTATAAAGGCTACCAGGAATACACTAGTTGCAATACGGGCTAATTCAACACTTACGCTAGCTGTGAAAATCGCAAATACCAGAACAACGAAACCAATCAAAGCAAATAGACTCAGTAATATCGTCCTGATATTATTAGAAATTCTAGCGGATTCAGATAAGTAGCTATTACCATCCTTTTCTGGCTCGCCGATTGTTGTTGAAGTTATTTTCCCTACGATTTTATCTTTGATATTCGTTAGACCTGAGGAGTCAGATTTATTATTACTGTCTATTGACTCTTTGGTATTATTTTTCTCCTTCTCTGGGTCGCTCATATTACATAAGACCATACGTACGCCCTATTATGTATAACGCCAAAGTTCATCAGATTCTACATAAGCAGCAGTGTAAGTAGCGTTACTTGATTGCTTGTTCTGGGATCATGGACCTTGAGTCAATAACCACTCCATTGTTATTGCAATTCTAGGTATATACGCCAACTAAATACTTATTATATTACTACCATCGCCGTGTATCTCCTTCAAGAAGTCCAGAGCCGACATGAATTCTATCTATATGCTTTGATAAATCATCCTTGTTTTCAAATTTGGATTCACAATAAGGGCAAACGATTGACACTTTTCTCGTAGCAGCAACAGAACTTGATGGTACTTCAATATTTGCTAGCTCTATACTTTGATCCGTTGAATTTCCGACTATTGACATCAACGTTATAACCCCAACTACTGCTGTTGTTCTACTTTTTTTATCACTAATAGTAGTTGTTGCGGTTGCAGTTGTCGAAGTACTAGTCTTTGCATTTGCATCTGTTTTTGCTATGACTACTAACCTCCTTATTCCTTTACTTCTCATGAGAGATACTGCATCCTTTACAGATGCATCTTCGTTAATTGTAAGAATAGGCGAGCTCATTATTTCTTTTAAAGTAGTTTTGAATGGCTCTTTATTTTCTGCAACAACCTTATACAGGATGTCCCTTTCAGTAACTATTCCTGTTGGCTCCGCTCGACCCTCTGCTACTTTTTTAGAACTTGCAAGAACTGATGAGATTCCTTTTTCTTTCATAATTCTTGTTGCTTCTGAAACATTAGTGTCTTCATCTAATAGGGTATAATTTGTTTCAAGAAACTCTCGTACCTGTTCAGACATGGGTAATTCATACATGAACGATCGATAGCCTGATAACCCATAAAGATGTATATAATATCAGCTTATACTTATAGACATGTAATACATATGCGTAATGAGTACAGTTGTAGCAATAAATCCATGGTCTTAACCAAAAAAATCCATTTATTACATTTATTAGTAGGGCCTTATAGGGATCATTCTCATAGACTGGAAATCGATTGCAAATCAATAAATTAATGTGAATCAGAGTTCAAAACATGAATTATAGACAAACGTTCCAAACCTTCGGAATTTTAATAGCAGTAGCTGTAATAGCCACTGCAGCGGCAGCAACAACAATAGTATCTTCAGGTGCTAGTAGCATTAACTATGCTCAGGCCCAAACAGGAGTCAAGGTGTCAATCGTACCAGGCTCTTCTACATTAGGTGACAAAGCATTCTCTCCTAACCCAGTCAATGTAAAAGTCGGAGATACTGTTACGTGGACTAATGATGATACACAATTTCACACTGTGACATCAGGCAGTCCAGGCGCCACAGGAGAGCTTGGAAAAGTATTTGATTCGAAATTATCAGGACCTACTGCATTGACAACAAAAGGGAAAACCTTCTCTCACAAATTCACAGAAAAAGGAGAAATCCCTTATTTCTGCCAATTGCATCCTACGATGTTAGGAAAGGTAGTAGTATCATAAAATAAGTATTTCCTACACTTTTTTTTTGTAATCACCTATCGAGACCTATTCCATGATGTCCTAGGTGGTGTAGGACGAAGACAACAAGAAGATGTATTATGCTAGATCGATCTTTAAAAAATGAGATAATTATGAGTAACTAATGAGAAAAAGAACATTATATGCATGTATAGTCAAGTACAAAGCAGAGATGTAACTTTCATTTAAATACTCAATATCATAACTGTAACAAAAAGGTGAAGTTTAATAATGCTAGAAGATAGTAATGATAAAAACATTGATTTAGGAAAGAGAATTGATGCTTTAGAAAAAATCCCCCTTAAAGCAAGCATAATATTAGCAATAAGTCTGGCTAGTTTCTTCACATATTATGATATATCAAACTACGCCTACATAGCACCTGTATTAAAAGCAAATTGGAATGTTGGAGATGCAGAAATTGCTTATGGTGCATCTATGACAATATTAGGATATGTAATTGGTGCCTTTGGTATTACCGTAGTTGCAGACTGGTATGGAAGAAAACCTGCTTTCATATTCTCAATTTTAATGTTGTGTATTGGGTCTATTCTAGTATCCTTGGCTGCGGACATGGTACAGATGTATATATTCAGACTGCTAACTGGGATTGGTATTGGAGCTGAAATAGCAATTGTGGGTGCATACATTGGAGAGATATCGCCAAAGTCAAAACGAGGTAAATATACATCTATCATAATTATACTGGGTTGGATAGGCATAACATCCACTGGTCCTATCTCCTTACTATTGATTGGGCATAAATTTCCTCTCATGAATATTGACGGCTGGAGAATAATAATGGGAATACCAGGAGTCATTGCGCTTATTTCATTACTTTTCAGTGTTCGCATGCCAGAATCTCCTCGCTGGCTTTTATCGAAAGGAAAATTTAAGGAGACCAACCTAGTACTAGTATCATTAGGTATTAGATCTCTAGAGAAAGAAGGAGAAGGAAAAGAAGAAGGTATGGAAAAAACCTCTTTCAACAAAGAAAAATTTAGCTTATTATTGCGACTGTTCAAAAATAAACAATTATTATTCCGAATATTGTTTCTTACAGCCATTTGGTTTCTTGTACTAATTCCAATCTACGCATCGTTGCTACTTGTAGTCGCTTACACTAATCATGGTTATTCAATATCCCAATCAATATCGATAAATGTTATTGGAAGTATTGGTTTTGTGGCTGGTGGCGTTGTATCAATTATACTAGCTGATAAAATTGAGAGAAAACACCAGGTTGCAGTAGCTAGCAGCATAATGGGTATTGCATTTATTTTACGTGGATTGTTAATTAATGATTATATTGGCTTAGTTGTTGCAAGTTTCATAGCCTTTGGGTCAAATGCGTGGCTTATCAGTAGTTTATTAGTCTACACTTCTGAAAATTTCCCAACTAAAATAAGGTCATCAAGTTCTGGAATAGTTGAAGGAACCAGTAGAGCGTTTGCTACAGTAGGACCTATACTTTTTATTTTGCTTGAACCGTTTGGCTTTTTAAATACGATGGTAGCAATAGCAGCTTTCTCTTTGATCGCAGCATTTCTCATTGCGTCACATGGACGCCATACTCTTGATAGATCTTTAGAGGAATTAAATAAAGAATAAAATATTAATATAAAGAAATGAAAGGGAGTTCTCAATTAATGCATGACTAGAACTGATAGAGGACAATAACAATAATTAGGCTCAAAGTTATCAGACCTAACTAGAGATATTTAGTAGTAAAGAATTACAATTCCTTTCTCACGCATATTGTCTAAATAAATTATACCTGTAGTTATTTCTCATTTTTATAGCTTAGTGAAAATAGCACATTATGTATCTTAACGTAATTAAGTCAATAAACTTATAGATATCAGAGTTATGAAGAACAATACTTTAGCAATCGTAGCAATTGCAGCAACAGTAGCAGTATTGCTAATTGCCACAACAGCAACATCATTACTGACCAACGAGGCATTTGCGAAGAAATCGAGTTTTCACGAGACTGCATCCCAGGCTTGTGTTAACGAAGAAGCTAGATGCCAAAACCTCCTTGCACAACTACAAGGACATGACCAAGCAGCAAACGTAATCGGCAATCAGCCATAGACAATCCAAAAGACGATAGAACAGATAAAAACCATAATAATGTGGAGGTTTAAGCGACTCCCATTCAAATTTTTTTGGTGTCTAAAATTGTTAGCAAACTTCAAAATAACTTTATAATGTTATGCCATCATATAATTATCCGACCTAACGACATCTTATTGAATAGAAAATAGCCTCACAGAATCAGTAAGAATAGTCGATGCAAGTTAACTTTGTTAGTTAAGGTTTATCTTGGCTTGTGGTCTCTGTAAGACAGAGCAATAAACGAATTATGAAAACTTCAATTGCATGTCCTGTATGTAGAAATGGGAGGAGAATAGTAACGGACTCTGAATCTTGTGAGATTATTTGTAGTAATTGTGGAATCGTAATTTCAGACAATGCGCTAGATATAGCCCGGTCAGAATGGTATGCTACCGGTGATGAAGAAATAAACGATAAACTCAGAGCAGGAATTCATACTTCTCTAGCCAGATTTGATATGGGATTATCCACGATTATTGGTAGAACAGACAGAGATGCCAGTGGCAATATACTTGATGCTGCAATGCGTTCAAGAATGCAAAGGTTAAGGACATGGGATATAAGATCACAGGCTCAAAGCTCTGCTGCTAAGAATCGCAAACAAGCCTTTACACAACTTAGTTTACTGAAAGATAAGCTTAACCTTTCAGACGCAGTAATCGAAAAGACAGCTTATATTTATAGAAAAGCTCAGGAAAGGCTACTGATACGAGGAAGGACGATTTCTGGAATGTTAGCTGCAGCAATATACATAGCATGTAGAGAAATGGGGACTCCAAGGACATTGAATGATATAGCTACAGTTAACAATATGAAACGCAAGGAACTTGCACGAAACTATAGGTTACTTTACTTTGAACTTGATCTTAGAATTCCAATTATCGATCCTATGAAGTGCATTGTCAAGGTTGCAAACAAAGCCAATCTAACCGAAAATACTAAGCGTCTAGCGTTAGATATTATGAAGGAGGCTATAAAAAAGGAGATATCTGCTGGTAAAGATCCTATGGGGCTTGCAGCTGCTATACTTTACATATCTTGTCTAAAGACAGGCGAGAACACAACGCAAACTGATGTTGCACGTGCATCTGGAAAGACAGAAGTGACAATCAGAAATAGATTCACTGAGCTAAAAGGTAAACTCCATCTATAATGGACACTTAAGTAGTAGTAGTAGTAGTAGCAGTAGTATTGCATCTTGAAACTTATCTGCCGTGCATGTTTATACAGAGTAATGTGTATGGGGACATTCTATTAAAGACCATTACTTTTCTAGAAACCGTCGACGCGGAAACGGTGGTGAAAAAAAAGATTTAGAGGTTTAAATTTAGTGCGCGGGGATTATCCTCATCACTTATTGGGCATAACCGCTGGACTATTTATGACAATATCTGTCTTAGCTATGGTTAATTCCCCATTCTTTTCAGCAGTTATTATTTCATCTACAGACTTCAATATCTTTGGGGTGGCATTAGCATTCCATTTTACAAAGTTTAGCTGATATAATGGACTGTATCCTTTTTCTCCTGGCAATGCGCTGGCAATACCTAACTGAAATCCCATTGGAGATCCACTTGTCTTGATTCCATTAACAAAGTCATAGCCTTGCTGACGAGCTGAGTCTGGAGTAAGTGCTAAATTTGGGGCGACATTTACCTTGAAGCCAGTGGTGTTTGTTATAGATGCAGCAACTTGGCTATCTGATGCATCAGTTGCTATAAAGAACGCTATTTTCCCATTTACATACCCTTTAGACAGTGGTATAGATACAGCGCTTGATGAGGAATTATTGTTAGAAGGGGGAGATGGTGCAATAGCGGAAGGATTGTTTGTTTGTTCTTGCTGCGCTCTAATCTGCTGTTTCAGCAGGAGCTGCGATCCTAGTATAGCAATGGTGGTTATAGCGACTGCTGCTAGAAGAGTATATATTTTAGGCTTCACTTGAGTGTTCATACTACAATAATATCATGAATTATTATAAATGAAGTTCTATTACAAGACCAGAGCTTTAACTTTGTTCTGGCCGTAACGTATATCCATCCCTCACTCTTGGTATCCTTTTTATTTAGTCTATAACTAGCATGTCAGATACCTAATGCAACGTGGCTACATTATTTTAACTGTGGGCGCTATATTATTAGTCAAAGGAATGGTTATATCTGCGTTATCGGAGGGATCTTTTGCAGGTACTATTGTGAATCAAAATACGATTACCATAGGTGAAGCTACTGTTAATCCATCACAAACTGTATCTGCAAATATTCATGTTACAGAGTTAGGGCGTCCTATTTCATTAGCAATACATTCCAAACCATCTTCAAATGTTATACTGATCGAAATAGTGAAAGATCCAAATGGCAGAGTAATAAGTCAGGAGAAGTTTACAAGGCAATTTTTTATTACATTTAAACCTAATACCCTGGGAAACTATACTGTTAGTATATCTAATTTAGGAACTGGATCGACAACTGTTGATAGTATATTGAGTTATCTTCCATTTACTAGTGAAAACAGCCGAGTTGATCTGAATGCAGTATTCGGCATCGTCGCAGGCATAATTTTAGTTATCATAGGTATCATTACTCTAATAGTTGGCTTAGCAATAGTTTTGATAGACAGAAGAAGAGGGGAAAAGGCTTTTAAATCAGCTTAGGAAGATTGGAGCAGGTCCTTGATAAATTCAGAAGCAGGATTGTACTTTAACGTTTTGTTAGAGTAGCTTCATTAGCAGAATTATAACACACCAGCAGCTAGCGGTACAATCTTACTATCACACGCCAATTGGCCCATGATGTATCTGTTTCCTGTGTTCTTGTAATTTCTCAGAATTATCAAATCTTTCCATACACATATCGCAAATAAACTCAGAAGCCTCTGGCAGTCTAGCATCACTACGAGAATTTGTCTTATCGTCAGACGAAGAAGAAGATGACAAGAGACCTGTTAAGATGCTATGCCCCTATAAACATTCTTAGCGGTCAGAATAAGCTTTGCATTAATTGTGCACTTGAGATCTAGACGAAAATAAATAAATGATACGGAGAGAAGAATAATATTAAAGAATTATCTTTAATGATTTACGGCTGAATGGGCTTGAATAACGATTTTAAAGATTTCAAAGATGCTATAGAATACCACGAGGCAACAAAGCATTCAGAGCTTAGCATACAACTATCACGCCATTATTTGGATTGGGAAATAAACCTCGTCCTTTCAAGATCTATACTAAATTACCTTCGATATCTCTGCCGCGAGATTTTTCCCAACCCACTATGAGCGCCCTCAAGTCAATTAATGGGAGCACTGAAACAATCAAGCCTAAAAAAAATACTAGTAATACTGGTGGTTTAAACTCAAAGCAATTAGCAGAGATTTTGTTCTTTTCTGCAGGCATTACTCGAGAAATGAATTATCCTTATGGCACTTATTATATGCGGGCTGCCTCTGCAACAGGCGCTCTATATCCTATAGAGTTGTATGTTATCAACCAAACTCTACCTGATCTGAAGGCAGGAGTATACCACTTTTGTCCCGGGGACTTTACACTTACCGAACTGCGACAAGGTGATTATAGAGCTGAATTAGCAGAGGCTACTAGCAGCGAGAATGAGAGCACAATAATATCCTCTCCCGTTACCATTGTATTTACCTCAATAGCTTGGAGAAATGCATGGAAATACCAAGCCCGTTCTTATCGCCACTGGTTTTGGGACGCTGGTGTAATAGCTGCCAATATGTTGGCTACGACTAGTTCCATCGGTTTGCCTACTAATTTAATCATGGGTTTTGTAGATGCCACAATCAATCGCCTTCTCGGTTTGACTGATAAAAAAGAAGCGGCCATAGCTTTGGCTACAGTAGGTGGTGTGACAGGCGGCAGCTCGCCTGATCTCCAATTTCAGTCTAAGAAAAGCATATCTGTCATTAGACCTGAAATTCTACCCTTATCAAAGATGGGTGAGAATGATTATCCTGAAATATGGAAAATACACGATTCGTCTTGTATTAATAATAAAGAGCAGGTAAATACCTGGGTCAATTCTTCAGTTACTCTTAAACGAGAGCTAACTGCAGGAAAGAGTTCGCATTATCAATTACCGCTAAAACATGATGATGCGGAATCCTTAACAGAACCGAGTCTGGGTTCGGTTATCTTAATGCGAGGTTCAACACGTCGATTTGCTCAAGAGTCAATCTCCTATTCGCAGCTATCTAATATCCTCCATCACTCGTCAAGAGTCATCCCACTAGATTTTCTAAAAGAACTAGGAGAAAGCATAGTTGATTTTTACTTCATAGTTAATGATGTAAAAGGCCTAGAACCTGGGAGTTATTTTTTCAATCAGGCGGAAAATTCTCTTGAACAACTTAAAAGAGGAACCTTTAGAAGTATGTCGGAATATCTTTGTTTGGGGCAGCAGCTTTTCAGAGAAGCTAGTGTGGTATTCTTTCTAATGACGGATTTACAGGCTGTTCTCAAGGCTTTCGGAAATAGAGGTTACAGGGCTGCCCAGTTTGAGGCTGGAATTATTGCTGGTAAGATATACCTTTCTTCATATGCCCAGGAGTTAGGTGCCTCAGGTTCAACGTTTTATGACGATGCAGTTACTGAGTTTTTCTCACCTCATTCCAAAGATAAATCTACAATGATCACTATTGGTGTTGGCGTCCCAGGCTATAGATCTAAACCAGGAAAAATCCTGGCTGGGAGACTGACTAGAGCTGACCTGTTAAAAGAGTATGCCTAAACCTCAATTTTCTAATTTTGAAATACACAGACATCATTTTTACAAGCTTATTCTAAATAATACAAGCTATTACTATTAATTATTATGTGTATTAAATTTATCCAAAAATACACTTTTGTGAAATTCATCTATACAATCTTGTTTATGGTTTATACAAAAATTTACTCTTGCTACCATTTCATTACCGCGTATTACAGGCATCCAGCCAATCGCTTGCTCCTTACAGTTTACGATATCGCAATGTAATTTAGTCAATAATCATCGTTATTTTCATTTACTATCTTAAATTCGCTTGTATTTTACAAGGTAATCTATGACCAGCTGATTAAGAAACCACATTTGAAAGCCATATATTAAAAGATATTTTAGATAACTTATTATAAACTCATATTCTTATATTGCCAGGTTTTTACTCATATATACAATTGAGATATAATATGTTATTACCCAGAGCCAGATATTATCGAAAAATTGAAACAAAATAATACAAATGTAGTAGATACACAGACACAGAGTAAAAGCAAAAAAGGAACTTAACTTGGCAGACTAAAGTTAAATATTGCACCTATACCTTGTTCATTAACATTATTATTAGTATTCTCTACCCATATCCTTCCACCATGTGCTTCAATTATCTTTCTTGACAAATATAGCCCCAATCCTGTTCCTTTTTCAGATTTAGTTGCAAACTTCTGAAATAATCTATCTTTTATCAAAGGATCAATTCCTCTGCCTGTGTCTGCAATACGTACTACTAGAAAGTCGTCTTTTTCATCTAATTTTCTTACAGACACTGCTACTTTTCCCTTCTCTGTAAACTTCATTGCGTTATCAAGAAGGTTGAACAATACTTGACTAATTTTGTACTGATCACATTTTACTATCAATGATCTTTGCACATTATTCTTTTCCCCATCATCCATAACATCATTCTTTTCCAGATCAAATATTATCGGTACTCTTCCTATTTTGTGACCGTATTTCTTTCCCATATCTCCTATTACATTAAAGATTATGGAATACAGATCAACTTGTTCTTTCAAATCTAGCTTAAAGCTATTGCTCTCAATATTTGCTACCTGCAAAATATCTTCTGCAAGTCTTTGCAGTCTATCTGCGTTGCGTAGAATCATTTCAATCTCTTGTTTCACATTTTCCCGT
>Ga0193705_1000116_pt1 | contig 16480 bp, 17 predicted proteins | sample U3m2metaG_FD_143045 | JGI IMG/M metagenome (GOLD analysis project Ga0193705, IMG submission 143045) | Soil microbial communities from a riparian zone of the East river system, Colorado, United States - U3m2 | ecosystem: Environmental > Terrestrial > Soil > Riparian zone | place: USA: East River... | reverse complement strand
CGTCGACCACGGTGAACGACTCCGGCCCGGTCGAGCGCAACGCGACCCGCGCCGCCGGGTAGTCGCGGCCCGCCCAGACGTAGCCCGCCTTCGTCCGGCGCAGCTCCGGAAGCGCGGCCGCCCGCTCGAGCGCCGCGTCGCCCAGCACCTCGCGGTCCCGGTCGTCCAGGGGCGCCTCGAACGCGGCCGCGAGCACGTGGCCGTCGAGGACGCGCGGGTTCTCGTGGTCGAGGATCGCCGCCTCGACGCGCCGGCCCAGCAGCGCCCGAGGCTCGCGCATGAAGTACTGGTCGAGCGCGTCCTCGCTCGCGACGAGAACCGCGAGCCCGTGTCCGCGCCGGCCGGCCCGTCCCCACTGCTGCCGCAGGGACGCCACCGTGCCCGGGAACCCGACCGAGATGACGCAGTCGAGCAGGCCGACGTCGATGCCGAGCTCGAGTGCATTCGTGGCCGAGACGCCGAGCAGGTCGCCCTCCAGCAGCCGTCGCTCGATCTCGCGCCGCTGGGCCGGCGTGTAGCCGGCGCGGTAGGGGGAGAGCAGCGAGTCGTCGCCGAGCCGGTCGGCCGTGAAACGGTGCACGAGCTCTGCGGCGCGCCTGCTCTTCGAGAAGCAGAGCGTTCGCAGGCCACGTGAGACGAGATCGGCCAGCAGCTTCGAGGCCTCGCCGAGAGCGCTCGCGCGCAGGCCCAGCTCCTCGTCGGTGAGCGGCGGGTTCCAGAGCGCCACGGTGCGCTCCGCGCGAGGCGCAGCGTCGTCCCCGATCACGGTCGTCTCCACCCCGATCAGCCGAGAGCCGAGCTCGCCCGGGTTCGCGATCGTCGCCGAGGCGAGCAGGAACTGCGGCTCCGCGCCGTAAATGCGGGCGAGCCGCCGCAGCCGCCGCAGCACGTTGGCGACGTGCGAGCCGAAGACCCCGCGGTAGACGTGCGCCTCGTCCACGATCACGTAGGCGAGGTTCGAGAGCACGTCGCCCCAGCGGTCGTGGTGCGGGAGGACGCCCACGTGGAGCATGTCCGGGTTCGAGAGGATCAGGTTCGCCCACTTGCGCACCTGCCAGCGGCGCTCGGCGGCGGTGTCGCCGTCGTAGATGGCGGCCCGCAGCTTCGGCAGGCGGAACGAGCCGAGGGCGCGCAGCTGGTCCTGCGCGAGCGCTTTCGTCGGGTAGAGGTAGAGCGCGCGCTGCTTGGGCTCGCGTGCGAGCGCGTCGAGTACCGGCAGGTTGAACGCGAGCGTCTTCCCCGAGGCGGTTCCGGTCGTCACGACGAAGTGCTCACCCCTTGCCGCGGACTCCCAGGCCTCGGCCTGGTGCGCGTACAGCGCCTCGACGCCCTGCGCGGCCAGCGCCTCCCGAACTCGCGGGTGCAGCGCTTCCGGCAGGGGCGCCAGCTGCGCCTCCCGCGCCGGCACGAGCTCGAGATGAGCCAGCTCCTCGCCCTGGAGCAGGTCGTCCCACAAGGCAACGCTCGTGGCCATCGACCGATGGTAGCCTGGGCCTACCGGGGTGCCCTGCGGGGCTGAGATCACACCCGACGAACCTGATCCGGGTCATGCCGGCGAAGGGAGGAACAGACTTGGAATCACGACGAGCTGCCGCGGAGGCCGGGCTTTGCTCGGCCGGAGCTAACCCGCGTCGTCTCGCCGAGCCCGCGAAGGAGGGGGCTCATGGGGGAACCCTGGGTTCCCCCATGTTGGGCGAAGGGAGACGATGGTTCCACGTGCATTGACGATCGCCGGCTCGGACTCGGGCGGAGGTGCGGGCATCCAGGCCGACCTGAAGGCCTTCGCGGCCGCGGGCTGCCACGGCATGAGCGCGATCGTGGCCCTGACCGCCCAGGACACGACGGGTGTGAGCGCCGTGCACGAGGTGCCGCCAGCGTTCGTGCGTGCTCAGCTCGAGACGGTCTTCGGCGACATCGGCGTGGACGCGGCTAAGACGGGGATGCTCTTCTCCGCATCAGTCATCGAGACCGTCGCCGACTTCCTCGCCGCTCAGCTCGTGCCGCTGGTCGTCGATCCGGTGATGGTCTCGAGCTCGGGGGCGCGCCTGCTCGAGCTGGACGCTGTCGAGACGCTCGTGGCGCGACTCTTTCCGCTGGCGGCCGTTGTGACGCCGAACCTGGCCGAGGCCGAGGCACTCGTGGGGGAGGGGACGAAGCGGGAGCTCGCGTGGCGCCTGCACCAGCTCGGCGCGCCGGCCGTGATCGTGACCGGCGGGCATGGCGAGCCGGTCGACCACCTCTTCGACGGAGAGCAGCATGTGGAGATCCCGGTCACGCGCCACGGTGTCGCGGCCACGCACGGCGCCGGCTGCACGCACTCGGCGACGCTCGCGGCGTTGCTCGCGCGCGGCGAGAGCCTCGAGGAGGCGGCACGCGGAGCTGCCGCAGCGGCCTCGCGCGCGGTTGCGAACGGGCTCGCCGAGCTCGGTGCCGGCGAGGGCCCGGTCGACGTCTTCGGCCTGCGAGGAGCGGTGTGAACGCGGGAGCCGACCTCGCCCTGATTCGCGAGCGCAAGCCGCTCGTCCACCAGATCACGAACTTCGTGGTCATGAACGAGACCGCCAACGCGACCCTCGCACTCGGCGCGCTCCCCGTGATGGCGCACGCGCCACAGGAGGTCGAGGAGATGGCCTCAGCCGCGTCGGCGCTCGTGCTCAACATCGGCACGCTCTCGGACGAGTGGGTCGAGTCGATGCTGGTCGCCGGCCGGGCGGCGAACCGCGCCGGCGTGCCCGTCGTCCTCGATCCCGTCGGCGCGGGGGCGACCGCCTACCGCACCGAGACCTCCCGGCTGCTGCTGCGGGAGCTCGACGTCGCCGTGGTCAGGGGCAACTCGGCCGAGATCGCCACCCTCGCGGGCCGCGACGCCGAGATCCGGGGGGTGGAGGCGGTCGGAGGGGCCGGCAACCCCGACCTGGCGCGTGAGGCCGCGCGTGCGCTCGGCTGCGTTGCCGCGGTCACAGGCCCGGTCGACCACGTCTCCGACGGCGAGACCGCCCACGCGGTCGCCAACGGCCACGAGCTCCTCGGCAGGGTCACGGGCACGGGCTGCATGTCGACGGCGATCACCGGCTGTTTCCTGGGCGTGCGCCCGGAAGACCCGCTGGCCGCTGCGACGGAGGCGCTGGTCGCTTTCGGCGTCGCCGGCGAGGAAGCGGCCAGGAAGGCCAAAGGGCCGGGCACCTTCCACGTCGCCCTCTACGACGCGCTGTACGACCTCGACCCGCGGAAGCTCGACTCCAGGGCGAAGCTGGGATGAGGCTGCACGCGATCGTCGAGGAGCTCGACACCGCGCGCGCCGCGGTCGAGGGCGGCGCGACGGTCGTGCAGCTGCGCCTGAAGGGCGCTTCCACCGAGGAGCTCGTCGAGGCCGGCCGCCCGTTCCGCGACCTGCCCGCGACCTTCGTCGTCAACGACGACGTCGAGGCCGCTCTGCAACTCGAGGCGGACGGGGTGCACCTCGGCCGCGACGACCCGGGTGCCGGGCGCGCGGTCGAGGGCGGCCTGCTGCTCGGCACGTCGGCGGCGTCGGTCGAGGAAGCGCGGGCCGGCGAGCGCAAAGGCGCCGCCTACGTGGGCGCAGGCCCGGTGTGGGCGACGCCGTCGAAGGCCGACGCCGACCCGCCGATCGGGCTCGAGGGCCTGGCCGAGATCGCGGCTGCGGTCTCCGTCCCGGTGGTGGCGATCGGCGGAGTCGACGGCTCCAACGCCGCTGCCTGCATCCGCGCCGGAGCCGTGGGCGTGGCCGTCATCCGCGCCGCCGCCGACGCCCGGGAGCTGCGCGTGGCGATCGATGCGGCTCTCTGAGGTCGGCGAGCTCGGCCTGCTGGCCGAGCTGGAGCAACGCGGGCTCGCGCGCGGGATCGAGCACGACGCGGCGCAACTGCGCGACGGGCTCGTCATCACCCAGGACGCGCTCGTCGAGGAGGTGCACTTCCGCCTCGACTGGACGACCCACCGCGAGCTCGGCTTCCGGGCCGCCGCGGTCAACCTCAGCGACCTGGCCGCCTCGGGGGCCGAGCCGGAGGCGCTGCTCGTCAGCCTCGGCGCTCCCGCGGACACGGAGCTCGACGACGTGCTCGAGCTCTACGAGGGGCTGAACGAGCCCGGGGTGCCGCTCGTGGGCGGCGACACGACCAGGGCGCCGCAGCTCGTCCTCGCCGTCACTGCGGTCGGCCGCTCCGACCGCGTTCCCGGTCGGGCGGGAGCGAAGCCCGGCGACCTGCTCGTCGTGACCGGCCCGCTCGGCGCCGCGGGAGCCGCCTTCCGCCGGCAAGGGCACGCGAGGCCGCCCCTGCGCCTCGACGAGGGCCGCCGCCTCGCCCGCGCGGCGAGCGCGCTGACCGACATCTCCGACGGCCTGGCAGTCGACGCGGGCCACATCGCCGAGCGCTCCGGCTGCCGGATCGAGATCGAGCTCGAGCACGTGCCGCTGGTCCCCGGAGCCACCGTCGAAGACCTCGGCTTCGGCGAGGACTACGAGTTGCTCGCCGCAACCCGCGACCCGCTCGAGCTTACGGTGATCGGACGGTGCGCAGAGGGAGCCGGCGTCGAAATCCGCCTTGCCGGAGAGCCCGTACCCCAGACGGGTTGGGATCACTTCGGCGGGCGAGGGACCGACGACTTGCGCTGAACGGCGCGAGCGACGACCCTAGGAACCGGTGCTGGTCTTCATAGTCAGAAGGCTGCTCTGGGCAGTGATGCTCATGTTCGTGGTCACGCTGATCACGTTCGTCGTGTTCTTCGTGCTCCCGGGCGACTCGCGCAACGCGCAGCGAAACGAGCAAGGCTTCGCGCCGGGCCTTCAGACCCAGTTCAACATCCGTGGCTCGTTCGGCGAGGAGTACGCGCACTTCATGAGCCACATCGTCCGCGGCGACCTCGGCGACTCGATGCGCTCGCGCGACGCGGTCACCGACGTGATCCGGCAGACGCTGCCCGTGACCGCGTCACTGATCATCGGCGGGATGCTGCTCGGGATGCTGCTCGCGGTGCCGATCGGCCTGCTCTCGGCGTTGCGTCCGCGCTCGCTCCTGGACAAGGGGCTGATGCTGTTCGTGCTGATCGGGTTCTCGGCCCACTCGCTGTGGCTCGGGTTGATGCTCTCGTACCTGCTCGGCGTGAAGGCGCACGCGTTCCCGGTCGGCGGCTACTGCGACCTGACCTACCATCCGGAAAGCGCCAGCCTCTGCGGTGGCCCGAAGTACTGGGCGTACCACATGTTCCTGCCGTGGGTGACCTTCGCGTTCCTGTTCGCGGCGCTCTACGCCCGCATGATCCGCGCGAGCCTGCTCGAACAGCTCGGCGAAGACTACGTGCGCACCGCGCGCGCGAAGGGCGCGGGCGGCTTCCGGATCCTGCGCGCCCACGTCTTCCGCAACGCGAGCCTGCCCGTGATCTCGATGCTCGGCATGGACGTCGGAGTCGCCTTCGCGGGGGCGCTCTTCATCGAGACCGTCTTCACGCTGCCGGGGATGGGCCAGCTGCTCGTGCACTCGCTGGCGAACGGCGACCTGCCGATCATCTTGGGGATCGTGCTCGTGGTGAGCATCGCGGTCGTTATCGCGAACCTGCTCGTGGACATCGCCTACTCGATCGTCGACCCGCGCATCCGCCTGCGCGGGAAGGGCGACTCGATCGCGGCCTCGCGCTCGTTCAGCCGCCAGCCGCGCGCTTCGCAGCAGCCGGTTGTCAGCGAGTCGGCGTCGACGCCGTGAGCCAGGCCGCCCAGGCCTGCTCGTAGTACGACCGCGGGCGGGCGCCGATGACCGTCTCCTGCGGCTCCCCGTGCTCGAACAGGATTGCGGTCGGGATCGAGAGGACGTTGTAGCGCGACGCCGTCTGCAGGTTCTCGTCGATGTCGAGCTTGGCGAACTTGACCCGCTCGCCGTGCTCCTCCTCGAGCTCGCGCAGCACCGGCTCGACCGCGCGACACGGGCCACACCAGGGGGCCCAGAAGTCGACGACCACCGGTGTGTCCGATTGGAGGACCTCCAGCTCGAAGTCGGCATCGGTCAATTCGCGCACGATGTCGATGCTACAGGCGGCCAGTGAGGGCGCGGAGGCGCAGGGCCGGGACCTTCCAGATCGCCTCGAGCACGATCCGTCGGCTCATCTTCGACCCGCCGCGCTCGCGGTCGGTGAACGCGATCGGCACCTCGAGCACCTCGAAGCCCGCGCGCAGCGCGCGGTACGTGGTCTCGATCTGGAAGGCGTAGCCCTGCGAGGCGATCGCGTCGAGGTCGATCGTCTCGAGCACCTCGCGGTGGTAGCACTTGAAGCCGCCGGTGAGGTCGTGCACGTGGACGCCGAGCAGGTGCCGCGCGTAGAAGGAGCCGCCGGCCGAGACGAAGCGGCGGATGCGGCCCCAGTTGCGGATCGAGCCGCCCCTGACGTAGCGCGAGCCGAGGATCAGGTCGGCGTCGCCGGCCCAGCGGATCAGGTGAGGCACGTCGGCCGGGTCGTGGGAGAAGTCCGCGTCCAGCTCGAGCACGAGGTCGGCCCCCTCGGCCAGGGCGCGCTTGAACCCGGCGATGTACGCGGGCCCGAGGCCCTCCTTGCGCTCGCGATGCAGCACCTGCACGTAGTCGAGCTCGGCGGCGAGCCGGTCGGCGACCTCGCCGGTGCCGTCGGGCGAGTTGTCGTCGATCACGAGCACGGAGACGCCCTTGTCGCCGAGTGCGCGAACCATGGGCTCGATGTTCTCGCGCTCGTTGTAGGTCGGCAGGCAGACGACGGCCTTCACGTCCATATGATCGCTGTCGTGGCGAAGGCGCTCCCCCGCAACGCCGAAGTGGCCGAGCAGCTGGAGCTGCTCGCCGACGTGCTGGAGATCGAAGGCGAGGCCGCGTTCCGAGTCATGGCCTACCGTCGCGCGGCCGCGCGCGTGCGCGAGACCGGTACGCCGGTGGCGCAGCTGGCGCTCGACGGGACCGCGAAGGAGCTCCCCGGAATCGGCGCCACGATCCAGGAGAAGATCGTGCAGATCGTCGAGAAGGGCGAGATCGAGGCGCTTTCGAAACGGCGCAAGACGATCCCGCCGGAGGTGGTCGAGTTCCTGAACATCCCGGGCCTCGGGCCGAAAACCGTGCGCAAGATCTGGCAGGAGCTCGGGGTTACCACGCTAGCGGAGCTGAAGGAGGCCGCGCGCGCGCAGCGGCTGCGCACCCTTCCGGGGCTGGGCGCGAAGCTCGAGGAGAGCGTGCTCAAGTCGACGGCGCGCAAGAAGAAGACGACCGGCCCCCCGCGCACGCTGCTCGGCCAGGCCCTGCCCGCGCTGCTCGCGGTCGTGGACGTGCTGCGAGAGCACCCGGCCGCGGAGCGGGTCTGCGAGGCGGGGAGTGCGCGCCGCCGCAAGGAGACCGTGCGCGACCTCGACATCATCGCCACCGCCAGCGATCCGAAGGCGCTGACGGAGCATTTCGTCTCGCTCTCGTGGGTCTCCGAGGTCGTCGCTAAGGGCGCGACGAAGGCGACGGTGGTCTCACACGAAGGCTTTCGCTTCGACCTGCGCGTTGTCCCGCCGGAAAGCTACGGCAACCTGCTGCAGCACTTCACCGGCTCGAAGGAGCACAACCTCGCGTTGCGGGAGGACTCGGTGCGGCGTGGCCTCTCGGTCTCGGAGTACGGGATCACCGAGGTCGAGAGCGGCGAGGTCTTCACGGCCACGACCGAGGAGGAGGTCTATACGCGGCTCGGCTACGCGTACATCCCGCCGGAGCTGCGCGAGAACTCGGGCGAGCTCGAGGCGGCGCGAAAGGGCGAGCTGCCGCAGCTGGTCGAGGCAGGCGAACTGCGCGGCGACCTGCACACGCACTCGCACTGGTCGGCCGACGGCAAGAACACGCTGGAGGAGATGGTCGCCGCCGCGAAGGCCCGCGGCTACGCGTACTACGCGATCACCGACCACTCGCACTACCTGCGCGAGGGCCGCATGGAGCAGCAGGCGAAGGAGATCGACAAGCTCGAGCAGCGGGTCGCACCGCTGAAGCTGCTGAAGGGCGTCGAGGTCAACATCAAGGCCGACGGCACGCTGGACGTCTCCGATGAGGATCTCGCCGAGCGTGACTGGGTCGTCGCCTCGATCCACACCGCGTTCGACCGCTCGCCCACCGAGCGAGTGCTGGCGACGATGGAGAACCCGAACGTGCACGTGATCGGCCACCTGACCGGCCGCAAGATCACGCGGCGCGAGCCGATGGAGATCGACCTCGAGCGCGTGATCGAGAAGGCGCTCGAGACGGGCACGTTCCTTGAGATCAACTCGCAGCCGGACCGGCTCGACCTGCGCGACGTGAACGCGCGGCTGGCCGGGGAGGCCGGCGTGCCGATCGTGATCTCGAGCGACGCGCACCAGCTCCGGGCGCTCGACTACGTCGACTTCGGCGTCGCGCAGGCGCGGCGCGCGTGGCTGACCAAGGAGCAGGTCGCGAACACGCGCACGTGGGCCCAGCTGAAGAAGCTGATGAAGTGAGCAGGCCCGTGCGCGCGGTGATCTTCGACCTCTGGAACACGATCGCCGAGTGGCCGCACGACCGCTGGGCCGAGGTGCGCCCCCGGGTGGCCGAGCGGCTCGGGCTCACGCCTGAGGAATTCGACACGCGCTGGTACGGGGAGCTCGCGCACCTGCGCGAGACCGGGCCGATCGCGGACGTGCTCGCTCGGTTCGACCTCTCGCCGGACGCGGCCGAGGACGTGCTCGCCCTTCGGGGCGACGTCACGCGGCAAGGTCTCGTCCCCGTGCCGGGCGCCGCGGAGACGATCGCGGAGCTCCGCGACCGCGGTCTGCGCACCGGCCTGATCACGGTGTGCAGCGAGGACGTGCCCAGGATCTGGCCGGAGACGCTCTTCCACGGGCTCTTCGACGCGGAGGTGTTCTCGTCGTCGGTCGGCCTCCGCAAGCCGGACCCGCGCATCTACGCGCTGGCGCTGGACGAGCTCGAGGTGCCGGCGAGCGAGGCGATGTTCGTCGGCGACGGCGCCAACGACGAGCTGGCCGGCGCGGAGCGCGTGGGCATGACGTCGGTGATGCTGGAGGTCCCGCCCGAGAAGCTGCCCGGCGAGGAGCAGCCGGAGTGGGACGGCCTGCGCATCCGCTCGCTTCCCGAGCTACTCGAGCTGGTCTAGCGCCGCGTCGTGCAGGGCGACGCGGTAGCGCCAGAGCGCGCGGCCGGTGTCGAGCAGGGCGGCGCGCAGCGGGCCGCCCAGCTCCGCCGTGGTGCCCCAGCGCGCGGCGCTGATCTCGTGCGTGTCGATCGGCTCCAGCACCTCGGCCGAGGTACGCGCGGAGAAGACGTGCGTGCGCCAGTCGATCACGCCGTCTTCGCAGCGGAAGGTCGCCTGCGAGCTGACCAGGAACCGCTCGAGCTCGATCTCGACGCCGAGCTCCTCGAGCGCCTCCCGCCGCACGCCGTCCTCGAACGGCTCGTCGGCGCGGACGCCCCCGCCCGGCGGCCGCCAGATCCCGGGCGGATACGAGGGCTTCTGGATCAGCGCCAGCCGCTCGCCCGGGTCGAAGACGAAGAACGTCACGTCGTGGCGGCGCTCCGGCGAGCCGCCCGCGAGCGCGAACTCCTGCGGGCTCACGTCTCCTTCCCAGCGGAGGGCTCGCGGCTCGCCATAGCGTTCGCGCAGCGGTTCGAGCACGGCTTCGGTGAGGTGCATCGACCGATGGTACGGTCGCCCGCATGCCGCTCGACGCGCTGGCGCTCGCGCTCGGGGCCGCCGCGCTGCACGCGCTGTGGAACCTGCTCCTCGCAAGGGAGCGGGACACCGAGGCGGCGTCGGCGGTGGCCCTGCTCGCCCTCGTCGTCGCGCTGGCGCTGCCCGCGGCGCTGACCTGGCGGGTCGAGGGCGCGGCGGTTCCGTTCATCGTGGGCTCGGCCGCGCTCGAGCTCGCGTACGTGGCCTTGCTCGCGGCGGCCTACCGGCGTTACGAGCTCAGCCTCGTCTACCCGGTCGCACGGGGGATGGCGCCCGTGCTCGCGCTCGTGATCGTCGTCGCGGCGGGCGGGGCCAGGCCTTCGGCGCTCGGGATTCTGGGCGTGCTGGTCGTCGCCGTCGGCGTGCTGCTCGTTCGCGGAGCGCGCGGGAGCGCGGGCGGGCTCGTCTTCGGCCTCGTGATCGCGGCGGTGATCGCCGGCTACACCGTGGTCGACCGCTACGGGATCCGGTACGCGGCGGCGGGGCCCTACCTGCTGCTCGTGATGCTCGGGCCGGCGCTCGTCTACCCGCTCACCGTCGGCGGCCGGCGGGTGCGCGCGGCGGTGAGCCCTGCGACGCTCGTGATCGGCGCCGCCACGGCGTCGGCCTACCTGCTCGTGCTCCTCGCGTTGCGGCTGGCGACCGCCCCTGCGGTCGCAGCGGTGCGAGAGACCAGTGTCGTGATCGCTACCGCGGCGGCCGCACTGCTGCTGCACGAGCGCGTGGGTGGTACGCGTCTCGGCGGAGCCGCGCTCGTGGCAGCCGGCGTGGCGCTCCTGGCCCTCTCCTAGAGGGTGCGCAGGAGCTCGAGCAGCTCCGCCGGCGAGCTGACGACCAGGTCGGCCGCGCCGCGCAGTCCGGCCGGGCCTTCCGCCGACGCGACCGCCACGCGAACCGCGAGCTCGAGGCCCTGGAGGCCGCGGAAGGCGTCGAGATCGGTCGTGTCGTCGCCGGCGTAGAGCGCGCGCTGCAGGCCGCGCTCCGCGAGCAGCGCCCGAACAGCCGTTCCCTTGTCCGCGGCTATTGGCGGACGCAGCTCGAGCACCTTCCGCCCCCAGCGCGCCTCGAGGCCCTCCGCCTGAGCTCGCTCGGCGATCGACTCGAGCGTCCGCCGCGCCGCCGCCTCGTCGTCTGCCTCGCGCCAGTGGAACGCGACGGTCAGTCCCTTGTCCTCTACCCACGGCCACGACTCCGACGCAAACGGCCGCAGCGCGTCTCGCCAGGGCTCGGCCTCGGGTGCGAGCTCCAGCCCGTGTACGCCGACGTAGACGACGCCCTCCACGCCCACGAGCCGAGCGGCCTCCTCTCCCGTGCGGCCGCTGACGCAGGCGACCAGGCCGTAACGCCCGACGAGCCGTCGCACCTCCGCACGCGTCTCCTTCGGGACGGCCGCCAGCTCCGGCCGCGCGACGATCGGCGCAAGCGTCCCGTCGACGTCGAGCAGCACGGCCGCCCGCGTCGGTTCCTCGCGCAGCCGCGCCAGCGCATCGTCCACAGGCCGCAGAATACGGCGGTGCGGCTCATCCTCATCGGTCTGGTCGCCGGGTTCTTCAGCGCGCTCTTCGGCGTGGGGGGCGGAATCGTCGTCGTCCCGCTGTTGATCCTGGTCGCCCGCTACAGCGAGCGGCCTGCGATGGCGACCTCGCTTGCGGCGGTCGGCCTGATCTCCCTCGTCGGCGCGATCTCCTACGGCTTCCACGGGGAGCTGAAGCCCGGCGCGGCCGCGGTCGTCGGCATCCCCGCCGCGCTCGGCGCGGTCTTTGGCAGCTCGCTCCAGCAGCGGCTCGCCAACCGGACGCTGTCGCTCGCGTTCGCGGCCCTGCTCGCCGGCATCGCCGTCTGGCTGCTCGTCTGATGTGGGCGCTACTGGCCGCGGGAGCGCTCGGCCTCGTCGCGGGCGTGCTGGCCGGCCTGTTCGGCGTTGGCGGCGGGATCCTGTTCGTCCCGACGCTGACCCTCGTCCTCGGGCTGACTCAGCTCCACGCGGAGGCGAGCTCGCTGCTGGCGATCCTGCCGACCGCGGCCGCCGGGGCCTGGCGGCAGCGCACCTACGGCAACGTCCGCTGGCGCCCCGCCCTCGTCGTGGGCGTGGCCGCGATCGTGGGAGTCGAGGCGGGGGTGCAGATCGCCGAGGCCCTGCCCGAACATGTGCTGCGGCGGCTCTTCGGCCTGCTTCTGCTCGCCGTCGCCGCCCAGCTCGCGTGGCGCAGCCGGCGGAAGCCGCCCTATGCTTCCTGACATGGCGGGCGACGAGGAGCTCTGGATCCCGCTCGTCGACGAGCCGATCGGCTCGATCGTGGCGCAGATCCAGGAGGAGATCCCGGAGATCGGCGGTCTCGTCGACTCTCCGCGCAAGCTGCTGGCCTTTCGCACCTTCGCGTACGTTCGGGTCGGCCTCCTGCTCGGCGGCCTGCTCGTCGAGAGCGACGTGGAGACCGACGAGACCGGCACCTGGGCCGAGCAGCTGATGAGGAGCCCGGAGCACCACGACCAGGTGGTCGCGGAGGTGCGCGCGGTGGCCGAGGAGGTCGCCGCCGACCCTGCCTACGAGGACGAATCGGTCGGCCCGAGCGACGCGGAGCGCAAGCGTTTCGCGACCTTCGCCAAGCAGCGCCTCTCCGCCGACTCCTAGCAACAACCGTCACTCGCCGCCGTCTTTGCTGATAATGCGGGGACGGTGGGGAAGCGGCTCACGATTCTCGTGGCGCTGCTGGGTCTGCTTGTTCCGCTCGTCGGGACGGGTGGAGCCGGCGGTGCCCGCTCGACTGCAGGCGCCTCGGCGCGCGCGGTTGCGATCCGCGTGCTCGTCCCGGGGCAGGCCGGTGCGCAGGCCGGCGCGATCTCGTCGCCGCCCTACCACGCGGCCTTCGGCTCGAGCTTTGCCTACCCCGCGGACGGCTCCGTCGTCACGACGGGCTCGCTGACCGCCTCGTCCTCGAGCGACTCGGGCAGCTCCGCCACCGCCGCCTCCACGAGCGAGGTCCAGTCGCTGAGCGTCTTCAAGGGCGAGATCGTGGCGAGCTCGGTGAAGGGCGCCGCCCGCGGCTCGACCCGTGGCCGCGCGGCCCGCGGTGACTTCTCCGGCGCGACCATCTCCGGCCTGACCGTCCTCGGCTCGGCTACCTCGGTCGCTCCGAACGGCCGCGTCGCGCTCGGCGACTGGGGCTACCTCGTGACGCTCGAGCAGGGCACCGACACGAGCTCCGGCGCCGGCGGCATGCAGGGCTTCCACGGCTTCGTCACGGCGCTCGCGATCCACCTGACGGCGCCGCACGGCGGCCTCCCGGCCGGTTCGGAGATCCAGGTCTCCTACGCCGAAACGAGCGTGCAGGCCAGCGTGGCGCCCGCGCCCGCGCCGATTGCGCCGGGCCCGGTCAAGAAGGCGCAGCCAAAGGTGGTCAAGAAGACGCCGAAGGCGCCCGAGCCCAAGCGCAACGGCCGCACCTCACCGCCTCTGCTCCAGCCTCCTCCGGGCCTCCAGCCGGAGCTGACCGGCGGCGGCTACGTCTTCCCCGTCTACGGCCCGTCGTCGTTCATCGACACCTTCGGCGGCTTCCGCGGCGACGTCCCCGGGAACTGGCATCACGGCGACGACATCTTCGCCGCGCTCGGCGCACCGCTCCTCGCCTGTGCCGACGGGATCGTCTTCTCGGTCGGCTGGAACGACCTCGGCGGCAACCGCCTCTGGCTCCGCGACGACCAGGGCAACGAGTTCTACTACGCGCATCTCTCCGCGTTCACGCCGCTCGCCAAGAACGGACGGCGTGTGAAGGCGGGAGAGGTGCTGGGCTTCGTCGGCAACACCGGCGACGCCCAGGGCACGCCCACCCACCTGCACTTCGAGGTGCATCCGTTCTCGCTGCTCTTCATGGGCTACGACGGCGCCGTCAACCCGACGCCTTACCTGCAGGCCTGGAAGCACCTGCAGGACGTCCGCTTCTACAACGTCGCCGGCTGGCTCGCGCAGACCGGGATCTCCGATCCCGCGCCGAAGCCTGCTGCGATCCTGCTGCAGGTCTCCGACATCTCGGAGGCCAGCGGCCTCGATCCCGGTTCGCTCCAGCGGGCGATGGCCGCCCGCGACCGCGGGACCGAGGGTCAGCTGATCAGGTCGCTAGGGCTGCGCCCGAAGGCGCCGCGGCCCTAGGGCGAGTTACCGCTCAAGGCTGCGCTTACGACGCCGTTTCAGGATGCACGGGTTCCCCGTGCGTCCGTCTGAACTGACCGGTCGACCCGCTCTAGTTCGAGTTACCGCCCGAGCCAGAGCCGCCGTAGCCGAACTCCTCGTCCTCGCCGAAGATCCGGTCCTTCAGCCAGCGCCGGGTCTCGGGCCCGGTCATCGGGTTGAAGAGGATCCCGAGGGCGATGCCGGCGAGCAGCATCGTGCTGTTGCGGCCCTTGTGGCTGTCGTTTCCCTGGATGCGGTCGGCCGCGCTGCGTAGGTCGTCGATCGCCGAGCGCAGCTGGTCCTGGATGTCCTTGTCGCTCGCGACCTTCGTCGCGACGCCGGTCACACCCCGGTTGCCGATCAGCTCGTCGTACACGTCACGGGCGGTGGCGAAGGCGCTGCGCAAGTTGTCCCGCAGCTCCTCGTCCTGGATTGCCCGCTTCACGTACGGCTTCACGTCCTGAACCCTGTCTTTGGCCTTAGCCATGAGCAGGCCGTCCTTTCGCTCGTTTGTAGGCGGAAATCTACCCTGCGCGCGCTCGGCGCTAAACAGACGCGGCGGCTTGGCGCTCCGCGGCGGGCGCGGCCTGGGGCCGCGAGCGGCCGGGGCGCTGGAATGCGACCGCCAGCACGTCCTCGATCGAGTCGGCCAGGATGAAGTCGAGCTCCTTGCGCGTCTCGGGCGGCAGCTCCTCGAGATCGGGCTCGTTGTCGCGCGGGAGCACGACTCGCTTGAGGCCGTAGCGCTGCGCCGCGAGGGTCTTCTCGCGGATCCCGCCGATCGGCAGCACCTGGCCCGTGAGGGTGATCTCGCCGGTCATGCCGAGGTCGTCGGCGACAGGCTCGCCGCGCACGAGCGAGGCGATTGCGGTTGCGATCGTCACCCCGGCTGAAGGACCGTCCTTCGGCACCGCGCCGGCGGGCACGTGGATGTGCACGTCGTGCTCGGCGAACCAATTCTCCGGCAGGCCGAGCTGGTCGGTGTGCGAGCGGACCCAGGAGAGCGCCGCCTGTGCCGACTCCTGCATCACCTCGCCGAGCTGGCCCGTGATCGTCAGCTTGCCCTTGCCCGGATAGGCCGTGGCCTCGATGAAGAGCACGTCACCGCCGACCGGCGTGTAGGCGAGGCCGGTCGCGACCCCGGGGTCGGCGGTCCGCTTGCGCGGGTCGGCCGGGAAGCGGCGGGCGCCGAGCCACGCACGCGCCCTGCGCACGTCGATCGAGATCTTCTTCGCCTTGCCGTCGGCGAACTCGCGTGCCACCTTGCGCAGGAGGTCGGCGATCCGCCGCTCGAGGTTGCGCACGCCGGCCTCGCGCGTGTACTCGCGGATCACGGTCCGCAGCGTGTTCGCGCTGATCGTGACCGGCTTGTCGTCCAGGCCGTGCGCCTCGAGTTGCTTGGGCACGAGGTACTTGCGCGCGATGCCGAGCTTCTCGTCCTCGGTGTAGCCGGAAAGGTGGATCACGTCCATCCGGTCGAGCAGCGGGCTCGGGATCGTCTCGAGCTGGTTCGCGGTGCAGATGAAGAGCACCTTCGAGAGGTCGAACGGCAGGTCGAGGTAGTGGTCGCGGAAGTTCGAGTTCTGCTCGGGGTCGAGCACCTCGAGCATCGCGCTGGCGGGATCGCCGCGGAAGTCGGCGCCCATCTTGTCGATCTCGTCGATCAGCAGCACCGGGTTCTTCGACTCGGCGTCGCGCAGCGAGCGAATGATCGTGCCCGGCATCGCGCCGATGTAGGTGCGCCGGTGCCCGCGGATCTCGGCCTCGTCGCGCACGCCGCCGACGGAGAGCCGCACGAACTTGCGGCCGACCGTGCGGGCGATCGACTGGCCGAGCGACGTCTTGCCGACGCCGGGCGGGCCGACGAAGCAGAGGATCGGGCCCGAGAGGTCGTTCTTCAGCTTCGAGACGGCGAGGTACTCGAGGATCCGCTCCTTCACCTTCTCGAGGTCGTAGTGGTCCTCGTCGAGGATCTTGCGCGCGTGGGCGAGGTCGAGGTTGTCCTCGGTGGTCTCGTTCCAGGGCAGCGAGATGATCCAGTCGAGGTAGGTGCGGATGACGCCGTACTCGGCAGAGGCCGAGGGCAGCTTCTCGAGCCGGCCCAGCTCGCGGTCAACGGCCTTGCGCGTGTCATCGGGCAGATTCTTCGCCTCGATCTGCTCGCGCAGCTCGGCGAGCTCGGCCTGCTGCTCGTCGCCTTCGCCGAGCTCCTCCTGGATCGCCTTCAGCTGCTGGCGCAGGAAGTACTCGCGCTGGCCCTTCTCGAGCTCGGACTGCACCTGCGTCTGGATCTTCGTTCCCAGCTCGACGACCTCGAGCTCGCGCTTGAGGATGCGCAGCACGTCGCGCAGGCGGTCGCTCACGTTCGCCTGCTCGAGCAGCGCCTGCTTCTCCTCGGTCTTCAGGCGCAGGGTCGAGGCGACGAGGTGGGAGAGGGCGCTCGGCTCGTCGACGTTGGCCGCGGCGAGCTCGAGCTCGGGAGGCAGGTAGGGCACGAGCGAGATCAGGCGGCCGAACTCATTCTGGACGCTGCGCGTCAGCGCCTCGAGCTCCTGGCTCTCCTCGACGACGTCCTCGACGACCTCGAACTCGCCGACGAGGTAGGGGTCG
>Ga0193705_1000114_pt1 | contig 16527 bp, 13 predicted proteins | sample U3m2metaG_FD_143045 | JGI IMG/M metagenome (GOLD analysis project Ga0193705, IMG submission 143045) | Soil microbial communities from a riparian zone of the East river system, Colorado, United States - U3m2 | ecosystem: Environmental > Terrestrial > Soil > Riparian zone | place: USA: East River... | reverse complement strand
TCGTCTCGTCGATAGCCGTGCCGGCGCGCGCCAGAAGCACCAGATCTCTCGCTGCCGCGACGACCGTCCCGCAATCGGGTGTGGCAGCGACTGTGATCCCTCGGCCGCGGCGAAAGTCGAGCAGGCAACTTCCTATTCTGCGGAATCAACCCGGGGTTTCGCTCCGCCGACGCCGGTGCTCACTTCGCCAACGCCCGGAAATGACTTCTGGCGGCTGCTTGCCGCTGCGGGGTTCACGCCTCGTCCGCTCGACCCGAGCGAGCAGTGGTCGCTGCTCGACCTGGCCTACGGGCTGACCAACGCCGCGCCGCGAACGACTCGGGGAGCAGTGACCTGCGCAAGGCGGACTTGGCGGGCTCCGCGGAGCGCCTGGAGCAGATCGCAGCCGAGCTACGCCCCGAAGGCGCGTTCCGAGAGCGCCCCGAGCTGGGCCTCCAGGACCGCCGGCTCGCGGACACGTGGCTCTTCGTTCTGCCCTCGACCTCGCCTGCGAACGCGGCGGTGCCGTACGAGGAGCGGTTGCGGTGGTTCACGGCACTCCATGACCACCTGGGCGGCTAGGACCCCGGGGCTCCTCGAGGATCGTCCGCCACGAGAGCCTCGGCGACCCCGTATTTGTCGACGATGACGTAGCGCTCGGTCCGCTCGACGACCCCCTCGAGCTCGGGGGTGTCGTGACCCGTGTGGAGCGCGAAGCGGTCGTCTTGCGACCGCACGGACTCGTACTCCGCGATCGTCATGTGCACCTTCTCCGGGCACCCTCCGCATTCGCAATGGAACTCGAAGTAGCCGTCCTCGGGGGGCCACCCGCGCGCCTCCGCTTGCTTGGCGACACGCTCGAGCCGCTCGTTGACCTCCCGGAAGAGCGCTTCGTTCCGCGCCCGGCGTTCGAGCCGTGCCTCCATCAGCCGCTCCAGCGGTTTGTGATCGGAACCCGGCGGTCTCGCCCAAAGGCCTTGGGGCGGAGCTTGACTCCGGGCGGAGCCTGGCGGCGCTTGTACTCGGCCCGGTCGACCATCATGAGCGCGCGCTCCACGAGGCCGGGCTCGAATCCGTCGTTGGAGAGCTCCTCGCGCGAAAGGTCGTGCTCGACGTAGGCCTCGAGCACCCGATCCAGGACGTCGTACGGGGGAAGCGAGTCCTGGTCGAGCTGGTTCGCTCGCAGCTCTGCGCTCGGCGCCCGTTCGATGATGCTGGCCGGGATCAGCTCGCGACCCGCCCGTTCGTTCAGGTGCCGCGCCAGCCGGAACACATCTGTCTTGTAGACGTCCTTGAGGAGCGCGAAACCTCCCGCCATGTCCCCGTACAGGGTCGCGTATCCGACCGAGAGCTCGCTCTTGTTCCCGGTCGCGAGCAGGAGCCAGCCGAACTTGTTCGAGAGTGCCATGAGGATGACTCCGCGCGCCCGGGCCTGCAGGTTCTCCTCGGCGAGCCCGGGCTCTGTGCCGGCGAACGGCTCCGCCAGGACCGCGTTCAGGCTCTCGACCACGGGCTCGATCGACAGCTCGAGGTATCGGGCCCCGAGGCTCTCGGCGACCCTCCTCGCATCGGCGCGCGTCTCGTCGGAGCTGTAGCGGGACGGCATCGAGACGCAGACGACGTGCTCGGGGCCGAGCGCCTCGCAGGCCAGCGCTGCCGTGAGGGCGGAGTCGATCCCGCCCGATATCCCGAGGACGACCTCCCTGAAGCCGTTCTTCTGGGCGTAGTCGCGGAGCCCGAGCTCCAGCGCCAGCCGCATCTGCTCGAGCTCCTCGAGGAGCGGCGCCACGACCGGCGCGGCGGGCTTCCCGTTCGTCGCGACGGCAGCGTCGATGTCGATCACCGGCGGATCGACGGCGCCCGACTGCTCGCGGGCTAGGGCACGCCGGCGCGCGTCGGACAGCCTGCGGGCGATGGTCGTGGACGGATCGATGTCGACGACGAGCAGTGCCTCTTCGAAGGCCGGGCCGCGGACGACCACGTCGCCGTCTTGGTCGAGCACGACGCTGTGGCCGTCGAAGACCAGCTCGTCCTGGGCACCGACGGCGTTCACGAGGGCGACCCAGCAGACGTTGTCCCGCGCGCGGGTGGCGAGCATCTGCTCACGCTCGCGTCCCTTGCCGAGATGGAACGGGGAGGCCGAGATGTTCGCGAGCACGTGGGCGCCCGCGAGGGCGAGCTCCGTCGCGGGCGGGCCGGGCTGCCAGATGTCCTCGCAGATCGTGGGGCCGACGAGCGTCTCCCCGAACCGGAGCAGGAGCAGGTCGCGGCCCGCCTGGAAATACCGGTCCTCGTCGAAGACCCCGTAGTTCGGCAGGAACCGCTTGCGGTAGAAACCCTTGACCTCGCCGTCCGCGCAGACCGCACAGGCGTTGAAGAGATCGCCGTCGAGCAGGGGTGCTCCCACGAGCGCCGTCACTCCGCGGGCCTCGCGGGCGACCTGGGCAAGGCTTTGCTCGGCGGCGCGCAGGAAGCTCGGACGGAGGAGGAGGTCCTCGGGCGGGTAGCCGGTGACCGCGAGCTCCGGGAAAAGGACCAGGTCGGCGCCCGCGTCCCGCGCCTCGGCGAGCCGCGTCAGAATGCGGTCGCGATTGCCGTCGAGGTCACCGACGACGGTGTTGATCTGCGCGAGCGCGAGGCGCATGGCTCCTCTAGTCTAGCGGTTTTCGCCTCATCGGCGAAAACCAGACACACTCCGGGCTCTCAAACTGCCCGCGCGATGTCGTCGAGCGACTCCGGATTCTCGAGCGACGAGAGATCACCGGGATCCTCGCCGAGCGCCCTGGCACGAACCGCCCGGCGGACGATCTTCGCGCTCCGGGTTTTCGGCAGCGCCGGGACGAAGATGATGCGATCGGGCCGGAAGGCCTTCCCCAGCTCATCGGCGGCCGCTTCCCCGATCTCGGCCGCGAGCTCCTCGGTTGCCTCCACGTCCGGGCGGAGCGTGCAGAAGACCCACGCGACCTCGCCCTTGATCTCGTGCGGGATACCGACGGCCGCGGCTTCCGTAACCGCGGGATGGCCGACCACGGCCGACTCGATCTCGGCGGGGCCGATGCGCTTCCCGGCGAGGTTCAGCGTGTCGTCCGAGCGCCCGTGGAGGAACCAGTAGCCGTCCTCGTCCACGGACGCCCAGTCGCCGTGCACCCAGATCCCGGGCAGGCGGCGCCAGTACGCATCCAGGTAGCGCTCCGGGTCCTTCCAGATCCCGCGGGTCATGCCGGGAAACGGCTTCCGGCAGACGAGCTCACCCACCTCGCCGCGCACCGGCCGCCCGTCTGCGTCGACGACGTCCATGGCCATCCCGAGCGCGGGCCCGCCGAGCGAGCAGGACTTGATCGGGGTCGCAGGCGTGGGAGAGAGAAAACATGCTCCCACCTCCGTGCCGCCTGAGCAGTTGATGATCGGGCAGCGGCCGCCGCCCACCTGCTCGAAGAGCCAGCGGTACGGCTCCGGGTTCCACGGCTCACCGGTCGTGACGATCGTGCGGAGGGAGGAGAGGTCGCTCTCCGGGTCGCCGTGCTGGAGGAGCGCCCGGATCAGGGTCGGCGAGCAGCCGAGCACCGTCACGCCCTCCTCCTCGATCAGCGTCCAGAGGCGGTCGTGCGGTCGGTCCGGTGCGCCCTCCATGAAGACGAGCCTCGATCCGAGAGCCCCGCCGCCTACGACCATCCACGGGCCCATGATCCAGCCCATGTCCGTCGAGAAGAGGATGGTGTCGGCCGGGCCCGCATCCGCCTGGTAGGCGACCTCTCTGGCAATCGAGACCAGGAACCCGCCCTGGACGTGGAGGACGCCCTTCGGCGTCCCGGTCGTGCCCGAGGTGTAGGCGAGGAGATACGGCGCCTCGGAGTCCACCCAGGCGGGCTCCAACTCGCCCGGCTGTCCCGCGGCGATCTCGGCCCAACTGAGGTCTCGGCCCGGCTTCATCGGCACGTCCTCCCGGCCGAGCCGGCTCCAGACGACAACGTGCTCGACCGTCGGCGCCGACGCCACCGCCTCGTCGACGATCTCCTTCATCGGGACTTCGCGCCCGCGTCGAAACGAGCCGTCGGCGGTCACGACCACCTTTGCTTCCGAGTCCACGAGCCTCGCAGCGACAGCAGGGGCGGCGAAGCCCGAGAAGACGGGCACCTGGATGGCGCCGAGGTGCGCACAGGCGTGCGAGGCGATCGCGACCTCGAGCGACATCGGGAGGAAGAGCGCGACCGTGTCGCCGGCGCCGACACCGAGCGCGGCCAGCCCTTCGGCGAACCGCGTCACCTCCCGGGAGAGCTCCGCGAAGGTGAGGGTGCGCCGATCGCCGGCCTCGCCCCGGAACACGGCCGCTTCCGCCTCGGGTGTCCGCTCCGCCCACCGGTGGACGCAGTTCCAGGCGATGTTGAGCTTCCCGCCGTCGAACCAGGTCGCCCACTCTGGCCCCCGCGAGAGATCAACGACCTGGTTCCACGGCTCGCGGAAGTCGAGGTCCATGTCCTCGATCGCGGCGGGCCAGAACCAGTCCGGGTCGTCCTGCGAGCGCTGCTGGAATTCCCGGTAATCATCGAAGCCGTGCCGGCGCATGAAGCGGACCACGTTCGCGCGCTCGAGCACCTCGGGGCTCGGCTCCCAGATCACCTCCGGCATCCGGGCGGAAGCCTACTCGGCGGGAATGGGCCTATTCGAGGGCGGCGCAGGCTCGTGCCCTTCGACCTGGAGCTCCGGGACCCAGGCGAGCCACGAGGGGAAGTACCAGTTCCAGTCTCCGAGGAGCTTCATGGCGGCCGGCACGAGCACCGAGCGGACGATGGTCGCGTCGATCAGCAGGGCGACCGCGACGCCGAAGCCCATCTGCTGAAACATGACGAGGTCGCCGGCCGCAAAGCCGCCGAAGACCGCGACGATGATCAGCGCCGCGCCGGTGATGATCCGGGCGGTCGATCCCACCCCGAACGCCACCGCGCCGGCAGTGTCCCCGGTGGCCGTGTAGCGCTCCCGGATCCGGCTCAGCAGGAAGACCTGGTAGTCCATCGAGAGCCCGAAGAGCACCGAGAAGAGGAAGAGCGGCACCCAGGCCTCGACCGCATCCACCTGCTGGAACCCGAAGAGCTCGTTCCCGACGCCTTTCTGGAACACGAGCACGAGCAGCCCGTAGGCCGCGCCCACGGAGAGGAGGTTGAGCGCGATCGCGAGCGCGGGGACGACGACCGAGCGGAACGCGATCGTGAGGAGGATGAAGCTGAGCCCGAGCACGAAGGCGAAGACGATCGGCAGCCAGCTTCCGATCAGGTCAAAGTAGTCGACATTTTCTGCCGATTCGCCCGTCACGAGCACGCGTAGGTCGGCGCCGGCGAAGGCGGCCGGAATGTCCTCGCTCCGCAGCGATCTGACCGCGTCGTAGGCCTCGGCGCTCGCCGAATCGGTGACCGGAACCGTGATTCGGGCGAGGTCTCCCGCCTCGTTCGTCTCGACCGTGGCCGGTCCGAAGATCGGGTTGTCTGCCAGCCGCTGCTGCAGGCGTTCGATGCTCCGCTGGACCGCCGGGGATTCGAGGTCCCCGTCGACGACGATCTCGATCGGGTTCGTCCCGGCCTGCGGGAACTCCTCGGACAGGGCCGTGAACCCTTGCTTTGAGGGGAACCGGTCCGGCAGGGTGCTGATGCCCGCGAAGCCTGTGTTCATGTCGAGAATCGGCACTGCCGCGGCCAGGAGCAGGCCACCAGCCACGACCAGGCTGACGACCGGGCGGCGCATGACACGCTTTACCACCGCCGACCAGAAGCGTCCTTCCGCCCCTGCGTTCTCGGCGCTTCTGCCGACGATCGGGATGCGCAGCGAGTTGACGCGGTCGCCGAGCAGGCTGAGCACTGCCGGGAGCAGTGTCAGCGCGGCCAGGACCGAGACCACCCCGACCAGGATGGCCCCAGTCGCGAGGCTCCGGAGAATGGTGTCGGGGACGAGCACCATTCCGATCATGGCCAGCACGAACGCGATGCCGCTGAAGAGGACCGCCCTACTCGCGGTGGCCCCCGCAGCGGCGATGGCGTCGAGCTTCTCGCGACCGTGGACGCGCTCTTCCCGGTAGCGCGACAGGATGAAGAGCGAGTAGTCGATGCCGAGCGCGAGCCCCATGCCCGAGATCATGTTCACGACGAAGAACGAGAGCTCGAATACCTGGCCCACGAGGGCGGTCAAGGCGACCGCGACCACGATCGCGAGGAGTGCGAGGAGCACCGGGATCAGTCCTGCGACGACGGCTCCGAAGACGAGGACGAGGATGATGAGCGCCGCCGGCAGACCGATGAGCAGCTCCCCTTTCTGCAGGTCCTCCTCCGAGAGCTTCTCGAAATCGGCGTCGCTCGTGACGCTGCCCGTGATCGAGATGTCGAAGCCGCCGCCGTCCGCCTCGTCCACGACGTCGACCAGCGGGCCGACCTCGTCCGTGCGAAGGAAGATCGGCACGATCGTGGCATGGCGGTCCTTCGAGACGAGGGAGTCGTCTTCCGCCGTGAAGTAGCTCTTGGCGTCGGCGACGACCCCCGTCTGCCGCGCGCGCGCGAAGATTGCCTGCGCCTTCTCCCTGAACTCGGGATCGTCGACCGTGTAGCGGTCCGAGCGAAGGACGACGATCTCACTCGGCTCGGGCTCGTTCGGGAACCGCTCGGCGAGGAGCTCGTACGCCTGCTTCGACTCTGGATTGCTCGTGACGTCGCTCTCGCTGGTCAGCGCATCCCCCAGGAAGACCGCGATCACTCCGAACGACACCACGAGGACCAGCAGCCAGGCACCGATCGCTCGCCAGGGATGGCGGCTCGCGGCTCGAGCTAGGCCTTCGGTCGACAGAAGCGGCGGCAAGTCTAGATGGTTGTTGGTAATTGGCGTGGTAACGGTCGATCAACCATCTGGTTCGTATCACGCCGCTCTTCGCGCTCCAACTTAAGGGCGCCTGAAGCGGAAGCGTCCGCGACCGGGAGCCGGTGCCTCGACCCCGAGCGAAAGCGCGGCCGCCGCGATGTCCTCGGCTGTGAGTGTCTGGAGGACGTCCCAGCCGGCCGTCGCGAGGTCGCCCTGCCGGGCAAGCCGAAGGGCGTGGGCACTCAGCGCCTGCTCGAAGACCGTGCGTGAGAAGCGAGCGTTCCCGAACGACTCGCTCCGCCTGGCAGCGTCGAGCACGGCGCGGAGCTCGGCCTCGGCCTCCTCGGTGAGCCGGTATTCGAGGTCGGACGCGAAGCGATTCGTGATCCTGGCCAGGTCCTCGGTCGAGTAGTCCGAAAAGACGATCTCGCGCGAGAAGCGCGACCTGAGACCCGGATTCGAATCCAGGAATCGGTGCATGAGCGCCGGGTAGCCGGCCACGATCACCACGAGCCGCTCGCGGTGGTCCTCCATACGCTTGAGCAGCGTCTCGACGGCCTCCGGTCCGAAGTCCATCCGTGTTTCCTCCCGGGTCAGGGCATACGCCTCGTCGATGAAGAGGACACCGTCCAGCGCGCGGCGAACGACCCGGTCGGTCTTGATCGCGGTCGTGCCGACGAACTGGCCCACGAGGCCCGAGCGATCGACCTCGACCAGGTGGCCCTTTCGCAGGAGCCCCATGGCCCGGTACATCTGCGCCAGGAGCCGCGCGACGGTCGTCTTTCCGGTTCCGGGGTTGCCGAGGAAGACGAGGTGCTGGCCAGTCGCGGCCTCCCGGAGCCCGTGCTCCTTCCGGCGGCTCTGAACCTCGAGGAACGCGACGAGCGCGTGCATCTGCTCCTTGACCGTCTCGAGGCCCACGAGCCCGTCGAGCTCGGCCTGGAGCTCGCCGAGGCTCCGTTCGCCGTCGGTTCGCGGTTCCTCCCGCGCCGAGAGGCGATCCAGTTGCTCCGCGATCCACTCACCCTCAGGGCCAGCCGTCTCGCGGAGCCGGTCTCCGAGCTGGCGCAGGGCCCGACCGGCGTCCTCGAGGGGGTTCCGGGGCATCAGACGGCTCGTCCCCGCGCTCGTAGGGGCGGAAACGGGTTGTGCGGGTTCTTAGTGCGCGCTAACATAGTCCGCGGCAAACGACGGGAGGTCAGCGGGTGCGAGCAAGGCTTTTCACGGAGGAGAACAGGAAGTGGTGGACACTCGGGGCGGTTGCGTTCGGGCTCTTCATGATCATGCTCGACAACACGATCGTGAACGTTGCGCTCCCTACGATCGCGCGCGACCTTCAAATCGGGATCTCGGAGCTCGAGTGGGTCGTGAACGGCTACGCGCTCACCTTCGCAGTCATCATGCTGACGGGCGGAAAGCTCGCCGACATGCTCGGCCGCCGCCGGATCTTCATTGCCGGCCTCGCCATCTTCACACTCTCCTCGCTGGCCTGCGGGCTTGCGTCGGGCCCCGAGATGCTGATCGGAGCTCGCATCGCCCAGGGAGTCGGCGCCGCGTTCATGAACCCGGCGACCCTCTCGATCATCACAGCCACGTTCCCGCCGCGGCAGCGAGGCATGGCGATCGGCATCTGGGCCGGTACCGCCGGCATGGCGCTCGCCATCGGCCCACTTCTCGGCGGCGTCATCACCCAGAAGATCGACTGGAGCTGGATCTTCTTCGTGAACGTCCCGGTCGGAATCCTCGCCATCGTCGTCGCCCGGCTTGCGATTCGCGAGTCCCGCGACACCTCTGCCGAGCAGCGACTCGACCTGCCGGGGCTCCTGGCCTCGGGAATCGGGCTCTTCGCCCTGACGTACGGGCTTATTGAGGCGAACACGTACGGCTGGACGTCCACCCGGATCCTCGCGCTGTTCGCGGTTGCAGTCATAGCGCTCGTCGTGTTCGTTGTACTCGAGCTGCGGCAGCGGATTCCGATGCTCGACCTCTCTCTTTTCAAGAATCCCACCTTCGCGGGCGCCAACGTCACCATGCTGCTCGTCGCCTTGGCCATGTTCGGCGTCTTCTTCTTCGTCTCGCTCTATATGCAGAACATCCTCGGCTATTCGGCCATACAGACCGGCGCGACCTTCCTCCCGATGACGATCCTGATCGTCTTGCTCGCACCGGTGGCGGGCAAGCTCACCGACCGCATCGGAGGCCGGTGGCTCATGGGTGGAGGCATGATTCTCCTGGGGATATCGCTCCTCATCTTCTCGCAGCTCGACCGGAGCTCGAGCTTCTGGGACATCTTCCCTGGGCTCATCGTCGGGGGCGTTGGCATGGCAATCACCATGACGCCCACGACGTCCGTAGCGATGGGGTCGGTCCCCGTGGACAAGGCCGGCGTGGGCTCCGCAGTCCTGAACAGCATGCGGCAAGTCGGAGGGTCGCTTGGGATCGCGATCCTGGGGGCCATCGTGGCTGCTTCGGTGAGTGTGCCCGCGACCGATCCCCGCGCGCCCGACCAGTTCGTGCGGGGCTTCCAGCATGCCCTCCTCGCGGCGGCCGGCATCGCGTTCGCGGGTGCGATAGTGGCCATCGTGACCGTGCGGCACCACCGACCGACGGAGGTCGCGGAGCTGGCCGCCGCCTAATGGGGCGCACGCGGCTTCCGGCGGAGGAGCGGCGGGCGTCGCTTCTCGCTTGCGCCTGCGGAGTCTTTTCCGGCGGCAGCTATCGAGGATCTACTACGGCCGAGATCGCGCGCGAAGCGGGTGTCACCGAGCCCGTTCTCTACCGCCATTTCGAGTCGAAGCGGGATCTCTATCTCGCCTGCATCGACGAGACATGGAGGCGCATCCGCGGCCTCTGGGACGAGGTCGTGGCAGCCGAGCCCGACCCGGCCGCCTGGGTGTCCGCGATGGGGCAGGCATACCTCGCCGCAACGGAGCAGAAGATGGCGATCGGCAACCTCTGGCTGCAGGCGCTGTCGGAGGCAAGCGACGATGAGGTGATTCGCGACCACATGCGCACCCATCTGCGTGAGGTGCATGACTATGTCAGCGACGTGATCCGACGCTCACAGGCCGCCGGAGGGGTGCTTCCTGACCGCGACGCTGACGCAGAGGCCTGGATCTTCGTGTCGCTCGGCCTTCTGCTCGTGACGAGCGACCGGCTCGGAGGCTTTCTGGAGGCCGCGACACCTGCGGTGTTCGCCTCGCGGCGGCGCTGGCTCACCGGCCGCTCATAGCGCCGTCTCGAAGCGCACGAGCTCGCTTCTACCTACGGCCTGAGTACTACTCGCGGCGCACTCGTGCGAGGGATACACGAAGGAGGAGAAAAGGCCGACGAGTATGACATGACTCGTGGCAGGCGACGACCCGGAGATTCGGCTCTGCGGCCCAGCCGAGCCCCCGGGTCAGGTGTCGCCGTGACTCCCACATTCCACAGCCTGGCGTCCGGCCCGGAATGCGAGCTGGGTCTGACTATAGCCCAGGGGTATCGGAAGTCAAGTGGGGTTGTGAAGTGAAAAATCCTCCCTATAGTTCACTTTAGAACCGTCATGCCGCAGTCGACCTCACAGCCGCATACCCGGACGCCAACGCTGCGTGGCACCAAGCCGCGCGCGAGCCTCGGCGACCGGATCCGCCAACTGCGCATCAACCGGGGGATGACGCAGACGGAGCTCGCCGGCGAGCGGTTCTCCAAGGAGTACCTGAGCCAGATCGAGCGGGGTAAGACCCGCCCGACCGACGAAACCGTGAGCTGGCTCGCCGCCCGCCTCGGAGTCGACTCGGGCTTCCTCGAGTCCGGTGTCTCCACGAGCGACCAGGATCGCGCCGAGAGCATCATCTCGCGCGCCGAGGCCGCAATCGAGTCCCAGCAGTACACCGAGGCCGTCGAGATGCTGGAAGCCGTCGTCGCGTCGCTCGGAGCCGCAAGTGCACCCGAGCTCGAACTGCGGGCGCTTCTCGCAGAGGGCTGGGCCCGCATGTACGTGAGCGAAATCCGCAAGGCCGTTGCAGTCCTCACGCGGGCGCGCATCCTCTCGGAAGACCCTGTCTTCACCGATGTCGACAGGGCCGAGGTGCTCTTCCGGCTCGGCGCCTGCCGCTGGAACCTCTCTTCGATCGCCACGGCTTCGGCGCTCTTCACCGAGGCTCTCGATCTGGCGGAGCGCTCGGGGCTTCCCTGCGACCGCCTCCGCTCGAACATCCTCGGCTGGCGCTCACGCTGTCACCAGCGCCAGCGCGACTGGGAAGCCGCTCGTGAAGACGTCGAGCGCGCACTCGAGCTCGCGGAGGCCATGAACGACGAGCGCACCGTCGCTCACCACTATTTCCAGGCCTCCCTGATCGCCGAGCGGAAGGGCCAGTGGGTCCTCGCCCGCTCGTACGCCGAGAAGGCAAAGACGATCTACGAGCGGGTCGCCGATCGCGTCAACGAAGGCAAGCTGCTGAACAACCTCGGCGGCCTGAACTTCCTGCTCGGAAAGCCGGACGAGGCGATCGCGTACCTGAAGGACGCCTTCCGGGTCGCGCTCGAGGTCGGAAGCAACGTGGACGCCGCCTACGCGGTGTCGTCTCTCGCGCAGGTTCACCTCCGTACAAACGAGGTCAAGCTCGCCGAGGAGCATTCGCGCCACGCGATCGAGCTCCTTGACGGACGGGTCGAGTTCATCGACGAGATCGGAAATGCCCAGCTCGTGCTCGGACGCGCCTTGCTCGAGCAAGACCGGCTCGATGAGGCCTCAGAGATGTTCGACTGCGCCGAGACGAGCTTCGAACAACTTTCCTCCGCCAGCCACCGGGCGGCCGCCTGGGTCGCGAAAGGTGACCTCGCCGCCAAGCTCGGTGACGACCGAAAAGCCGCCCACCTCTATCGCCGTGCGGCCGAATCCCTCCAGGACTTCAGGTTCTAGGAAAGGAGGTGAAATCAGTGAAGACAAAGGCAACCCTCGCTATCGCATCCCTCACCCCTCTCGCCCTCTTCCTCGCAAAGCTGAGCGTGAGTGGTGGGTTCCAGCACGGTCACTAGCCGGAGGGAAGGAGTGGCGTTTCGGCTGGCGAAAACCTCGCCATGGAGCCACGTCCTTCCCTTCGCCCGCTCGCCCCGTTGCTGGGGCCACTTGCGGCCGCGTGGTTACTCGCCGCGGCCCTGATCGTGCTCCAGCTGCTCTAGGCGGTCGTCCCGCCAGTTCAGCTGGAGCCCGCCTCGGTTTCGAGATCGTGGCGCATGACATCCCGCAGGCTGACGACGCCGAGCGTCCGGTCGCCGTCCACGACCGGCAGATGGCGGAATCCGTTCTCGACCATCAAGCGGGCCGCCTCGTCCGCTGTCGTCGACTCTGACACTGCCATCGGCTCCGCGGTCATCCACTCTCGGACCCGCGCCTCGCTCGGATGGACGCGCTGCGCCATCGCGCGGAGCAGATCGCGCTCCGTGAGGATGCCGATCAAGCGGCCGTGCTCGAGCACCACGGAAGAGCCCACGTTTGCGTCGGCCATCAGCTGTGCGGCCTCACCGATCGTGTCCTCAGGCGCGACCGAGAGAACCTCGCGGGACATGAAATCGCCTAGCGTCATCGCCGCACGAGCATAGCCGCGCTCGCCACAATGGAGCGAGTGCGATTCTTCATCATCGCCTGCTCGCTTGCACTCCTCGTCGCAGGCTGTGGGGGAGGCTCGGACAATGCGGGTTCAGCCGCCAAAATCGGGGTCGCGGAGACCACCGGGTCCGTGGAGGGCTCGCTCCCACGCTGGGTCGAGTCGGAGCTCGCCGCGGCTCCCGGCGGATTCGTCTCGCTCACGCTCTCGAGCTCGGACTTCGCCGTGGGCTCGAATCGCCTCGGGTTTCTCATCGTCCGGCAGAACGGACAGCTCGTGCAGAGCCCGCGCGCGACGGTCTGGGTCGGCGAGGCAGGGGTTTCGAAGCCGACGCGGGCCGAAGCCGTGCTCGTGCCGCTCGAGCCGCACTCGCATCCACCGGGATCCCCCCCGCACGACCACCTGGACGCGACCGACCTCTACGTCGCGCACGTCGACTTGCCGGCGACCGGTCGCTACTGGGTCGTAGCCACTCCCGAAGGAACGAACATCCAGGGCGTGGGATCGATCGAGGTCGTCGCCGAGAGCGCCACCCCCGCCGTGGGAGCGAAGGCGCCTCGCTCCGACAACCCGACTCTGGCCGATGCGCCGGCCGAGGCCATCAGCACGGCGCGTCCTCCCGACACCGAGCTCCTCCGAGACTCGATTGCGGGCGCTCTCGACGCGCACGAGCCGTTCGTCGTCGTCTTCGCGACTCCGAAGTACTGCGAGAGCAGGACCTGTGGGCCGACCGTCGAGACGGTCGATGCGGTACGCCGCGACCTGATCAGCTCGCCGGTGCGCTGGATCCACGTGGAGATCTACGAGGACAACGACCCAGCCAAGGGGACGAATGAGTGGGTCAAGCAATGGAATCTCCCCAGCGAGCCATGGGTGTTCTTGGTCGACGAGAAAGGTGTCATCCGCACCAAGTTCGAAGGCGCGGTGTCGAAGGACGAGCTCGAGCAAGCCGTCCGCTCGCATCTCCTCTAGCACCCTCCCTGGCCCAGGCCGGGTCTGGCACACTCCATTACTTCAAGTTGTAAAGCTAGACGGAGGGAAGAGATGGCGGAGAACGGACAGGCGAAGCCGGTTCTGGTCACAACGGACTGGCTCGCCGAGCATCTGGGGGAGGACGGAGTCATCGTGGCCGAGGTCGACGAGAACCCCGACCTCTACGAGGAGGGACACATTCCGAGCGCGGTGAAGCTCCACTGGCGCGACGACCTGCAGGATCCCGTTGAGCGGGACATCGTCGACAAAGGGACCTTCGAGCGCCTACTCGGAGAGCGCGGGATCGGAAACGACACGACCATCGTCGTCTACGGGGACAAGAACAACTGGTTCGCCGCCTACGCGTACTGGTACGTGAAGATCTACGGGCACGGCGACGTCCGCATCCTCGACGGGGGCCGCCAGAAGTGGATCGACGAAGGCCGCGAGATCACGACCGACGTCCCGTCTCCGGCCTCGACGACCTACAAGGCGAAGGAGCGCGACGAATCGATCCGCGCCTACCGCGACCAGGTCAGGGGGTGGATCGGCGCCGACGATCGCGCGCTGGTCGACGTGCGCTCACCCGGAGAGTACGCAGGCGACCTGATCGCGCCCCCCGGGTACGAGCAGGAAGGCGCCCAGCGGGCCGGTCACATTCCCACCGCCGAGTCGATCCCGTGGGCCAGCGTAGTCAAGGACGACGGCACGTTCAAGTCCGTGGACGAGCTGCGGGAGCTCTACGGAAGCAAGGGCGTAACCGAGGAGAAGTCGGTGACCGCGTACTGCCGGATCGGCGAGCGCAGTGCCCACACCTGGTTTGTCCTGCGGGAGCTGCTCGGTTACGACGACGTCCGAAACTACGACGGGTCATGGACCGAATGGGGCAATCTCGTCGACGTGCCGATCTCGAAATAACCGCCCTTGGCCGCGGAGGCGGCCCAAGGGCTCTTTGTCGCTACGAGCCGCGCCTTCTGGCGCGGCTCGGCACGCTTGTCATTGATCCGAGCCGGCGGCTGTTCAGTCTCGGAGCAGGGGACGCGTCAGGCACGTGGGGCCGCCGTCGCCTTTTTTTGAGATCTCGTCGCCCTGGTAGACGATGACCTCGATGCCTGCCGCTTCCATGCGGCGGCGCGTCTCTGGGTTGCCGTCCAGCGCCAGTGCCTTCCTCGGGCCTAGCGCGAGGACGTTCGGGCCCATCGACTCGAACTCCTCGTCGGGCACCTCGACGAAGCGGATCCCTCGTTCTTCGAGGAGCTCGACCAGCCGAACCGGCATCAGTGGCAGGTAGACGACGGCGAGATCCACGTCGAGCGGTGAGAGGAGCGACATGAGATGGAGCACCTCTTCTCGACCGTGCAGATGCGGAAGGTCGAAGGCGATCACCTCGACGTCGGGCAGTGTTGCCCGAAGGGCGGCCACGCCCGCGTCGTTCGTCCGGTAGCCGCGGCCGACCAGGAGTGTTCGCTCGTCCAACCAGACCGTGTCGCCGCCCTCGGCGGTCGCGGGCGCCTCGAGCCGTCCGGCGATCGGCACGCCGGCCTCGACGAGGTCCGCCGTCATGGCCTCCACTTCCGCCTGGCGCCCTTCCTTCCCTGGCCGGAGCAGGATCGCGCCGCGCGACGTAACCAGCGAGGGGTCGTAGACGTAGATGGCGTCTGGGCAGACCCCGAGGGGCGTCTCCGCGAGAACGACCTCGGCGCCGGCGTCTGAGAGGATGGTCCTGAATGCCTCGTGCTCGGCCTGGAGACGGCCGAAGTCCGGCTCCGCACGCCAGCCGTAGGCGCGCCACCCGGCTACGTCCTCGGGTCTGGGTGCCCGGACGAGCACACGCCGGAGCGTGCCTGTCATCGTCGGGCAGCCGTACGGCCTGGTGGCCGCAAGGTCGCTGGTACGCTCCATTCTGTGGAGACTACCGCGCGGCTGGCCGGCCTCGAAGCCGGTGGTGGGTGCGCGGCGAAGTACTCGGCGGCGCGGCTGCGCGAGCTTCTCGCCGGTTTCGTCCCGACGGCCTCAGAGAACCTTCTCGTCGGCCTCGACCCTGCTGACGACGCCGCGGTATACCGGCTCTCCGACGAGCAGGCGATCGTCTTCACCATCGACTTCTTTCCCTCGATGGTCGACGACCCCGCCCTGTTCGGCGCGGTCGCGGCCACGAACGCCCTGAACGACGTCTTCGCCATGGGCGGGAGGCCGCTCCTTGCCCTCTCGGTGGCCGCGTTTCCCGAGGAGCTTCCACTCGAGTCGGTGCGCGCGACCTTCGACGCGGCGGCGTCCAAGGTCGAGGAGGCGGGAGCGGTGCTTGCAGGAGGTCACACGATCCGCGACGTGGAGGCGAAGTACGGGCTCGCCGTGGTGGGCACCGCTCATCCAGACAGGCTCTGGCGGAAGAACGGCGCCCGCCCGGGAGACGTCCTTTTCCTGACGAAGCCGCTGGGGACGGGTCTTGTCCTCACCGGTGGCAGGAAGGGCCTCCTCGGTGGCGAGGAGCAGGCCGTGGCCGCCGAGTCGATGACACTCCTGAACGGCGAGGCGGCCGAGCTCTTGCGCCCCTTCGAGCCGAACGCCGTTACCGACGTGACCGGCTTCGGCCTTTTCGGCCACGCCTACGAGCTTGCGGAGCGAAGCCAGGTGCGGCTGGTGCTTCGAGCCGAGGGCCTTCCGGCGCTCCCGGGGGCGCTCGAAGCCGCAGAGGCCGGCATCCGAACCGGCGGGGATCGGCGCAACCGTGACTTCGCGGCGGGCGCTCTCGCTACGGGGCCGGCGAGCGAGCCGACCCTTGCCCTCGGATTCGACCCGCAGACGGCCGGGGGGCTCCTGATCTCGCTTCCCGAGGATCGAGCCCCCGTGCTCCAGACGACGTTTGCGTCCGCCGGTGTCTTCCTGGCACGGGTCGGGCGGGTCGAGGCCGGTTCGGGCGTGACGCTCGAGTGATGGAGGCGGCGACCTCCCGGCTCTCACGGGCCCGGAGCCGCGCGCGCTCCATCTCTCCGTCGGCGTTCCGGCGCCTTGCCGCCGTCGCGCTCGGGTCTCTCTTCGTCGTCGTGGCGACCGGTGCAGTCGTGCGGTTGACGGCCTCCGGTCTCGGCTGCGACAACTGGCCCCGCTGCGGAAACACACCGTTTCCCGAGAAGGACTTCCACGCGCTGGTTGA
>Ga0193705_1000110_pt1 | contig 16640 bp, 13 predicted proteins | sample U3m2metaG_FD_143045 | JGI IMG/M metagenome (GOLD analysis project Ga0193705, IMG submission 143045) | Soil microbial communities from a riparian zone of the East river system, Colorado, United States - U3m2 | ecosystem: Environmental > Terrestrial > Soil > Riparian zone | place: USA: East River... | reverse complement strand
GAGGACGGCCTCACGGCGCTGACCAGCGCGATCGCCGACGTCAAAACCAACCTCGACAAAGCGCAGGCCTCGGCCTCGCCCGCCCTCCAGCCCAGCGTGCAGCAGGTGAAAACCGCGTTCGCCGAGTTGCAAACGGCAGCAAGCGGCACAAACGCCGACAATCTCAAACAGAAGGCGCCCGCTATCGCCACGGCGATGAAGCAAGTCAAGACAGCGACGCAGGCGCTCTCCTCGACGCTGACTCAGACCTGCCCGGGAAGCTAACGCCCTGCTGCCCGAGGACAGGAAAGATGGATGAGCCCTCGACGGACGCCCCTTTCGCAACTTCGTGAGCGGGGTCCGGGATCAGCACTTGCCGTGACGCAGCCTCGCCTGGACCTACGACGATGATGGTTGCCGCCACACCCAACAAAACTCCAGGCCGTGCTGTCGCGTCCAAGTGCCAGCGTTCTGCTGAGACGATCATCCGCTTCAGGTGCGGTAGAGAGCAGGGCGACCTGGTCGACGGACTGGATGCAGGGGCCGAATGGTGGTGGCTAAAGATCGTGACGGTTCGAACGTCGACTCTTGCTGAGCTGCTGACGTGATGGTGCTCCCTTTCACATCATTCGGGTGATGCCCAGCAAACCAGGCGCATGGCACGCTTCGGCCATAGGAGCGCGCTAGGTGGTCTCACTCAGAGGAACCGCAGGAGCACTCGAGCTACAACCAAGATTCGCGAGGTGGTATCGGTGAGCGCGATTGCCTGGGCTCCTTTGATCTTGTATCTGGTCGAGTTGACGATCAAGATTGTGGCGCTGGGTACGATCCCCGGCAATCGTCGGCCGTCTTCTTCGATTGCATGGTTGCTGCTCATTGTGGTGACGCCGATTCTCGGCGTGGTGATCTTCCTGTTGATCGGGAGCCCATTCGTACGCGGCCGGCGAGCGAAGGTCCAGGCTGAGGCCAACAAGGTCTTCACCGAACGTACGGCGGAGACTCCTGACCTGCCGCCCGGAGCTGATATCCCGGTCGGGGTGGACAGTCTGTTCCGCCTGAACCGGCATCTCAGTCATCTGCCGTGTGTGACCGGGGTCAGCCATGGATTGTTCGGCGACTCCGACGCCGCCATCAAGGCAATGGCGGAGGCGGTCAATGAAGCGACAACGAGGGTTTACAGCGAGTTCTTCATTACGGCGTGGGACGACACCACCGATGTTTACTGTACGGCGTTGGCGGATGCGGTTAAGCGCGGCGTGAAGGTCAGGTTGCTTTACGACGACATCGCATCTCGGGCGTATCCGGGGTTTAAGGAGATGAACGCAAAGCTCACCGCGGCCGGGATCGAGTGGCACGAAATGATGCCGATCAAGCCGTTCAAGGGCAAGTGGCGTCGGCCCGATCTGCGTAATCATCGCAAGCTGCTCGTGGTGGACGGCAAGGTGGCGTTCATGGGCTCGCAAAACATGATCGACTCCAGCTACCTAAAACCGGCGAACATCAAGATCGGGCGGCACTGGAAGGATCTCAATATCAAGATCACCGGCGAGATCGTGACGGAGCTTGAGGCGGTCTTCGCGATGGACTGGTACACCGAGACCGGAGAGAAGTTGGGCGCTGAGCTGGAGCTCGTGACTGATCCCGAGGTTGACCCGGTCCCGATGCAGCTGCTGCCGTCCGGACCCGGGTATTTGACGATCCCGAACCTGCGGCTTTTCACCGGGCTGGTGCATCGCGCCCAGCACAAGTTGTCCTTGACCAGCCCCTATTTCGTGCCCGATGACTCGCTGTTGGAGGCGATCACCACCGCTGCCTACCGTGGTGTCGCGGTCGAATTGTTCGTATCCGAGCAGGCTGACCAGTTCATGGTCCAGCACGCTCAAGCCTCCTACTACGACGTGCTGCTGGAGGCGGGCGTGCGGATCTACCTGTATCCCAAGCCGACGGTGTTGCATGCCAAGCACTTCACCGTCGACGACATGGTCGGCATCATCGGCTCCAGCAACATGGACTACCGCTCCTTCGGGCTGGACTACGAAATCACGCTGATGTCGACCGGTGAACAGTTTGTTACCGACCTGCAAGCAGTCGCCGACGGATACCGAGCAGTGTGCCGCGAATTGAATCTTGACGAGTGGCGGCAGCGACCGAAGGGTCAGCGGTACGTCGACAATGTGATGCGGCTGGTCTCGGCGCTGCAGTAGTACTCGCACCTCACTGACGCCTCGCCGATGAGTGTCAGATCTGCTCGGCGTCGGAGAGTGTCCACGTGCCGTGTCGAACCGGGGGGCAGTGGGGCTGTAGAGGCGCAACACGCTTTGGGCCCGAAGTACAGGTCCAGCGAGTCGTCGGGTTTGTCTTGAGCTCGTCGTAGCCGCAGCGGGCCGCGTCGTCCCGGCACGCCACCAATCAACCTGTCAGGCCAGGTGCGGTTGATCGTTACTCGTTGCCCCGCGCGATGCCGTCAGGGGCCCGGGCGTCTGAAGATAGTTTGCCGTCATTTCGAAGTCGTTCCAGCCGCTTCCTTCTGGGGTTGCTCCGGCTTCTCGGTCGGCTCGGCTTTGCCCGCGATCAGGGGCAGTGCCCACCCTAAACGGGGGTTGGTTTCGATCAGCAGTGCCCTGGTGAGCAGCGTTAGCGGTACGGCGAGCAGCGCGCCGAGTGGACCGATGAGCCAGGCCCAGAACACCAGTGACATGAACGTGAAGGTGGGTGTCAGTCCGACAGCATCGCCCACGACGCGGGGCTGGATGACGGACTGGATCAAAAAGTTGATGACGCTGTACGTGATGATGACGGCGATCATCAGTCCTGGGCCGCCGTCTAGCAGCGCAATGATGGCCGGCGGGATTACTCCGATGATGAAGCCGATGTTGGGGATGAAGTTAGTAACGAAGGCGAGCACAGCCCACACGAACGCCCCGGGGACGCCCATAATCGCCAGGGCCACGCCGTCGAGGACCGCAACAATGAATCCGAACCCTGTCGTGACGCCCATATAGTTGCGGGCACCGCGCGCGAAGCTGGCGAGGGCGGCCGCAACGTCGGGCATCTGCTCGCCCAGGGAGGCCAGGCTGCGGCGGGTGGAATCGGTGTCGAATGCCATGAAGAACAGCAGGACTATCAGGAAGAAGACATTGCTGAGGACAGCGAGCGTGCTGGACAACACCGTACCCACTAGCGCGACGAGTTGTCCGGGGTCGATCGCGTTCACGACGGCGTTGATCTGCTCCTGTTGGACGCCGAGGCTCTTCAGCGTGTTCCCTGCATTGGTCACCACCGCCGTGAGCTGGTCGGTGTATTGGGGGAGCAGCTCGGCCAGCTGTGCGATGGAGACTATGAGGGCGAGGCTGAGGAGAAACAGCACCAGGTAGGCGGCGAGCAGTAGCACGACTGAGGCCGCCCACTCCGGAAATCGGTGCTGTTCGAGCCAGATACGTATCGGGTGCAAGCTGATCGTGATAACCAGTGCCAGAAAAACTGGCCCGATGATGTCGGCGATTGTCCTGACCCCGGCCAGCGCAATCGTGAGCGCGGCGGCACCCAGCAGTATGGTGCCGGCGAACGGGCGGGCCTGCGCGTAGGCCTTGCGGACCGACGTTAGGGCGTTGTTCATCTGATTCTCCTGTCGCTGGCCTGGCCAGAAACTCAGTTGAGCCCAATCCAACTCCCAATCAGCGAGCGCTGAATCGCTCTCATCGTGTGAAATTCCGGTCCCCCGCGGGTACGGGTCGCCCTTGCGCGGACATTCACCTGAATCAGGTGATGCGCAGGAAAGCCCAGGTGCTGTGCCATGGGTGTGGTGACAACAGATCGGAGCATCATGCCTTCCACAGGAGTGCCAGTAGCCGAAGATGAGCGCGCGTCCGGACAGGCGGGTCAGGTCGAACACCTGACAATGGCAGAGCGCGCGGCCCGAGGGAAGGCGGCTCGAAAACTGGCTCCCCTGCCGGTGCATGGGGAATGGCAGCCGTCGTCGGTCCGGCCGGACCCCGTTAGCCTCCTCGAGGAGCAGGGCGCAAGTCGGGTGCCGGAGCTGGTCCCGATCCGGTACGGCCGAATGTTGGTGTCGCCGTTCACGTTTTATCGCGGCGCTGCCTATTTGATGGCATCCGACCTGGCGAATGCGCCCCAAACAGGCCTCTCGGTGCAACTCTGCGGCGACGCGCATCTGTCCAACTTCGGTGTCTTCGCCGCCCCGGACCGGCGGCTGGTCTTCAGCGTCAATGACTTCGACGAGACGTTGCCCGGCCCGTTCGAGTGGGACGTCAAGAGGCTCGTGGCCAGCTTCGCCGTCGCTGGACGCGATCGTGGCTTCGACACCAAGCAGCGCAAGTCGATCAACATGGCCACAGCGCGGTCCTATCGCGAGGCGATGCTGGACCTGGCGCAGACGAAGAAGCTCGACGTCTGGTATTCCCGCCTGGACATCGACGAGATCGACACTCAGCTGATGGCGAATCTGAAGCCGGGTGCAAAGAAGCGGTTCGAGAAGAACGTGGCCAAAGCCCGATCCAAGGACAGCATCAAGGCCTTCGACAAACTCGTGCAGGTGGTTGACGGGCGCCCACAGCTCGTCGGCGATCCGCCACTGATCGTTCCGATCGAGGACCTGCTGCCTGACCTGCAGTACCACCAGGTCGACGAAGCAATCCACACTCTGCTGCGCTCATACCGCCGCACACTCGCAGGCGACCATCGCCACCTGCTGGAAGGCTTCCGCTACGTGCATGCGGCCCGCAAGGTGGTCGGTGTGGGCAGCGTGGGCACTCGCGCGTGGATTGTGTTGATGCTGGGCAACGACGACAGCGACCCCTTGTTCCTGCAGGCGAAGGAGGCCCAAGCGTCGGTACTGGAGCCCTTCTTGGGGAAGAGCAGATATGCGAACCATGGACAGCGGGTCGTGGAAGGTCAACGGCTCATGCAGTCTGCAAGCGACATCATGCTTGGCTGGATTCGGACCGATGGGATCGACGGTGTTACCCGGGACTTCTATATACGCCAACTCTGGGATGGCAAGGGATCGGCGGTCGTGGAAGCCATGAAACCCTCTACCATGTCCGCCTACGCCGGCCTCTGCGGCTGGACGCTAGCCCGGGCACACGCCCGCTCCGGTGATGCGGCGGCCATCGCAGGCTACCTCGGCAGCGGTGACGGTTTCGACCGCGCCATGGCGAGATTTGCCGAAACGTACGCTGACCAGAACGAGCGCGACTACGCGGCGCTCAAACTTGTTGTCGACTCCGGGAAGCTCGCAGCCGAGAGCGCGTGAGGTGGCCGGCCGGGAGCGATGCCCGGACTCCACACGTCGAAGATGTCTCAGGCCACCGGGCGAGCCGGGATCAGACAGTTGGTATAACGATCCATGAAGCCAGATCTCGGTCCGGCGCAGCGCGAGCTTCACACAATCTGGGTGATGCCCCTAGCCAACGCCAATAGCTACGGTTCAGCTATGGGGACCGAACTGGACGAGGCCGCGATGCCCGCCGATGTGACAAAGACGCCTGTACCCGCTGCGATCACGACTCCGTCGAGAGTGGAGGCAGGGATCGGGGACCTGGAGTTCACCGACGGCTACCCAACGGGTGAGACCGCGGAGAAGCTGCGTGACCACCTGGACTACCTGCACGGCGTCGAGACGTTTATGAACACCATCCAGGGGGTGTCGACCTACGCCCTGCGGGAGGGGTTCCTGGAGGCCGGGGTGCTGGACAACGACGTCCTGATCTTCTCCGAGCTGATGGACTCCCGGACGCTGGCCCTGACCGCGAACGCCGACACCGTCTACTTCTGGACGTTCCTGGACCTGTCGCATGGCCCGCTGGTGCTGGAGACCCCAGCCGACACACTGGGGCTCCTTGACGATATGTGGTTCCGCTGGGTCAGCGACTTCGGCCTGCCCGGCGCGGACCGCGGCCAGGGCGGCACCTACCTAGTGGTCGGACCCGACTACGACGGGCCGCTGCCCGAGGGCGGCTGCTACGTCCGCCACTCGCGCACCAACCACGTGCTCCTTGTCGGCCGCGCGTTCATCAACGAGAACCCGGGCATGGACCCCGCCCCGACTGTCGCCCGCATCAAGGAGCAGCTGAAGATCTACCCCTACGCCGCCGGTGGCCTCGGCAGCAGCATCGGCGCCTACCTGACCGGGAAGGGCGCGCTCGGCCAGCCGGCCACTCCGCAGAGCCCCCGGTTCGTGGAGGGGACGGGACTGGCGATCAACACGATCCCGCCCAACGACTTCGGCCACTACGAGATGCTCGACGCGCTCGTGCAGTTGGAGCCGGCGGAGGCGCTCGATACCGAGCTGGCCGGTCAGTTCGCCGCGATCGGGATCGTCAAGGACGAGAAGTTCGCGCCCGACGCTCGGCTGCGCAGGATCCTCGACGAAGCCGTGGCCGTCGGCAACGCCGCGTCCCGGACGCTCGGGATGGGTGCGTCCCCGACTGAGGGCTTCCGCTACTACGACGATGAGAGCGCGTGGTGGAACATGCTGTTCGCCGGTGGGTTCGAGTTCACCAACCCGCCGCCCCACGTCACTGCGGACGGGATCAAGCCCTTCCCGAACAAGGGAGCGCGCCAGCTGCACTCACGCACGTCGATGTTCTACACCGCGACCTGCATCACGCCGGCGATGTGCATGCGGCTGACCGGCGTCGGGTCGCAGTACCTCATCGCGAACGTCGACTCGGACGGCGCACCGTTCGACGGTGCGAAGACCTACCGGGTGAGGCTGCCGAAGGACATCCCGGCCGCCCGCTTCTGGTCGCTGAACCTCTACGACAACCAGACCCGCTCCTTGCTCCAGACCGAGCAGATCTATCCACGTGCCGGCAGCCAGGAGTACCCCTCGCCAGCCGCGGAGGCCGAAGCGGACGGCTCCACGGTCGTGTACATCTCACCCACACGCCCCGACGACGTGGCTCCGGGCAACTGGATCCAGACCGACGCCGAGCGAGGCTGGTTCGTCATCTTGCGCCTGTACAGCCCGCTGCAGCCCTTCTTCGACAAGACCTGGCGGCCCGGGGAGATCGAGTTTGTGAGATAGGTGAACGTCCGGCTGACGCATTGAGCGCGTCGCAATCCGGGGGCAGGAGTTTTGGCTCTTGAGCCGTTGCCGGAGGGCCGCTGTGCGTTGGACTTCGAAGGAGAGGTGCTAAATGGGAGCGGCCTTCGGTTGGGGAACCCTAGCGGCTTGTTCGCTTGTGATCGGCGCTCTCGTCGCGCTCTGGTTCAAGATCAGCTTGCGTGCGATCGGGCTGATCATGGGGTTCGGCGCCGGCGTGCTGATCAGCGCGGTCGCGTTTGACCTGGTGGAGGAGGCGGCCAGCAAGTCATCTGGTCAGGGAGCGGTGGCCGCAGGCATTTTCGCTGGCTGTCTGGTCTTCTTTGGTGGCGACTTGCTGATCAGCCGTTTCGGGGGTAGCGATCGAAAGGATGCAAGCGGCGCTCAAGGAAGTGGATCCGCGCTCGCCATCGTGCTCGGAAGCGTGCTCGACGGGATTCCCGAGTCAATGGTGATCGGCCTGACCATCTTCCAGGGCGGGGCGGTGGGCGCTGCCTATCTGGCTGCGGTTTTCATCTCCAACCTGCCCGAGTCGATCTCCTCGACGACCGGCCTGGTCTCCGGCGGCTGGAAGAAGTCGCGAATCCTGTGGATGTGGATCGGGATCGCACTGGTCTCGGGACTCGCCTCGCTCGCTGGCTATGGCCTATTCCAACACTCCTCACCTGGCACGGTGAGCTTCGTTCTTGCCTTCGCGGCAGGTGCGATCCTCACCATGCTCGCAGACACGATGATGCCTGAGGCGTTCGACGATGGCGGCAAGTGGGTCGGAGTCGCGACGACGCTCGGATTCGCGGTCGCGTACACAATCCACGCGCTCGATTGATGCGGGGCAATCGAGCTTCCGAGGTGGGTGATCTAGTGGGTATTGCGTGCTGGTCTCACCTAATGGAGGGTGATGTGGCGCCCTCGCCTTCTTGGACAGTTATCGGCAAGACAGCTGAGAGAGCTAGATGAAGATGCACTCCCATCGAGCTTTCTCCTGAAGATTGAGCGGGTCAAAGGCGGTGACCGAGTTTCGGCACCCGCACGGCTGCGCCCAGCGGGGGCAGAGGCCAAGCCGACGCGCCTACCGCGTCGCCGCCGCCAGCCCGGCTCGACTCGACTTTCACGACAGTGAATCCGCCGTGTTCTAGGACCTGATCCCCTCTACCGGGCGGCCGTCCTCGAGATAGCGCACCTGTTTGGACTCACAGGCGGCGCGGACCCGACGTCGGACCGGCCCGCTGAGCAAAGGCAGCGCTGTCTCGAGCGGCAGGACCCGACTCTCGGCGATCTCCGCTGGCTGGATGACCACCGTGCCCAAGACGGCGTCGTCGAAGACACCACAGTCGAAAAGGAAGCGCATACCACCTGGACGGCCAGGCCTCGGGCGCAAGAAGTCCAAGCACACGAACCGGCCGGCGGTGACGTCGAGGCCGCACTCCTCTTTGGTCTCGCGGCGACAAGCCTCCCAGGGGGACTCGCCAATCTCGACAACACCGCCCGGGACCGTCCAACCGCCCTTGTACGTCGGCTTCAGGATGAGCAATCGGCCCTTTCGGCCACGTACCAGAGCTCCGGCGGAGGCTGGGATGGTCGGGACGACGACCGGCAGCTCGGGTCGTTCACCGGCGTTAACGTCGCGCATGGAGATCATGCTAGGCGCCTCTGCGGCGTTGAGCGGCCGGGTGGCCGCCGGGTGGCCGCCGGGTGCGCAAGCCCGCATCGGGTATCAACGGCCGGCGCCTTGACCGTGAACGTCGAGTCCGGACTGGAAGGTGCTGTTGTGTTGTTGGATCGGGCCGAGTGCTGAACCTGGAAGCGCTGGACCCGGATCAGATCGCATGGGCGAGTTCGGCAAATGCCGCCGCGACCCGCTTGGCGGGCGGAGTCTCGATACAGAACTCGCAATTCAGCAGTCCGTGGCTGACTTGGTCGATCATGGTGAGAGCGTCGTCGCTAATCGACTATGCCCCTTCGGCTTGCTCGGCCAAGTGATCGATCAGACGTTCAAGTTCGGGCCGCCTGGCCGGTGCGTCAGTGTCTTGGCGTCTCAACGGAACTAGTCATGGCCTGCCGCCGAACGTCCCCTGGGTCCTCATCGGTTGCGTTGGCTGGCTGACTCGACCGTTCCTCGGTGCCTCGGGGACGTTGGACTAGTACGGCTCGATCTCACTGGGCCGCCACGTCTTGTCGAAGAACGGTTGGAGGGGGTTGTAGAGGCGAAGGATCGGAAACCAGCCCTTGCCGGGGACGGTTTGCAGCCAGTTCGATTCCTTGCCCTTGGGTGCGGTGGGACCGAAGTAGACGTCGGTCGTCCCATCCGCGTTGGTCTCGACCGTGCCCGACTGACTCCCGAGGTCTGGCATCGCTTGGTCGGTTTGGAGCATTGAGCGCGTTTGGCGGTCATAGGCCATCACCGACCAGAACCGGCTCTCGGGGATGTCGGGAGGCAACGTGATCCGGTAGGAGCGCGCACCGTCGAGGTAGTCGCCACGAGAGTCGCGTGTGGCGAAGATGTATTGCGAGCCGATCCCGGTGAGTCGCATACACATCGCCGGAGTGACGCCGGTGTAGGCGTAGAAGAACGCGATGCGGGCGTTGTGCTTGCGGGCACCGTCGCTCGGGGACTGCTCGACCCCGTTCGGAGTGATCAGCGGTGGTGGGGTGAGGAACTCATAGCCCTCCCACATCATGGTGAACCACGCCGAGCCCGGGTAGAACGCCCAGCCTTCTTCTTCGCGCGGGTCGAGCGCCAGCGTGCGGGCGGTCGCGTTGCCCACCTTGACCGCGTCGCTGAGGATCTTGCGCATCCGCACGTCGGGCGCGAATGGTCGCCCCTTGACGATCCCGACCGAGGCGAGCAGCCCGAGGATCTCGGGGTTCCCTGCCTCCACCGGTTCAGTTTGTACAACGTCGTTGATCAGGTCCCAGTACGAGTCATCGACCGGCGGGATCGTGTTGACCGACATGTGGACCGCGTCGACGAAGCGCGTCGGCGCGGGCTCGGTCGCGGGTCCGAACGGGCCAGCCCCGGAGAGGTACGTCGCGACCGACGAACCCACCCCGCCCGGCTGGTACGGATAGATCCGCAACCCCTTGCGGATGACTTCGACTGCCGGTGCGGGGTCGTTGTCAACCTTGAACGCTCGAGCGAACCACCACGCCCGTGTCGTGCGGCAATGCGACACGAAGTACCCGTCGTCCGGGAGCGGACCGTCATAGCCTGGTCCGACGATCAGGTAACGCCCGCCGGCACCTCGGTCCCGCCCCGGGAGCCCCATGTCGGTCACCCAGCCGAACCACATGTCGTCGACCCCACCCAGGATTCCCGTCGGCGGACCCAACGCGGGCAGTTCGACGACCATCGGGCCGTTCGTCAAGTCCAGGAACGAGATGAAGTACAGCGTGTCGCAGTTCGCGGTCAGGAACAGCGACGCCGAGTCCATCAACTCGGGGAACGCCAGTACGTCATTGTCCTGGACGCCGATGCCCAAGAATCCTCGGCGCATCGCCGCCAACGACGCGCCGGGGAAGCTGTTGATGAACGCCTCGACGCCGTGCATGAAGTCGAGGTTGTCGTACAGGAGCGCGGCGGTTGCTTCGGTCGGTGCCCCGTCCACGAACTCCAACGTCCCGAGCCGACTTTCCACCCGGTCCGGCGTCGAGATCGACCTCAACGTCTCGGCCGAGACTTCGCCTTGCACGACGACATCGCTCATTTGCACGAACCTCCGAGTAGGCACCCTCACACCGAGAGCGCAGGCGAGTATCACAAAGCTAACGTGCCAGCGCCATCTGGTAGACGCGTGGTTGAGTCGAGCGAGGATCGTCGTGCCCCAGTCGGATCGCTGACAGGCTCAGTCTGGCACCAACCCCTCCGCAGCGCAGTGCCCGTAGCTTTGGTCGAGATTTACTCAGTGCCTAGCGCAAGCCCGGCCAAGCATCTCCGAGGTACACAGCCTGCGGTCTACAACCGATCCAGTCGGGGTTGGCGGCTCGTGCCGGGACCGCTCTCAGGAGGACCGCATGTGCGGTTTGTCGAGAGAGGGCCAAGTCTTCGCAACCGAAGCTCGTCTCGAACATCACGCTCACGACGTGGTCGAAGCTGTGCGCTCCATCCCTGCCAGTCACGATCAAACCTCTACTCCACTTCGTGAAGCCATCATGTCGTCAACCTGCCCGTCTCATGTCTTTTCCGGGTGCTCGACCTCGGTGAGCAGATCGCCCTGTGCTGCAGCCGAGCCTGAGCGTCCACCGCCTGCTCCCCGCAGGACCCATGCCGCTCCCGCTGCCAGCAGCACTCCTGCCAGCGGGCCCGCGACATAAACCCAGTAGCTAGTGAAGTCGGTTCCGACGAGGTCGGGCCCAAACGTACGCGCAGGGTTCATCGATGCACCGGAGATGGGGCTGCCCCAGAGACCTGCGAGCGCGATGTAGGCGCCCACTCCGAGCGCACCAAAGAGGCCCACGTTCTGGGCGCCGGACGCGGTACCGAGGATGACGCTGACGAGCCCGAGCGTGAGCACGGCTTCCATCACGAACGCATCGCCGGCGGAGTGTCCTGCTGCGGGGTAGTTCGACCCATACGTCGCCGAGACACCAACCACGGCGCGTAGGAACAGTGCAGCGAGCGTCGCACCGATGAGCTGCACAACGATGTATCCGGGCACTCGACGCCAAGGGAAGTCGCCACGAAGCGAGAATGCGATGCTGACGGCGGGATTCAGGTGCGCACCGGACACCTTGCCCATAAAGAGGATGATCGCCATCACCATCAGTCCTGGTGCGACGACTGCAGCGGTACGGCTGATCGTGTTGGGGAACGCCTGCCCCATCATCCCGCCGCCGGCCGCGACGAGGACGAGGAAGAAGGTTCCGAGTAGCTCCGAGAAGAGCCGGCGCCACTCCTGGCTCGGGTCCTTGAAATCGTCCCGTGTGGCAAGGATCTCGCGATCGATATTCGCCAACACTCGGGACTCACCGTCCGAGGACCGCTGCTCCATTTGAATCTCTCCTTCCTGGTGGTCTGACCCTTCGTTGCGCCTGTTCGAGAAGTTGGCGGGGCGTAGGTCACGCCCGCCGGAGTGGTGTTTGATCCGGGCTCTCTGCATGATCTTGATTCGGACTCTATGCGGTACTGGCGGTGATGGTTACCTCATCGGTATCGGTCGGCGTGCGAGTGAGGTCTTGGGGCCGGCTCTTGGTCAAGATTTCGAGGGCCGATGTAGCCCGCGTTGCTCGGTCCACTCGTCGTTCTGCTCAGCGAGGACGGCACCGACCAGCCCGATTCAGTGAGGTTCGATCCGGGAAGATGCCGACGACGTCGGTGCGGCGGCGGATCTCCTTGGGCGCGGGCCTGCCGGACCAACTCCTTGGCCGCGGCCAGCTCCTAGCAGACGGCGGATCAGCTGGATCCTTCGATGATGGTGGACTCACGCCCAGCGTTTCGGTCATCGCGCCCCTTCCTCGCCAAGCCGCAGCTCAGCGTGTTGGGCCACTTACACCGTTCGTCGGACACTCCCCTCCGAGGTTCCCAACCGCGAGACTTAGGTATCGTCCCCCACAACAGTTGACGCCATCGAGTGAGGGGTTGCCAATGGGCGTGCAGCGACCGCCTGGAAAGTCTGCTCGAGTCCGGGCTGGTGGCACCAACAAGTCCGAGGGTGCCGCTCGCGTTCACCTCTACCGGCCGGTGGAGGAGCGGGTCGCGCGGGGCCTGGCGTGGCGGGAGGCCGCGCCGCTGGAGGGCCACGCCAGGTATGCGACCAACCGCCGCCGGAAGAACCCGGTGGCGATCCTGCAGGCGCAGGACGACGCTCGAGTGCGGGATCTGGTGCCGATCCGGTATGGGCGGATGAGCGCGTCGGCGTTCGCGTTCTATCGCGGGTCCGCGGCGATCATGGCCTATGACCTAGCGAGTCAGAAGTGGACCCCGGGTCACACTCAGCTCTGTGGTGACGCGCACCTGTCGAACTTCGGGGTGTTCGGCTCCCCCGAGCGGGACCTGGTGTTCGATGTCAATGATTTCGACGAGACGCTGCCCGGCCCGTTCGAGTGGGATGTCAAGCGGCTGGTTGTCTCGTTCGTGCTGGCGGCCCGGGACCGGGGGTTCAAGCGCAAGGAGGCTCGGATCGCGGTGCGGGCGGCGTTGCAGGGGTATCGGACGGCGATCGCCGAGCTGGCGCAGCTGGGGACCCTGGACGTGTGGTACCACCGGATCGATGAGCAGATGCTGCTGGACGCGATCACCCAGATGGGCACCGATCTGGTCAAGGGCAAGGGCAAGGCCGAGCGCAAGGCGGTGAAGTCGGCTACCAAGGCGGCGATGGCCGGCTTCGACAAAGCGCGGCGCAAGACCTCGATGAAGGCCGCGGAGAAGCTGACCGAGCTGGTGGATGGTCATTACCAGTTCCGGGAGGACCCGCCGCTGCTGTTCGTGGTCAGCAGCGGCGATCGCCGGGTGGTGGAGGTGGGCTTCCGGGACTACCGGGCGACGCTGCCCGATGACCGGCGCCGGCTGCTCGAGCGCTACCGGCTGATCGATGTGGCTCAGAAGGTGGTCGGTGTGGGCAGTGTGGGCACCCGGGCAGGGATCCTGCTGCTGGAAGGACGCGACGAGGCCGATCCGCTGGTCATGCAGTTCAAGGAGGCCACGACGTCGGTGCTGGAACCGTACGTCGGGGCCAGCACGGCGAGCCAGCACGGTCAGCGGGTCGTCGAAGGGCAGCGCTACATGCAGGCCGCCAGCGACATCTTCCTGGGCTGGGTGCAGGGTGAAGGCGGGCGGGACTTCTACCTCCGGCAGCTGCACGACATGAAGGGCAGCGTCGACACCGCCACCATCCAACCGACCGGGCTGACCGCGTACGCCGGACTGTGCGGCGCTACCCTGGCCCGGGCCCACGCCCGCGGCGGCGACGCCATTGCCATCGACGCCTACCTCGGCACCGACGACACATTCAGCCAGGCGCTGGAGGAGTTCGCCCAGGTCTACGCCGACCAAGCCGAACAGGACTACGGGAAACTCCAACAGGCCATCACCCAGGGGAAGATTCCCGTCCAGACCGGCATCTGAGCGCTTGGACATGAGTGTCCAGCAGGCCGCCTTGCCGATCACCGCTCGAAGGTGGCGAGCTCGAGTTTCGCTCAGATGGATGGAAATACCGGCCCAGTACCGACGTGAGGAAGCCCAAATGTCGCCGCTGCTTGAGATTCACAGGTTCGTGAGGACGAGGGCGCCGATCGCGTCGCTTGGATGAGGTCGGGCTCAGGTGACACCGGTCCGCCGTCAGAGCGGCTGGCATTTCGCTGGAGTTTGGCGTATCCCTTGGCCTGGGAGGCACGTGATGACCGAAGATTCGGCGCCGGATGAACGGGTGCTGGTCCACAAGGCCTGGCGGCAGCTGGCGAAGCGGGCCGAGGTCGAGGACGAGGACGAGTCGAGCCTGCTCGGGGGTGCGCGGGACGCCGAATGGCACCAGGTGCGCATCGCCGCCAAGCGGGCCCGGTATGCCGGCGAGGCGGCCGTGGCCTTCGCCCGCCAGATGGAGAAGGTCACGGAGATCCTGGGCGAACACCAGGACGCTGCTGACGCCGGCGCTGCGATCCGGGAGCTCGCGACGAGCGCAGACGCTCGGGCTAGCTTCTCTCTCGGCGTGCTCTGTGCGGCCGAACGCGAGCGGTGACGGTGACTCGCCGCCGATTCGCGACGCTGTGGCCCAAAGTCAGCCGTCGCAAGTGGCGCCGATGGCTGACCCGATGAGTGGCCCCGCGGGTGTAGCCGGAACCGTTGTTGCTGCAGGTGCAGTCCTCTGGCGGCCGGATCAAGCCCACGATGGCGGCGTCGAGGTCTGTCTCGTGCACCGTCCCCGCTACGACGACTGGTCGCTGCCGAAGGGAAAGCTAGATCCGGGCGAGCACCTGCTTGCCTGCGCAGTACGTGAGGTCGAGGAGGAGACCGGCCAGCGTGTGGTGCTGGGCCGGCCACTTCCCACCCAGCACTACGAGGTCAACGGTGCCCCGAAGCGGGTCCACTACTGGGCCGCCCGGGCCGACGACGATGCCCCGCCGTGGCCGGGGACCGAGGAGGTCGACCTGGTCGAGTTCCTCCCGGCCGCCGAGGCAGTGCGCCGGCTCACCCGCCCCCGCGACGCCGACATCGTCAATGCCCTCTCGAGTAACGAGATCCGGACCGTACCGTTCGTCGTGCTTCGTCATACGAAGGCAATTGAGCGCTCCTTGTGGACCGGACCAGACGCACAGCGGCCGCTGAACGACCGTGGGTACCGAGACGCGCTTGCGTTGGTCGCTCCGTTCGCCGCCCTGGGATTGACTCGCGTGGTGACGAGCGACGCGGTGCGCTGCGTCGAGACCGTGTGGCCCTACGTCGGCGTGGCCGGCGCACGCTTGGAGCTGCAGCCAGTTCTATCTGAGGAAGGGCATTCTGCCCAGCCCCACGGCCCCGAGAAGCTCGCCCGCGCCCTGTTGGCCGACGGTGCGCGGACAGTCGTGTGCTCGCACCGGTCGGTGCTGCCTGAACTGATCGCCGCGGCCGCGGATCAGGCTTCGGAGGTGTTACCCGGGCGGCCCCTGGAGTCGGGCGATTTCCTGGTCTCCCACCACCGCGGCGGCGTCCCCGTCGCAGTCGAGCGCTTTGAAATCTAGCGACCAACGCGGTATCCGGCGCATCCGTTATGCCTGCGAACACCGCCCAAGGATGGAACCGCGGGCAGGCGCTGCTCAGAGAGGCCCGAAGCGGACCCGCGTACGCTGAACTTACCCGGCAGAAAGATCGCGATCGCGAGATCGACGACGGCCCGGGCGGAAGTCTCACACGGCCGCATCACCCGCGACCAGGCGAATCTTCCTGATCGAAATAATCCCCGGCTGGGAGTTGCTGCGCGAGAATCGCTCTGGCTGAGCGGCGCCTGACCGCTCATCGAACCCGACAAATCGAGGCCTATCTCTGATAGTCAGGGGCAGTTTCTACGTCCAACCAGCCAACTACTGGATCAGTACGGGCGCGTCCACGTGGGGCTGGTGGCACCTGATCGTGAGTCTTATTGTCCTGGCGGCTGGGTTTGGAGTCATGTCTGGGGCGGCCTGGGCCCGCTGGCTCGGCATCATCTTCGTGAGCATCCAGGCCCTCACCAATTTCCTGTTTATCCCGGTTCAGCCGTTTTGGGCGATCACCCTCATACTCATCGACTTGTGGATCATTCACTCCCTATTCGTTCACCGACGTGAGCCTGTCTAACCCGTCGATCAGCTGAAGCGGGCAGGATGCTGGCGATGTACTACCCCGGGGCGATGGGGCTCGGTCATCGCTGGCCTGATGGTTAGTAAGTTCGCGCTTGGGTCGGCGGCCATTTGAGCGAAGCCAATCGCGAGACCGGCCAGCCGATCGGAGAGCAGTCGGCGGATGTATTTCTCGTGCATGCTCGGCACCCGGCCCCCGGGGGGATCCGGCTTGCGAAGCCGCAGGTCGCAAGGTCAGCGGCGTGAGGTGTGTGTACCTCACCCGGTATCGGCCACGACTGCTCGAGGTCGCATCGGTTCGGTGCTCGAGATCCATCCCGAAGTCCGACTTCCAGGTCCTCACCGGCAAATT
>Ga0193705_1000106_pt1 | contig 16778 bp, 14 predicted proteins | sample U3m2metaG_FD_143045 | JGI IMG/M metagenome (GOLD analysis project Ga0193705, IMG submission 143045) | Soil microbial communities from a riparian zone of the East river system, Colorado, United States - U3m2 | ecosystem: Environmental > Terrestrial > Soil > Riparian zone | place: USA: East River... | reverse complement strand
CGACGAGCACCGTCCAGAGCCCGAGGCCGCCGCGGGAGAGACGCCCTTCCACTACAGGGCCTCCATCGCTCCCGCCCGCCTCGCGAGCACGAGGTAGATCGCCATCACCGCGAGGGGCACCGTCGCGTAGGCGGCAGCGAAGGGCAGGTTGTAGGTGAGTCCGAGCACGTTGCGGTAGACGACGTTGCCGATGAACTGCGTGTTGCCGACGAGGATCGGGGTGATGTAGTCGCCGAGGGTCAGCGAGAAGGTGAAGATCGACCCGGCCACGACGCCCGGGAGCGCAAGGGGGAGCACGACGCGCCGGAAGGTCGTCCAGTTTCGCGCGCCGAGGTCGCGCGAGGCCTCGACGTACGAGTCCGGGATCCGCTCGAGCGCCGCGAAGATCGGCAGGATCATGAACGGCAGCCAGATGTAGGAGAACACGATCCACACCGCCCAGTTCGTGTACGCGATGTGCTGGTGCGGCAACCCTAGGCCGCCGAGCGACCAGTTGAGCGCGCCGTCGTTGGAGAGGATCAGCCGCCAGGCGTAGATGCGCGCCAGGTAGCTCGACCAGAGCGGCAACAGCACGAGCACGAACAGGATCGTCCGTAGCCGCGGGCTCGCGACCCGGGCCATGAAGTACGCGAACGGGAACGCGAGCAGGACGTCCGTGATCGTCACGGCGCCGGCGAGGCCGATCGTCCGGCCGGCGATCCGCCAGTACGTGTGGTCGTGCCAGAGCGTGCGGAAGTTGCCGAGGCCCCAGGTGTGGACGATCTCGCCGGTGAAGGGGTCGAGCGCCCAGAAGGCCGAGATGAACAGCACCCCGAGCGCGGCGATGTAGATCAGCAGGTAGCCGCCGGCGACGGGCACGAGCAGCGCACCGGCGCGCAGCCACGGCCGCCTCCAGAAGGCCGCCGAGAAGCGGCGGCGGGCCGCTCGCGAGGAGCGGCCCGCCCGTTCAGCTCGTGCAGACACCGAGGCGCCGCTTGCGGTGCCGTCTCAGGACGCGCGGGCTGAGCCCGCGCGTCCGTCTGAACTGACCGGTCGACCCGTCCAAATTCGACACGTCGGCCGGGATTAACCCTTGATCTCGGTCCAGGCCTGCTGCCACTGGTTGTAGTCGAGGCAGTCCTGGCTGCCGTTGCCGCAGTCCTTCTGCGGCGTCTTCCAGAACTTGATGCTGTCGAAGTACGAGGCCGGAGCGTCTGCGTGGTACTGCTTGCAGGACCCTCGGCTGAGCTGGTCCATGACCGCGCAGGCCTTCGTGTTGGCCGGCGTCTCGCCGAAGTAGATCGCCTGCTGCGCCTGCACCTTCGGGGTCGAGACCCACTTCGTCCACATATAGGCGCAGTTCGGGTGCTTCGACTTCGAGGAGAGCATCCAGGTGTCGGCCCAGCCGGTCGCGCCCTCGGCCGGGATCAGGTCCTTGACCGGGACCTTGTCCGCCACGAGCGTGTTCGTCTGGTACGGCCACGAGGCCCCGAGCGAGGCGTCGCCGTTCTTGAACAGGTCGATCTCGTCCGAGGCCAGCGCCCAGTGCTTCTTCAGCAACGACCGCTGTTGCTTGAGCAGGTTGACGGCCGCGTCGAACTGCTTCTGGTTGAGCTCGTACGGATCGGTGATGTCGAGGTCGGGCTTCGTCTTGGCGAGGTAGAGGGCAGCGTCCGCGATCTGGATCGGATTGTCCGGGATCGTGATCTGGCCCTTGTACTTCGCGTCGTAGAGCGTGCTCCAGCTCGTCGGAGCCGGCTTCACCTTCGTCGTGTTGTAGAGGAGCGTGTTCGGGCCCCACTGGAGCGAGATCCCATAGTGGACGCCGTCGACCGTGTTGTGCGGCGGCGACTTCAGCGCCTCGATGAAGTTCGGGAAGTCCGGGATCAGCTTCGGGTTCATCGCCTGGACGTCACCGCCCTTGATCAGCCGCAACGAGGCGTCACCCGAGGCCGAGACCATGTCGTACTGGCCGCCGCCCTGGCGCATCAGGGTGACCATCTCGTCCGACGAGCCCGCGTACTTGCTCGTCACCTTGCAGCCGGTCTGCTTCTCGAAAGGCTTCACCCACTCTGGTTGCGTGTAGCCCTCCCACGCGATCAGGCTGAGCTTTCCTTCGCCCTTGCCGATCGAGGTCGGCAGGTTCGACCCGTTCGAGGTATCGGTCTCGCTGCTGCTCTTGCTGCTGCCGCCGCAGCCTGCTGCCGCGGCAGCCAGCGCTCCCACGAGGAGCGCGACCGCGCCCCAGCCTAGAACGCGCCTGTGCTGCTTCTTCATCGGTCTCCTTCCGTTTCCCCGGGTTTCTCGATCTCGAGCTGGTGTTCTGGGCGCCACTCGAGGAGGACCTCGCGGCCCTTGGCGTCCAGCGCCTCGGCCGACGAGGTCTCGAGGTTCTGCCGGACGACCTGGAGCTCGCCGCCGCGGTCGAGCTCGACCACGAAGCGAGTCACCATCCCGGCGTAGACGACGTCGCGGATCCTGCCGGGCTCGGAGTGCATGCCGCTCGCCGCTGAGGATCCTGCGTCGCGCAGGTGAATCTTCTCCGGGCGGACGGCGAACTGCCTGCCCTCCCGCTCGACCACGTTCGAGACGCCCACGAAGCCGGCGACGAAGGCGGTCTGCGGCCGCTCGTACACCTCGGCTGGCGCACCGATCTGCTCGATGCGGCCCTGGTTGAAGACGGCGAGGCGGTCGCTCATCGTGAGCGCCTCGTCCTGGTCGTGCGTCACGTAGACGAAGGTGATCCCGAGATCCTGCTGCAGGCTCTTGAGGAAGAGCTGCATCTCCTGGCGCAGCTTCAGGTCGAGTGCGCCAAGCGGCTCGTCGAGGAGCAGCACCTCCGGCCGGTTGACGAGCGCACGCGCGAGCGCGACCCGCTGCCGCTGCCCGCCGGAGAGCTGCACAGGCTTGCGCTTGCCGAGCCTCGGCAGGCGCATGCGGCCGAGCACGTCCTCGACCCTCGCCTCGCGGTCGCGGCGCGGGACACCCTTGACCCGCAGGCCGTAGCCGACGTTCTCCGCCACCGTCATGTGCGGGAAGAGCGCGTAGTCCTGGAAGACCGTGTTCACGTCGCGCGCGTAGGGCGGGACGTTCGAGACGTCGCGCCCTTCGAGCTCGACCCGGCCCTCGTCCGGACGCTCGAAGCCGGCGATCAGGCGGAGCGTCGTCGTCTTCCCGGAGCCCGACGGGCCCAGCAGCGTGAAGAACTCGCCGGCCGGGATCTCGAGGTCGACGCGGTCGACCGCGACCACGTCGCCGTAGGTCTTGCGCAGCCCTTCGAGGCGGACAGCAGGCGCAGCCCCTTGGCTGCCGCCCTCGAGGGACCGCTCCTCGGTTCGTTCCTGCAATGACACCGGCCCGGCGATTATCGCGGGTTCACACTCGAGGCGGCGCTTGCGCTGCCGTCGAGAGCGCGTGCCGGCTTTGCCGGCGCGCGCGTCCTCTCCGGCGGGCATGACTGCGGCTCGCCTTCGCAGCAGCCGAGCTTGAACGCGCAGCGGGCGCACTGCCACGTCTGGTGCCGCCACTCCATCGGAGCCCCGCAGCGCGGGCAAGGCTCGCTCGCTTCGGGCTTCCCGTCCAGGAGCCCGACTCTAGTGCGCCGGTCTGACGCTAGTCCCGTGCGGGAGCCGGCTGGCCCGGAGTGTGCAGCAGGTTCTCGACCTCCTGGACGCCCTGCACGTTTCGCGCTTTGCCCGCCAGCGCGTCGATCATCTCCGGCGAGTCGGCCTCGCCGCGGAGAACGACCTTGCCCTGCTCGGCGTCGACGTTGATCTTGCCCTTCGGCACGCCGGCGTCGCGGAAGAGCTCGGACTCGACCTTGCGGGCGAGGATCGCGTCGTCCTGCCGGGGCTGCTGCTCACGCGTCCGCCGAGTCATGACGGCGACGCGCTTGACCGTGGCCTTCCTGCGGCTCTTTCCGTTCTCTGGGTCGAAGAAGTAGGCAAGGCCGGCGCCCAGCGCCACGTAGCGGATTCTCTTCGTCATCTCGGTCCTCCTGGTCGCGGAACCGAGAGCTTAGGTGATCTACCTAGTCGCCCCAGTCGAAGTCGCGCGACTGGCTCCAAAGACCCTCTGCGTCGGGCTGGGACTCCTCGGTCGGCCACGCGAGCGGGGTGCGCTCGGGGCTGATGGCGGGCTCCTCCCCGTCCATCGTCTCCTCGATCCGGGCCTGCTCCTCGGTCTTGAAGAGCGGGTGGTTCTCGAAGGGGTCTTCGTTCTTGTAGCGGTCGAGCGGCAGGTCGCCCTCGAGCTCGGAATTCTTCTGCTTCAGCTCGAGATGGTCCTGGATGACTTGTGCGAACAGCGAAGAGGTCTCCACCGGCGATGCTCCTCCTGTGGTTACGTGGGGGCGAGCGCGGGATTGTAACGGCTAAACCCGCGAACAGCTGGCAGTTTAGGCCTGGCGCGCCCTCGGGCGGGCGGTGACGACCCGGTTCTTCCCGGCTCGTTTCGCTTCGTAGAGGGCCCCGTCGGCGGCCGCGACGATCCCGTCCGCCGGAGCCGCCTCGGGGAACGCGGCGACGCCGAGGCTGACCGTGACGTGGATCCGGCTGCCGTCTGGCGCGAGGATCGTCCGCTGCTCGAGCGCGAGCCGCGCGCGCTCGGCCAGCCGCGCGGCGCCCTCGAGGTCGGTGCCCGGGAGGACGATCGCGAACTCCTCGCCGCCCCAGCGCGCGGGCAGGTCGATCTCGCGCACGCACTCGCGCAACGTCTCGGCGAACTCGACGAGCACTCCGTCGCCGACGGGATGGCCGTAGCGGTCGTTGATCGACTTGAAGCTGTCGAGGTCGGCGAGCACGAAGGCGACCGAGCCGCCGAAGCGCTCGGCGCGCATCAGCTCGCCCGAGAGCGCCTCCTCGCAGTGCCGGCGATTGGCCAGGCCGGTGAGCATGTCGACGAGGGCCTGACGGGCCACGATCCGGTGCAGGCGCGCGTTCTCGAGCGCGATCGCCGCATGGGCGACCAGGGTCGCGGCCGTGCGGCGCTGCTCGACGGTGAAGCCGCGGCCGGAGAGCGTGAGCGTGCCGAAGCTCTGGCGGCCCGCGGTCAGCGGCAGCTCGAAGCTCTCGCCGCGGTCCGAGAGCGTCCCCGACTGGACGATCTCGCCGCCGAGGCCGACGACCAGGCCACCGGTCGCGCCGGTGGTCTCGACGACGGTCTCCACGATCACCCGCAGGAGCTGGTCGACGTCGTGGGTGGCCGCGAGCGCCTCGCCGAAGCGCACGGTCGCGTCGCGCAGGCGGCCGCGCTCGGCATCGAGCTCCTCGAGCCGGGCCTCCAGCTGGTCGGCCATCTCGTTGAAGGCAAGGCCGAGTCGCGCGAACTCGTCCTTGCCCTGGACCTCGACCCTGCGGTCGAGCCGGCCGCTCGAGATCGCGTTCGCGGCGTCGACCAGCCGAGCCAGCGACGCCACGATCGAGCCGCCCACCGCGTACGCGACGAGCCCGATCAAGGCGAGCGAGACGGCGAGGCCGATCAGCAGCCGCTTGTCGGCGGCGGCGACGGAATCGTCGATCTGGGCCTGCGGCGCGAGCAGTGCGAGTGAGGGCTCTTCGGAGTCGCCGGAGCGTGAGCCCGCGGCGAGCGTCCGGTAGCGCTCGCCGCCCACCGACAAGGTGAGCGCGCGCGGGGGCGCCGAGAGGCGATCGCCGCGAAGGGCCGGCGGCCCGGCCGCGATCCGCCCTCGCTCGAGCACGACCAGGTTGTCCTTTGCCTCGAGGCCGGAGCGGTCGCGCAGGATCGTGATCGAGCGCGAGTCGAGCGGAACGCCGGCGACCAGCGTGCCGAAGACGCTGCTCGCGCTCACGACCGCGACCCGGGTTCCCGATCCGATCAAGCGCGCAGGGCCGAGCGAGTAGGACGAGGTGTCGAGCCGGACGCCGCGGGCGCGGGCGAGCCGCCGGCTCAGCGTTCGGCGGTCATCCTGCTGGAGCGCGCGCTGGAAGGCGGCGTCCACCGCGAGCGCGTTCGCGCGCCGGCCGGCGGCGGAGAGCTCGTCTTTGTAGGCGGCGAGCACAGCCCGCATCCCGGCCTCGAGACGCACGTCCACGCGGCGCGTTTCGCTCCGCGCAGCCACCGCGTGCAGCCCCCAACCCGCCGCGCCAAGGGGCAGCAGCGACACGAGCAGGAAGTACACGACGAGTTTGAGCTTGAAGCTCATGCCTCACAATTTAGGTTGACCGCTGATACCGCCGATACCATTACTCGTTGTGGATCGGCATAAACGGGGAGCAATTTGAGCAGGGGACTTGCAATCATCGCGACGACAATGTTGGCAGGCGGGGCCCTCATGGCCGCGCTCGCATTGCCGGCTCTGGTGACGCTCGGGTCGGATTCGCCGCCGACCGCGCTCTCCCTCGCGACGGGTGGCCCGCCCATCTCGGTCCGGGCCAGGCCGCTTCCCGCCCCACCGCGCCCGCCACGCGCGCATGCTCCGCGCGCTTCCTCGGCCGCCGTGGTCTCGGTTCCAACCGGATCGCCCCCGGCAAGCCGCCTGCTGGTTGCAACCCCGAAGCCTTCGAAGCCCTCGCCGGTCCCGCGGCGTGAAGTCGCGCCCCCGCCACCTCCGGCTCCCGCACCGCCGCCTCCGCCTCCGCCACCTCCACCTCCTCCTCCACCGCCTCCTCCACCTCCACCGCCTCCTCCTCCGCCGCCGCCACCGCCGGCTTTTTTCCCGGTACCTCCGCCGCAGCCGACGGGGCACGGCGGCAAGTCCTCCGACTCCAAGAAGGACAAGTGCTCGAAGGGCAAGCACGACGAGGGCCACGGCGGCAAGAAGGACGAGGGCGAGCGCGGGAGCGGCGACCATGGCGACCACGGCCACGGCGGCGGTGAGCACGGCCACAGCGGTGGCGATCAGGGCCAGGGGGGCGGCGGTCAGGGCCATGGCGGTGGCGATCAGGGCCATGGCGGTGGGGATCACGGTGATCAAGGTGATCACGGCGACAAGGGCCACGACGGCCCGAAGCGCTAACCTCCGGCCGTGGCCTTCCGCGCTCTCCGACGAACAGGCACGCTCGGCCTAGCGCTGACCGCGTGGGACATCTGGCGGCGCATCCCGAAGCAGCATCGCCGCGCACTCGTGCGGCAGGCCCGTAGGCACGGGCCGAGGATCGCCTCCAAGCTGCTCGAGCAGCAGCGACGCCGCCGCGCTAGCTGAGCGCCTCGCGCACGATCCGGTCCTGTTCCTTCAGGTGCGCGGTGGGGTAGCCCTCCGACGGGCTCGCCCGCCACGGGCGGCCGACGAACCGCAGGCGCACGCCCTCGGGCAGCGACTCCTCCAGACGGTGGCGAATCGCCCGCCAGGCGCCCATGTTCTGCGGCTCCTCCTGCGCCCAGACGACCTCCTCGAGCCGCGGGAACGACCCGACCAGCTGTGCCGCCGCGGCGACCGGGAACGGGTACAGCTGCTCGAGCCGGCCGACCGCGACCGAGTCGGCGCTCGCGCGGAGCTCGTGCCCGACGAGGTCGTAGTAGACCTTGCCCGAGCAGAGCACGAGGCGGCGTACCTGCTCCGGACCAGCCGGGTCGCCCAGCACGGGCTGGAAGGAGCCCTCGGCGAGGTCAGGCAGCGTCGAGGCGGCCTGCTTCAGCCGCAGCAGCCCCTTCGGCGTCATCACGATCAGCGGCCGCGCGCTCGGGTCGAGCGCCTGCCGCCGCAGGAGGTGGAAGTACTGCGCCGCCGTCGTGCAGTTGGCGATGCGGATGTTCTCCTGCGCAGCGAGCTGGAGGAACCGCTCCAGCCGCGCGCTGGAATGCTCGGGCCCGTTGCCCTCGTAGCCGTGGGGCAGCAGGAGCGTCAGCCGTGAGGTCTGGCCCCATTTCGAGAGGCCGGAGACGATGAACTGGTCGACCGCGACCTGCGCGCCGTTGACGAAGTCGCCGAACTGCGCCTCCCAGGCCACGAGCGCCTCCGGCGCCGCCACGGAGTAGCCGTACTCGAACCCGACGCAGGCCTCCTCGGAGAGCGGCGAGTTGTGGATCTCGAACGACGCTGTCGCCTCCTCGAGGTTCTGGACGGGCGCGTACGCCTGGCCGTTTTGCGCGTCGTGCAGGACGAGGTGGCGGTGCGAGAACGTGCCGCGCTCGGTGTCCTGGCCGGTCAGCCGGACGGGGATCCCTTCCACGAGCAGGCTGGCGAAAGCGAGCTCCTCGGCCTGGCCCCAGTCGACCCCGCCCTCGTCGAGGGCGCTGCGGCGGCGCTCGAGCTGCTTCGCGAGCTTCGGGTTGACCGTGAAGCCCTCGGGCACGCGAAGGAGCTCCTCGTTCAGCACGCGAAGCCGCTCGGCAGGGACGGCAGTGACGACGTCGGCGCCCGTCGAGGTCGGGATGCGGCCCTCGTACGCGACGGCGGGCACGCCCTGGCCGAAGGTCGTCTTCAGCCGCTCGTGCGCCTCCTTGAGCGTCGTCTCGACGCGTTGGCCCATCGCATCGAGCTCCTCCTGGGTGACTACGCTCTCCTCCAGAAGCGCCTGGGCGTAGTGCTCGCGCACGCTGGGCTGGCGCTCGATCCGCGCGGCCATCAGCGGCTGCGTGTAGGCGGCCTCGTCCTGCTCGTTGTGGCCGTGGCGCCGGTAGCCGACGAGGTCGATCACGACGTCGGTGCAGAAGCGCCGCCGGAAGGCCATCGCGAGCCGGATCGTGGAGAGAGCCGCCTCGGGGTCGTCGGCGTTGACGTGGAAGATCGGGAGGTCGAAACCCTTGGCGAGGTCGCTCGAGTAGCGGGTCGAGCGCGCGTCCGCCGGCTCGGTGGTGAAGCCGATCTGGTTGTTCGCGATCAGGTGCAGGCTGCCGCCTGTCGAGTACCCGTTCAGGTCGGCGAGGTTCAGGGTCTCGGCCACGACGCCCTGCGCGGGGAACGCGGCGTCGCCGTGGATCTGCACGGCCATCGCGACGGACGAGTCGACGTAGCCCGTGCGAACCGAGCGGTCGGTCTGCTCGGCGCGCGTCCGGCCTTCGACGACCGGGTCGACAGCCTCGAGGTGGCTCGGGTTGGAGGCCAGCGTGACCGTGATGTCGCCGGCCGAGGTCCGGCGCGTGCCCTCGGCGCCGAGGTGGTACTTGACGTCGCCGGTGCCGCCCTCGGGGTCGGCGGCCACGGCCTCGAGCGTGCGCTCCCCCTCGAACTCGCGCAGGATCGTCTCGTAGGGGCGGCCGATTACGTGCGCGAGCACGTTCAGCCGGCCGCGGTGGGCCATCCCGAGCACGACCTCGTGTCCGCCCTCGTCGGCGGAGAGCCCGATCGCCTCGTCGAGCATCGGCACCATCACGTCGAGGCCCTCGATCGAGAACTGCTTCTGGCCGAGGAACGCCCGGCGGAGGTAGCGCTCGAAGCTCTCGACCTCGGTGAGGCGCTCCAGCAGGCGGCGCTTGTCCTCGGCGGACAGGCTCTGTCGATAGCGGCCCGACTCGATCGACGCGCGCAGCCAGACCCGTTGCTCCTGGTCGGCGATGTGCTCGATCTCGTAGGCGCTCGTGCCGCAGTACGTCTCTCGCAGCTGCGGCAGCACGTCCGCGAGCGTCTCGCCGGGGACGTGCACGCCGAGGATCCTGGCCGGGATCAGCTTCTGAACCTCGGGCGACAGCTTCGGCTCGTAGCGCTCGGGCTCGAGCGACGGCTCGCCGACCGGCTCGGAGCCGAGCGGGTCGAGGCGCGCCGCCAGGTGGCCGTGCGAGCGGTACGCGGTGACGAGCGCCATCGCGGCCGCGACGGCGGCGAGCATCGCCTCGTCGGCCGTTTCCGTCTGAGTTGGTGCCGGGACCTGCTGTGGCTCTGGCTCGGCTTGGGGCTCGACGGCGGGCGGAACCGGCTCCGCGACGGGCGCAGGCGGGGCCGCGTGCCCGTTCTCGTCCTGCAGCAGCTCGACGAGGCGCGCGAGGCCGGGATGGGCCGCCACGAGCTCGCTCGCGCCGCTCTCGAACAGCGAGCGCCACTCGCTCGGGACCGCGTCGGGGTTCTCGAGGTACTGCTCGAGAAGCGCGCTTGCGTAGCCCGCGTTCAGCCCGTCGACATCATGCATGCTCATCGTCTTTGTTGTACCAACCGGGATCCCTCCCGGCGAGACTCGACCCGGTTAGTAAAGCGGGTTGTTGGTGAGCACCGCCAGAGCCATGCCGACGACGAAGCAGACGCCGCCTGTCACGACCGCGAAGGCCGCGAGCCGTGAGTGCCTGCCGCCGATCGCGGCGGCGAGCAGCGCCAGCAGGATCCCGAACGGGATCAGCCGTCCAGGCCTGTAGGCGACTCCGACGCAGCTGGCGAGGATCGAAAGCGAGGCGAGCAGGCCCGCGACCGCCTCGCCCGGCCGCTGCCGGGCCTCGGGCTGGGCGCTCATCTCGGCACCGTCGCGCGACGAGCCCTGGCGGGCGTGCGCTCAGGCCCGCGCCGCGGCGACGGACGACGCGAGCGCGGCGTCCAGGGCGACCTCGGCTCCGGGTCCTCTCGCACGGTCTTGCGCGCCGGCTCGGGCGGCTGCGGCTCGGCTTTCACGGCCCAGTAGACCACGAGGCACAGGTAGACGATCGGGATCTTCAGGACGAACATCAGGAAGACGAACTCCCAGACCATCGCCGGAGTGTACGGGATCACCTGGTGAGTCGGATCGCGAGGAACGGGCTACCGACGACCCGTCCCTCACAACCCGATGATCCGCCCCAGCCGGCTCGAGCCGGAGCCGCAGCCCGGCAACGCGAGCACGATCGTCACGAGCACGACCACCCCGACGACGACCGCCGGTGCGATCCAGCTACGCGCCCGACCAGCTCGCACCGCTTCCTCCGTCGCCGTGCACCCAGATGTCCACGATCGGGTACCGGTGCGGGCAGTACCAGATCACGCAGGCGTGGAACTCGCCCTGCGTCCACGCGTCGGTCGAGTACGTCCCGACGCCGCGGTTGTTGCAGTGCTCGAGCACGCAGTTCGTGTTCACATTGCCGTCGAAGATCCAGCTGAACGCCGTGTCGGAGGCCCAGCGGTCGCGCCAGAACCACGTGATCTTGCCGCCGCTCCAGCACCAGCGGACCTGCTCGTTGTAGTGGTACACGACCATTCGCGCGAGGTTCTTGCGCGTCGCCCTGGCCCAGCGAGTGCGGCAATTCGCGCGTGGGAACCCGTAGAACTCGGCCGACTCGGTGAGCACACCCGACTCGCCTTCGCTCGTGCCGCAGTCCACGTTCCTGTCGTAGCAGGAGTCGGCCGGGTAGCCGATCACCTGCGCGCGTGCCTTCCCCGGGCCGAGCCCGAGCACGAGTACGGCCACGAGCATGATGAGCGCCGCGCCGCCGAACCGTCTTCCTGTCTCCATCGTCCACCTCCCGTCGACTCATGCCGACGGTAGGCGTGGCCTGCGCGCGGGTGTGAAACGCCTTCGTGCCGAGACTGCAACATCGTTGCGAGGGTCCTACTCGACCCCGGCTCGGCTGCCTAGTGGCCGTTTCGGACACGTCCATAGCCGCCGCCGCCGGGCGTCTCGACCCGCACGACGTCGCCGGGGCCAAGACTGCGCGTCACCTTCGCGGGCAGCTCCTCGCCGTTCAGGAGGTTCCGGCCCGGCCGGCCCGGCTCGCCGCCACTCGCCCCCTGCGGGCCACGCGTTCGCCTCTCGCCGACGAGCGAGAGACGGCACGGCTCGAGCACCCGCAGTTCCCGCACGACGCCGTCCCCGCCGCGGTGCGCCCCCGCGCCGGCCGACCCCAGCCGCAGCTCGTGCCGCTCGACGCGCAGCGGGTAGGCGAGCTCGAGCGCCTCCGTCGGCGTCGAGAGCGTGTTCGACATGGCGACGTGCACCGCTGACGGGCCGTCGGCGTCCGGGCAGGCCCCCTGGCCGCCGCCGACGGTCTCGTAGTAGGTGAAGCGATCGTTCCCGAGCGTGAGGTTGTTCATCGTCCCCTGCCCCTGAGCGGGCACGGGCACCGCCTGTCCGAACGCGGCGAAGACGACGTCGACGATCCGACTCGAGGTCTCGACGTTCCCGGCCGCCACCGCGGCGGGCGAGCGCGCGTTCAGGAGCGACCCCTCGGGCGCAAGCACCCGGACCGGCGCGAAGGCGCCGCCGGAAGCGGGCGTGTCCGGGTCGGCAAGGCAGCGGACGACGAAGTAACAGGCCGACCGCGTCACGGCCAGCGGGCAGTTGAGGTTCCCGTCGTGCTGTGGTGCGGTGCCCGCGAAGTCGAGCTCGAGCTCGTCGCCGGCGATCGTGAGCACGACACGAAGCTCGAGCTCGGAGCCGTCTGCGGCCTCGACCGTGTCGGCGCCCTCGAAGCGCCCGTCCGGGAAGCGCGAGATCGCTGCACGGACCCGGCGCTCCGAGTACGCGTACAGCTCATCCATCGCCGACTCGACACGCGACTGCCCGCGACGGGCGCAGAGCTCGTCCAGACGCGTGGCGGCGAGGCTGTGCGCGGCCAGCTGAGCACGCAGGTCTCCGCGCCGCTCGTCCGGGTTGCGCATCCGCGCGACGAGCGCATCCAGCACCTCCTCGTCGAGGCGCGTCGGCGGGATGACGACGCCCTCCTCGTCGAGCCGGTGCGACTCGGCGGGGAGGCTGCCCGGCTCGGCCGCGCCCACATCCGCGTGGTGGGCGCGCGTGACCGCGAAGCCTACTCCCGTCCGCGTCACGAGCGTGATGTCGGGAAGATGCGTCCCGCCGGCGAACGGGTCGTTCAGGATCCATGCCTCGTCAGGCCTCGGGTCGTGCGCCTGCACGGCGGCGACCGCGTCGGGCATCGCGCCGAGGTGCACGGGGATGTGCTCCGCCTGCGCGATCATGCGACCGGGCAGGTCGAAGAGCGCGGTCGAGCAGTCACGCCGCTCCTTGATGTTGGCCGAGAAGGCCGAGCGGATGAGCACGGCGCCCATCTCGTCCGCAATCGAGCGCAGCGCTGCACCGATGACCTGGAGCTCGACCCTCATTTCGCGGATTCGGCACGGTCTCGTGACTGTCTCGTGAGCCGCAACGTGCTACTTGTTCCATCCCTAACCCCCACCCACCCCGGGGGCAGCCAGCACGTCGCACCCTCGAGCTCGATTCGTTTTGGCCCCGTCTCCTCCAGAGGACGGCCGGCCGGGAGCTGCAGCGCCGGGCCGGGGCGAAGCTCGGCGGTGCGCACGGCGACGAGCTCGATCGCGCGGTCCCTGTCGGCGTAGCCGTAGCGCGCCGCGTGGGCACGGTGGAACGCCTCCGCGAGGTCCGGCTGCAGCGGGACCGACAGCTCGAACGACTGACCGCGGTAGCGAAGCTCGGCCTCGCCCTCGGCCGGCAGCTCGCCGGCGTCCTCCAGCGCGCACACGTAGGAGCGCACCGAGTCCCGCCGCTCGTCCGCGGCGGCGAGCCCGATCGCCGAGAGCACGCCGGCCGTGTCCGGCACGAGCACGGTCTCGATCCCGAGTTCCTCGGCCAGCGCGCACGCGTGCAGCGGGCCTGCCCCGCCGAAGGCGACGAGCGCGTGCTCCCGCGGGTCGTGGCCGCGCTCGACCGAGACGAGCCTCAGCGCCCGCAGCATCTCCGCGTTCACGACCTCGACCGCTTCGGCGGGATCGATCCCGCCGAAGGCGCGCTCGGCCGCAGCGACGTCGAGCTCGAGTCCACCGGCGAGCCGCGGCGGCAGCCGCCCCAGCAGCAGGTTCGCGTCCGTCACGGTCGGTCGCTCCCCGCCGCGCCCGTAGCAGGCCGGACCCGGATCGGCTCCGGCGCTCTCCGGCCCGACGCGCAGGGCACCGCCCGCGTCGCGCCAGACGATCGAGCCGCCGCCTGCCCCGACGGTCTGCAGGTCGACCATCGGCAGGCGCAGCGGCAGCCCGCCCACCTCGCGCTCCGAGCTCCTCCCCGCCTCGCCCCCGCTGATCAGGCAGACGTCCGTCGAGGTCCCGCCCATGTCGAGCGAGATCGCGTTCTCGACGCCGACCGCACGCGCGACGCGAGCCGCCCCGACGACCCCGGCCGCGGGGCCGGAGACGAGCGCGACGGCGGGATGCGCCGCTGCCTCCGCGAGAGTGGCGAGCCCGCCCGAGGAGCGCATCACCAGCGGCTCCGGCAGCCCCGCTCCGCCGGTAGCGACGGCGAGCGCTTCGAGGTACCGTGAGACGGCCGGCCCGAGGTAGGCGTCGATCGCGGTCGTCGACGCGCGCTCGTACTCGCGCAGCTCGGGCGAGACCTCGTGTGAGGCGACTACCCGCACTCCGGGCAGCCGCCGGCGCAACTCCAACGCGACCGCCCGCTCGTGGCTCGCGTCGCGGAAAGCGAACAGCAGGCACACGGCAACCGACTCCACGTCGTCGCCCAGGTCAGGAAGCGAGTCGAGCTCGAGCGATGCGATCACGCGCGCGGGCCCGATCCGCTCACGTACTCCGTGGCAGCGCTCGAGCGGGACGAGTGGCTCCGCGTGCGCGGCGCAAAGTCGGTAGAGATGCGCGCGATCCTGGCGGCGCAGGTGCAGCAGGTGCTCGAAGCCGTCGGTTGCGACGAAGGCCGTGCGAGCGCCTTTCCGCTCGAGCAGCGCGTTCGTCGCCACCGTCGTGCCGTGCGTGAACCGTCCGACCTCTCCAGCGCCGACTGCTGCCGCGGCGGCGAGCACCGACTCTTCCTGCCGCGTCGCCGTCGGCACCTTCGCCGTCCGCAGCTCGCCCTCCGCGAGCAGGACCGCATCGGTGAAGGTGCCGCCCACGTCCACGCCCAGGATCGCCACAAGGGGAATCTGTCAGGACGCCGCGATCCGAGCAGCGTCCAGGGGCAAGACCGCGAGCTCGGGAGGCGGCCGCCGGACGAAGCCGTCGATGAGCAGCAGGTCTTCCGCCTGCTCGGGTGTCAGGAGCTCGCCGTCTCGCTTGCGCGCGGCCCGGCAGTGCGCCAGCCCCGCCTCCGCCTCCAGCCTCGCGCCCGGTCCGGGCGGCAACGAGCGGACGGCGCAGACACCGCCGCCGCAGACGAAAAAGGCCTTTCGCCAGCCCGGCTCGAGCGACGGCGCGACGAGACAGACCTCCAGCCCGCGCAGCTGCTCGAGCCGCTCCAGGCGCTCGACGACGTGCTCGAGCGCCTCGATCCTGTCGCGCAGCCGGGCGGCCTCCTCGTAGCGGAGGCTTTCTGCCAGGCGCGCGAGTCGAGCTCGCAGCCGCGGCAAGGGCCCGCCCTCGAGCAGGCCCTCGAGCTCCTCGGGGGTGCTCAGGGCGAGCGCGCGCGCCGCCAGGGAGGCCCGCCGGCGGCTCGGGATCGGGCCGAGCCGGGTCGCGGTCTTGCTGACGACCAGCTCCTCGCCTCGACGCTTGAGGTAGACGCCGTGCTCCTTCCTGCGGCTGCGCGAGTTTGCCGGCGGCTGGAGCTCGCGGATCAGCCGCAGTTCCTCGAGCGCGGACTCGAGCTCCGACCCCAGCACGCGCCACTCGACCCGGTCGAGGGCGTGCAGGGCCGCCTCGACGGACGGCCGCTGGCGATCGCTACGGAAGTAGGAGCGCAGCCGAGCCCTCAGGTCGCGTGCCCGGCCCACGTACAGCACCTGGCCGTGACGGTCGTGGAAGAGGTAGACCCCGGGCCGAGTCGGAGCGCCACGCGCGAGCGAGCGCTTGTCGTACACCCGTCGCCTGCGCGGCGCGGAGAGCGTGCGCAGGTCCGAGAGCCGCCTCGCGCCGAGCTCCTGGGCCAGGCCGATCAGATGGATCAGCACCTCCGCCGTCGCCTCGGCGTCGGGGAGGGCGCGGTGACAGGGCGTGGTCGCGACGCCGAAGAAGTTGGCCAGCGAGGCCAGGCCGACGCGGCGCAAGCGGTTCTCCAGCAGGCGGCGCGCGAGGGCAGCCGTGCAAAGCGGCGGCTCGGAGAGCCTGCGCCCATGCATCTGCTGCAGCTGCCGCTCGAGGAAGGACTGGTCGAAGCGGGCGTTGTGTGCGACGAGCGCCGCATCGCCCGCGAAGTCGAGAAAGCCGCGCACGACCGTCGCAGCCGACGGCGCGCGCCGCAGCTCCTGGTCGCGCAGGCCGGTGAGGCGGGCCACGGGCTCCGGCAGCGCCACTCCCGGGTTGACGAGCGACTCGAAGGAATCGACGAGCTCGAGCGCGCGGACCCGAACGGCGCCGAGCTCGCAGATCCGGCTCTTCGCCGGCGAGAGCCCGGTCGTCTCGAGGTCGAAGACGACGAACTCGGCCTCGTCCAGCGACGGATCGGCCCGCGCACCGGTCAGGAAGACCGTGGCGCCGTTGCACTCGAGCCGGCTGTCGCCCGCGGTCACCTCCGCCAGAAGCGAGCAGGCCAGGCCCTGCGGGATCGAGGAGGCGGCGAAGAGCGACCGGGCCGCGTCGGCAGCCGACAGCGGGCCTCGCTCCTCGACGGCCTCGACCAGCCGGTCGAGTGCGTCGAGCGCAAGCTGCACCCCTGGGATCAAAGCGAACATATGTTCGCTTTGCAAGCAGGAACTAGTCCGGGAGCAGCGGCATCGCCTGTCCTTGCCGCCGCCCCAAGAGCACGGCCCGGGTGACGGCGGCCGAGCCGAACCGCAGCCGGACATCGTCCAGCGCGGCGTCGAGGGCGTCGTCGTCACGGCGGTCGAACGGCAGCGCGAGCTGGACGGCGCGGCCTTCGGCGAGGTTGCCGACCGAGACTCCGACCAGCGTGATCCCGTGCCGCGCGATCAAGGGCACGGCGCTCGCGAGCAGGCCTCTCGCGGCGGTGAGGATCGCCTGCGTGTTGCAGGTGGCGTAGGGCAGCGTGTGCGACCGCGTCGCCCGCGAGAAGTCGTCGAAGCGCAGTCGCAGGACGACGGTGCGCCCGACGCGGCCGGCGGTCCGCAGGCGGCGCGCGACGCGGTCGACGAGG
>Ga0193705_1000101_pt1 | contig 17173 bp, 19 predicted proteins | sample U3m2metaG_FD_143045 | JGI IMG/M metagenome (GOLD analysis project Ga0193705, IMG submission 143045) | Soil microbial communities from a riparian zone of the East river system, Colorado, United States - U3m2 | ecosystem: Environmental > Terrestrial > Soil > Riparian zone | place: USA: East River... | reverse complement strand
GAGGTGCGGGCGTCGTTCGGCTCCGCAGGCCCCGTGCCCGGCCTGGTGACAGCGCCGCTCGCCGAGCGAGCCGAGCTGCCCGAGCGAGTCGCGGAGGCCGCGAGCCCGATCGACGACGTGCGCGGCAGCGCCCGCTATCGCCGACACGCGCTCCGCGTCCTCACCGCCCGCGCGCTCGAAAGGTGTCTTGCGTGAAGATCGTCGTCACCGTCAACGGCGAGCGCAAGGAAACCGAGGTCTGGGAAGGCGAGAGCCTGCTCTTCGCCCTGCGCGAGCGCCTCGGCCTGCCCGGCTCGAAGAACGCCTGCGAGCAGGGCGAGTGCGGTTCCTGCTCGGTGCTCCTCGACGGCACGCTCGTCTGCGCGTGCCTCGTGCTGGCCGCGCAGGCCGACGGCCACGACGTCGTCACGGTCGAGGGCCTCGCGCAGGACGGGCGGCTGCACCCGGTGCAGGAGGCCTTCACCGAGACGGGCGCCGTCCAGTGCGGCTTCTGCACGCCTGGCCTGGTCGTCGCCACCGCCGACCTGCTCGCGCGCAATCCCGCGCCGAGCGAGGACGAGATGCGGGAGGCGCTGTCGGGCAACCTCTGCCGCTGCACCGGCTACGCCAAGATCTTCGACGCCGTCCGGCTGGCGGCCGAGCGGTGAGCACGACCGACCGCAAGCTCGAGCTCGGCCGCGTCGGCGAGGTCGTCAAGCGCACCGACGCGATCCCGAAGGTCAACGGGGAGTTCGCCTACGCGAGCGACCTCGGGGCGGCAGGGATGCTCTGGGGCCACACCGTCCGCAGCCCGCACGCCCACGCGCGGATCGTCGAGGTCGACATCTCGGAGGCGCTGGTCATGGCCGGCGTGCACGCCGTGCTGACGCACGCCGACGTCCCCGGCGCGAAGACCTACGGGCTCGAGTTCGCCGACCAGCCGGTGCTGGCGATCGACCGCGTTCGCTACTTCGGCGAGCCGGTCGCGCTCGTCGCGGCCGAGCATCCCGAGCAGGCGCGCCGCGCGGCCGAGAAGATCCAGGTCGAGTACGAGCCGCTCGAGCCCGTCGTCGACATGGAGCGGGCGACGGAGCAACCGCCGATCCACGACGGGAAGCCGACCGCCGGGCACGGTTTCCGCGAGGACCCGCGGCCGAACGTGCTCCGGTCGATCGTGGTTCGCCACGGCGATCCCGACGCGGCCGGCGACGTGTCGGTCGATGGCGTCTACGAGGTCGGGATCCAGGACCAGGCCTTCCTCGGGCCCGAGTCCGGCCTGGCGGTCCCGGACGGCGAGGGCGGCGTGGACGTCTACGTCGCCACGCAGTGGCTGCACGTCGACCGCGATCAGGTCGCGCCGTGCCTCGGCCTCGACAAGGAGCAGGTGCGCATCCACCTCGCCGGGGTCGGCGGCGCCTTCGGCGGGCGCGAGGACCTCTCGATGCAGGTCCACGGCGCGATGCTCGCGCTCCACACGGACCGGCCGGTGAAAATCGTCTACACGCGCGAGGAGTCGTTCGTCGGCCACGTGCACCGACACCCGGCGAAGATCTGGATGGAGCACCGCGCGACGCGCGAGGGGAAGCTCGTCAACGTGCGCGCGAGGATCCTGCTCGACGGCGGTGCCTACGCGTCCAGCAGCGCGGCCGTCTGCTCGAACGCCGCCTCCTTCGCCTGCGGGCCCTACAAGGTCGAGAACGCGCTGATCGAGTCGACCTGCGTCTACTCGAACAACCCGCCGTGCGGCGCGATGCGCGGCTTCGGCGCCGTCCAGGGCTGCTTCGCGCACGAGGCGCAGATGGACAAGCTCGCGGCCGCGCTGGAGATCGACCCGGTGGAGCTGCGGCTGCTGAACGCGCTCGGCCCCGGCGACACGATGCCGATGGGCCAGGTCGTGACCGGAACGCTGCCGGTCGCCGAGGTGATCCGCCGCGCCGCCGAGCTGCCGGTCCCCGAGCCGGAGGAGCTGCCGCGCGACCCGATCCGCCTACCGGGCGGCGCGGGAAACACGACCCGCGGCCAGGGCGTCCAGCGCGGGGTCGGCTTCGCGGTTGGCTTCAAGAACGTCTGCTACTCGGAGGGTTTCGACGACGCCTGCGCCGCGCGCGTGCGCCTCTGGGTCGGCCCGGAGGAGAAGCTGGCGGCCGAAGTGCACTGCGCGGCCGCCGAGGTCGGGCAGGGCGTAACCGGCGTGATCCTGCAGGTCGCCCGCACCGAGCTCGGCACCGACGACGTCGTGCTCGCGCCCGGCTCGACGGATGGCGTCGACTCGGCCGGCTCCGCATCAGCGTCGCGCCTGACCTGGATGGCCGCGGGCGCCGTGCGGCTCGCCTGCCAGCAGGCACTGGCGGAGTTCCGCGAGACCGGCCGCGAGGTCGACCTCGAGCGCAGCTACCACCACGCGCGAACCTTTCCGCTCGACCCGGAGACGGGCCAGGTGAGCGGCGAGCGCGTGCACGTCGCCTACATTTGCGCCGCCATGCGCGTGGTCGCCGAGGTGGACGTCGAGCTCGGGCTCTCGCGCGTGGTCTGGATCGGCGCGGCCCAGGACGTGGGCAAGGCGCTGAACCCCCAGGCCGTCCACGGGCAGATCGAGGGCGGCACCGCCCAGGGGCTCGGGCTCGCGTTGATGGAGGAGATCCAGACGCGCGACGGGCTGATCACGAACGCGAGCTTCACCGACTACCTGATCCCGACCACGCTCGACATGCCGCCGATCGACGCGGAGCTCGTCGAGGATCCGGAGCCGGACGCGCCCTACGGGGCAAAAGGGGTCGGCGAGCCGCCGACAGTGGTCTCGACCGCAGCAGTCGTCTCGGCGCTACGAGCGGCGAGCGGGCGCGAGCTCAGCCGGGTGCCCGTCCGGCCCGACGACCTCGCCGGGCTTTGACTCGCGCCGCACGACGATCGCCACCGCGGCCAGGATCAGCAGCGCGCCGCCGACGATCCTCACCGTGAGCGTCTCGTCGAGCACGATCACGCCGAGCGCGATCGCGACGACCGGGTTCACATATGCGTAGGTCGCGACCTGCCCGAGCGGCGCGTTGCCGAGCAGCCACGCGTACGCGGTGTAGCCAATGACGGAGCCGACAAGGATCAGGTAGACGAGCCCGAGGATCGAGCGCGTCGACCAGCCCGACGGGTCGAGGTCCGACGGCGACGTCGTCGCGAGGCCGATCGCCGTCAGCACGAGCCCGCCGACGAGTGTCTCGTACCCCGTCGCCACGAGCGCGTCACGCGGGACCGCGATCCGAGGCGAGAGGAACGACCCGAGCGCCCAAGAGATCGCCGCGACGACCGTCAGCAAGAGGTAGCCGAGCGGCCCCGAGCCGCCTCCCGGCCGGACGAGCAACGCGATGCCGGCGAAGCCCACGAGCAGCCCGAGCGAGGCGATCCGGTCCGGCCGCTCGCCGGCCGCCAGGCGAAACAGCAAGACCCAGAGCGGCACCGAGGCGATGATCAGCGAGGTCAGCCCGATCGGGACCTTCCGCTCCGTGATGAAGAGCAGCGAGTTCGCGCCGGGCAGCAGCAACCCGATCACGGCTGCCGACGCCAGCTCGGCGCGGCGCACCTTCAGGGCACGAAGCCCGCGTCGCCAGATCACGACCCCGCAGACGATCAGCCCGACGAGCATGAAGCGAATGCCGGCGCCGAACATCGCCGGGATCGTCTCGCCGGCGAGCTCGATCCCGAGGTAGGTCGAGCCCCAGACGATGTAGACGATCCAGAGGGCGACCCAGACCTGCGCGCGGTGGCTCACGCCTTCAACAACGCCGCGCTGCTCGCGAAACGTCCGGTCTACCGCTTCAGCGTCAGCCCGGCGCCGATCCCCAGCAGGAGGATCCCGACGATCTTCCACCAGCCCACGCCGACGCGCTCTGCGCCCAGCAGGCCCCAGCGGTCGATCGCGGCGCCGGCGGCGAACTGTCCGGCGAGCAGCACCGAGACGGTCGCGATCACGCCGATCCGCGAGCCGGCGACGGTGATCGCGAGCACGATGATGATGCTCATCAGCGCGCCGCTCCAGAGCCAGACAGGCTGACGGGCGGCGGCGGTGAACTCGCCGAAGCTCTGGCGCGTTACCAGCAGCAGCGCCACCGCGAGCAGCGCGGCCAGCGAGGTCGCCCAGGCCAGCGCGCCGAAGACGCCGACGCGGTCGCCGAGCTTGGCCATCACGGCGACCTGCACCGAGCCCGCCACCCCGGCGAGCACGGCGAAGGCGACGACGAGGACGTTCACCGCACCGAGCATATCCCCGCAGACGGAGAGGGCCGGCGCGTGCCGGCCCTCTCCCAACGGTCGTGCGGTGCTGCTACGGCGCCGGGCTCGTGAGCACGCCGTCGATGGTCGGCTTGGAACCTCGCTGCGCCGGATGCCCACCCGGCACTCGGAGTTGTTGGCCGGATCGAGGTGCTGGTCGCCCTGGAAGGACGGCTGGCCGGTGCACTGGTTGTTCGTCACCACGAACTTGACGTGCGTGCCGACGATCTGCTTGGCGGCGTCGAAGTAGCGCAGCGACTCGTCCTGCGTGCCCGGCCGCGGGTTCACGCCCGGGAACGAGTCGGACGGTGCCGAGAGCAGCAACGTCCAGCCGTCGGCGATCGAGCCGTCGCAGGTCAGGTTCGCCGCCACCTTGCCCGCGCGGCACACGTACGCGTCGAACGAGCGCAGGCCGACGAAGCGGGTGCTGAACATCGCCGAGACGCCGAGCCGCTTGATCCCGACGCCGGTGGCGGGGATCGCGCCGAGCTTGATCACGACCCACCGGCCGTTCACCGGCACGAGGCAGGTGGCGGTCGGCGTGCAGCTCTGCGTGTTGCTCGTGCCCTCGTCGTCGTCGATCAGGTTCCCGGGGGTCACGTTCGTCCCGGTCGCCGGAGCGTCGGTCGTGATCGTCGCGCCCTGCGTCGCCGAGCCGTAGTTGGTCGGGAAGTGGATGGTGATGTTCCGCGTCTCCCCGCCCTCCAGGTGCTTCACCCGGAAGCGGACCATCCCGTAGCCCGGCGCGACGGCAGTGAAATTGTAGTACGCCCACCGGTCGTTCTTGCCGGCCAGCGAGCCCGCCCCGTTCGGGACGAACGGCGCAGTGTTGTCGAGGTTGCCGGTCGCGGCCGTCCCGGTGTTGATCGTGGCCGGGTCGGTGTCGGCGATCTGCGTCGAGCGAGCAAGAACTGCCGCGGCCGAGCGCAAAAGCGTCTCATGCTCTCCCTTTCCTGAAGCGTTCCCCCCAACCCTTCGCAGCCACTGGGCCGCCGCCGGTGGGTCAGCGGCTGCGCGCCGTTTCTACCACAGCCGGCCCCCTCTCAGGAAGTAGGCTCCGCCACGTTCGCGACTAGAAGGAGGAGCTGGATGGTCAGGGCCTTCGTGCTCTACGAGAGCGAGCCGGATCCGGAGCGGTACGAGCAGCATGCGGAGCTTTGTCGACGGGTCCCCGGCGCCACCTTCCGCCACGGCAAAGTCTTCGGCGCGCCGATGGGCGAGCCGGCCTACGCGTACTACGCGGAGTGGGAGTTCCCGGACCGCGAGACGTTCAAGGAGGCCGCTCGCAGCGAGGAGTTCATGGCGACCGGCAAGGACGCGATGGAGATGGGCGGCCGCTTCCACGTGCTGTTCGCGGACGTTTCATGAGCGAGCGCCAGCCCGACGCGCCGAAGCCGCTGGCGCCCGAGGAGCTCGGCTTCGAGCGGATCGTCTACGAGAAGGCCCCGCCGCGGGCGACGATCACGCTCAACCGCCCGGAGGTGCTGAACGCCTTCGACTACCGCATGCTGCGGGAGCTCGCGCGCGCTTGCGAGGACGCCTCCTGGGACGACTCGATCCGCGTGGTCGTTCTCACCGGCGCAGGACGCGCCTTCTGCGTCGGCGCCGACCTCAAGTCCTGGGCCGACGAGTACCTCGGTAAGCCGAACGAGTACTGGAAGTGGTTCGGCGCGTTCAAGGACGCGCACGACCGCCTGCGTGAGATCGGCAAGCCGACGCTCGCGCGCATCAACGGGATCGCGGTCGGCGGCGGCAACGAGCTGCAGATGGCGTGTGACCTCGCCGTGATGGTGGACGATGCGTTCATCCGCCACGTCGGGCCCGAGCACGGCTCCGTTCCTGCCGGAGGCGCGACGCAGTGGCTGACGATCATGGTCGGCGACCGGCGCGCGCGCGAGATCGTGCTCATGTGCGAGGAGCTGCCCGCGCCGCGCGCGGCCGAGTGGGGGCTCGTCAACTGGGCCGTTCCCGCGGGCGAGCTCGACGCGAAGGTCGACGAGGTGGTCGAGAACCTCGCGCGCAAGCTGCCTCAGACCACGCGCTACGCGAAGCAGCACCTGAACTTCTGGAAGGACCTCGCGTGGCACGAGACGATCAACCACGCTCGCGATTGGCTTGCCCTGTCGATGGCCACCGAGGAGCCGAAGGCCGCGATCAAGAAGTTCCTGGAGAAGAAGTGAGCCCCGTCTCTTTCGGACGTGCCCCGGGGACAGTCCCTAGGACATGTCTCGGAGCGGACGTCGTCGCGTCGTCCGGGCGCCTACGGTGGTCGGCCGCGACGCTGCCGGCCATGGCCGAGGGACTGTCCCTGGGGCATGGCCCGAGCGGCCATGGCTGATTCGCTCGTTCTCGTCGAGCGCGAGGGCGCGATCGCGGTCGTCCTGCTCAACCGCCCCGACGCGCTGAACGCGCTCTCGGACGAGCTGATGGACGAGCTCGTCGCGAGGCTCGAGGAGCTCGACCGGGACGAAGCCGTACGCGCGATCGTCCTCGGCGGGAACGAGCGGGCGTTCGCCGCCGGAGCCGACATCGGCGAGCTGGCCCAGGTTTCGGCAATCGAGCTCTACTACCAGCGGCGCATGGAGCGCTGGGATGCGATCCGCGGCCTCTGGACGCCGCTCGTGGCCGCGGTCTCGGGCTACTGCCTCGGCGGCGGCTGCGAGCTGGCGATGTCCTGCGACCTGATCGTCGCCTCCGAGACCGCGCAGTTCGGCCAGCCGGAGACAGACCTCGGGATCATCCCCGGAGCCGGCGGCACGCAGCGTCTCACCCGGGCCGTCGGCAAGGCGCTTGCGATGGACGTGATCCTCAGCGGCCGCCGTCTCTCGGCGCGCGAAGCACTCGCCGCGGGCCTGGTCGCCCGGGTTGTCGCCAAGGAAGCCTGGCTCGACGAGGCGAGGCGCGTCGCCCGCGACATCGCCGAGAAAGGCCCGGTCGCCACGCGCCTCGCCAAGGAATCGGTCGACCGCGCCCACGAGACGACGCTGAGCGCCGGCCTCGAAGCCGAGCGCCGTGCCCTCTACCTCGCCTTCGCGAGCGAGGACGCGAAGGAGGGCCTGACCGCGTTCACCGAGAAGCGCAAGCCGGAGTTCAAGGGCCGCTGAGCAGGCTCGCCCGTTTCCTCGAGCCGCCACGGCTGCGCACGGAGGCCGGAGAGGAACGTCGCGCGACCTGGCTCGAGCTGTTTCTCGATCTCGTCTTCGTCGTAGCGATCGCGGAGGTCGCCTCGACGCTCGCCGCCGATCCGACGGCGGCCGGCTTTGGCCGCTTCCTCGCACTCTTCCTCCCGATCGGCTGGGCGTGGGCGGGGTTCGCCTTCTACGCGACCAGGTTCGACACCGACGACCTGGTCTACCGACTGCTCACCCTGCTCGGGATGTTCTTCGTCGCCGCTCTCGCCAGCACCGTGCCAGACGCCCTGCACGGCGGCGAGAACAGCTTCGTCGTCGCCTACGTCGCCGTGCGCCTGGTGCTCCTCGTGCTCTACGGGCGGGTCTACCGCGACCTGGAGGTCGCTCGCCCCGTCGCGGGCTGGTTGATCATGGTGTTCGGCTCAGCGGTCGGCATCTGGCTCGTCTCGATCGCGGTGCCGACGCCGTGGAAATACGTCCTCTGGGGCGTCGCGCTGGCTTTCGAGCACCTCGGGCCAATCAGGGCGTGGCAGTTGCTTCAGGGGATGCCGGTGCATCCGCGTCATCTGCCAGAGCGGTTCGGGCTGCTCGTCCTGATCGTGCTCGGTGAAGCCGTGATCGGCGTCGTGCTCGGAACCGTCGAGGTCAGCTGGACGGTCCTCTCGGGGGCCGTCGCGTTCGGCGGCTTCCTCACCGCCGCCGCGATCTGGTGGCTCTACTTCGACTTCCTCGATGCGACCGCGGTCGTTACTCGGAACGTGCGCAGCGGGATGACGTACGTCTACGCCCACTACTTCATCGCCGCAGGAATCGCCGCGCTCGGCGTCGGCGTGAAGCTCACGATCTTCTCCGTCGAGCCTGGTCCCCGCTACGACGACATCGGCTGGATCGCGGCTGCGGGCGCTGCCTTGTGCATGGGCGGCCTCGCGACGGTCCAGTTCGTCACGCCGCCGAACCTCTTCGACGTCGATGTCGCGCTGCGCCTGGCGACGGCCGTTGTCGCGGCCCTGCTGGTGGTCCTGTCGAGCGTGCTCTCTCCGGTGCTCGTCATCTGGCTTCTGGCGGCCGCGCTCGTCGCTCAGGTCGTCGCCGAGCTCGCGACCCACGAGCAGCACACGGCGAGCGTCAGCAGTCCGCTCTAGCCGTCGAGCTCGGCCGGAACGAGCGAGAGCTCGAGCTCGCGGCCCTCGCGCAGCACGCGCACCGGAACCGGTGCGCCGATCCTCTCGACCACCATCAGCCGCTGGATGTCGCCGACGTCTGCGACTGCGGATCCGTCCAGCTCGACGATCAGGTCCTCGGGCCGCAACCCGGCCGCAGCGGCCGGCGAGCCCTCGACGACCTGGACGACCTCGACCCCGGACGCGCGGCCGAGCTTCCGTGCGAGTCGCGGCGGCAACGGCCTCGCGCCCCCGGCGATCCCGAGGTGCGCCCGCCGGAAGCGCCCCTCGGTCATCAGCACGCCCACGATCTGCCGCGTGGCCGCGTTCACCGGAACCGCCAGGCCGAGCCCGACGCCGGCGACCGCGGTGTTGATCCCGATCACGCGCCCGGAGCCATCGGCGAGCGCGCCGCCCGAGTTGCCGGGGTTCAGCGCGGCGTCCGTCTGGATCACGTTGTCGACGATCCGGCCGCTCTGCGTCGGGAGCGAGCGGCCGAGCGCCGAGACGACGCCCGCGGTTACCGACCCGGCGAAGCCGTTCGGGTTGCCGATCGCCACCACGAGCTGTCCGACCCGCAGGCGCTCGGCGTCGCCGAGGTCAGCAGGGGAGAGGTCGTCCGCCTCTGCGCGCAGCACGGCGAGATCCGAGTGCGGGTCGGCGCCGACGAGCTCGAACCCGAGCTCGCGACCGTCGACGAACGAGGCGCGCCCGCCGCCGTTGCCGCCGGCCACGACGTGCGCCGAGGTGAGCAGGAACCCGTCGGGCGTGATCACGACCGCGCTCCCACCGCCGCTCCGGCGGCCGCGCGAGACGCGCAGGTTCGCCACCGACGGCGCAAGTCGCTCGGCGACGGTGATCACCGCGTTCGAATAGGCGTCGAGCGCCTCCTCCTCAGATGAGATGAACGTCACGCCGGCCATGGGCCGAAGCTAGCAACGCGGTTGTAGGCTGCGCCGGATGGCCGAGGTCGAGACCACGCGCGATGGCGCGGTGCTGACGATCACGCTCAACCGGCCCGACGTCCTGAACGCGTTCACGGCCGACATGCACCGCGAGCTCGTCGGCGCGTTCAAGGAGGCGCGGGAGCCGGAGGTGCGGGCGGTCGTCGTGACCGGCGCGGGGCGCGGCTTCTGCGTCGGGCAGGACCTGAACGAGTTCGGCGAGGCCGCACGCGACATCGCCGGGCGGCTCAGGCGCCACTATCACCCGACGGTGCTCGCGGTACGCGAGCTCGAGAAGCCCGTGCTGGCCGCGGTGAACGGTCCGGCTGCGGGAGCTGGACTCTCGTTCGCGTGCGCGTGCGACCTGCGGCTTGCGGCCGAGAGCGCGACCTTCGTCCCCGCGTTCATCAACATCGGCCTCGTGCCCGACATGGGGGGCACGTTCTTCGTGCGGCGCCTAGTCGGTACCTCGCGCGCCTTCGAGTGGATGACCTCCGGCCGTCGCCTGAGCGCTGCCGAGGCGCTGGAGTGGGGTCTCGTCTCCGAGGTCGTCCCCGACGACCGCCTAGCTGAGCGCGCGGCCGAGCGAGCCGCCGAGCTCGCGGCGCTGCCGACGCGCGGGATCGGCCTCACCAAGCGCCTCTTCGACCACGCCGAGACCGCGACGCTCGACGAGCAGCTCGAATTCGAGGCACAACTCCAGGCCGCCGCTACGCAAACGGCGGACTTCCAGGAAGGAGTGAGCGCCTTCCTGGAGAAACGCGAGCCGAACTTCGAAGGCCGCTGACCGCGTCACGATCGGGAGGAATATGGAATCCGCAGCCCCAACGAGCGAAACGGCTCAGCACCCGATCCGCCTGGTCGTCAACGACGACCTGCAGCGGAACCGCCTGACCGTCTTCTTCCGGCTGATCCTCGCGATCCCCCTGCTCCTGTGGGCGATCCTGTGGGGCGTGATCGCCGTGCTCGCGTGGATCGTGAACTGGTTCGCCACGCTCTTCATGGGCCGCTCGCCGGATGGCCTGCACAACTTCCTCGCGACCTTCCTGCGCTACACCGTGCATGTCCGCGCCTACACGCTGCTGATCGCCGATCCCTATCCCGGCTTCACGGGGACGCAGGGGACCTACCCGATCGACCTCGAGGTCGACCCGCCCGAGCAGCAGAACCGCCTGACGGTCTTCTTCCGCTCGATCCTCGCGATCCCCGCATTGCTGCTGGCGAACATCCTCTCGAACCTCTCGCAGCTGCTGGCCGTCTTCAGCTGGTTCGTCGCGCTCGTCACGGGCCGCGTGCCCGAGGGCCTGAGGAACTTCGCGGCGCTCGCGCTCCGCTTCGAGACCCAGACCTACGCGTACGTGATGCTGCTGACCGGGCACTACCCGAGCTTCAACGTCGGGGTTCAGGACTAGATCGTCTTGAACTGCTCAAACGGCTGCCGGCACTCGCGGCAGTAGCGCAGCGAGCGGCACGGGGTCGGGCCGAAGATGTTCTCGAGCGCGGTGTCGCGCGAGCCGCAGTAGGGACAGCGGAAGCCGTTCGACTGCAACTGCACGAGCTTCGGCGCCTCCGCCTCGCGCGGAGTGGGCGGCGCGAAGCCTGCGGCTCGTAGCTTCTCCCGGCCCTGGGGCGTGATCTTGTCGGTCGACCACGAGTCGTCGAGCACGACCTCGACCTCGGGCTCGCCGCCCAGCTCGCGGACCTTCTCTGCCATCGCGTCGCGCATCACCGCGAGCGCGGGGCAACCGAGGAAGGTCGGCGTGAACTCGACGTGCACGCGCTCCTGCTCGATGCGCACGTCGCGGACGACGCCGAGGTCGACGACCGAGATGACCGGGATCTCGGGGTCCGCGATCTCGGCGAGAGCCTTCCAGACCTCGGCCTCGGTCACCACGTCGTCCCCGCCGGCTGCGAGCGTCGCACCGAGGTCATCTCGTCCCACAGCTCGGCCAGCTCAGGCGACTGCCCCTTGCGCCGGTCGACGAGCGGACGCAGCTCATCGAGCGCGGCGATGAAGCGCGGCTCGGCCTGCAGCCGTTCGGCCCACATCTCGGCGTGCAGCCGGTGGTAGACCTCTTCGCGGTCGATCTTCGCCGCGAGGCCGGCGAGCTCCGCGTCATCGGAGGTCTTCAGCCGTGCGAGCCGCTCTGCGTCCGCCTGCTCGTAGAGCACGTGCCGCGCGATCGTCCGCTCCCACTCGGGCAGCCGCAGCTCGACGAGCTCACTGCAGCAGTACTCCTCGGGCTTGCGGTCGAAGGCGAGCTCGTCCGCGGTCGTGCCGAGGTCGCGCGCGGCCAGCTCGTACAGCGCGCGTGCGTGGCCGACCTCGTTCTGGGCGATCGACGAGAAGGCGACGTCCTCCTCGAGGAAGGGCGCGATCCCGGTCCACTCGGAGTCGCGCCAGCCGAGGATCAGCTCGTCGTCAGCGATCTCGAGGAGCAGCTGTGCCCGCTCTTTCACGTGCCTCCTTCAGCTTCTCCTTCAACGGGTAGCCGTCGACGCGGTGGTAGTTCCGGTTCAGCTCGTCGACGAACTCCTCGATCCGCATGATCGAGTCGCGCGCGACGACCCAGAGGGCCTGCGACTCGCCGCGGCGCCCGTACTGCTCGCGGGCGTACGACTCGGCGAAGCGCTCGTCGGCGGCCTCGATCGAGCCGGCGTGCTGGAACGCCTGGCCTTTCCGCTCCTGCCTGAAGACCTCGTAGATCACGCGGCGAGCAAGACCGACCGAACCCAGGCCGAGTTTTCGCGCGCAGCCCGACGCAGGTCGAGCCGGTCCTCGGTCTTCGGCCCGTGCCCGGTGACGACGTGCATCAGCTCGTCCCAGTCCGGCTCGGTGTAGAGCCAGCGCCCGCTCTCCTCGTCCTTGCGCAGCTCCGGGTCGGGCACGGTCAGGCCGAGCTCCCAGATCTGCGGCACGTAGCCGTCGAGGAACTGCTGCCGCGCCTCGTCGTTGCCCTGGCTCTTGATCCGCCAGACGAACATCGGGTCCTGCTCTGGCTCGATCGGGTTGCCGTGGAACTGCATCAGCGGGCCCCACCAGCGGTTCAGCGCTTCCTGAACGAGCTCACGCTGGTCGTCGGTGCCGTTCATCAGCGTCAGGATCACGTCGCGGCCGTGGAGGATGTGGAACGACTCCTCCCAGCAGATCTTCTTCATGATCCGCGCGTACGGCGCGTAGGAGCACTTGAGCAGCGCCTTTTGGCTGATGATCGCGGCCGCGTCGACGAGCCACGCGATCACGCCGACGTCGCCCCAGGTCTTGGTCGGATAGTGGAAGACGTTGTGGAACTTCGACTTGCCCGAGATCAGGTCGTCCAGGCATTCCTCGCGCGGCTTGCCGAGGTCCTCGACGACGCGGTAGATCAGCTGCGCGTGGCCGACCTCGTCCTGGACCTTCGCGGTCAGCGCGAGCTTCCGCTGCAACGTCGGCGCGCGCAGGATCCACTCGCGCTCGGGCAGCACGCCCATCAGCTCCGAGTTGCCGTGCATCTCGATGAACTTGCGCAGCCGCGCGCGGTACTCGTCGGGGAGCCAGTCGCCGGCCTCGACCTGGCCGCCGCCCTGCACGTACTCCAGGAATTCCCGCTCGCGTTGTTCCATACCGAACGGTCGTTAGGGTACCAGCGTTACGCAGCTCCGCCGGCGCTTCGCGCCTCCGCTGCGGGTCTCGTTCGCGGCCGCAAGTCGACTGCGAGCGCGCAATCGAGCGCTTCCGCGATTCGCAGCAGCGTGTCGATCCGCGGCGGCCTGCCGCCCGACTCGAGGCGCGCGATGGCCGACTGCGTCGTCCCGGTCAGCTCGGCCAGCTCGGCCTGCGAGAGACCGTGTGCCTTGCGCTGCTCGGCCACCTGCTCCGCGATGCGCGCGAAGAACCAGCCCTGGTCCTGATCGACGTGGGCGAGTCGTTCGCGCAGGCGCTCGAACGCGTCAGTGGCCATATAGCATCTATGCGATAATAGCAAACAGGCGATGCGCGTCTGCTCGTTAGGCTAGGGCCATGTCCGCGAGGCGCACCGAGCTGACGCGGCAGGCGGCGCGGCTGTTCGCCGAGAAGGGCTACCACGGCACCTCGATCGGCGAGATCGCGGAGGCGCTCGGGGTGCAGAAGGGCTCCCTCTACGCGCACATCTCCTCGAAGCAGGACCTGCTCTACGAGACGATGCTCGAGGGCGCACGGGCCTTCCACGCCGGCCTCGACGCGATCGACGACTCGCTGCGGCCGTCCGAGAAGATCCGACTCGCGCTGCGCTCACACCTGCGCGTCGTCGCCGACCAGCTCGAGGTGGCGACGGTGTTCGTCCAGGAGTGGCGCTACCTCGAGGGCGAGCGGCGCGACGAGATCATCGGCGAGCGGCGGCGCTACGAGGAGCGGATCCGGGCGCTCTTCCGTGAGGGCCGCGAGCTCGGGGAGCTGCGCAGCGACCTCGACGACTCGACCGCGGCGCTACTCGCGCTCTCGGCCGCCAACTGGGCCTACACCTGGCTGCGCCCGGGCCGCGACACGGACGAGCTCGCAGACCGCTTCTACGAGCTGTTGCTGAACGGGATGCGCGGCTACGCGACGCCTGACTGACTAGTCAGTCAAAAAGTGGCGGGTTTGCAGCGCAAACGTTGCGGGGTATAGGCGCGCCGGGGACCCTTGCTCGGCGACTCGAAGGAGCGTTCATGCGTCTGATTTTTCTCGCTCTCGCCGGGGCGGCGGCGGCCTGTCTGATCCTGAGCGGCACGGCCGGCGCGAGCTCCGGCACCTTCTCGGGCAGCGTCACGCCCACGGCGTGCGGCCCGTTGCAGCCGATCACCGTCGCGCCCGGAGAGACCACGATCGACGTGGTCGCGGCCATAACCGTGGCCGCGAACGACATCACGATCGAGCTGTTCGACCCGAGCGGCGTCCAGAAGGCTCACGGCGACACCGCCACGAGCCCGGAGGAGATCGTCTACCAGAGCGCCGACCTCACGCCCGGGACCTGGAACGCGCAGGTCTGCCCCTTCTCGGGCGGCCTGATCGCTGAGCCGTACTCCTACACCGGGCAGTACTCCACGAGCAACGTGCCCGTCGCCTCGGTCACGCCCGGCTCGGGCACCGGCGGCCCCGGCGGCACGCCGACCCCGCGGTACGTGCTGGGCAAGCTCGTCTTCAGCCCCGCGACCGTGGTCGACCCGCAGCGCACTGAGGGCGAGCCCCTGAACTTCCTCGACCCGAAGACGAACGACTACTGGGAGAGCGGCCCGTTCGGGACGACGACGCAGAACTCGTGGATCCACCGCTCGACCGACAACGGGCTCGAGTTCCACATCGACAGCCCGGTCGGCCTGCGGCCCGACGCGCCGCCTGGCGGCGGCGACACCGACATCGCAGTCGACGACCAGGGGTTCCACTACTTCGTCGACCTCGAGGGTCTCGTCAACCTCGGCACCGCCGTCTCGAACGACGACGGCAACACCTGGCGCAAGAACCCGGTCGCGGTGCAGAACGCCGCCGTCGACCGCCAGTGGTACGCCGTCGACAACGGCACCACGCCGACCGTCGTCGACAACACCGTCTTCCTCGCCTTCCACGAGAGCGCGGTCGGCACCTACATCTACTCGAGCCCCGGCTCGACCGGCTCGAGCGATCCGGTCGGAGGCCTCGTCTGGCAGAACGCGTCCGCCAACGCGCCGAGGCCGCTCGCGGCCGACGCGACGTGCGCGCAGATCCGCTTCGACAAGCTGACGCGGAACCTCTACTACGCCTGCAACGAGGGCAAGCACGTCCGCCTCACGATCGGCCACGTCAATCCCGGCCAGCGCACCGGGATCGTCTTCCACAACGTGACGCTGCCTGACTCACCGGGCAGCGGCGGGCCCGGCCACCTCTTCCCGGCGCTCGCGACCGACGCGGGCGGGAACGTCTACGCCGCCTGGATCGACACGAACGACAGCGGCGTCTACTACTCGTCCTCGACCGACAAGGGCGAGAGCTGGACGACGCCGGTGCGCGTGAGCACCTCGCCGGCCAACACGGCCGAGTTCCTCTGGGCGCAGGCCGGCAGCGCGGGCACGCTCGCGCTCGCGTGGTACGCGACCGACACAGTCGGCCAGCCGGACTCGTTCCCGAACTGGGCCGACGACCCGCAGGGCGCGACGACGGTCAAGTGGTGGGGCTACGCGGCCACGATCAGCAACGCCGCTTCGCTCTCGCCGACGATCGCGCAGCAGCGGTTCACGGAGAAGCCGATGCACTACGGCCAGATCTGCAACCAGGGCATCGGCTGCACGGTCTCCAGCGGCGACCGGACGATGGCCGACTACTTCGCGCTGAACTTCGACAAGACCGGCGCGATCCGGATCGTCTACAACGACACGACGAGCCAGAGCCACGGCGCGCACCTGTACGAGGCGCGCCAGCTCCAGGGCAAGACCGCCACCGGCAAGTCGGCGAACGACCGCATCCCGAAGAGCCCGATGCGGGACGACGCCGGCGACGCGCAGTGGCCGCACTACTCGCCGACCGGCCCGGGTGCCAACCAGCCCCAGCTCGACCTCACCAACGTCGCGCTGAGCATGGCGAGCCCGAGCATGCTGCGGGTCAAGCTGACGGTCGCCAACCTGGCCGGGATGGCCCCGCCGCCCGGCAAGACGAACGCGGTCTGGCTGACTCGGTTCCAGGCCCTCTCGGTCGGCGACTTTGGCGAGGAGGCCTACCGGATCTTCTACGTCGGAGCCGAGTCCACCGGTGGTCTCGCGCCGTCGTACTTCGCAGGCTCGACCACGTGCACCGAGACGACGCCGGGGAACTGCAAGGTTTCGACCTACCCGCGCACGATGACCGTGCAGGGGCGCGTCTGCGGCAACACGATCTCGGTCGACGTGCCGATCAACGGCGGCTTCGGGATCGGTCTGCCGGTCGGCAACACGCTCTACAACGTGACTGCGTTCACGTTCGGTCGCAACACCGCGAACGACCTGTACGCGGACGTCGACGCGTCACACGCGTTCGACTACAGCGTGGGCGGCGCTCCGGGGGGAGCCGTCTGCTGACGGAGGTACCGCGCTACGAGCCCGGTGCGTAACCGGGCTCGTAGCGCACCTTCGTCTCGCGCTCGAACCGGGCGACGAACTCGGCCATCCTGCGGTTCCGGCGGGCGCTGCGCTGCGCCTCGGTCGACCCGGTCACGCCCTTCGTGACCCTGGCGAAGACCGCCTCGTAGCGGAGCTGGGTCACGACGGTGTCGTGCGCGAACGTGTCGCCTCCGGGGTCGCCTTCCGTCTCGCCTCCGCTGTTAGGGCTCAGGCGCTGCGTGACCTCGTTCGGGTCGACCTTCACGCCCAGGCGGCCGGCCGCCTGCTCGATCTCGAGCCGGTAGACGAGCAGCCTGAGCAGGTCGTTGCGGCTGTGCTCGAACGCGGTCGTGCCCTCCTTCGGAAACGTCCTGCCCTCGCGCTGTGCCTCGGTGCGGAAGTGAGCGACGACCGCGTCGAGCTGCTTCTGGTTGAGCGTGTCGTCGCCGACGTGGGCGACCGTGCCGTTGCCGCTCCCGCCACAACCGGCGAAAAGGGCAAGTGCCGTAGCCAGGACGAAGGGGCCCTTCATGCGCCGGCTCCGAGCGGCAGCCGGCCGTGCTCGCTCCAGCGGCCGTCCTCGTTCTCGACGATCAGGGTCGCCTCGCGCACGCGCGTGTGGAGCGGCAGGCTCGTTTCCACGTCCGCCGCGCTC
>Ga0193705_1000098_pt1 | contig 17477 bp, 16 predicted proteins | sample U3m2metaG_FD_143045 | JGI IMG/M metagenome (GOLD analysis project Ga0193705, IMG submission 143045) | Soil microbial communities from a riparian zone of the East river system, Colorado, United States - U3m2 | ecosystem: Environmental > Terrestrial > Soil > Riparian zone | place: USA: East River... | reverse complement strand
GAAACTAAGAAATTAAGTTACCGCCAGGACACACCTTTTCGCAGGCATGTGCTCTACATAACATAATTTTGTTGCGTAGTTTATTATATGGTCTATACTTTGTTGGAATTAAGAGACGACGTGAAAACAAGCCAAAATATAGGATCTGTCTCAAGGCTCACTCTTACTTTGGAAGTAATTGGGAAGGGAACTGCTGAATGCGAAATTGTACGCCATCTTTCACCTCTTACTATTAGCAGGATTTTGAAGGCTTTGCCATTACGAGATAGAGTGCACCGTTTAGAAGATAAACTGGTTTATATTGAAACAGGCCTAATGATAGGAGCCGAGAAGCAGCGAACACAATTCAAGCGCGGAGATGTAGCTTACATGACATCTAATGCGTCGCTATGTGTTTTTATTAGGGACTCGGCTGCGTCGGCGATGAATCCATTGGGCATTATCAGATCTAAATTAGATCTCCTAGAAGCAACAAGGACAGGAGACGTAATTGTTCTTAAATATCCTGATAATTGAAATTATACTCTTTCTTCACTGGCATTTCCAATGAAAAATCTCATATTCACTATTAATCATCTAAGGATAGTAAATAGACAGAATTATCTATTAAGCCCAGCTTTAGTCTCTAACAATTCTATCTATTCTTTTTCACTGAGGTGGTTTTATGACTTGATAAACTCTGTGTCCGCTATAGCCTCCTGTGCTCTTCACGATACCTTTAGCTTCCAAAGACTTGATGTAAGCATTGGCTACAGAAATCTTCACACCTACTGCTCTTGCGAAGCCCTGGATTGTAAGAGCCTTCATATTCTGCAAAGCCCTTTTACCGTGAGATTCCTCTACCAAAACTGAAAGCTTCTGTTTTGACTGCGTTTTGCCCCCGCCGCCGCTAGCACTTCCTGTTCCTCCCCCTTTTTTGCTGTCTCCTTTCTTTTGAGCTTTAGCATCTGCAGCTGCTGGTCCAGCTGAGGAAGCAGTTTTCTCAGAAGATCCAATCGGTTTTTTCTTTACTCCTCCCATAACGCCTTATTAGAAAACTACTACCACTTTATAATCTATAGGGGTAATATTCAAGAAATGCGAGTATGAAATTAAAGAAGCCGTACACAATGCTTCTATACTTTTTACTTAAATGAATTTAAACAACAATTGCAAAATTACAGAGTGGATTTTTCCACTATTGTAGACACTTTTGAACAAATGGACCAGACATCTAGTAGGCTTGCTCTAACTGAGTTCCTAGTTCATCTTTTGAAAAAAACTCCGATCGATATCATAGATAAGGTAATTTACCTAATTCAAGGCAAGCTTTATCCTGATTATGAAGGAATTGAGCTAGGTCTAGCCGAAAAGATGGCTTTACGTTCATTAGCTAATTCTATTGGTATCGATATCGCTACTTTGGTAGAAGTCTATAGGAAGACCGGAGATATCGGAGATTCCGCTCAGGAGTTAATGAAAAAAAAGAACCAGACTACCCTTTTCGGAGAAAAGATGACGGTAGAACGAGTTTATTCAACTTTTGACAAGATAGCTAGAACAGCCGGTCCCGGCTCCCAAGAAATGAAGATGAGGCTTGTTAGCAGTCTTCTAAACGACGCAACAGCAGTCTTCTAAACGACGCAACACCAAGAGAAGGTCGATATATAATGAAATTCGCAGTAGGAACATTGCGTCTAGGTATAGCAGATTATTCAGTTTTGGATGCTTTGGCGTTAGCGTTTACTGGTGACAAATCTAATAGACGTATTCTCGAAATTGCTTATAATGTCTCAAGTGATCTCGGGGCGCTTGCTAAGCTCTTGGCTACAAAAGGTTTAGAATCCGTAAAGTTACTCCAGATTACCCTCTATAAACCTGTAAGGCCGATGCTAGCAGAGCGTGTTAGTAGCGCAGAGGAGGCCCTGGATAGAATGAATAATTCTGCAGCATCTGCAGAGTACAAGCTTGACGGCGAAAGACTACAGATCCATAAAGGCAAAGACAATGTCCAATTATTTTCAAGAAGGCTTGAGAAAATTACAGATCACTATCCTGATGTCGCAGAGGCAATAAATTCAATTCGTAATGTTAAAGGAATGATACTAGAAGCAGAAGTCATAGCAGTTAATGCCGATACCGGAGAGTTTCTCCCATTTCAAGAACTAATGCATCGCCGCAGAAAGTATGGCGTAAGGGAAGCTGTGGAGGACTATCCCGTTGTTATAAATATTTTTGATGTCTTGTATTTTAATGGAATTGATAGGACAGGCCTTACTTATCAAAAACGTCGAAAACTAATAGAGAAGATACTGGATAGCTCGAATAACGAATACATGAAGTTGGTTCCTCAAATCATTGTCAAAAATACCGAGCAGGTTGAGAAGTTTATGGCAGATGCCATAGAAAAGGGATGTGAAGGTTTAATGATAAAACAACTTTCAAGTACATATAGAGCGGGCGCGAGAGAATTTGCTTGGATAAAATTAAAACGTGAATACAGAAGCGACCTTGCTGACACACTTGATTTAGTTATTGTCGGAGCTCTATACGGAAGAGGACGTCGGGTAGGAAAATATGGTGCACTTTTGCTTGCAGTTTATGATCCCAAAGCTGATCTCTTCAAAAGTACTTGTAAAGTAGGAACAGGTTTCACAGATCAACATCTTCAAGATTTGTATAGCAATTTAGAAAAACACATAATTACGCACAGGCATGCACGAGTAGATACAGGAATGGAAATGGACGTATGGTTTGAACCAAAAGCTGTTATAGAGGTGGCTGCATCCGAAATAACTTTAAGTCCTTCGCATACTGCAGCATCCGAAATAACTTTAAGTCCTTCGCATACTGCAGCAAAGAATTCTATAAGAGAAAACTTTGGCCTTGCATTAAGGTTTCCAAAATTTACTGGAAAAATTAGGTATGACAAGAATCCTGAAGATTCAACAAATGTAGAGGAGCTGGTTTCGATGTATAGAAGCCAGAGAAGGTCACCAAAAGGAGAGAGTTAACTGTAGTCTAGAATTTGCCTTTTTGTTGAAGGCTCGGCTCTCTAATCTTATCGTTATCATAATTTATGTATGATCTATGACACCCATTTAACTGAGCATATAGCATAAAGATCAACTCAACCCACAATCTAAGTTTGTTAGTTGTATCGACTTCTTTCGAATCTACAAATACAGATTTCAAAGATCTTAATAATGTACATTTTGATTACATATGAATCACAAGGGATCTTCTTGCGGAATGCATATAATTCTGGTGGGACTCTCTTATATCAGGAACAAAAACGACGACTAAAATATCAGTGTTGCTTGGATCTTTGGTAATCATTATGATGTTGTTATATGGTCCCTCTATAGTAGTTAACTCACTTGCCGCTTCTCCGCTTAGCTACAAGGCAAATACTTCTGGCGATAATAGTACAAATGGAACACTACCAAAGGGCCAACAGAATCAACAATCTTTCTCTATACAGCCATGCGATAAGACTCACCCATGTGTGTCATCCACAGGTCCAACGTAAAAGGTATATGATCTAGCCTGCAGAGCTGTCATGATTCATGATTATAGTAGTACTGACATTGGCATTATAAGCAATTTTCTATTTCGGTATGATTATGAGGGTTTTGTCATGCGGAGTTATTGAAAAATATAGATCTGTTGCAATCACCAGAGGTTAAAATTTTTGTCGCTCTTTAATCTAAATTGTAAAGAACCTTATTTAATCAGTGCTCTTTCAAGTGGTTGAACTATTATTACCAGTTTAAAGTTGGTTAAGATGTCCTTGCATCTGTTGCGTATTGTTACTTCTGTGATTCCTGCTAGATTTGATATATCTACTTGTAGAATATGGATGCCAAGCAGTACAGCTGCTAAATATATATATGCTGCAGCAAGTCCATTTGGGGATTTACCATCTGCAAGAATATGGTTATTAGTTTTATGAGCAATATCTATTGCAAGTCTCTCAACTTTCGTATTAATTTTTGCTATGTTTACAAGTTTGGCTATATATTGATCTATTGCAGGTGTTAATGGAACCGATGACGATGGTGATGATGATGATTGTAATAGTGGTGGTAGTGGTGGTAGTAGTGGTGTCTCTGTCATTGTTGTTGTTGATGATGTTGTTGTTGTAAATTGTGCAAATGCTGGTGCTGATGACGAGGGAGAAGGAGAAGGAGGGGGAGAAGTAGATATTACTGATGTTGCTTCTGCTCGCAAAGATTGTTGTTGTTCTTGTATAAAAATACCTATTTCCATTACCATATTTCGATAATATTTGGATGCAAGTTTCAGATTGGACTTATCCTGTTCAGTAATACCTGTTGCTTTAACTATCTCTTCCAATGAGCGTATTACTGATAATCTTTTACATGCCAAGTAAATTGTTGCTGCTGCCATACATCTAATTGATTTTCCCTTTGCTTCGCTCTTATTTTCAAAATTTCGATAAATCATAGCTGCAGTTTCTACTAATGTCTTTGGAAGTAACATCGAAGAACAAGTTTCATTAATTTTAGATAAAACATTTGAGAGTCTTCTTTGCTTAGGAGAAGCAACTCTTATTCTTGAATGCCACTTGCGCATGTTATTCATCTGTTCTGCCATATGGTAGTCAATAGATTTACCGCTGTAATCTTTTGAGCTAAAACCAATTTCTGTTCTCAAACCATAATCGTGTAGGGAATAGCTGGTAGAGCCACTAGCACGTGTAACTCTAGATTTTTCCTTAAAGTCAGTTGAATGTGATTCCGGTCCATAATAATCTGCTTGATCCATTACTACATATCCACATTTTTGGCATATGTACTCGCCTTTGCTACAATCATGGACAAGACCCGATTCACACTCAGGACAACGCGTATAATATTCTGAAGAATTCATCGTCAACGATTCCCCAGAAAACGGCAGATAGAAGAACTGCCTGTATTACATTCCAAGCTAAACTCCATTAATTTTTTGGATGATATCTGGCGTCTTTTGCCTAAGGATAGATAACTGTTTTTGTTATTATCTATATCTGTATTACTTTCATTAAGCGATCTAATATACAGCGCTCTGACGGTCTTGAACAAAAAAAATAATTCTTTATAGAAGTGTAAAAGAAAATTCTGCATCAGCATATCGCCTAGGAGATATTACTCTATTTATTTAATATGGTTATAACAATTTATCATTCTTGATAATATTTTTAGGTCCATTTCGATTTTATTACTGAGAGATCTTCTAAGTTTTAGTTTGAAAGTCAAAAATAATTTCATGGAGTTTTTAGCAACCTCTCTGGTTGTTGCTATATTTACTAAAAATTTTTGACAATCGTCTTTATTATCATATCGCACTATTCAGGATATGAATCTTTTCCACAAGATGCCGCGACGTGATAGAGCTTTTATAATTATCTTTACTCGAGGAGGGATAGAGCTTTTATAATTATCTCTACTCGAGGAGGACAAAAAAGTGTCTAGAAGAGGCGCGCTGTTTGTTTTCTGGGTTTTAGGATTTAGCATAGGCTTCATAGGATATCTATCTCTTCCAGGAATAGCACAATGGTTTTCGGCAGTGTTACCTAATTTCCTGAATCAAGCAGTAATTGGTGCATTAATAGCAGGAGTAGCAGGCTCTGCTGTAAGTACGTTCTCTATAGTCACATGGGCTAATAAAGCCTCAGTATAATGTAGCTGTTTTTGTACCAATAGATAATGACACCGTAGAAAGGAATCAACAAATAAAGATTCCCAGATCGCATGGCAAATTATTTATAATGTGTGCATTTTTTCTCTACTGATGGCTCAGATATTCTCAGAAGCGACAGATCATTTGTTGAGTGAATTTAATAGAGTCAGAAAAAATAGCTTAAAGCTCTTCAAGCCTCTAAGAATAGAGGATGCAGTTATGCAATCAAACCCCTTTGGTAGCCCTCCTAATTGGCATCTGGCTCACGTTACTTGGTTCTACCAAAAGGTACTAGAGAAACATCATAAAAAATTATCAGACTCGAAAAATGTCAATCTAGATTATCTAAACTCCTACTACCAGCAGTTTAGAAAAATACTTCCTAAAGGTGAAAGAGGCAGATATCCCCGTCCCACGGTAGAAGATACTCTAGGGTACAGAGCCTATGTTGAAAAGGAGGTCATTTCCTTCCTGAAAGAGGAACAAGGATTAACAGAGGAATTAATCTATGACATTCAATTGGCTAATCAACATGAAATGCAGCACCAAGAGTTAATGATCTATGACTTGCAACATTATTTCAATCGGTTCTCCCAGCCTGATGACAACTACAATCCTACTACTTTTAGAAGCACACGCGCTTTTCATCGTGAAAAACAAATGCAGGCTCACGGGGAAATGGTGGCCATCGGTGAAGGAATCTATGAATTAGGTTTTAACGGAAATGGGTTTTGCTATGATAACGAACTCCCGGAGCACAAGATTTATCTCCAGTCCTATAAGATCGATATTAATCCCGTCACGAATGGAGAATACCTAAAATTCATTGAAGATAAAGGATATGAAGAATTCAGTTATTGGTTAGCAGATGGCTGGGATTTAGTTCAAGAGCAAAAATGGAATGCTCCACTTTATTGGATTTATGATGATAAACAAGACAAGTGGATGAAGAAAGACTTTCGAGGATTGAGAGAAATCAATCCTAATGAACCAGTTACAAATGTTAGCTATTACGAAGCTGATGCTTACTCTAGATGGCTTGGAAAGAGAATTCCCTCTGAAGCTGAATGGGAGAAGGCTGCAAGTTGGAATGAAGACGAGCAAAAAAAGAACCCCTACCCTTGGGGAGACGGCATCCCCACAACGAAGCATGCAAATCTGCTCGAGTCCTACATTTGGGGGCCATCGGATGTTGGCTCTTTTCCGGATGGACGAAGTCATTACGGATGCTACCATATGATAGGTGATGTGTGGGAATGGACATCTTCAGAGTACACTCTTTACCCAGGGTTCAGGCCAAAGTTTTCTGAGTACACCGATAAGTGGGCCATTAACCAAAAAGTCCTAAGAGGGGGCTGTTTTGCAACTCCTGTTCACCAAATAAGAAATAGTTACAGAAATTACTTTAAACCTCACGAAAGAATCCTGTTCTCGGGCTTCAGGTGTGCAATTGATTTATGAAATCTAAATCATGACCTTGATTTTGATTATGACTAGGAGTAGATTTTAGCTACCTTGGCTTCTCTACGTCAACGTCAAACAGCCGGAGATAAAAGTGATAAACTAAACCATTTTTTCTTGTCATAAAAATTCTTCTTTAATGTTAAGCCGGCATCATTTGCGAGACCTCTTATCTGGGCAGGAGAGTATTTGTATGAATTTTCTGTGTGCACTCTTTCGTTCTGTGCGAAGCTAAGACATTCACCGATTCTATCAATAACCACCTGCTGGTCACATTCAGATATTAGATGCATCTCCACACGACCTTTATCCTGGTTAAAAAAAGCATGATGGCGAAAATTACTTAGAACAAATTCTCCTCCTAATTCTCTATTAATTCTTGATAATAGATTCAAGTTAAATTTCGCGGTTATCTCTCTTTTGTCGTTGTATGCTGCTTCCATTATCCTTTTGTCTTTCAGAAGATCTATCCCCAGAAGAAGGTTATCGTTCTTTTCCATTTTACGCCTTATAGTTCTAAGAAATGATTTCGCGTTCTTTGGTTCAAAATTACCGATGGTAGACCCTAGAAATAAGATTAACTTTCTATTTGGGACAGGATTTCTTGCACCTATAAAATCACCTGCTTTTTCAATCCCTTTAATGTAATCAGCACATATTCCAATCGTACGAAGGCGTGAAAACTCAGATGAAAGTTTCTTCATGGTATATTGGAGAATGTCATGGGATACATCGATCGGAAAATAATATAGGTTTTGTTTTTTCAAAAGGAAATGCTCTAAAAGAATTTTGGTCTTTTTAGCGCTTCCGCTTCCAAGCTCAACAATACTTGGAGCTTGATGATTAAACAGCTTCACGATTTGTGGTGAGCATTGTTTTAATATGGCCAATTCTGTCCGTGTAGGATAATACTCGGGTTGATCACAAATCACTTCAAATAGTTCTGAGCCAACAGAATCATACAAGTACTTCGGCAGTATGTATTTAGCATTAGTTGTCCTTGTTAAACCCTCCTTGATATCAAGGGCAAATTCATTATCGATCTTTGTTTCGTCTGTTTTATAGATTAGCATCTCTTTACTCTACTTGAATAGATTTACCTGTCACGTGTTTCTGATAAATAAATCATGCGCCAACGATATCAATCTTGTAGCCCCAGGAAGGTTGATTGTCTAAGCATCATCCATTTCCATAGAGATGGGGTGTTTCTCAGCAATTGTGTGCCCTTGTCCCTCGTGTCGCTTGCTCGATGTTTTTAATAAAGTTCAAACCATTCTTTGTTATCCACCTATAGTTATCAAGAGTTAAACTTGGCTCGAAGCTGATATATTCGGTATATCCAATTCTAGCTAGATTTGACATTATACTGCCGAAATCAATATGTGCATATCCGGGCATCTTCCTATTATTGTCTGCAAAATGCATGTGATGCAAAAGCGTTTTGGACTTTTGAATAGCATAATCAAATGAATCCTCTTCTATATTCATATGGAACGTATCTAACAGTATCCCAAAGTTATCTTGGTTTATTTTGTTTGCGAGATCAATAGCATCGCTTGCGGTTGTACAAAACGGCGTACTATAACGATTAAGAGGCTCCAAGAGCAACTCGACCCCATGATTCTTGGCAAAAGCAGTTAGTTTACGGAGAAGCGGTATAACACGGTCTATTAGGCGGGATTTTTGATCTTTTGTAAGTATACTATGAGTCCTATCAAAAGAAAAAACCTCATCGTCAGCAAATAAGCATATATTGAGCACTTGTGCTCCTAACAACTGACACATTTCAACACAGCGTCAACACAGCGTCTTACATATACTTCGGAGCTTTTGATAACATGGGGTAGTGAGCTTAATAGTTTTCTATCCGCGCCATTTGTGCTACTTGAACCCCACATTCCTGTTATTCCGCATACGGGCATATTAAATGAACGAAAGACATCCTGTAATGATTTCATGTTTACGTTTTCTGGCTCGCCGATCATCTCTAATCCGTCGTAACCTTGTCGAGTTAATCTTTCTATAGTTTTGTCGATTTTCTCCCCGATGTCTTTAAACGAAGAAAGTGTTATAGAATACTTACAACTTGCCATTGACATTTCATCCTAAAGTTTCTGTCCCTACTCCTGCTACGAAATTAGGTTAATTAACGCATCTTTAATATTCACACACTCTATTGTCCCAGCAGTACCATTTTGTGTTAGACCTGTTTTTTTATCGGAAGAATAAAAAGCAAATCCTTCTCCAGTAGCATCATTTCTCGGCCTACCATGCGAACCTTTTATCAGATCGGTATTTAACGATATTGATTTTGTTTTTTGATCAAAATAAAGGTCAAGCGGATCGTAGCCAGGTTTCCGGTGTATATCCACTGTTCTTGCAAAGGCTGGCTCAGAGTTCTCATCGTACCACCAATAATAGCTAAACCATTTATCTCTATCTGATATGGCAATCAGCTCGCCGCTTCGTTCGTGATTTATTCCGAACAGTTTTTTATCTTCTTCAGTGCAAAGTACTTTATCTACCCCTTCGATAGATTCTAACAACCTTTTGATTTGATTCGTGTATCCCTTCTTTATGTACAAATGAGCTATCTGGTGGTCGACCATAGCAAACGCAACGCTATACTCATGATCAATATACTCTCTACTGTTTATCTTTCGAACTGCGAGAAATCCTGCATCTCTAAGTTTTAGATTCAGTGGCACCGCACTACTAACATCGTTGAACGCGTACTCCGAAAGGATAACAAAGCTAGTGTTGTCTCTGATCCTCAAATCACTTGCCGTTTGCTCCAGCCTGCCCACCATGTCATCAGCTGTTCTCAAATCATCTCTTACCTGGTCACTTTTTTTTCCGAATTTTTGAGCTGAATAGTCGATATGTGGGATGTATACAAGCATCAGGTTAGGTCTCTCTGTTTGTAACGTATATTCGGCTGCCTTACATATCCAATCACTTGATTTAGGAGATGCAAATGGGCCCCAATAATCAGCAAGATTAAATTCTCCACATTGTGGCTTTAATCTTTCATCATAGAAACCAGGTGGTCTAGAATAACACCAGTTAATGACCCCATCTTTCATATGAATTGGCCTAGGAGTGACAACTATGTCTGACTGAGTATACATTGTATTTTGCCAGAATAGTACAGCAGTCTTCGTGTTTTCAGGCTGATGTTGATTACTTGCTTTCAATAGATCCCATATTCTTGCACTTTGAACTAGGTTACTCGATTGTTCCCAAAATGAAACACTATAATTTCCTCTATCATAAAGACCATTAGATATTATCCCATGGCGATTAGGGTACTCTCCTGATAACAAGCTTGCTTGGACGGTGCATGTAACGGCAGGAAATGCCGGCGCCATTCTAGAGTACTCTCCAATATCCGAAATTTTTTCGATATTTGGAGTCAACCCTGACTGCACATCTTGAAGTTCCAATCCTACAATATCTACTACAATGACGTGTTTTGTCATATCTACTTCACCTTCGTTGAGCCTATCCATTACATATTAGAATATACACTATTAAAATGTGCCACTAGGTAACATAAAACTTTCTCGACAGAATTATTGCCGGCATTATAAGCATTAGTGTTACTAGTCCATATGCTGTTCCTGCGCTTCCGCTTACGAAAGCAGAATCCAGAACAATAATTGAGAGTACCATCGTTTTGATTGTCCGTTGAATATCCTTCGAGGATAACGGCTGACGTTGGAGTAGCGGTTTGAAAGTGATTATCATAATTATCGCAAATAATGCCAGATTCGCGAATAGATCTTTTAAAAACACTCCAACAAGTCCTGAGACGATGATAATAGCTAGAACGGCAAAAATCATAAGAAATGATCCTTTTGCAGTACGCACTTTATCTGTTTCATCAATTTCTTTTCTGCTGAGCCTACTAATCGCAAATACAAATACGAACAATGATACGGTTACTACAGCAATCCTAGCAGAATTGTTGATGTTTAGTACCGTCGTTAAAAAAATTGGACTTGAACCTAACATCACATTAAGTGCTCTAGCGGCTCCCATCATCCCAGGACCATAAACGCTATATTTCATCCTGTAATCATAGGAAACGATCGTCCCTGACAAAATAGCTGCAATAATAAAAGTACTCGTACTAACCAGAAGCGAAATAAAGTTTGCGGCGATGATGAAAACAATGCCAATTAGCAATACTTTTCGCTTAGACACAGTACCAGCTGGAAGTGGTCTTAAAGGACGTTCCCTCCTGTCGACTTCGATATCAAAATAGTCATTTAATACTATTCCACTAAGGTAGAGAAGAATAGAGCATATTATTAGAATAGCTAAATGTAACCCACTAGCGTTTGCAGGTTCGACTACTGCGTAATAACCAGCTAGGATATTAGATGGGGCCGTAAATACATTAGGCAGTCTGAATAAGGTCAGATATTGCCTAAGCACAAAAGTCCCTCCATGCGTTACGGTTAATAGTTAATCCAATGGATGACCAAGAATTATTAAGGTTCTTAAATGTCCTACGATCGGTTAAGAATTAGAATTACTCATAGCATTAACTGCGACACTATTTTCGTGTCTAATAGGCTGAATTGGCAAAGCTCTAAAACCGAGTCAATTCAGCTCAATATCAAGTATGTAAGCTGTTGATCATATAATGTTATCATTGAGAACTTTTAGGGCATTCGAAGCTGCGTAAATAGGATCGTCCTGATACGGATAAAGCTCCACCGTTACGAATCCGTTGTATCCAATTTCATCTATTGCTTTGAATACAGATCGAAAGTCGATAGCACCCTTGCCCGGGATTAAGTGATCGTGCACTCGGCTCTTTGCGATATCGGCTAGATGAAAATGCTCAATATAGTCAGATAATTTATGGACTATTTTAGCAGGATCCTCCTTGACACAAAAAAAATGCCCTATATCAAAATTAAGTCGTACGACTTCTGAACGAATTCTCTTTATAAAATTTAGAAATTGTTCTGAGCGTTCTATTAGCATATTAGGCTCCGGTTCAACCAGGATGTTGACGCCTTCCCTTTCTGCAACCTCTGTCACCTTGCTCAAATTACTAACAAAAAGCTTTTCTAGTTTTTTTCTATCAATTCGTCCATCGACCGGCCCTCCTGGTTCAGTAGAAAGGTTCTTCGCCCCGACATCCTTTGCCAGCATTATACAATTGATCGTGTGTTCAATACGTAATTGAGCAAAAGTGGTCTTATCTTCAATCCACGAGGGATGATAAATGTCTTGAATAGCATATAGTGTAAAGGCATTCAAGTTACTGATTTGCAAATTGTAATTCGATATAAGACGCTTAAGTGAACGTCTGTCTTCTTTCTTGAAGACAGGTGGATAAGCATGAGGGACATCACACAAAATTTCGACACCCTCGTATCCAACTTCGCCAATTTTCATAACAGCATCTTCTAGTGGATGTTTTTTAAAGGCATTAGTACTGAAGGCAAATTTCATACCAGCTTATTAATTTTTTTCTTCTTTAATATATTTGTGAAACTAGAACAAGATATACTGAAAAGGGTAAGTTCTAAATCCCAAATCATTATGGATTGCCAAAGTTGTAAGATAATAGCTGACTGTCCTGATCAACTGTAGATTGGCTATCAGGGACGATCAACTAATATATACATACTTTCAAAGGAGTAATCGACGATTTGGGCAAAGCTGAACACGCAGACGATGCACTTAACATAGACCTTGCAGGTTTGAAGCTGCGTAACCCCACTCTGTTAGCTTCAGGCTTCCTAGGAATTTCCCAAGACATTTTTAACCGACTATATGCAGCAGGAATTGGTGCAGTTGTCACCAAATCAATCAGCATTGATCCCCGTGAGGGATACAGAAATCCGACAGTCGTAGCTGTAGCAGAAGAGAGTTATTTGAATGCAGTAGGACTAGCTAATCCGGGAGCAGATGCGTTTTCTAAAGAAATTGAATATAATGTAAACGTACCTATAATAGTTAGTCTTGTAGGCTCAGATTCTAATGACTTCCCTCCTATTATAAAAAAGTTTGATCGATTGAACATCTTAGGCTATGAAATAAATCTATCATGTCCGCATGTGGCAAAATTAGGCACCGAAGTAGGGGACGACCCAAAAATGGTTGAGCAAATAGTAAAGACAGCCAAGTCTATCACACACAAGCCATTGATTGTGAAAGTCGGAATAGGAAATTCAGACGTAGTAAACATTGCCAAAGTCGCGAAAGACTCTGGAGCTGATGCTGTTACTGCAATTAATACTATCCGAGCTATGGTCATTAATGTAGAAGATGGTATTCCAATTCTAAGCAATAGAGTGGGCGGCTTATCCGGTAGATCGATAAAACCGATAGGTGTTCGATGCGTATATGAAATATTCAAAAAAATTGAGATTCCAGTGATTGGATGCGGAGGAATATTCACATGGGAAGATGCTGTCGAGTATATTCTTGCAGGGGCCTCAGCAATACAATTGGGAAGTGTTATAGGCTATCGTGGCATTTCAGCATTTAGAGATATAACTCTAGGTGTCAGCAAATATTTGAAAAAAAAAGGGCTGGGAAACGTAAAGGAGCTTGTTGGTCTTGCCCACAAATATTGACAGACTCAGAACCAGATTTATTGAGTATATTATAAATGAGACACCAACCGTCAGAACATTGATTTTCAGTGATAAGCAGGCTGCTAGGGCAAAACCAGGCCAATTTCTGATGGTCTGGATTCCCGGCAAAGAGGAACTTCCGATGAGCGCAATGGTGGTTCAGGGCAAAGAAGATTATGCAGCTGTAACAATTAGAAAATATGGATTTGGGTCCACTTCGTTGTATGAGAAAAAGATAGGAGAGTACCTGGGAGTAAGGGGCCCTTATGGAAATGAATTCAAAATTAGTAAGAACAGTAAGAATGTTCTTCTAATTGGGGGAGGAACTGGACTTGTTCCTCTAATGCGGTTGCTTCGAGAGTTGAACAATGCCAAAATAGCATGTACCTTTCTCATAGGTGCAAAATCACAAGAAGAAGTTTTCTTCGAAAACACAGCAGACACATTTCTTGATAGAGTGGACCATAAGGTGATTGTTTCTACAGACGACGGGAGTTACGGCCGTAAAGGGTACACGACTGACATAATGACTGATCTCATTAAGACAGAAACATTTGATGCAGTTTACACATGTGGACCTGAGATAATGATGAAAAAGGTGCTAGATATTGCATCAGCTAGGTCAATCCCGGTTCAAGCTAGTGTCGAACGACATATGAAATGTGGAATAGGAATCTGTGCAAGCTGCTGCATAGCAGGTCAACTCGTATGCAAGGACGGGACTATATTTGGAGCAGACCAACTTCAATCTATGGTCGAGTTCGGAGTCTCTTATAGAGACAAAGCTGGACGTAGAATGAAATTCTGATTTCGTATTCTTAAGTGTCATAGTAGCATAGTATTTTGCAAAAGAATTTGTCGCGGAATTCAAAAATCTCTGCCTTGTTTTCTTTATCTTATTGACGATGGTGTGAATCTGAGTTGAGAAAACTATCAAGTGATATGTTCCCTAACAATCTAAATCCTTAGGTAGATATGACACTAGTCTTCAGAGTTGGGACAAGGCACAATAGAACATTTGATATAGATGTCCTTTAGTTTATAAAATATGCATGCCGTAAAAATAATTAGTAAAAATTATTTGAAGCTCTATTCGTTGATGGTGCTATCAATATTTGTAATGCTGTCCCTTTTCTTTTGTTCCGTTCCCCCGGCTCTTAGTCAAAGCGACAGAGAAGTCAGCATCCCTAGGGGAGCTCAATCTTTAACGCAAGCAAAATTCTATGAGCCAACAGATATTACAGTACAGCCAGGTACAAGTATAACTTGGTCAAATCATGATACCGTGATTCATACTGCGACATCCGGTGATAGTGACTCAGGGACACCAGATGGTAGATTTGATACAGGATTTATTCAGCCTGGCAAATCAAAAACTGTGATACTCATCCCCGGAGCTAAAGGCAAAATTGCATACTTCTGCCAAGTTCACCCCTTCATGCGGGGAGAGGTTACAGTCGCTGGATTGCCTATATCCTCAGTGGAAAACGCAACAGCTCCACTGACTCAACCGGGTCTTGCTGGGAATGCAACAGCTCCACTGACTCAACCGGGTCTTGCTGGGAATGCGACAGCTCCAATGGGTGTTGGCTCCAATGGGTGTTGCTGCAAATCCAGTCAAAACATATAACCTGGGTATCGGAAACAAACAGTACAAAATTCCATATCAAATCACTGGAGGTAAACTTGATACTATAAACGCTCAAGGGAATAACGCAACACTGGTCTTCAATATTTCAACAACTTCTGACGGAAAACTGACATTGGACCTTCCAAGGAAAATCATAGATTCCAAAAAACAAGGCGGGATTGACGAAGGATATGCAGTATTTGTGGACGGTCAAAATGCAAATGCCGATCAGATTAAGAATAACACTGAGTCAAGAACATTATCAATAGACTTTCCGAAGGGAGCAAGTAGGATCGATATTGCGGGAACCCACATAGTACCGGAGTTCGATCCACTTTCCTTCTTAATATTGGCTATAGCTGCAAGCACAATAATAGCAGCTTGTTCAAGAAAACAAGCAACAAGATTCTGGGAAATAATTCCGAATTCTAGAGATACGTAAATAAGATCGTGTAACGGTGGTCAAAGCACTGCCATGAATACTGGAATGAGCAGGATGAAGCTGAGTGGCATAGGGCTACTTCTGGTGTCGATTATCGGGTTCTTTGTGTACTCCTATTTTTTGTTTGCTACTGTTTGGGATATTTTAATTCTGAAGTTTACCGTCTTGATAGGATTGGCAGCAATATTGGCAGTATTAGGTTGGATAGGCTATACCATTGCAACTGCCCATAAACCCGAACAGCTTTAACTATGTCTTCAAGTTATCTCTCAACAAAAACATCTGAGACTGTTTGATACAGCCTCGGTCCTACTTCTCTGACGACGACAGTAGCAAGTACTGTATGTCCGTAATTTAAAAATGCTTCGTTCGCATCATCTATCCCTTGTTTGACAGCAAGTTTTTTTGTACGTGCATTTACATGAGCAAAATAATGAATTAGACCGCCATTAGGTCTTAAGGCCAAGACAGCTGAGTTGATATATTTCTTAGCTTGTTCAGGCAATGGCATCAATACACGATCGGACTGACCTTGAAGTTGTTCAGCGATAACATTTCTCGCATCTCCCAAAATGGGGAAGACCCGTCCTTCTAGCTTATTCAATTTTACATTCAAGGTAGATAGCTGATGTGCTACAGGATTTGTATCAATATCATAAACTTTAGACGTTTTGTTTGTTTTCGCTATCACTATAGAAAATGTCCCAACACCAGCAAACATATTTGTTATTGTCTCGTTCTCAGAAACCGCTTTAGCGATACGCATTCTCTCCGTCGTCAACCTCGGAGAAAAGAATGTTTTGTCCACATCTACTTTGAACCTACATCCACTTTCTTTGTATTCAGTTATGGTGCAGTTATGTCCTGCTAAAAATTCCAATTGACGTGTTCGATAATCCCCCATGACAGCAGACGTTTGGGCAAACACAGACTTTGCTGCCTTGACATTACATAAAAGCCTTGACATTACATAAAAGACGCTTTGCTATGATTTCTTTTTTCTGGATTAATGAATTTGGTATTTTTATAATTATAATAGTGCCAATAACATCAAAAGCAGAATATAGCTTAGATAATTCGTCGGCTGTGAGGATGTCACTTAAAACATTTTTCAGCATATGAGGCATGGTTAAGCAACAGGTTTCTTGACATAATAGTAATCTCCTGAAGCCTTCTGAGATCTGTCTAGTCTTCCAGATTCTTTGTTGACGCGTGGCCGCCCAGTGGTTTCATCGCGCCTATATGTTATGGATAATCCCTCAAGCAGTTTATTCATACCAGCTTCCTTAAGCATCGGTACAGTAGCACTACCATGGACACCTGGTTCGCCCTCAAAAATTATTAGGGAGTCAGCAATTAAATCTATTAGCTGAATGTCGTGATCTATGATAACTGCAGAGGTACCTTGAGACCTAACAAAACGTTGAAGAAATTTTGCTAAAACAATCCTATCCTCTGCATCCAAGAAAGCGGATGGCTCATCGAGAGCATAAATATCGGCTTTACGAATCAACGTCGCCGCAATTGCCACTTTTTGCAACTCTCCTCCACTAAGATTACTTATTTTCCTTTCATAGAGTTTTTTTATAGACATAGGATTTAATATCTGCTCTTCAATCAGAGATCCTCCCAAAACATCTTGATAAACGGAATATAGGAGAGATTGTACATCTCC
>Ga0193705_1000094_pt1 | contig 17778 bp, 16 predicted proteins | sample U3m2metaG_FD_143045 | JGI IMG/M metagenome (GOLD analysis project Ga0193705, IMG submission 143045) | Soil microbial communities from a riparian zone of the East river system, Colorado, United States - U3m2 | ecosystem: Environmental > Terrestrial > Soil > Riparian zone | place: USA: East River... | reverse complement strand
TTATGAGCGACTTATCTCGTCTGAAGCGTATACAGTTTTATGAGACGGCTGGATTTACTCACTAGCTTTATTCTCTTTCGTGGGATTGTTTTCGACAATAGCGTCAAACATTCCAATAGTCCATATTTCCTTCCATTGTGAATTGCAGTTATGACATTTGATCACTTGAAGATGCTGATTGCTCTTGTTTGTATGATGATTATGAATGTATATTTCATGATGCGATTTATTATTATCATTGCATTTGGAATAGAAAAATGGATTCATAATAATATTGTTTTTAGTTTTCAAAACATCATTATTGCTATCTAATTTTGATGGGATGAAACCGTATAAGATATACAATAAGCCATATTAAGCAACGGACATTAAAAGATTATCTATTCTACTACTGTTTTTGCATGCTTTAATACCATTATTGTAGTTAATTACTACTCCTACTTGGTATATTTGATTACAAATAGCACTGCTACAACAATGCTATTAAGAGTACTAATACTATTCCCACCAGCCATAACGTTTCTTTTCTCGTTATGTTTTTCAATCTAAATAATATAGCAGATCATGGAATGTGCATATATAATAGCTTCCTAAAACATACTATTACTGCAAAAAGTGCAGGAGTAACAAACAAACAACCAATTATCAAATCTGATAGTTTACTATTGACCACTACTAATACCAATCACTTTATTGTCCTTAAAGATATTATCTTTTGACGTTTCATTTTCGACTACGATGGCTTTACTTTCTTTTGAAGGATTTATTATTATCGTATTAGAATAAAATGTATTTGCAGATGCTCCAGTTTTGACTTGGATACCAGATGATCTAGGATTCTTTATAATGTTATCATGTATGAGATTATTGGAAGACATATTTTTTAAATAAATTGCATTTTTTGTATCATAGACTGTATTATTATATATCTCGTTGTTGTGTGATTTTGATATGAATATACCTTGAGTCTCATTATATACAATATTGTTTCTGGCAATGGAGTTTGTCATATTTCTACTAAACATTATCCCTATGTCGTTATTATTGTATGCTGTATTATTTTCAATTATTATATTATGGCAATTCAACGAACAAATTATACCTGTTGAACCATTATCATGAACGGTGTTGTTACGAATTAACATATCATGAGTTCCTGTATGTGGATCTAATCCATAATGACCGTTATTATGAATGTGATTATTTTCAATGACCATACCGCCTACACCATTTGAATAAAATGCAAAGTATAGGTCATGTATGTTATTGTTCCTCAATACGCTGTTATCTCCACCAAGATATGTAAGACCAGTGACACCACCGCCGAGTCCTGCTTCATAACCTAGATAAGCAATTTCTGAGTTTGTGATGTTTGTTGTCCCTGTTGCTTCTTCTTCAATTCTTATGTATGGTCTTGGAAAACCTTCTTTCACTTCATATCTGCCAAGCTTCTCATTAAGTACTCTATTTCCTTCACTTGTAGCATAATCATTTGTTTGTGGATTCCATGAAGTTACTTTTACAGAATCTATCTTTAGGCTGCCTAGAACTTCTATTGGATATGCAATCTTTCCATCTGCAATTATCTTTAGCCACTTGGTATCTTTTGAATCAATAGTTAGTACGGCTCCTTTCTCAATTATTAATCCTGCATTCAATAACCAAGTCCCGTCTTCTGTCTTATCTACAATATCATCTCCATCCTCGATTTTCAGTTGGTGCTCAATATCGCTTAAATGTGCATACTTACACGTTATCTTAATAGACCTAATTGATGGATCGTAGCTAATGCAGTTTGGATCGGAAATAGACAAAGCAGACGGTGCTGTTATGGTTGTTCCTAACGTGGCCCGGCTATCAATAATAGATAACAGTAGAGATACTGGAATAATGACTGCAGCTACTACCCGTATTATGGATAAAGACAGATTTTAGCCACTATATTATTAACATAATTTGCCTATATTAGGTTTTAATATTCATACTTCAATCTAAAGTATTGATCGCTTGGTTATCAGCCTGAAGGATTAGAATTATTGCCACCATTGTCATCTTTAGTTATATTATTATCTTTTCCATTTGGCTCATCCATTCTTATCATTTGTTCTGTTGCATTAATTATTTTATTAGAATATAGGATATTTCCATGAGCGCCAGTATTATTAACTGAAATTTTAAACTGCGTGTGTGGATCGTTTTTCCGTTCTATTATTATCACATCTGTGCTGAATCGTCCTTCTGTCATATCTCCAGAACTTCTAGGTCTTGTAAATAAGCTATCAGACGTTGTTCTTCTATCCAGCAGTTCATCAATGAACTCTTGTTTATTCCTCTCTTGTAGCTAATCTTATTAGAACTACAGAATTATGTTATCAATACCTTAAATATGACTAGCTTCTAGGGATTTGTAATGATGATGAACTTTGGTTCAAAGAGCAAAGCATTGATAATAGCAGTGCTCGTGTCTGCTCTAGCAATAGGTCCAACATTCTTCATTGCACACACAGTAAATGCCGCAACATCGACTCCTCCACCCGGTAAAAATTATAATGATGGAGTTATCGTAGGAAAAGCTGATTGTAGGGGTGGCCGTCACTATTTCACGGATGCTCATACATCTGAATGGATAAGAGGATACAAGGATGGCTGGAAGTCAGCCGGTTGCAAGCTCCCATCAAGTAAAAATTATAATGATGGAGTTATCGTTGGAAAAGCTGATTGTAGGGGTGGCCGTCACTATTTCACAGATGCTCATACATCTGAATGGATAACGGGCTACAGAGATGGCTGGAAGTCAGTCGGTTGCAAGCTTCCTCCTAGATAACTGAGTAATTTGATTTAGGGGCCCTGTCAAGCCCTGTCAAATCTTAGTCGGATATTAAACTGTAAAAATCGTCGGAAAATCTGCCCGGGATCATATCAATAGCGGTTTATGTTACTGATTATATTAGCAGAGCAATTGATCATCTACAGGAATCTGAAAATCCTTCAATTCTTCTCTAATGTCAGAATACCATTTCAGATCATTCGCGGTTATTTTCTCATTAGCTAAAGCCACATTACGAAGACCTGCACCTACTGACTGATTTTTCTTTCGTCAATGTTTCTAGCTGATCATTCAATTTTTGGACTTGCTCTAATTTCTTTTTCTCTTCTCCCATTTGCTATGCGATCTGATATCTGAGAAGGTGGTACAACATGAAAACTCAAGCAAATCCTTCAGATGTGAAGCAACATTTTCTGATGATAATCCGAAGTTATCGTAACGATAGTTTTTCATGCACTATCAAGCTCTAAATAGTAATACTGTTGTAGGGATACAAGTATTTGTGTAATACCAAAAATGATAAGGATAAGAATACCGGTTCACGAAATGGCGTCAAAATAGTAATTAGGAATATCTGCAAGAAAGATATTCCCAGAATAGTAAGCCTCCAAAGAGAATCCTTTCCGGACATTACTACTGGAATGATATCTGCAGCATCATTCCTTGAAAATCACATTAGAGATTTTCCCGAAGGGCAGTTTTGTGTGGAATTTAATGGAGAAGTAGTTGCATCTGCCACCTGCTTAATAGTGTTGTTAGAACCTGAATATGTTAATCACACATGGTACGATATTACTGGACATGGAAAATTTACAAGACACAATCCTAGAGGCGATAGCCTTTATGCAGATGATATCTCAACACATCCTAATTTTCGTCGTTTAGGGATCGCAACAATGCTGTTTAATGCTAGAAAGGAATTGGTCATGAAATTGAATTTAAGAAGGATAATAGGTGGAGGCAGGTTATTCAACTATTGTGAGTACGCAGATAAGATGTCCGCTCATGAATATGCAGAAAAGGTAGTGAGGGGGGAAATACAGGATCCCGTTCTCTCATTTCAGTTGAAGAATGGATTCAAATTTATTAAGATAATTCCAGACTACCTTTATGATAGCCGTTCATTGAACTATGCTACATTCATTGAATGGCTGAACCCAAAATATCATGCATAGCCTAAACAGCTTTCAGATTATTGTCTATTAATTGTGCGATGATAAAAGTGCACAGGTTTAGGTTTGGTTTAGTATATTTATTAGATTTTGTCTCTAGATTAGTAGGCGATTTGTTCAATCTTCTTATGCTTCTTTGATTCACTATAAATCCATAACAGTGTAGATATAGTGTATACTGGAATGAAGTCGCCTACAAAGGGGATGAATTCAATCAAATTTATAGCAGCTGAAGTCTTACTTCGTGTTAATGAATACAATAAACTGTTTGTAAAAAAATCAAATACGTCGCCTATTATTGGCATATCAAATACTGGAGCCGCAATATAGTCTAAAGCATCGGCTATTATCGATATTCCCAGGGCTGAAGCAGCTCTTAATGTGAAGGATCTGCCTCCATTAGAATTTGCTACTTTTAGTCGTTGCATCATCAATACTTGTATCTTATAGAATATATAGGTATCACTAGCGATATATTTCAAATCTCTAGTGATAATACATGCTATCGCTAGTGACATTATTTAATACTTTAGCAATTTCAAGGTCATGCTATTGCTAGAAGGAACGACGATACGATAATCCTGAAGTGACAGATTGTTAAGAATCGGGAGTCTTTCTATTTTTTTATTAATTTGACTTTCATTAGTATATACATATCGAAAGCACAAGATCGATAGTTTGAAAATAAGCTAGAATATTAGAAACCTATTCTAGTAATGATCTTATGGATAATATGGTGCTCTTAAAAAATCTTCTATGCAATGAATATGCATGGATAAGTTTTTAATGGATATAGGAATACTTCCAATTGCCCTGAGCTCATCAATGCAAGTTAATCAAATTGACATTCTCGATAAACAACTATTGAACGAGATCCAATGGGTTTTTCCTCTTGTTAATAGACCCTATCTTGAGATTTCTAGGCGTTATCACATATCTGAAAATGAAGCCATGGAGAGGATTAGATATATGAAGGAAATTGGTTTAATTAGACAGATTAACGCTATTTTTGATACTAGACGGCTAGGTTATAAAAGTGCACTTATTGCTTTTGCTGTCAAGAAAGATAAACTGGAATATGTATCCAATGAAGTAAATAAACATCCAGGAGTAAGTCACAATTACGAAAGAAATCATGAATTCAATATGTGGTTCACGCTTGCAGTTCCACCGTCTGCTGACATGAAAAAGGATTTAGATAGAATGGCTTCACTAGATGGCGTTATAAAATATCGACTATTGCCAACTCTTAAACTTTATAAAATTGGTGTTAGGCTTGATATGGTCAACGGGGACTCAGAAAAACCAAAGCCAACTGATGAAGTTAAGAAGCTAACTACAAAAAAATTCGAGATAACACACCGCGATAAAGATTTTATTCGCGAATTACAAAAAGATCTGAAGGTAATTTCGGAGCCGTTTGAGGAGTTAGCCGAAAACCTTGGCATTACTACATCTCAACTCTTTTCTAAAGCTAAAGAGTATGAGGAGATAGGCGTCATGAGACGCTTTGCAGCGATATTACGTCATCGTGATGCAGGCTTCGCAGCAAATGGTATGGTTGTATGGAATGTGCCTGAAGAAAAAATCGATGAAATTGGCAATAAACTCGCTGCCTTTCAACAAGTAAGTCATTGTTATCGACGACCAATTTATCCTGACTGGAAATTTAACTTATTTAGCATGATTCATGCGCGTACACTGGAAGCAGCAGAAAAAATTGCATTTGAAATGTCAGAAACAATTGGAGTCAAGGATTATAAGATTCTTTTTAGTACACGAGAATTTAAAAAGGACCGGGTAAAGTACTTTGAAGAAAACCAATATTATCATAAATCTCTATCATGAAATTCATCAAGCATCAAGATTGGACCAAATGTTAGCAGCATCACCTGTAAATGTCTAAGAACTACGTCATCATTTCCAGTCTTGTATATTCACCTTTATATGTAGATGTTATCGCTAAAGGTAGCCGTTGGTGCTCCTCTAGGAGTTAAAACATCAGCAATACTTTTGGGTTATGCTAGTTGTGGCAGTATTAGAGTCATATCAATCATTGTCGTTCCAAGAGTTATCATCCTGAAGATAATGTTAATTTGAACTGTTCTATGATCTTGATTAAAGCCTCTGCTGTGTTATTTATGAGTTATAAGAAGTAATTAACTTCAAGAAATTCAAGAGATATTATTTCCAATAATGCCTGCTCCGTCTGTCAGATAAGTTATTAATATGGTTAAACCTCAAAGACGTAGAAAACATGTTCGGAGGCGAATTTAAATTAAGCGCGGTGTAGCAGTTTTAATAGGTGGAGGAGTTCTTCTAGTCATTGGTTTAGCCATAGTAGTCTCTTCTATCTATTCACTTGTATCCGTGGCCAATTCACTTCCTTCTATCTCCGCAAAAGATTTGATAAAATCAAGTGTAGGAAAATTTGATAAAATCAAGTGTAGGAAACTTTGTTAAAGGTAACCAAACTGCTATCGAAGATTCTTTGAAAAGCATAGGATACGATGTAGCACTTAGTTCCTTCGGCATACTAGTGAGTATAATACTAATAGTCGATAGTATGATCGCCTTCGTAGCAGGGATTATCTTAGTCTTGTATGATCGAAGATCTAAAAATAATATCGTTGCCAAATAATTCAGGTAGCTACAATAATAAGAGGTCTTATTAGCTAGACGAACCTTTTGAGCCCAAAGTAGTCGTGGATCTATCGCCTAAGAGAGCTAATAGGTACTGCTATGAGTTGTTCGCATGAAAAACTCTTGTAACGCTGAAATGTGTGGATTAGCGTTTATACAATGTCCCAGATGTAAATTGTATCAGGATTTGATTATCAAAGATTCTTCGAATTGCAAATCCAATAGACTCATCTGGATATAGATCTACGGTCTCATCCTAACAAATTATCATAATTCATATGATGTCCTAACAGCATGGATTTTTAAAAACCTTTTAAGGGCATCGACTACAATCAGTACAATTTACTCATCCATACTTGTTCATGAATGTTAAGTAGCTAATTCATGCCTTCTCTTATTTAGCCACACCGGATTTGCAGATACCGATGACGATAGATATCCTTCCAGATACATACAAAGCAGTCTATCTTGTCTATCTGTTAAAGGAGTAATAGCCAGATATACATTGTCACCAAGATCTGGTAATTTAAAATGAACTGTCTGGTTTTGAAGAATAAGACCAGTCTTAACTTTACCTCTTATTTTTATTGCAGGAAGCAAATAAGTGAGGTAAAAGTTATTTGATTTAATGAGAGTAGTATTATCAAAAAAACTATAATGATAAAGGAGTTGATTGTAAGATTGGAGGCAGAGTTAGATTAGATAGTCAAGTTAACCCTGAGAGTATAGGGCTTAAAATGAAGAAAAAATACTGGTATTAACTGCGTTGGTAACAGTTGGTGTCGGTAGTATACGATCTGCAGTTCTTACAACAGAACATGTTTGTGATTCCTGTACCGTTAGTAAGGAACACAAGAACATGCTTGCACACTGTAAGCAGATGCTAGAACACAGCGATGGCACATTATCTCATATACTCTAAACAGTTTCAGGGATTTTATTGTTCAATTAATGTATACACAATAATAGTAGCAGTACAAAACTATGAAATTAACCAAATCAACGTTCCCAATGCTATCAGGATTACTGCGTTAACGCCTCCACTTCTTTCCTGTAGATCTTCCAGTTCATCATATATCTGCAACTTCTCTCTCATCTGTTTAGTTGCGTATTGGAAAAATGCAAGGCAGCTAGAATCATCATCTGTAATAGCCTGTTGACACTCTAATTCCCATTTATGCTCATCCAAATACTCTAATAATATTTGCTGAGATTCTGGTGTTACCCCATCAAGTTTAACAGGCAAATTATACTCAAGCCGCCTGCTAATGAGTATCAGCTCGACTCGACTTTCTATGGAACGCCAATCTGTCGTCGTCACCATCAGCCTATTTTTTGCAAGCAATAGAAGAGTTGATGCCCAAGATGACACGAAGGCGTTCAGGTTCGTTGTTACGACATCCAGTGCCGAGGCAAAGATCTGTCGCCCCGTCCCAAGAGAAATGAATACAGCAGCAATTAGTATCATTAGGTTTTGAGTGAATACCATTACAATCAAAATTGCAATAACCGTAAATGATATGCCGATTACGGCGGCGCAATATTTAAAGTAGTTAGTCGGCTGTCCAATTAACTTGATATTGTACTCTGCTCCTGATTTTGTTCTTTTGCGAACAAGGAATATGAATAGAGCATTGACAAATAGCAAGTTAGCAAGGTGCTTTAGCATCTCTTTTATGACAAAAGTTACTCCGGGAGCATTTTGCATGATGACTTATTTTGAGCGACTCATTACTTAAAAGATGTTGTATGTAAGCATGAGATGACATATCATGGTTGAATTGGACTAGATCAGAAAAGTTTGTATCACATGATCCTTACCAGAAGATGTTTATCTGGAAATTTTTGAAATTGATGGCGTCCCTCTATTCAATCAAGATATTGAAAAAGATGTGCCGATAAAGGTAAAAGAATTCAAATCGAAAATAAGGGATGCAGATGCCATCCTAATTGCAACTCCAGAATATAATTATTCAGTGCCAGGAGTATTAAAAAATGCTATTGACTGGGCCTCAAGACCATATTGAGATAATGCATTTGACAAAAAGCCGGTAGCCATAATAAGCGCATCTGTAGGAATGTTGGGTGGTCCTAGAGCACAGTATCATTTACGTCAGACCTGTGTATTTCTAAACATGTATCCAGTAAATGGGCCCGAAGTAATACTCCCATTTGCACAGGATAAATTTGATGCAAATGACACTAACGGATGAGAATACCAAGAAATTCTTGAAACAATTACTTCAGAATCTTGCAGATTGGACTATAAGACTGCAAAATAAATAGGCAGACTTTTTGTCGAGCTCCTACGATCAACACTCGAAATGTGTATATACAGTCTATACATATATCGCCTCATTTTAGGGGATACTTATTATCTTGCCCGCCACACAACTGTAATACAAGACACCCTTCCAGACATATTTTCCGGATCTAATGGAATTTCGATATAGTCTGATTACGATTGCGAGTCTATTATATGGCCCATACATTGTACGAGTACGTAGCGACTTAGTATTTGCCAATGAAATAACATTAGAGGATTTTTAATGAGTTATTATTACGGGTTGAGACATTGTTGCTTTTTTACTTCCAATATCGGATAATGTCTTTTTTATGAAATCCCAGAAATTTTTCTCAAATGAATGTGCTCTATAAGTTGATACTGCAGCAACAGGAATTGCAGCGACTCCAGCAGTCAGAGCGCCGGCTATAGCTGTTGGAACCACTATATCCTTGCCCCATGCGCCAGTGCGCAAGATTAAATCATAATTACCTTCTTTACCACTTATCATTATTTCAACGTCCCGCACATTTCCAATTATAACACTGCTCAGGGTACCTTTATGTGCCATTAAATCCCAATAGTTTTCTTCTTTCTCTTCATGAATTATATCCAGTTTGAGGTTTTTGAGATATTTCTTCATTTCATCGTATAGTTGTGAAATATCTACATCTTGTAAAGTAACGTGTTCCTGTCTCATTTTCTAATTGATGAGCGATGGATTTATTTAATGAGTTGATCATAGAGGCTTTCTCAAATGTACTGCAATAAGTGTCTGAGTGGTTTCTGCACTTAGATGCACTTTTGCTCTGCAATAAGTGTCTGAGTGGTTTCTGCACTTAGATGCACTTTTGCTCGTTAGCTAGAAGGCATAGAAAATAAAGCAGCATATTTATCAACCCCGCTTAGTAAGCAGTGATTCAAATAATGCAGTCACAAGCCCCTTACTCAAATGAAACTACAGATCAGGCTAATTCTGTTTGTAGAAGTATAGACTTCGATATTAGAGACATAGCGGATAGAGATGTCGATGAGTAGTGGCGCAGAAGAATCGACATTAAAAGGCGGCTATTATAGGCTAATGCTCTACGCGGGGTTATTCGGTGGTCTATTCTCTCTAGTCACAACTGGATACATTACACTGTACAACCAGGGTATCAAGTTCTTTGGGCAGCATAGCGTATACCTGTATAACATTAACTTTTGGCCTCTTATCCTGTTGGGCGTAGCCGGTCTCTTCATTGGCTTTGCCATCAAGTTCTTTGGGCAGCACGGAGGACTAGGAGTTGCCCAAACTCAATACGCGCAGACCGGTGGCCTCAACTACCGTAACCTACCAAGGATACTTCTTCAAGGATTTATTGCATTATGGAGTGGTGCAGCAGTTGGTCCTGAGGGGACACTTGTTTTTCTTATTGGTGGATTAGGAACCTTTCTCTCTGAACGGCTGAAGCTTCAGAAAGACGATGTGCAAGTACTAGTTTACAGTGCCATCGCAGGGGCATTTGGTGGTTTCTTTGGGTCTCCCATAGTTGGAGCCATTGGTGCAGTAGAGTACATGTTCATCAAGGAGCTAAATTTGTATCGTCATCTGATCCCCGGGCTCATAGCAGGAGCTGTGGGTTATGGTGTCTACTTTGCCATCCTGCATACGTCATTTCTAGGTGTATACAGCTTCCCTAATTTTGCCTCTCTTCGTTTAGTTGACCTTGTCTGGGCTTTGCTGGTGGGGGTTATTGCGGCACTAATCGGGACGTTGTTCAAAGTAGTATTCGGACTTGTCCATCGTGTTTTTGGCCGACTTAATAAGAAACCGGTTGTTCGTTCTATCATAGGCGCTTTGATTATCGGTCTAATTGGTTCATTTCTTCCACTGACACTTTACTCTGGCCAGAACCAGTTACTACAAATTGTTCATAACCCTGCTGCATACGGTATAGGGATACTACTGCTGATGATACTCGTCAAGATGTTACTCACAAGTACTTCATTTGCAACAGGCTTTGTAGGGGGTCCAATCTTTCCATTACTATTTATAGGCGGTACGTTGGGACAGGTTCTATCAGAAATTCTAACATTCATTCCACAAGGTGTGGGTGTACTTGCAGGTATGGCAGGTGCCGCATGTGCTTTCTTCCCAATTCCATTAACACTTGCCCTGCTACTGGGGCTATTCGGCGGACAAACTGACCTAATACCAGTCATTGTCATTGGAGCAGTAACAGGTTTCATAGTGTCCAAGGCAGTCGCTCCACTGCTTCCCAAACCTCGCCCACAGCCAGGTAGTAACAAACAATGATATTGAGTGACGACGTGGCATGAACCTTTAAAGCAGTGAGTCTCCAACTACAGTAACATCCATTCTAGATATAACTATCATCACACGATTATGATATTTAAGAACATAACTAACCATCCGGATAGAAAACAAACCTCACAGTAGTGAGATAAACAAAATTATGGCTATATCTATAACTGCAGTTTATATTTACTATGTATCACACTTTCTGGTTATGTAGCTATAGAATTAAGTTCAGTATTTTTAGCACAAAAATTAATCCTGTATTATGGAATTAAGATAAGTAGCATGGCAGAGATAGAGAGATCAGACCATATGTGGCTAATGCAGTTCAACTCTATAATAAATGATAAATGATATAAGGATGAAACCATGATGAACCATATAGGTTATTACCAGACCTTTAATGCCTACATATAGTAGAGAAATCTAGTTATCTTAACTTGGTAGCAAACAAGTAAACCAACTCGAAGTGAAGGGAGACCATTAGATATTGTATTTCGACCGGCTACCACTACTAACTTATTCTAAAGGTTAATTTGTTCAGCAGCAAATTTCCTAGGGTCTAGTAAATTAAATTCCTCTAAAAAGGCTTCGGCTTCTTCTTGTGACTCCATAAAGGCTTTAGCTTCACCTTTTCGCATCTTATCTAGTTTCCCGATCGCTTCTTTAAACTTCTCACTATCCATTACTAATCCATAGTAATCTCTTACTCTTTCCAGAGTTGTTTCATAATGTCTCCTGTCTCCGGATGCCGTAGCATCAGATATTATCATCACATCGTAACCTAAGTTAAATCCTTCCCTTAATGAAGTCTCTACACAAATAGAAGTATCAATTCCAGTAAATACCAAGAAATTAATGCCCTGACTCTGAAGCATAATCCGGATATCTGTATCTAGGAAAGCAGAATCCCTTCGTTTTATAATTACAGGATCTTTCTCTTTAGGTTTTAGTTCATCGATTGTTACTCCATCCCAAGTACCTCTAATACATATGGGTACTTTCAATCTCTCCTGTCTTGATTTGGGTAAGATGTTATGGACGTTTGTAAGAATATCAATGCCACTATCCTCCTTTACTGCTTCGGTGTAAAAGACAGGAATACCCATACTCCTGCAGAATTCAATTAAATCCTTAAGCTTTGGAATAATCTCTCTATACAGAGAGGTGTTCATACCAATTTTATCATACGATCCTCCCTTTGATACGAAACCATTCTGCATATCTATAACTACCAATGCAGGTACCACGGTACGGCCTGAAGGCAAAGTGACTTTAAACAATTTTTCATTCTAAATACTAATCCGCTTAAAGATAAACTTTTACTTACAGACATGCTGGGGTAAGGCTGATTCTTGTCCTTGTTCAGCATATGCATAGTGTACATTGAATATTCATATATTGTCAGCACCTTCTGTCTAGATTATAATCAATGAGACCGGATTATGTTTTGTGATAGCAAACCATTAGCGAATACCAGTGCTCCGCAGGTATTACATCTTAGCATTATTCGTCCAGTCTTTTAAGCGTCGCCATTGAATTGCAGAATAGACAATATACGATTCGTTCCCATGGCGAGACCGATCAGCACACCGGCCGTTGTCAGTAGTACAAAGTTTGATGTTAGATACCTGGTAATAATAATTGAAAATGAAAACTATTACTGCTACTGCCGCCACTGTTACTACTACAATATTATATAGGAAGATAAACGATGCCACTGCTGGCCGTCTTCTTCTTTCTCAAACTCTAGTTCACATAGATAAATAGAAATCATCTTTGTAAAGTTGGCTTGGTTTTTGCTTACTACTAAATCCTACTGGGCCACAAATCTGTGTTGATAACAATTCACAAACGACGCCGACGTGTATAAACTGACAACAAATATAATTAATGAATAATTAAGAAGTCATCTATTATCCTTCTTAATTGTTAGATTTGTTGAGTTTGAGTCAGTTTAGGCCAGGAAGTGAATATAACAGCAATAATGTTGGGTAATTCAACAGAATTAATCACTAGAGTATCTTGACAATGCAGAGGGCAGAGGGTATGCTTATATACTTTCAATATGCTAAACAACCACAGAAAATGTTCCAAGTCGCTTTCCCATCAGGACGTAAAATTGTACCTGCTTTAATCGTTGTAGATATGCAGAATGGTTTTGTTAGCAAAGGTGGTTCATATGATAAATTAGGGATGAACACCTCAAATTACAGGGAGATAATACCAAAGCTGAAGGATCTCATCGAATTCTGCAGGAGTAAAGAAATTCCTATCTTTTACACCGAAGCAGTTAAAGAGGCCAGCGGAATTGACGTGCTGACAAAAATCCATAACTTTCTACCAAAATCAAGACAAGAGCGACTGAAGTTTCCGATCTGTATCAGAGGCACATGGGATGGGGTTACGATTGACGAGCTAAAGCCTAAAGAGGATGATCCAGTAGTTATCAAACGGAGAGATTCTGCATTTCAGGATACAGAACTACGGGTCTGGCTTCAGAGCGAAGGAATTAACTTGCTAGTTTTTACTGGAATTGATACTTCTATTTGTGTAGAGACATCATTAAGAGACGGGTTTAATATTGGATATGATGTGGCGGTGATCTCTGATGCCACGGCATCAGGACATGAAGACCATTATGAGACCACATTAGAACGAGTTAGAGACTACTATGGATTGGTAATGAATATAGAACGGTTTAAAAAAGCGATTAATAATCTGGACAAAGTTAGAAAAGGCGAGGTAGATTTACCTCATATATCAGACGAAACTTTGAATGCCTTTCTTGAGGAATTTGACTTACTGGACCCTAGGACGTTTGCTCTCACTCACTAGCTGAGCGTCGAGTCCTTTTTACACTCGATATGCACGGGCATTCCAAAGCGTCGATGCGAGGGAAAATCATCGGTCAGAGCGTTGGATTTTAGATCCAACTACAGAAAGAACCCTATCAGAGCGGTAATATTGTGGAAACGTAGGTCAATGAAAGGGTAAATTTTGTAAGTAACACAACTAGCAGTGTACTTGGTGGTCTAAAGATAATATACGATATACAATATTTTACATGTGGAATGCTTTTGAAGGAGATAGAAGATTTTGATTCCTACGAACTTAAACAAAGCGTTGAGATCTACAAATCTTCTTTTCCGACCAATGAAACAAGACCGGCTGATAAGGTAGTTGAAATGCTTGAGAATGACAAGAATTATCATTTATTTATTTCCTTGAGTAATAATTCGGTAATCGGAATATCATTAATGTATATATTCACTTTTTTAGGTATTGGTTTTCTTGACTATATGGCAGTAATTCCTAATTATCAGAGAAAAGGCATAGGCAATGAGCTTTTTAACTTTACTCTTGAAAGATTCAGTTCTAATATCTCTAATGGAATTGGGCTGCTGATGGAAGTTCAGAAAGAAAATGTTCCTGATCTACGAGAAAGTATTACAAGAAAAAATAGAATTGAATTTTATCTGAGAGTAGGTGCAAAAATTCTTGACGGAGTGGATTATCTACTCCCTCCACTACAGCATGGCTTTGAGGCAGAAGAGATGTATCTTATGATTCGGCCCCTTGTAAAAATACCTTATCTTACAAAAGAGTCTGTTGTTCAATATGTAAATGCACTATATTCGACGATTTACCAGTACGAAAATGATGACATGCTTGAGAAAATATCCCAGAAATTGCCTTCAAGAATAATGCTTCGTGATGCGCTGATGTAAAATGGTAGTATTCCATGAAATTGTTAGCCCTATTTGCATCGGTAGCTGTTTTAGGGAGCAATAAAGAAATAGATATCATCGGGCAGTTCAAGATAGGTTGGGTTCAGCTCCATCCATCAGATGGCCTATTCGAAGGCGTTATGCATTATTATTAATTATTTGCGACTCTAGTAGGTCAACTAATAACAATTGAAGTTAGTTTGTTGGTTGGTTGGTCAATGCAGAGGTAAGCGTATGTATCTTAGTATGTATACACTAGATGGGTGGTCCTGATGGTGCTAATTTATCATTTACAAAGAAGTTATTCTCATAAAGATTTGTTATCTCTTCTATTTCCGCATCGTTTAGATAATTGCCATCCGACATTTCTGCAAATGTTTCAATTTCCTCAATATCAATAACAGTTGGTAGTACTGCTGATACCTCTTTTTGAGATAGTATGAACTTTACTGCCAGCTGCGAGATATTCCATCCTTTTGCATTTGCAATGGGTTTCAATTTCTCTACTTTTTGTAATGCTTCAAGGATCCATTCTCTCTTTCTGCTACTTCTATGGTCATTCTTATCAAACACTGTTTTTTCGTCAACCTTTCCTGTCAGCACACCAGATGCATCAGGAACTCGTGTAACGATTCCTACATCAGCCTTTTTTGCTGTACCTAAAAAAGTTCTTGCGGGATACTGTTCCAAAATATTATAAACTGTTTGAAGACAGGTAGTGTTTCTATTTTCCATAGTTAAAATTCCTTCATCCCTCCAACCAATAGCAGGACCAAGGGCAACACCATGACTTTTGATCTCCCCATTTTTTACTAGATCGTCAAGTGCCAGAAATAGGCTATCGTTTCTTATAGCATCCATTTTTGGGTTGTGAAGGCTATAAACATCAATATAATCAGTTTGTAAGCGAATCATACTCTGCTGCAATGCGTATTGTAAAAATTCAGGGTTATGCTTCTGTGGTAGCTCATTATGTCCAATTTGTTCCGCATTGTATATGTCATAGCCCCATTTTGTGGAATAAACTATTTCATCACGGTTAGTATCTTTGAAAGCACGAGCAATTAATTTCTCACTCTTACCCTTTCCATAGATATCTGCAGTTTCATAAAAATTGATACCCAGATCGAAGGCACGTTTTAGCATTTTGATCGCTTCGTCATCCTCGATCTTTTTACCTCCCCACCAATCAAGTGCAATAGTCCAAGCTCCAAATCCGATTTCACTTACTTTGATACCACTTTTTCCCAGTTTTCGATATTTCATATTATTAGGTTAAGACCTCTCTAATCTCACATGCAATACTATTGAACTTCGAATCATCTAAAACGGGTCTGGCTGTATTTACAAGCGTGTTCTGTTGCAACTCGTTTTGGAAAAACTCAATCGAAATCCATGACTTGCATCCTGACCACTGGGGCTGTACATCAACTTCTAGAGGAGTATTCATTCTGTAAACTCTTAACAATACTACGCTCATGGGTTTCTTAGAGTTATAATTCATTCTTACGTTTAAGTAACGATCGTTCCATATATGGTATTTCTCTAGTTTATGTAGAACTGTTTTATCATTAATTTCATTCACATCTGCAACCATCGCATATGAAGTTACTTTATTTTTACCGTTTGGTGGTGCATTTCGCAATACAGTACCCAAGTTATAAGCATAGTCTGATTGTATAGATTCTTCTGATTGATGTTCAAAGGTTGGAAATAGCAAGAAATTGTTGTGCTTTACCTCAAAACCTTGTCGGTATTCCATAATCCCACCTTTCCTCAAGAGTAATACCTGTCTGCCTTCTTCGAGAGCTTTACAGACAATTGCCCATTCTTTGAGTGCTGCTATTGTGACATTCATTATCATCCAAGGCTCCTTACAATGTCTTCCGGCCTCTTGTGAACGCAAACGATCATCGGTGTATCCTTGACTACGAATCTGCTAACTTTAGTTTCTCGCAACTGGACTATTAAATCTTGAAAGATCATTAAATCGTTTGTCTCAAATGCAAGCATGAAGTCCTGATCATCAATACCAAATGAGTATGACGTGTTAAGTCTTACTTGTGGAAATTTTCTTCCAACTGTTATATGTTCATCCATCATTTTCTTCCTCTCTTCGAACGGAAGCAAATACCATTCTCGAGATTTTATGAAAGGATACACAATAAGATATTTCATAGGTTGTTCTTCATCCATCATAAATCCAGGAGTAACTTTATTATTTGAATAAACAGATTGTCGGAAAGCAGAAAGATACACCTGTGAAGTCTCAATATACTTTCCGATGATAGTAGTATAAATTTTAGACGCCATTATTTGCATCTTCTCTACTGAATCAGCTATTATCCATAACATAAGATCTGCATCTTTGCGAAGTCCGAGGGTAGAATATGTTCTAACTCTCAACTTCGTTTTTGCGACTTCTATTAAGTTTGAAAATTCTTTTGCAGCTTCTTCTTTGCCAATTTCATTTAGCCACCGCCATTTTGGATCTACTTTAAAGAAAGAAAAATTTAGATACATCGCCGAGGATGATACTGCCTTTTCCTTTCCGTCAATGGAGGCCATGTAATAAACGAAGGGTACTAGACTATATTTAAAACTAGATAATTAGCGTTTATGAGACAATTAATTAATTTTTCATGAGAAGGCATAATTAAATCGGCCTATTCACTGTAGTCTTTAGTGATATTTCTTGTTTATTGCTGCTTATTTATTACTAATCCCTATAAGGCACACCCGCGCTTCGTAGATTTGGGTAGAATTATGTATGCAGATATACTTTGAGATGTATTTAACTTCGTTTGCAGGTATTCTCC
>Ga0193705_1000092_pt1 | contig 17855 bp, 17 predicted proteins | sample U3m2metaG_FD_143045 | JGI IMG/M metagenome (GOLD analysis project Ga0193705, IMG submission 143045) | Soil microbial communities from a riparian zone of the East river system, Colorado, United States - U3m2 | ecosystem: Environmental > Terrestrial > Soil > Riparian zone | place: USA: East River... | reverse complement strand
ATAGAACTTAGGAAAGTTATCGAAGATGTCGATAAAAATTTTACATACGGGCGTGGAGATGAAGGTGCATGGGCACCACATCTTAACAATGATCAGGCGTTAGAATTTTCAGAAAAAGCTGTCAAAAACTGTGGTTTTGCTTTAGGAAAGGATATATCGCTTGGAGTTGATTTTGCTAGTTCCTCCTTATGGAACGAGAGCACGCATGTCTACAATTATCCTAGGCAGGGCATAGTACGCAATTCACAAGAACAGATCGAATTTGTCGATAGTCTCATTAATAAATACCGGCTTATTTACGCAGAAGATCCTCTCCATGAAGAGGACTTTGAAGGCATGGCAGTATTAACTAAAGATAATCCAAAGTGCATAGTTACAGGAGATGATCTGTTAGTAACAAATTCACAGAGAGTCAAAAAGGCAACCAGGTACGGTTCATGCAGAGGAGCAATTTTGAAAGTCAATCAGGCTGGGAGCCTCTACGAGGCTTTGAAATTTGCTGAGGAATGTGCTAGAAATAATATCAAGATCATAACGTCACATAGATCAGGTGAAAGTACAGACTCTCACTTGTCCCATATTGCCATCGCAACGAATTCAAAGATGATAAAATCAGGAGTTGTAGGTGGCGAACGCGTTTCCAAACTAAATGAACTTATTCGTCTGACAGAGTATGATTTAATAGAAGGCATGGCTGACCTTTTCTGCACATAATATGTCGAGTAATGACGAGAACGCTCAAAGGTTAGATGCGGAGTCGCCTAGCACTGATACGCATGAATCTGAGCGGGAAGAGGCTAATAAAAAAGAAGAGCCAGCAAAGTCTGAAAACAACGTTTCTGAACAGCAGCCAAAAGCTGAAACGCCCGAAGGTACTTACATACCGGATGAAGCCAATTTAGAGAAAATGATTCTTTCTACAGGTATTCGTGTAGGAACGCCTGTAAAGACAAAGTTCATGACACCATTCATTGTTCGCGCTAACCCTGAAGGCCTCTACATTCTTGACATTAGTAAAACTCTAGCTAGGATCGACGTAGCAGCAAAATTCATAGGCCGCGCTAGCATTTCAAGGGTCGCAGTAACTTCAGCTCGAGAGTATGGTAAAACTCCCGTAGAGAAGTTCTGCGAGCTCACTGGGGCAATAGGACTCTTCGGACGATTCATGCCAGGAACATTCACTAATCCTTCCCTGCCTAACTACATGGAACCAGAAATTGTTGTTGTCACTGATCCACAGGCTGATCAGCAAGCAGTTTTAGAAGCCACGAGAGCAGGTGTGCCAGTCGTAGCAATAGCTAACACGGATAATGTTACATCAAAAATAGATCTTGTGGTTCCTGCAAATAACAGAGGTCGAAAAGCTCTTGCTACGGTTTATTGTCTTCTCGCAAGGGAGGTAATGAAAAAACAGGGCACAATAAAATCTGACAACGAGATGAACAAATCGATAGACGACTTTGAGACTAAGTTGGTTGAGGAAGCATTGTGACTTCAGGGGTCAGGAGGCTGTCAGCTGTTGCTGGAGTGTTCTACCCAAATGATAAACTAGAACTTAATAAGCTACTAGAATTATCCTTTAGAGATGATAAGTATGGTCCGGGCAAAATACCCCCGGCTACAAGTCCTAAACAAAAAATATACGGATTAGTTTCGCCTCATGCTGGGTATATTTATTCCGGATCAGTCGCCGCGAACGGATTTTATCAAATATCATCATCGACGTTTGATGATGTGGTAATGATCGGTCCTAACCATTATGGCATTGGTACCGGTGTAGCTACTACACGAGAAGGCAGCTGGGAAACGCCCTTAGGGCAAGTTGAGGTCAATTCAGACCTTGCGCTTGGAATTTCAAGAGAGTCTGGCTTAGTTGACTTTGATGATTTTGCTCATAGCAGAGATCATTGTCTCGAAGTCCAAATTCCTTTTCTGCAATTTATAAGAAAAGATCCAGTCAAGATTGTACCAATAATAGTAATGATGCAAGACAAAAAAACTGCGTCTGAACTGGGCAAATCAGTAGCGCAATGTACTATTAATACTGATACTTTGCTTATTGCATCTTCTGACTTTACACATTACGAGCCGAACGCCGAAGCACATAGAAAAGACAATGAGTTGATAAAGACAATACTATCATTGGATGTGTCGGCGTTCTACTCTGTCCTCGAAAGATTAAATGTATCGGCTTGTGGATACGGTGCAATTGCCTCCGTGATGACGGCAGTCAAGATCTTGGGAGCAACAAAAGGCGTGTTGTTAAAATACGCTACCAGCGGAGACGTTAAAGGAGATACCAGATCTGTTGTAGGCTACTCATCAATAATTTTCCAATGATTTTTAGAAGGACTTCGGCGAATGCATCAGCCCCTGGAAAAATAATTTTTTTCGGAGAACATTTTGTTATTTATAACAACCTTGCTATTCTTGGATCTATTAATAGACGCATCAGAGTCGCTGTTAGTTTAAACAATGATCCAGACAGATGTATCAATATAAGATCAGATTTAGGCGTGGCTGCATCATACTCGGCGTCCTCTCATGCCAACGTGATAAGAGAAGGCAAAGATATGGATATAAATTTAGAGCCGATTTACAAAATTGCCAAGGACATACTCTCAGAGAGAGAACAAAATGCTGGAATAGACATTTATCTAGTATCAGAAGTTCCGTATGGTGTTGGACTTGGCTCATCTGCAGCATCTTGCGTAGCGACAGGAGCAGCCATCGATGCGTTATTTCATTCTCCGGATAAAAATTGGCTGTACAACAAGGCTACAGAGTACGAGCGGCTTATACACAAAGATTCTTCTGGTGCAGATTGTTTTATTTCTACATTTGGGGGTCTAAGGTATTACATGAAAGAGAAGGGGTTTGAAAACATTCAATTAGAAAAGGACTTAACATTGCTTGTTGTAAATACAGGAATACGACATTCTACAGGGACTTTGGTTTCTTTGGTCAGACGTTTCAAGGAGAACAATCTATCGATATTCGAAGATCTCGTCTCTACTGCAGCCCACATCTGTAGCAGTGCTCTCACAGCATTTAGAACTGGTAATGAGACCAAACTGGGTACCTTAATGAATGAGAACCATCAGCTATTGCAGAAGATAGGGGTATCCCATAAAAAGATTGATTATCTCGTAGAGGTTTGTATTAAAAGCGGTGCATTAGGAGCAAAGCTTACTGGTGCAGGTGGTGGCGGATGCATAATAACTCTAGTGCGTAACAATGAACTATTAGACGTATCTTCTAAAATCGAAAAGGATGCTCGCGAATTCATGCCTATAAAAATTGATTACGACGGACTGTTAGTAGATTAACTTTTAAATCCACTCAAAATGATGCTTTTTTGAATATGAGAGCTAATATAACGTTAATCAAGCTTGGCGGATCGGTAATTACTTTCAAAGACAGGCCTCTGTCGGTAAATCTAAAAGCAATAAGGAATATTTCACATGCACTGCTGCAGTTAAAAACACCGCTTGTACTCGTTCATGGAGGTGGATCTTTTGGTCATTATTGGTCAACGAAATATGGTATGCATACCAAGCCCTACCGGTATGACTCTCATGGTATCTCCATTGTTCACGAATCAATGATAGCTCTAAACCAGATTATAGCCAATTCTATGATAAAAAATGGAATGAATCCTTACAGTATTATGCCTTCTATTTTCATGCAAGGTCAAGAACCAATATCGGCCAAGATATCGGAAATCAACACTATAGCAGAAAGTGGAATAATTCCCGTAACCTTCGGTGATATCGTGCATGTAAATAAGGGAAAGTATTCAATTCTTTCAGGCGACTCCCTCATGACAATTATCGCCAAAGTTCTAAAACCATCCAGAGTAATCTTTACACTTAAAGTCGATGGGCTTTACACAGATATGAAGAGTCAAAAACTTATTCATGTTGTCAGTCCTGAAGATAATTCTATCGAATTTTCGAAGGTTCTTTCTGACGTTACAGGAGGTATGAGAAGAAAGGTTACAGAAGCATTTAAGATAGCTGCACTAGGAATAGACGTGTTAATGATTAACGGATTGAAACCAGACAGGATCATTGACGCCGTAATGGACAGGAATTTTGTTGGTACCAGAGTGAGCAGTAACAAAAGGCGGAGCGTTCCTTACTTTGTCTGACAAAGCTGACTCGCAAGCAGATATTGAAACTATCAAGCGACGTAAGAAAGAGGGTATCGATATTCCTATTCAAAAAAACGTTCAAGCAAAGACTACGACAACATATTTAGAATTCGTCAGGCTGATCCATAACGCGTTACCAGAGATAGATTACGATGAAATTGATATTTCGACTAGGTTTTTAAATCATTTATTCGCTGCACCCCTTGTTATAGATTCTATGACTGGTGGAACACCAGAGGCATTTATGATTAATGCTAGGTTAGGAGAACTTGCTGAAAAATATGGATTTGCAATGGGACTAGGCAGCCAAAGGGCCGGTCTTCATAGTGAAGAGCTCGCTGAAACATACTCCGTAGCGAGAAAAAGCGCGCCTAAAGCATTTCTTATAGCCAATATAGGTGGAGCCCAGCTCTCAAAAGGGCTATCGATTGACACTACTAAAAAAATTTTAAGGATGGTCGAAGCTAACGCTCTTGTTGTGCACCTCAATCCGTTACAAGAACTTGTCCAACCAGAAGGTGAGCCTAAGTATCGCGGGGTATTAAAGAAAATCTCTGAGCTAATAGAGAATATCGACGTGCCAGTCATAGTAAAAGAGGTGGGTGCTGGCATTTCGAGAGAGGTTGCGATCAAGCTAGAGATGGCCGGTGTGGCAGCCATTAATATAGCCGGAGCTGGCGGTACTAGTTGGGCAGGCGTAGAAAAGGTTCGTGCAGAGGTAGCAAAAGATGATGCTAAAATTCATTTGGGACAAATGTTTTGGGATTGGGGAATTCCTACCGCATCTAGTTTACTTGAGGTAAAAAAAGCTGTTAAAAAAATACCTCTTATCGCGTCAGGGGGCTTGCGTAATGGACTAGAAGTTGCAAAGTGTATGGCTCTTGGGGCAAGTATGTGCGCAATGGCTTATCCTTTTCTGCTGCGGGCCGCGGAATCTACTGAAAGTTTGTTTAAGTTTGCAGACATACTGTTAGCTGAGCTTAAGAGCACAATGTTTCTAATCGGTGCAAAGGATATCGAAACACTGAAGAGCTCAAGGTATATATTGACAGGAGATTTAGCAGTTGGGGTAAACAGTAGATGAAAGTAGGTAGTATTACAGAGGAACTACGATCTAATAGTTCCTGCGTAAATAAATTTATACTTTCAACTCTGGAGGGACAGCCAAAGAGGCTCTATAGGGCATCTGCTCATTATATTGTTAGCGGCGGGAAGAGGCTGAGACCATTTATGGTAATCAAATCATGTGAAATGTTTGGTGGGAATTCAAAAAGGGCTATGCCTGCAGCTGCAGCTGTAGAGCTCGTTCACAACTTCTCACTCGTGCATGATGATATTATGGATAATGACGACATGCGTCATAGCGTTCCGACAGTTCACAGATCCTACGGTGTACCATTAGCTATTTTAGCAGGTGATATTTTGTTTTCCAAAGCATTCCAAATATTAGCTGTAAACGGACGGAAGGAGGGCATTACCGAAAAAGCGATCTCAGATATGGTCGAAAGACTTTCGACTGCTTGCATATTTGTATGTGAAGGCCAGGCTACTGATGTTTATATGGCATTGAATAAAAGATTATCATTGGGATCCCAATATATTAATATGATCGGAAAGAAGACCGCAGCACTTTTCGGTCTTTCATGTGCATTGGGCGTTTTGTCTGCACCAAGTTCAACAGATAGAGACGTAAACAACCTTCTCACGTTTGGCAAGAATGTTGGTGTTGCATTCCAACTAGTTGATGACTTGATTGGTGTGGTGGGAGATCCGAATATCACTGGTAAAGCTGTGGGAAACGACATTCGGGAAGGGAAAAAAACTTATCCTATCCTTCTCGCCTTAAAGAAGGCTAGGGGGCAGAGCAAGGAAAAGATCCTAAAAGTTTTTGGTTCAAAAAAAACTTCAAGTATGGACTTGAAGGAAGCAGTCAAGATTATCTCTGAGATCGGGATTGACGTAGAGATCAGAAAAGCCGCGAAAGAACATATCAGACGAGCAATAAGATCAATAGAATTTTACAAAGAATCTGATGCTAAAAGAGCACTGGAAGCTTCTGCCAATTTTATTGTGGAAAGGAGTCTGTAATCTAAAAAGTGAGTAGTAATGAGCAGGGTATTGAAGGAATCATAAAATTTATCGCACTGAAAAATGCTGCTGAATACAACGGTAAGGCCAGGGTCGAAACCGTTATCGCAAAAGCGTTTGCAGCTAGACAAGATCTGCGTGGCAGTGTGAAAAGTCTGCTTCCTAAAATAAAAGCAATAGTCCACGACATTAATTTGTTATCCAGTGTAGAACAACAAGCCTTACTTGAAGAGATTGCCCCAGACGAAGAGAAAAAGGTTGAGGTTCAATCTCATCAGAGAAGTACCTCCATTCAAAAGTTACCGCCATTGCCGTCTGCCGTTTTAGGACAGGTGGTTACACGATTCCCTCCTGAGCCAAACGGTTATCCTCACATAGGGCATGCTAAGGCAGCCATTATCGATGAAGAATATGCGCGTATGTATAATGGGAAATTGATTTTACGTTTTGATGATACAAATCCTTTGAATGAAAAAGAGGAATATTATGATGCTATCCTAGAGGGTTTAGAATGGCTACGAGTAAGGCCGAATATTGTGAAAAATACTTCTGATGATATTTTAAAACTACACGAACTTGGGAAAAAACTAGTTCAACTGGATGGAGCGTATGTCTGTACTTGTAGTCAGACAACAATCCATGATCTAAGGTCAAAGGGACTTCCCTGCCAATGTCGCGCCGATTCCAATACCTCTCTAGATTTGTTACAAAAAATGTTTGACGGTTCCTTTGACAAGAATGCAGCAATAATTAGATTCAAGGGAGAGATGGCCGACCAAAATACTGCCATGAGGGATCCAACGTTATTCAGAATAATTGATGCAGATCATCCCAAACTAGGGACAAGGATCCGTGTATGGCCTACATATGATTTTGCATCCCCTATTGAAGATAGCTTAGACGGAGTTAGTCATGCTATGAGAACAAAGGAATATGAATTGAGAAACGAGTTATACTTCGAAATACTCGATAGACTAGGTCTTCAAAAACCCTTTATGATGGAATTTTCAAGGTTAGAATTGGATGGGATACCAGTTTCTAAGCGAAAGATAAAACCACTTGTAGAAAACGGAATGGTTAAGAGTTGGGATGACCCTCGTCTGCCCACATTAATGGGATTTAAGAGGAGGGGTTTTTTGCCTGAATCCATACGCGAGTTTGTTCTTACTCTAGGTTTGACACTCGCCGAAACCAAACCGCCTTTCGAGGCACTTGAGGCATTAAATAGAAAAAGACTGGATCCTCAATCTATGAGATTATTCTTTGTAAAGAACCCTGTGGAATTATGCGTTCAAAATGGAATCCCAAAGGAAGTAATATTGAAGAATCATCCAAATTCTGAATTAGGGATAAGAAGGCTTCGTGTATCGAGCTCGTTTTTTATCCCCCAGGAAGATGCAGAGAAATTTTCGATTGGTGACGAATTTCGATTAATAGAATTATATAATTTAAAGCTTGTAGAAAAACAATCTAAAAATAATAAACTTGTCCTCGTTGCTACTGTGACAGGTGATGAGGTGAGACAAAATATGCCAAAGATTCAGTGGGTTGCAAAGAATGATATAGTTCCTTACCAAGTTATAATTCCTAAACACCTGTACGTAGGTGAAGAGTATAACACAAAGAGTCTTGAAATTGCCGAAGGCTTTGCTGAATCATTTGTGTCAACGCTTCAGCCTGATACCAGAATTCAATTTGTGAGATTTGGGTTCTGTAGGATCGATGGCAATCATAAAGCTATATTTACGCACAAATAAAAAATGAGTGGTCGAACAAAAAAAATGAAGATAGCAAGGATACAGAATTCAAAGGGTCGCGATACGTATGGAATCGTTTCGGATGAAGGCAATAAAATAATAACTAGATCTGAGCTACAAGATGAGACAGGTATACCTCTGCCTTCCAGTATTAAGGATTTCATGTTTAATGGATGGTTGAATGAGGTAGAAGGACATAAGAAAGAATTCAAATTCATAAACATGATCGAGGATTTCGATCTTTTGCCTCCAATTCCTAATCCGCCGAAGATAATTTGTCTTGCTTTCAACTATTATGATCATGCTAAAGATGCAGGCTTAACGCCCTCTGATGAGCCGGTGATATTTATGAAACCGAGAACTACGTTGAACTCCCCTTTCCAAGACATAATCTGTCCTTCATTTGTAAAGCGATTAGACTATGAAGCAGAAATTGCGGCTATAATAGGCAAAGATATAAAGAAAGCATCCATAGACTTGGCCTTTGACTCAATTTTTGGCTATATGATTTTGCATGATGTCTCAGCCAGGGATATACAATTCAAAGACAAGCAATTTACGAGAGGAAAAAGCATTGATACTTTTGCTCCTTGTGGTCCTTGGATTACAACGAAAGACGAGATAGTTGATCCTCAGAATTTAAAGATAGTAACTAAGGTAAACGGAGAGACACGTCAAAATTCATCCAGCGAGAACATGGTTATTCCTATTGCCAAGATAATTTCGAGTTTAAGTAGCATAATGACTATAGAAGCTGGCGATATTATTTCTACTGGTACACCGGCAGGCGTAGCCATGTCAATGGATGAACCAAAATATCTCAAGGATGGTGATATAGTTGAGATATTTGTTGAAAAGCTCGGGATGTTAAGAAACCGTGTTGTATTTAATTAGCATAAATGCCCTTGCGGGGTTTAAGAGGATTGTTCATAAGTGTAAGACGTTCAGATTAGTCAGCATGTGTAACTAATCATATTTCTAATTTAAAGAGTTGGCATTTAGTCTTGTACCCTTCGATACAATATTTCTAAAGTTGGCCAATCTGAGTACGTCTCTTATACAGACCTTTCAGTCCATCTCAAATCCTAAAAATACATTTTCTGATCTTAATTCTTATTTTGTCTATCTCTCGTACTCATCTCAATTACTTATTGCTGGACAGTATCTAAGGAAGTCAGCGCAGCTCTTACCATGAAGCGAAATCGTGTGCATTGATCGAAAAATATTAACTGAAAAGAGTGAAAATATGATAACGTAAGAAATTTGTAAGACATACATATAGATACCGAGTCTAATCCTTGGGTTATCATGAATCACAGAATGTTTAGGAAATCACATCCAAGGGAATCGTTTGTTTTTCTTGTAATATTCTATTAATCCACCACTCAAAAGCATCTGTCGCATAAACTCTGGAACCTGTTTAGCATGAAAAATCTCTTCAGTACGAACATCTTTTAACGTGAATTGTCCTACGTCAACTATCAACTCATCGCCTTGACTTATTTTCCCTTTTATTTCTGATATTTCAAGTGCTGGAAGACCTATGGTGAACGCATTTCTATAAAATATCCGTGCAAAACTTTCTGCTATAACCGCCGAGATACCGGCGTACTTTAAAGCTACTGGAGCTTGTTCTCTACTTGATCCTCCTCCAAAGTTTTTACCTCCCACTATTAAATCTCCCTTGGATATCTTCTTGTGGAAATCAGGATCAATTCCATACATTGCATATTTTGCCATCTCGTAAGGATCATTAGTTCTGCTTTTGAACCTAAACGGAATTATTATATCGGTATTGATATCGTCACCAAAGACCCACGCTTTTCCCTTTAGAATAGCTGTAGGTACGGCAGAAATGCCATTTAGTGATGCTGATCCTTTTGCTGGAGTACTAGTTCGGGACGAAGCCGAAGAAGAAATATCATCTTCCATTTTAGAGATAACTCCTAGGATCTGCTATTTTCCCCTCAAGTGCAGAGGCTGCTACAGTAGCGGGAGAAGCCAAGTATACTTTTGATGAGAGTGCACCCATCCTTCCAACAAAGTTTCGTGATGATGAGGAGATGCAAATTTCGCTTTCTCCCAGTGCTCCAAGGTGAGTGCCAACACATGCTCCGCAAGTAGCATTCGTAAACACCGCACCCGCTTCAAGGTAAGTTTCCACGTATCCTCTTCTTATAGCATCTTCATATACTTTAACTGAGGCAGGAGTAACTATACACCTAGTATTTTTGTGTACTTTTCTTCCTTTTAATATATCGGCAGCGATTTCTAGATCTTCGATCCTTCCATTTGTAGAAGAGCCGATAAAGGCTTGATCGATTTCTATACCTTTCATTTCGTCAATGGAATTCACAGCGTCTACATGATCCGGGCCAGACACCATAGGATCTATCCTGTTACATTCAATCTCTACCTCATCAATGTATTTAGCAGACCGTCCAGACTGGATGTCTACACTTAGCACTTCATTATTCCAACTGCGTGGATTTTCTTCTAGGTACTTTCTAGTTAGATCGTCGCTTGGAAAAACTGATATTTTGGCACCACATTCCATTGAAGCATTAGATATACATGCGCGTGAATCAATACTGAAACTTTTTCTAAGATTTGAATCTGAAAATAACCATTCTAAGGCTATATAATTGGCTCCGTCTTCACCAACGTTTTTTATATAATCAAGAATTAGATCTCGAGCGAATACTCCCTTTTTAAAATTTCCAGACAATTTTATCCTTATTGTTTCAGGGATTCGCAACCATAGTTCACCGGTTGTCCATACTGCTGCTAACTCTGTACTTCCTATTCCTGTAGCAAATGCGCCTACGCATCCGGCCTGACATGTATGAGAGTCTGCCCCAAGTATCATCATACCCGGTGAAGCAAGGTATTCAAGAATATGCTGATGTGAGATCGAACCCTCGACCAGTTGACATCCATGTTTTGAACTAAACTCCCTTATCATCGTATGTAGGTTTGCAACTTTTTCATCTGCAGCTGGGAAAGTATGATCTATTACAAGTAATACCTTCGATGCATCATATAGCCTATCCACTCTCATTTCATTCAAGGATCGGATAGCCAAAGGTCCAGTGCTGTCCTGAGCCATGGCAAGGTCCGCTTTCACAACTGCGATATCACCAGCATTTAAGTGAGTTTGAGAAGCGTCATGTTGAGTGCTCTTAATATTTACTGCTTTCTCTGCGAAAGTAAGCGATTCGTCTTCAACTATGTTCTTAATCGACGAGAGCGAGTAAGTTCTCTGCTGCTTGTTTAGGGATTGCATCTCTTAGTATCTGTCTCTTGTGTTCTAAACCTCGTATTTTAATCGTTCTCTATTTCCATGTTCGTCGAGATGAAAAAGGAGCAAAGTAATTTAGGGTTGAAGCGGCGGAGATGTGTGGCTGCCAATAGACAATAAATCATAGAGGGTTATCTTACGGAATTTACCTTATTTTAAATCAGAGCTACCAGTGCTATGGCTAGAATTGTTGGTCTTATTTGTTTTCTTTTCTAGTTGCTTTTTGTCAAGTCTATAGAAGGAGGATAGCGAAGATGAATACGTTCTCGAATGATTGCTATAACATCAGGATACTTTGCCAGATGGTGATGCAGTTCTTTAGACATGTCTGAGAACTCTTGTCTCTCCAACGGTTTGTCCAGCCTCTTCTTAACCAAAATCAGCTGGTCTATTAGTATCGCATGTTCATAGTTTAGCCTGTGCATTTCTCTCTCATATGCAATTAGCTGTTGTTCAAATTGATCAATTTTGATCTTGGTTTCTGCAAGTTCCTTTTGTGTTGCTTCTAACTTTTCTAGTTCAGGTCTCTTTTTCTTATATTGCTCAAGCTTATCCTTAGATACAGCGTGGTCCCAGAAGGCTTCCATTTCTGTCGTTTTTAGTCTCTCTATTCCTTCGTTAATTTCGTCTGCCTTTTTATTTTGTTGGCTGATATATTCAGGCAACTCTTCCACTGGTACTTTTAAGCCCGCGGAAAGAGCGCATACGGTATTGATGGAATTAATAAAGTCCTCAGATTTCAAATCACGTTTAAAACAATGAAGGTCTGCATTTTCAAAAAATGAGTCCATCTGATCTTCGTTCAGGTGGTTCTGGTCTAATTTTTTTGTAGCCTTAAAGCGGAACCAAATGAATTTACAGCTAAACCTTCTCTTTTTAGCATGACGGCTAGTTCTCTTATTAAGTCAAATTCAAAGTCAGCTTCATCGAAATATTGTTCCCGTTTTTCCTGACCGCATTGCTTGATTATTGCAGATACTGTTCCCGCTCCTATATCGTTATCCTTAGCAATTTGATCTCTAGAATGACCATCAAGCCATTGCTTAATGACCTGCCTTCTAATGGTTAACGGTACCCTTCCTCCCATATTATTACACGTATCATAATTAAGGAGGTTTGAGATATAAAGCATGGGGTATTGTACCGAATCTAATTACGATTCGTGCTTGCAAGATCTGATTAGACTAATTCCGGTCGACCCCTCTAATAAAACAAAATACAAGATCTGATTCGGTGACCAAGAACTGACTGTACAAGCACAAACGACTATCTGACGGTGATCTGACGGTGATCTGGCGGTGATCTGACGATGGACCATACACCCACTAGATTGGGAAGACGCTTCGTCTGTTCTTGGAGTGCTTCTTTTGTTTGAGTGTAATGACTCTTGCAATTACTGGTTTTTGAATCTATGTAACTGATACTGTCTTATCATTAGTAAGTAAATAAAGTATAACTATAAGCAAATTGGATGCTTTAAATCATAATTTCAACTGGGCGAATAAAAAAGAAAAAGAAGATGGCGCTTAGCCTGTTCTATTGGATCAGCTTTTTTTAAAGCCGATTTACTTGGTGACAGTTATGTTGACCGAGGGTTGAGACTGATTCCCTGCAGCCATCATTGCTGTATTATTTTGCATTTCCGCAGGACCAGAGACAGATTCGCTACCTTTTGGAGGTACCATTGTTCCCGGTGGATGATCTGTGTCAGTTGCGTTATCGACCGCTAACACAGCAAATGCCCCTCCCTTCACTACATCAGCAAGCGAATGTGACACTCCTACATACAAGCCCGCTTGTGGAAATGTAGCTTCAATTACAGAACCTGAGCCTGGAGGTATAGTCCAAGTATCGTCATTCTTGTCTATCATTCCGTATCTATTACCAAGACCCGGTCCAGCGCTGCCATCACGCACAGTAAGCATGCTGCCAATGAAGTGGAATGCTAAGAAGTGATTGGGTCCTGCATTAACAATATACCATCTTGTGAGCTCGCCTGGTTTGACCTTGAAGATGCTAGCATTTGCGTTGAGCGGAATCTTTGCTACAGAACCTATTGCTGGTACATATTTGAAGGCCATTCCGTTTGTTAATTCCAAGTCATTTGCACTATTCAAAAACTTGCCGATGTCAAAGCTAGCTGTAGCATTTTGTTTAATGCCGCTTAATATAGCTGGAATATTGTTTCCATAGATTTCACCGTAGTTTACATAGAATTCTTTTGCTTTTTCTTCTGTTGTTGGGTGTACTACCATTCCACCGTACATACCATTTGCGATGTGTTCCCAAATGCCATTAAGAGCATCTGCACTGCAATGGTAGAAGAAGAAACCAGGAATCTCTCCCTGCAAAGACCATGTCTTAGTCTCGCCTGGTTTTACTGGACCCGAGTTTGCTTTATTTGTTCCATATCCTGAATGGAAGTCCATGCTGTGAACGAGTTTGCCTTTGTTGATAAGAGTAACCGTCAAATTGTCACCCTGATCAATTGAAACCACTGGACCTGGAATGGTGTCATTCCATACCATTGCGTTATATTTGATTCCCCCTGGATGTAAGGGATTATCTGGTGCTACTTGCACTTCTTTTTCGCTTGCAATAAGAGTGATATGTTTTTGTTTGCCAGTTCCCTGCGCAAAAGCTTGATTAGCTTGGGACTTACCCATGAGAAAAGGACTGAAAATTAGCCCCGCAATCAATACAGCTGCGACTAGACCTGCCATAATACCGACATTTTTCATTACCTCATGTACGGTAGACTTCTCTATTAAAAACTTTTTGTCTTTCTAATATAGGATTGTTTTGTAACTTTATAGCAGGATTCAATCATTCACTAAATGTAACAGTGCTCAGTTCATTGGATCTACTTTGCATAGTAGTCTACTGCTTTCCTTGTAGTTTCCTTAAACCTATAATCTCCTGTTCGAGTAACCTTGCATAATACTCGTAAGATTGAACCAGCTTCCCTCTGATATTTGCTATCTGCATAGAGCTATTTAATGCGTCCAGGCAAGTTTCAAGGGATCTATCTGTTGCAAAGTTGCTCATTGCTATGTTAAAGATCTCTAACATCTTCTTCTGTTCCGCACTTTGGTCATCTATTGCTTGTGCAAGTTGTTCTACCTCATCATTTCGAGTGCTCCTATCCTTAAACCATCTTGCCAATATTTTATAAGAGGTGGACTACGAAAATAAAATTTACGATGGGTGCTACTGTTTTATATTATCTAAGGTATTCCATGAGCGTATATCTATTGTCATACATAGAACGTTAACGATGTAGTAGGCAGATAGCTAACTTGTAGGGCTTGATTGAAATATCTTCCTTCTCGCAATCTTTTTTTGTGATATCACGATTAAAAGGAGCATGGTGATTTAGCTCCTCACCCCTTTCTGTCCTAACCTGATAATAATATGTAGACTATGAATGGAATCATCATCCAGACCACTTTATCTAAAGAAGAATCTGATCTAAAAAGATTTTTGATTTCTAAAAGCTTCCTTCATCACCTATTTTCTCGCGCTGACGCCGAAGTTTTCTTTTATGAATCTCTTCAGTCTTTGTGCCTCAAAATTACTTACAAGTATATCGTCTTTGAATACGTTCTTCTTTCCTCGAAATGCCCTTATTTTGACAGTGGAAGCTGCTTCATCCGACTGTGATGGAACTATCTCCACCTTTAACTCGGGTCCTTTGGTCATCATTCCTTTCACTCCTTGGGCATATACGATATCCCCATTATTTCCATCATTAGTTGGTCTAACAAATTCGAAGTTAAACCTGTTAACCGAATCTTCAACTGTAAGTTTCAATCTATGCTGTGTATCTACATTTTCAATCTTCACAATATATTTCTGGAGGCTTTCAATTTCAAGTACCTTGCCTATAGGAGCATTTTCATCAGAGGATTGGCGTTGTTGTTCTTGCTCTTCTTTCTTAGTCCAAACCATTCCTTCTTTGGCCACTGTCATTCTAAATTTGCCATTATCCCCAGTGACCCCAAGATGCTCGTTTATTGCTCTTTGAAGCTGGTCAGTTGTCATTGCCTTTACAGGACCCCTAAACCATTGATTTGATGCTTCTTCAAAGTCAAGCAGTCCACTATATTGAACTATATAGCATTCCTTTGCATTCCATCTTCTTACGAGTTCAAATGCATCACTTACACTGATTGATCCTGTCTGTTGACGATGAGGATTGTAAGATTGGGTGCCTAAGATAAGAAGATCTGGCTTCCAGAACAGATTAGGGTCAGCATTATGCAACGAAAGAAAATCCCAGCCAATTATTATTTTTGTATCTACCACTCCCACTATATAGACGATAGAACCATTCTGAGAATTATTGCGATGATCTGCTAAAACTGGCATTACTGAAAATGGACCAACTTTAAAAATTTTGTCTGGCTGTATTATATTAAATGAAACTCTATCAGATGTTCTTTTGGATAATTGTGGGAACTTTTTGATAACTTCATCGCGACATTCCACAGTACAGAATATCTTCAAATTGCCTGTCGATTTATCAACTTTGTTCACCAGCATAGGTAGTTCTTTAATATGATCGTCATCTGAATGAGTTAGTAATAATGCACCAGGAATAGAGGATGACAAAGACAAAGAATTTGCTGAATTGAACCCTAGATCTGTAGTGCCTTTTTCGATACTTTTGAGTATGTCTTGACCTACATCAACAAGCATATGAAAATTTTGGTTAGTTTCATCTCTGGCAAATAGTGAGCAAGAAGAGTTTGTGCTTATATTTTGTCGTTTTATCTCTGCTGTCCTTTCTGACTTTTCCTCACTACCTAGGGTTGAAATATCTGGGAGTGTACCATTAATCCTTACTATCAGCTCATGTTGGCTAATCGTTCTTTCGCTTGCTGGAGTCTTTGGAAAATCTACTGTAATATTCGAAGAGATGTTTTTAATAGTGACTTCTTCTTGTTTCATATAATATAATATTCTACTATAGTATTTATAGGGTCAGATCCTTAGTTCTCCTATGCTGTTACATAGTTATCTTACGTACTATTACCATATGGAGCATCCGGGGCTGTAGGATAGGAAAAACTATTACACTATTTCAAATCTAATTCTGATTTACAGATGGGTTAAGGGCGAGAGGTGTGTAGTAAGTTCACAAATGGTACGGGGATATTGGCATATCTAAGCTAAAGAGATGCATTATATCTAAAATGTAATGTTAATAATTGAATCAGTTACGATATATTTATTTAGCATAAACCGAATCTCGATTGTATATGGTAGTTGATAATAAAGGGAGGATCTCCTATATTCGGGTCCTCAAGGAGGACCTTATTATATTACGCATAAATCCTCTGGACGGGGCTGTTCCTGACTTTAAACCAGGTCAATTCGTGACCATAGGCCTTTATGTGCCTAACGAGGGTAAAATAATTCGCAGAGCCTATTCTATAGCATCACCTCCTGAAAAGAAGAAATATTTTGAATTACTCGTAAGATGGGTTAGAAAGCCTGTCCCGGGTCGTTTAACAACTGAGTTATTCAACAAAAAGGAAGGAGATGACATAGCATGGGTAAAACCTACTGGCATCTTTACTATTAACGAAAAGATGCACGACGGAACAGAGGATAATAGAAGATTAGTCCTAATAGGAGGAGGAACAGGCTTGGCACCATTCATAGCATATTCTTTACACTTACGATCCATTCAGACTAAACGAGAAATAATTGTGTTACATGGGGCAAGTTACGTTGACGAATTAAGTTATCGGGATCTGCTCTTTGATTTGGAAGAAGAGAGCGTCGACAGGGGGAGAGACAAATGGAACTTCCATTATAGAGCAAGCATTAGCAGGCCCCAGGAATGGTTTAACAGAACATGGGGCGGACAAAAAGGCAGAGTAGAATCTTTTCTAAGACCCAAACCAGGAATCGAACGATCCCCTCTTGAGGAGATAGTTGGTGAAAAAATAACTCCAGAAAATACTTCATTCTATGTATGTGGTTGGCAGGGTACCGTAGATGGTGCACTTGATTACTTGATTCCTAAAGGTTTTGTCACAGAACGCAACAAAAGAAAGGATGGGAGCTATGATGTAAAGTTCGAGTCATATGGCTGATATTTTTTTTCATAATTTGCTTTTTTAAACCCTTATATCAGAGTAAATTGGAAAGAGCATATGAAATATGAATTTGAGGAATTTTATACAATAGAGGATGTATTTCTTTATCTTGTATCGGTTGCGCCATATATGAAACAGCTTCTACCTGTTAGCTCATACAAAGGCTACATATTCTCAATAGTACCACTCACACCTTTATCTGGTGATGTATTATTGATGATCTACACTAAAGGCGAAATGACCCCGGGCATGGTTGAGTTTGATGTTGCTACCAAGAAATACAAGACTGTACCGTCTGTAGAACGGGCAGACAAAAATTACTTCATTATTTTAACTCCAAAGAGCGCGACTATAGCGGACGATGTAATAGCACATCTCGAATCTAAAAAATAAGTAATAAAAAAACTAATCGCTATATTTTATAAACGACTTGGTACTGGGGC
>Ga0193705_1000087_pt1 | contig 18157 bp, 21 predicted proteins | sample U3m2metaG_FD_143045 | JGI IMG/M metagenome (GOLD analysis project Ga0193705, IMG submission 143045) | Soil microbial communities from a riparian zone of the East river system, Colorado, United States - U3m2 | ecosystem: Environmental > Terrestrial > Soil > Riparian zone | place: USA: East River... | reverse complement strand
TTGCTGTACTCACAGGTGTGATCATTGATCTTCTTGGCGCTCAACTCCCGCACAACCTGGACCTTAGTACGTCCTTTAGGGGTGATAGCGTCGGAGATTTAGACCAAGCGGCAGTACTTCGACTCCCTGACCTCTGACACGAAGTGCTGAACCATGAGTGCATCGCCGATTGTCTCGACGTTGATTGTCATAGGACGTCCATCGTAGCTCGTAGTTGTGCCGGCTCCGATGTGTGCGCGCGAGCAGCGCTGATATTCGGCGTCAGGAAGGTTGAACAGCCAATCTGCGATGTCCACCTTCTCCAGGGGAGCGTTGATAATGTGAGTAACGGTCGAGATGGAGAGTGTGCGGTCACTGGTCATATGATTTCCCTTCATGTGCCTAATTAGTATTTTTGCATACTGCGAATGGTTAAAGTGAACTAGTCCATGGAAAAAATAATCTTATTTTCATAAGTTCTCGCAATCGACAGCCCTTCTGGGTATCCTGTCTATTATGTATTAGTGGCGTTTACAAAAAATAGTAGCCTGTTTGCCGACAGACTGACTAAATTGTAGATCATACATCTTATGACTGAACTATTACCACAATGGCCAAATGTGGTTCACTTAGTTACTGATTCATTGGAAACTGAAATCTAGAGGATGGAAAGATACTATCAATGGTTACTATTGTTAGGGTTCATAAGATAATATTCTGCAGCTCAACATCGACATCTGTATTTTTGCTAATCTTTCTGGAGATATTCCATTGTAAAAGTTCAACTTAACAGACGATCTACCATCCCAACGTTTTTGCTGACTTTGCTGCAGCATCATTTAATGCTTGCTTAGGATCTTTTATGTCATAGTAAACATCGTCTATAGCTTGCCTAATATGATCCGCTATCTGCGAATATTCAGGTATGCTAGGTCTACTTCCGCCATATGGAATCAAAGAGACCATTTCCTCATAATATGAAAGCGATGATAATGAGGATGACAATGACGATGCTGATTTGTTCGATATCAGTCCTTGACCTATAGGTATCTCAGTTGGGAGAAAATCATTTTGTGCTAGCCAAGGATCAAGTATTTCTGGCTTTAGTATTATTGTAATTAACTCCCATGCTAAATCTTTATGAGTTGAGGTGTTGGGAATACTTAATTCCCATCCTCCCATCATCGTAGATGTTTTGTTAGCTAGAGAAGGGACAGGAAACATTGGTATAAAGCCAACTCTTTGTTTCAGACTTGGCCATTGTTCGTGTGGAAAGTAGTCTGGCAGCCATGAGCCTTCTATCATAACAGCAAACTTCCTATTAACAAATTCCTTACTCCAGAAATGATTCTTCTGAGGTTTTATTCCAGCTTTAACTTGCTCAGCAATGAAATTCATCGCCCTAATTCCTTTGCTGCTATTATATGCTGGAAACCAGTAATTTGCTTTAGTTGGATGGCCACTCTTGAACTCAAGGATATCTCCACCTGACATCCAAAGATAAGGATACCAAAGGTCTGGAGAATGATTAGCACCAGTTAAATGCATTCCGTCTATTCCTTGAGGTCGTAGAACAGTGTTAAGCTTCTTTGCAGCTCCTACATACCCTTCCCATGTCTTAAGCATATTAGGATCAACATGAGCCTTATTCAATAGATCTTTCCAATACCAAATTCCTCTTACATCAGTCCAAGTCCAAATCCCGTATACTCTTCCTTCATAATTACCACCCTGCCAATTCTCCTCATACCAATCAGAGGATTTTCCCCAACTCTGTGCACGAGTTGTAAGATCTGTTAAAAGCCCTTTCTGAGCAAATTCTCCAAGCCAAATCTGATCTAAGGAGATTAGATCGATAGGAGCTTGATTTGCCAAAGCTGTTAACAATAGGTTTCTTGTTTGATTGTATTGTGACTCCATGTAGTTTATCTGAATATTCATATCAGGATGTCTAGAACTTAGCTCATCACGTGCATGATCAAGCAGATCTTTCCAGTCACCAACAAGACCTAAGTCATCAAGCATGGCTGTTAGAGTAACGTTTTGTTTTTGATCCTTTTGGGCATAAACTGGAGAACTAGTGGTAGTAGTAAGAACAAAGGTAAAAGCCGCAGAGACACTTAATACAATAATGATGCTTATTAGTAGTGCGACCCTCTCTGACCTGATATGTAAACGTTCAATTGATAATATGCTATTCTTGTATTTTGACGTCAGATCCTTATGATCATTAGTTATTTATTAAGGATTATCCACTCATACGATACTATCTATTATAGCTGAAGACGGATACTGTACTACTACAATTACCAAAATATGTCTTAAGACTGGGCCTAAGGATTTTACAGTAATTTAAGTTGTGGTTGTTTTAACTTCTGTAATCCAGTCACACTTGAAACCATGTTTCTCATGATGTTTCGCTACAGCCTCTTTACTTGGAGCATCCAGAAGACAAAAAAACTTATCTTCGTCTTTGTTATAGAGTATGTTATCATGTGTTACACCGAATTCATCTTTAGGAGAGTTTTGTGTTTTTCTTAAGGCTTCCTCATCAAGGCCTTTTAAACTGTGAACATCAAGGAACTTTGGCATTCCATTTGTATCTCGATTTGTTATTTTTAAATGTATTGTAATTGAACAAGTCAAACCTACTGGCAGACCAGTCATCATAAATAGAAGACAAGCATTGATGATGATCTTCACCAGTAGTGGAATTATAATCGCATGAATCCAAGGGACAAAGCTCTCATAATATCTATCAGAATATCAAATCAAATATCAAGAGATCAAGGGCAAGAAGTGATTCTTACGAATGGAGTAGGAGGAAAGGCTAGTGGCCCTCCATCTTTTAAATTCTATGGAATAGATCATGCTAATCCAGCTGAAACAATGAACAGAAGTGGTGCAGTATTTTATTCAAACGCTACAGGCACTCTGAAATCCATCAGCAATTCTGTTGGAATATTCAAGGATAGAAAACAAAGATGAACCTATTAGTCACATACAACAATAAGACACCAGCCCGTATTGACAACTAAGGATGTTGACAATTTATAGAGGATGTCTTTGCAACATGTTCATGATAGTATCTATATAAATGATAATAGGAACAAAGATTGTAGAGATATATTCATACATAATGTCATTATATACATATTAGTCATTTTAGTAGATTGTAATATTGTAAATTGTGTGGCAGTACTGTGGATGTTGATAGCTATGACAATACATCAAAAACACGCAGGAGGTTTGGTGAAACTACATTTGGCAATTGTGTAATATTCACCGTCGATGGTCAGGTAACCCTCAGATTAATGTACGAAGCTTTGAGACAGGCGAAAACCTCAATTCATATAGCAAATTATGATTTTGATCCGGCTTTATCTCTTGTAAGAGGAGATCCGCATTCGTTTAGGATATCTGATTTAGTTGTTTCGTCTTTTAAACCAGAATCTTTAATAACAAATAATAACAGTTATGAAAATCCAAATAATAGTTATAACCTACAAAATCTTTTGATAGAAAAGGCAAAACAAAAAGTAGATATCAAAATCATTGTATGGGAACCAAGACTTATAATCAGAAAATTGCCGGGACTTAAAAAACGAGGATTAGAGGAAAGAAAGAAAAAGCTTAAAACCATATCACAACTCGTAAAGCGATATGGTCTAGAGGATTATATATCAATACGACTTGACAGTAATGCGCCTACACTTACCTCTGGCTTCCATGAAAAAATTACCATAATAGACAATCAAATAGGATTTTGCGGTGGACAAGATTTTTCACAAGCTAAATGGGATACAAGCGATCATAATTTTGACAACATGCTAAGAGATCAAGGCGGAGAGCCTTGGCATGACATGCATGTTATGGTTAAAGGTCCAATAGTGTGGGATTTGATTTACCATTTTAATCAAAGATGGGTATATTCTATTTGGAAAGATATCAAGCAGGTTAAAAAAATAGTCAGAGCTGAGACAATAGACTCGTATCTGTCGTCATCACCATCACCATCACCCTCTTCTTCTCTATCCATACCGTCATTTACCAACTATCATAATGAAGGAAATGTGGAGATTACTGCTCTACGCACTTGGAAACAGTTAGATGAAAAAAATAGTGGACACGAAGGCGGCAATACTATATTAGCATGGTATAATATCATGTTTAGAAAAGCAAAACATAGTATATACATAGAGGACCAATTCCTATTTCAAGATAAGGAAATAACTAAGCTTCTTTTTAATCGGCTAAGAGAAGAAAAAGATCTAAAGGTTATTACAGTAGGTCCAATGGAGCCAAATCTCCCAGGTTTTATTTTTAGCGTAATATCAAAGGAAAGCATTAATGATATCAATAATAATTTGGCAGCTCTGAGAAAAGCTGGAAAGAATCGTGTTAGGACATATTCTCTGATATCGCAGCATAATACAATCAAGAAAAACAGAAAACAGATCTACGTCCATTCAAAGATCATGATAGTTGATGACAAGTGGATTACAATTGGCTCTGCAAATACAGATAGGGATGGATTCAGCGATTCAACGGAATTTGATTTAGGTATAATATCTACATCACTTGCACAGCGGCTCCGGTCAAAATTATGGGCTGAGCACTTAAGGACTGATACAGAATCTACTTCCGATTCTCCTTTTTCTTCATCTAGTGTCGACTTGAATAACTTTGATGATGGTTTTAAAGCATGGGAAAAATTAGCAGACTATAATGGACAAAGAGCTCTAAGAGGAGAATCTATACACGGACACGTGTATTACTATAATTTTAGAGAGATGAATTTTCCTCCTCCATATCCAGGGGCAAAAGGAGGTAACAAATTCAGATTATTTTAGAATCAAGGTGAGATAGAAAAGAGCTAATCTTGATTGATTTAATGAGGCATAGACTCTTGTTCTTTTTCCTTTTTATTTATTACTTTAAACACAGGAAACAATAGCTGTATCGTAATCATTTACGGATCTGACTACTCCTACCGCGGCTAAACTAAGCACTTTATTTACGCAAACTGTCTTTTCAGTATCTAAATTGGGATTTACTGTATAGGAGGAAAATGCAGTTGCGTATAGACCATAGCCTACTGTAGCCAATATAGCTAATGTCCCACTGATCGCAATGAGAGCCATATGCCTTGTATTTTGTTTATTCATATTCATATACAATCATATGAAGCCATAGGTTACTATTGTAGCCTTGTAGAACGTGTCTTTGATATGTATCTCAGATTGCCTATAAGTATCGTATCATTATGCTTAATCTACAGACTTTATTTGTGATAACAAAGAAGTAGAAAGGTATGTCTTCTAGTGGTCGACATCATCTTATCGAGATGCTAAAGGGAAAAGAACTAGTAATTATTGCGATGCTGTCTGTAATTGCCATTTCGCTATTCGTACTTTTTTATACACTTGATGTATCTGCAGTCAAATCTAATCTAGCTCCAGACAATACTAAATCTAGTAACGATAACCAAAAAACAATAATGCGTAGCAATAGCAGAAAGAATGCACATAAGGAGTGCCCTGATAAAAGATCTTATACCGCCAGATTGCACAAAGAATCCATTTCCTAACTCTACTAAGGCGTTACGATAGAGGAAAAGAAGAACATTCGTCTTCAACGCTCCAATATTTCATTTTTTTGGCCTTTGAGGAATGCCAGATTATTTTGGTTAATTCTGTAAGAGCATAATACGTTCTACACCCATCATAGTTCACTACTTTTCTAATGAGACTTGAACTTACCCATAATCCCAGTTATTATGATGCGAGTACAAAAATTAGATTCAGCGGCTCGCTGCTAAGAAGGTTAAAGTTATTGATAGAAATCTATGGCTATGTATCTGAATTATTACAACATATGATCTATACTTTCTTAAGAAATAGTTATGATTTTGCATCTCGGTGAAGGTGTGTTCAGTAATCTTTTTCCCCCACGGTGATTTATAAGAGGACTGAGTCTCTAGTTTTTGCCTTGAATCCCAACAATCTGCAGCTGACAGTCGGAATTTTAATTTTCGATCAAGTGGAGGTCTTGGACGTTGCAGGGCCTTTTGAAGTATTTTCTGTAACACGTTTGAATGAAGACCGCCGGTGGAAAGAACCATCTCCCTTCAGAGTGATATTGGTGTCAGAAAAAGTAGGTCAAGTCTTAGCTATTGGTGGCCTACGCTTCACCCCTGACGTGACATTCGACAACTGTCCAGATCTTGATTTACTGATGATTCCCGGAGGCTGGGGAACCCGTAGGGAAGTAAACAATGATACTCTGGTGAAGTGGATTGCAGCTCGTGCCCATAAGACTAAGTTGACGGCCTCCGTGTGTACCGGTTCAAGTCTCCTTGGCAAAGCAGGATTGTTGGACGGACGTGAAGCGACTACCCATTGGCGCGCCTTTGATTTCCTAGGGGAGTCCGCACCCAATGCCAAAATACGTAAAGACGTTCTATTTACTATGGTGGAACCGATCTTTACCTCTGCAGGTATTTCTGCTGGAATCGACCTAGCATTGTGTATTGTAAGCCACTTTTTCGGAAAGGAGATTGCTCAGGCCACGGCCCGCCAAATGGAATATCCATATCCCAAAAACAATCGGCGCAGGAGCGAGGCTTAGGGGACAGTGGTGCAAAAATCGTATGTATAACATTTACTTGAAGTAAACTTGTTCATCTATACTCATCACCACAATCTCCAATTATCTCAAACAAGTTATTTGACTTTGTACATACAGCATCTATAGCATCACAATCTGACTTATCCAAATAAAAGTTGAATACCTGTAGGTTATTGTTTCTGTGATCAACGATTCCAAGTCTGACGCCGATAATAACGCCTGCTACTGCAGGCTTGGCAAGAATATAGTGGGTTGCTACATTTGCAATGCTTACATTGTGCTTTTGTGCAATACTCTTCAAAGTCGATAAAAGTTCTTGGAACAAATTCCATCCTCCCCATACATCTATCATCTGCTTGTATTTTCGTAGGCTTGATGTATTTAGCTCAGCATTAGATGGCTGTATTCTTCCTAGATAGCTCTCTGATATCAGCCCTCCACAGAGGCTTCCATAAGCAAGAAGACCGATGTTATGCTCCAAGCAAAATGGTATCATCTTTACTTCTGGCCTACGATCTATAATTGAATATTGAACCTGATTAGATAGAATCTGTAGATCTGAATCTATCATAATTTGCATACGTTCCGTATCAAAATTTGTGAGGCCTATGTGCTTGATTACTCCTTCATCCCGGATGTCTGATAGGTACTTGAGAGCATCCATGTAATACGGATTGTTATAATCCCACCAGTGAAACTGAAGTAAATCCAGCGAGCTAACACTCATTCTGCGGAGCGATCTTCCTATATTTTCATTAACGATAGAACGTGTAATTCTTCCTGGCTGCGGTACCCATTTTGTTAATGCCTGAATTCTATCGAGTTCTTCTTTTCCTTTTAGTGCCAATAATCTACGCCTAAACAGCCCAATAAAATCTTCTGCCGGGCCATAAATATCTGCTAGGTCCCATGTGGTAAAGCCAGCATCATGATATCTCATCATGTCTGCGATTGACAATTCATGATCGATATATCCATGTCCGCCTGCAACCTGCCACATGCCGTTAACTATTCTGCATATTGTCAAATCAGGAGCCAGTTGGTGGTATTTCTTACTCATGTCATTCATTCTAGATATTCTCTACATTTTTATCTCACAAATATCAAGCAAAAAATCTGACGCATAGTGGTCTAACATTTCATATCTGACTTTACTATTCTTATATTTAAATAGCAAGATGACCTCGTCATCTATGTTAAAGAGCAAAAGTGTCCTCTGAGATTGTACTCGAAAGATTTGGTTTAGAGAAACCATATGTGCGAGGACAACAAAATAATATCTGTAAAAATGGAATAAGCATGATAGCATCTGCTGAGTAAGAAAAGAATCTACTATACTCTTGATGTATATATACATTAAAGAGCGATACCCTTGTTATTACAATGAAGAATTCATCTGATAATAAAGAAGATACTGCAAAGCAAATAGCGTCAGAAGAAATAAACAATGTCCAAGTCAATCCTGCAATTATAAAACAAAATGAATGTGCTGCATGTCATATATTGTTTAAATTAGTTGATAAAATGCAGGTAAGTGAATCAGATGCTTCTGAAATATTATCAGAAATTCTATTTCATGATCCAAAGTTAAATGATATTTTTATCGAAATGGTAGAAGATATACATATGAAGAAAAGGATGACGGGGATGCCATTTTCAATTAAGAGTAGAGATGCAAAAGACAGATACATTGAATCTAATTTTAAAAACCTTTTAGCCGAGCTATCTTCAGACTTTATAAATTATGGATCTGATATTGTTCTTCGTAAGTTGTTAATATTGGCCATTGCATTGGAAATTGCGCAAAATATTGGTATTGATTACCATGCTGCTACTGAAGAACTTTATTACTATATGCGAAAGAATGATCAGAAAACACATGAAGGTATCCTTGCATTTATTGATGGTTTCCATAAAAGAAATAGGTAAGATTAAAAATCATGCTACTCTTCTAAATTACTCTGATATTCTAATAATCTCTACGGGTTTACTTATTTAATATAAACAACAGGATTTGCAACAGTAGTACTCTTAGTTGGTATACTACTAATAAATTGGCCTTAGGAAAAGTTTGAAGAGCATCAGTGACAAGACATATTTTACTAATATGCACAATTAATTGTACAAGTTATATTATGATACAAGATCAAGAGTTTCAAGCAATCATGCTCAACGTAATTACGATACTTAGGTTGGCTGGTTTGTTACAAAATTAATTAATTAAATAAACAAATAAAATGGCTACGTGTTACTTTTCATCCATAGGCAAGAGTCCTCGATCTTTTTTTATTGCATCTGCTGATATAACTGATCTTATCTTGTTATAATTCAACTCGATTAGTTCTGATAGCTTCTCTTTATCTACCTCAGAGAAGGGTTGGTTTAATTGCTTTACTGTATTAATAAAAGTCGGTTCTAGTCTTATCAGCATATTGCTATCGTTTATTTGCCATTAATATTAATGATTTTATTAAAAGAGTCCTATCGTTGCGGTAGAATTACTTCTCGAATGGGGATTTCCATTGGAAATAGTAACATGGTCGTCCCCTACAATTAAAGTCTATAAAATTTGATAACCATCAACATATATGCAATAATAATGTCTAAAAATACAAGACATAAACATGTTAGTTATCAAACTTGATATCTTATTTCTTCCCGAAGACATAAGATCACTCGTTATTAGATCGATATATGCTAAAAAATATAATGTAGTAGAGATTCATAGCGATAAAAACAACAGTAACAAAAATTTCATCATCTTTGAATATGATGGAGATTCTATAGATAATTTTAAGCATATGTTCGAAGAGGATATTCTTGCAAAAGATCAGAAGATGGACAGCTTTATGGTGGCACAGGATACAGAAGCAGAAAATACACTCGCTATCTTCAAGAAAGGAGACATAGAACAGTTTGGTTTGTACGCTTGTAAACATTGTGGAATGATTTTCAATAGTAATGAGGAGAGAGTTTTACATGAGAGAATACATTACTTTGTTTAGTCAGTTCTATATTGCTTTAAAAACTTCACATTTTCAACGCATGTATTTCAATCCTACCTTTTGTCTACCTCAAAACTAGCTCAACGTAATTATGTATGTGCTATAATTAGCACAATTAACTCGGCTGCAAAAATTAGATCTCGAATTTCTAATGACTGATGTCGACAACGAAATCATATCTATTTCAAATGTAAATCATAATAAAAAATCAATTTGAACAAGAATTCTTGATTCATCGTTGGAGATTAGGTTCATGAACTACATTTTTAGTGTAGAATGCATTAGCAACAGGCATATTTTGGCAATAATGATTATGAACAACTAAATGAATTATGAAGAATATTCTTGCCTTGATTGTTATCATTATTATCTGTTAGCATATGGTTTGCTCCTAGTACTGCATTTACGTCGCATTTGGATATGAAATCTAATTCATTGTTAAGCGTAGGAGACATCAAGTCACCATTAAAATTGGCATGTCCCAAACCAAGGGCATGGCCAAGCTCATGTTTTGCTATTTGTGTTGTCATATCAGAACTTAGTTTATCACCAAAAGCAGATTTTGATATTGTAATAATAACATCTGTAATGAGACCATTTTGATTGTATTTAATTTTTGATGCGCCGGGTGATATAGCCCGCAAAATAATTCCATTATCTGGCGACTTAAGTTCTTCAGGTGTTTTGGCTTGAGAAGATTTAGAATTGAATTTTATAGTTATATCAGCAGCACTATTATCTGATGACTGGAGTTCGGTAAATTTGAGACCTTTGAAACTGCTGGTCCAATCATCAACAGCAGTGTGTACTGCTCGTTGAGCCGTAGAACTTCCTCCGATTATCCTGTATGTTAATCCTTCATTACTGAGTTTATTAAACGACCAACCACAGCAAATTTGTATTGATGGTTGTTGGTCTAACGCCTGCTGGCTATCATGTCCGTACGATGTTATAGGTTTAGTTTTTTTTCCTTCAACTTGAAGAATATTATTGTAATCGCTGTTAGTTAATAATATTATCGCTGAAGACAATATTACAACAAATAACACTAAGATATTGCGTAACAATATCATCCCAAGTGCTGGTGATTTCACCATTGTCAGATGTACTAGTTGTATTAACAATACTGACATATATTGCCTTTGCTCTATGTATATAATGAGTGAGCAAACATGAAGTTTTACAAATGCAGCTCATTCCAATCAATGAATTATAATTTACAAATTTTGAATTTAGTGTTATATAGATAACCCTAAACCTAATTTTCCTCTCATTGACTCCTCTATTAATACCTCTACTTTTCTATACCATTTTGCACTTGAAATCAATAATTGTTAATTGGTCAACGCATAGCATAACTATAAGCTATGAAAGATAGTTAGTCCCTTTGAAGCAAATAAACAGTATTCTCAATAAAATATTAACAGAAATATCCTGTATTCTTATGTACATAAGTTGGTATTCGATACCAAATTGCTCAATGGTAACTTAGTAACCATCGTGGAACTTTAATATTTATATGTAATTACTACATTATAGTTACATGGAGGCACAAGATAATAGACTCTAGCGTTAACACCAGAAAAAAGAAAAGGTATTCCAGCGTGAACATGCATAGTACCTCTATCATTACAGTATGTTCTAGTTGTGGCAATAATCACATGATTACGGATCGTGAGTCTGCAGAGGTTGTCTGTAGTAGATGCGGTCGGGTGATATCTGATTATGTTGAAACAAACAGCCCTGATTGGCATACATCCATTAAAGATCGATCTAACAATAGGAGCGGAATAGGTATGTCGCTATCATCTCTAGCTAGACACGATATGGGATTATCCACGATTATTGGTAGAACAGACAGAGATGCCAGTGGCAATATACTTGATACTGCAATGCGTTCAAGAATGCAAAGGTTAAGGACATGGGATATAAGATCACAGGCTCAAAGCTCTGCTGCTAAGAATCGCAAACAAGCCTTTACACAACTTAGTATACTGAAAGATAAGCTTAACCTTTCAGACGCAGTAATCGAAAAGACAGCTTATATTTATAGAAAAGCTCAGGAAAGGCTACTGATACGAGGAAGGACGATTTCTGGAATGTTAGCTGCAGCGATATACATAGCATGTAGAGAAATGGGGACTCCAAGGACATTGAATGATATAGCTACAGTTAACAATATGAAACGCAAGGAACTTGCACGAAACTATAGGTTACTTTACTTTGAACTTGATCTTAGAATTCCAATTATCGATCCTATGAAGTGTATTGTCAAGGTTGCAAACAAAGCTATATTAAGTGAAAGAACAAAACGACAGGCTGCAGATATTATGAGTAAAGCTATTAGAAGAGAGATACCTGCAGGTAGGGATCCTATGGGACTTGCAGCATCAGTCCTTTACTTATCAAGCCTTTCGAGTGATGAAAAGATAACTCAGGCACACCTTGCCAAGGCTGCTGGTGTAACAGAAGTTACTCTTAGAAAAGGAGCAAAGGATTTACGGAAAGAGCTGAGTAAGAGTATCAGAAATTAATCTCTTTTTCTTTCATCATCTGGACTGCCAGATCATAATTTTTCTCTTGTAAGAAATTACAAGATAATCTTCTGAGACTGAAAGGAATTGGTGGAATCAATCATCTTTACATCCTTTATAAAATATTGTTAAAAAACCGCAATGAAAAAGAAAGACATCAGATTCGCAACATTTTGCATAGGTTTGTTTGTCGTAGCGGCAGAACTATCTTCCAATACATAATTTTTATGCCTTTACATGTTTTTAATGAACTGAATAAATTATTGAGTCAACAATAATCTAACAATGTTTTTTGTTGAGGCGGTTTTTTCTTCTCAATTCGAATCAAATTTGATACTTTAATTCCAACCTTTCTAATAGTTGTTCCTGACATTGAATCACCAAAAGAAAATTTGTCCAGCAAGCCTTCTATAACAGATAAAATGCTTTCTTTGTTGTTCTGATAATTCGAAAATGAAGTTTCCCTAGTCTCAATAGAAAAATCAGATCTCACTAATTTTATACCTACCGTTCTAAACTCATACCCGTGTCCTCTCAATCTTTCATAAATTTCATCAGCCAATTCATTCAAATATTTAAGAATCGTTTTTCTTTCCATTGTAAAAGACTCAAGTGTGTGTTCTGCACTTACTGAGACATGATCTACCCTAGGCATAACAGGGTCATCGTCAAGGCCATTCGCCACCTGCCACATCCAAATTCCGCTTTTTTTGCCAAATTTTTCTATTAATACCTGGACATCATATTTTGCGAGCTGGTCTATAGTTTTAATTCCTATATCCTTGAGAATCTTTTGAGTTTTGGTCCCTATACCTGATATCCTTTGAACTTCTAGGAGTTCAAAGAATTTTTGAAGCTGATCAGGATAAATAACAGTTAGACCGTCAGGTTTTTGAAAGTCGGATGCAATTTTTGCAGCAGATTTTGTAGACGCTATCCCTATAGAGGCTAAAAGTCCGCATTCTTTCTTAATTGCTTTCTTAATTTTTGATGCATATTGCTCAATATTAAGAGCAGCATCAGTAGTTCTGGTTCTATTACTACTATTACTATTATTATTATTTATTAAGTGTATAACCCTGTTAGTACAATCTAAATATGCCTCATCTATACTAGATTGCTCTAAAATATCTGCGAATCCTCCTAATACATTCATAACCTTTTCCGAAAGCTGACGATAATATGGTATGTCGACCGGCCTTAATATAAGGTCAGGGCATAACTCTTTTGCTCGTGAAAGGGACATAGCTGATCTAACTCCGAAACGTCTTGCTTCATACGAGCAAGATGCTACTGCACCTTTTGTTATATTCCCATCCTGCTGGTCTGTCATAATTACGGCATGGGGTTTTCCTAATATCGTTGGATCGCGAATTTCCTCACAGGATGGAAAAAATGCATTCAAGTCAACACACATTATTACTTTACCGATCCATCGCCTATGACTATATTTACTTTGAGGAATGTATAATATCTTTAAAGATGGGGATTTATTTTAATTTTACTAAAGCTAAATATGATTTATGAAAATGTCAGATCAGAAAACAAAACTATTATCTTCTGAGATAATACTTTTGCTTCCTTTTTCTCTATTATCTTGTCTTCCGAAGGCTGTGTTCTGATAAAATCAATCAACTTTCAAATTCTTACTCAATAGGCACCTTTTCGATGATACGTTTCTTTTTGATGTTGCCCTTCTCTAGAGTATTCGTTATCAATTTCATTAGCCAAAGCATTGCAGCAACTATGGATCTAATCCACTCTGAGTGTCTTTTTTCCCATTCCTGTTCTTTCAGATACAGCTGATACCGCTTTGCTACAAGTTTTGCTACGCCTTCATCATTATTGGACAATCCAATCTATATAACTCCATTTGAATATAAGAATATAGCCATAGATCTCGTTGTCACATCTCAAACATCTCAAACATCTCTAAGTTCCTCTCATCCTTTTTCATAGATATTCCTTTCAGAATTTGCTAGGAGTTATAATTTGCATAATTTGCAGCGCTGCACAGCTTGGCATTTCTGAATGACCAAAAGATACTATATACTATTAACTTTTAAAAGATCATATTATGATTATTGCAACTAATGAAAAACCATACACGTGTGCACCGCTTAAGGTCAGCATTTCGCCCTGAGACACAGTGCGTGTAGACATAATGGGCATCCTCGCTTTTGTGAAGCTGAAATTATATTGTGATTAGAAATTTGAGTACATTTTTTCATCCTCTATTAATAATGCCATGTAGTTTCTCATGTACAACTGTATGTAGCTATATAACAATAATTTGATGAGATAATAATATAAATTATATTAATCCTAAAGAAGGATTTCCTTAAATATTTAATTAATACATTGTCATTAATTAATACATATAATGCATTTTGGCTTTGGGAAGAAAGAAGGTGTGCGTTTTACAACAAACCTTACAAGTCAAGGCGATTTAGATGAAATAACTAAAATTAGTGATATCTTAAATCCTGATGAGAAAGTATTACTCGTTGCAAAACAGTCACGAATAAAACCTGGCGGTTCTAAGTTAACTCCCAATATTGTATATGCAACAGATAAGCGAATTATAATAAGGGATCCATATATGCTTGGAATGCGAGAAAATATCGTAGACATTCCATATGATATCATTACGAGCGTGAAGCTTGAAAAAGGCATACTCTCATCTACGATTAGATTTAGAGCTCCAGGATTAGTAAGCTCAAGCCGTCTAGGTATGATAGACGGCTTAATTGATGGTGAGCACGATCAGGATGGAAAAATAGATGCCATTCCAAAGGATAAGGCCGAAAAGCTTCTAGAGACAATTAGAGAAGGCATGCAAGGTCCAAAGACAAAGGCAAATACAAATATGAGTCAACAACAACAAATTCCGCCATCATCTACTGTATCAAATCAATCAATCTCAATTGCTGATGAATTAGCTAAATTGGCGAAACTAAAGGACCAAGAAGTAATCACGGAGAACGAGTTTTTACAGATGAAACATGACTTGATTAATAAGAAGATGTAAAAAGCTTCAATATAGTAATTATTATTCTTGATGATTACAATATTACAAATGATGGTTACACAGATCATTTCATTGTCTCAAATAAAATAGGGGAAATATATTTCTAAATGTAAAAGCTGTCACATATCATCAATAGATTCAATAATAATTCATAGATCTGAAAAGATATACCACTCAGGGCAAGGAAAGAAGGGGGGACGCTCGTCACCACTAAAACCATCTGTAAAACTAGTTGCAATATAATCTAGGATGATTATAATCTAGAATGACAAAAAATAACAAATAAAAAAAAGATACGAGTATCTTGATGACATAGGCTACCCTATTAGTTTCTGGCATTACAGGCTGTTTCACTAGTTGTAACGATTGTATATGTCCTTGACATCTATACCTGTCGGTTTTGCACTAAAATTCCCTTTGCCTTGGGCAAATGCTGGAGTAGCAGATGTAACTGCCAGGACATTAGCACCCACAATGGTGAATGTCAATGTTGCGACGACACAAAATACTGATACTTTTGTATACATTAAATCATGTGTTATTATTCATCCATTACTAGGTTAGTTTAAGGTTATATGATTATTTACATATATTTTCATATTCCGATATTACAATGTACCGTTCTGCACAAATGGTCGCTGATGACCTGTCAACCTGCTTTTGCTTTTACGATTCATTTTGAACTCCAAAAACTTTATGTTATGATATTATCTGTGATTTATGGTTTTCTAGCCACAGATTAAGACATTGTAACTCTAAGCAGTGCTGCAATTCCTGCAAGCTCTGCAATAGATATCCCTACTACATATGGAAGTAATGCCTCAGAATATAAAGGGGCCATTGTAAAATACGCATAGACCGCGATTATATTATGAAGCATGAGCAGACCAGAGAAGAACATCAAACCAAGAGTAAATATGGCTCTGGTACCTTTGTACACTTTTGTATATACTACTAGCAAGGCAATCAGTATAGCAATGTTTGCTAGGCCTACTCCTGCACTTATTCCCATCAGAGTATTCATTTTATGAATCTATCCATATAGCGAGAATGAGTAGTCTGAATTACCTTATTTACATTTATCCAAATCTGTTCCATATCTGTCAGTTTCAGGATAACAAGGCTAGTGCATATGCATTATAGGATTTTTAAAATATCTATATATTCTTAAAGCATATTTATCTTCTATTATCCTAAATTCATTTAGTTTTTATCTTGGATTTTATATCATTAAATGCATCTATATTAGCTTCAAGATAATTGGATATAAAATACAATATTCCATATTTTTCCCCCATCTTATTGATGATATTATTCTTCTCAAGTACAGTAATATGATGCTGAACTGCTTTATAATCAAGTCTTAGGGCTTCTGCAAGTTGATTAATATTATATGGATGCTCTTTTAATAAATCAATTATTCTAATTCTATTGTCCCCTCCCCTAGAGCCAGCAAAAAGAAACCATAATAAGCGTTTAACACTAGGGTCGGGCATAAATCACCAGATACTTCTTCATTTATAATCCAAAGTATATTTACAATTATTTAATTACATTGAGAATGCTTGTTTATTGCGAGAATATGGGTATGTTCTGTAGATAGACAAAATCATCTTTATCTAACCTTATTTTGATAGGGAAGATCAGACTTTGCTCTTCGTCCTTATATTATCCATATTCAGAGTTATCCAGAAAATCGGAATGATTGTACCCATCTACCATCGGTAGCACATCTTTCCCAGGTAAGTTAACCTTCCAATACCTTCATATATCTGGGCTAGTCTGACATGCTTTTTATGACTGCATCTTCAAACCTGGCCATAGTTACAAGAGTATTTGTATGTAGGATAACAAAATTATTTGGTTATCTGAAACGAATCAATCATACTTTGGGCTATTGGAACATAATCTGAGAACATTCCAGGTTCTGCAAAAATACCCACTCTGTATGAAGTGCCATTAATTATAGTAATTACACGCATCTCCTCATATGTATGTCCACCAGAATAGTGATACAGTATTACTGTCTTTGCAGGATTACCAGCTATGGTAGATTGTGTTGAATTCAATATTTTGTAGCCTGTAGGATTAGGAAAGCCCTTACTTAGATAATCGGTAACAATACTGGTCTAGCTTTACCTCTTTAGATGGCAACTCTTCTACAGCTACAAGTAAAAAGGCTGGGATGAAGATTGATATTGAATGCTTTGATTCTTTTTCCTTCACATCTGGAGCGGAAAATTTTACAGCACCGTGACTTGGAAGGTTATTTTCTGATTTGTGCCAATTGTCTGTCACAACTACTGTATATGCCATATTGTAATGAATAGGAAACATGTTTACGAACACCTTTAGATATTTTCAATCCGAATACTTCATTTGAAAAAACTAATCTGACTTATGATGATAGAATTCTAATGCCAATCTGTAAGCATCAAATATATCGTCATACGAAGTTGCTTCCTTGTCTAACGTTGCTTCATTATCGACTGCAGTTCTTAGTGCTGTTATCAATTTATCAAACCTGGGGTTAATAGCAACCAATTCCTTCTCTAGTTTTATTTTAGAGTGAGCCAACATGTCCTTATGTTCGGTAGAGAAATGAACAGGAATGACATCCATGTATTCCCTCGCAGTAAAACCATGTTATCTAAATAATAAATATCTGGATCTTTTCTATCTATAATCTAGATGGTAATTAACTCTGGAGACACTTCTTGGATACTTGTTTCAACGGGTCTGGTAATGATAATGATTCCAGCTTTATGCTTCTTTGAGGCTAGTTTGATAAGAAGCAAAAATTCTGACTCTTCAATCTTAGGGACATTTGGATAGTCTGTTAAATTAGGGACATTTTGTGTTAAGTTAAGGACATGATGAGTTGTTAAATTCGGGACATAAAACTGGCAATGAATTTTCAGCCTCCTGATATGGGTTCGCTTTCAGTTGTGAAAAAATAGATCCTCTGTGTGTATAAG
>Ga0193705_1000084_pt1 | contig 18305 bp, 16 predicted proteins | sample U3m2metaG_FD_143045 | JGI IMG/M metagenome (GOLD analysis project Ga0193705, IMG submission 143045) | Soil microbial communities from a riparian zone of the East river system, Colorado, United States - U3m2 | ecosystem: Environmental > Terrestrial > Soil > Riparian zone | place: USA: East River... | reverse complement strand
AGTGTCAACGGACATGGTGGACCAGTCCCAAAAAAATGCGCTAGATGTAAGCGGTCGGGTTGGAACGGTGGAGAAAACGATTTAATCACTCCCAGGGAAATGGGCCTACGAAGACGGATAAAATATTTTGAAATGCTGTATGACAACGTGAGTTTCTATTGGAGCACTGAAATAGAATGGCCTAAAGGGCTATGTGAAAAATTCCTTAAGATAAACCCACGGCCAACCATAGGAGAATTAAGACAAGTATTATTTCCAATAGGAGGCCTATGGCTAACCTCGCAGAATCAAGATACAGGTAGAGGTTTTGTTCCGGATCCAGATAGGCCAGGATGGATGAAATACGACAGGGAAGAATACTTAAAAATCCTGAAGCAAGAGGCACAGAATCGTATAAAACGCCGGGGTCACCAGATAGATACAAAATAAAGTATAAACAAATTAAAAAGGTAAGAAAGCTAAGAATACTATCTATTATCTCCTGCCAGATTAGTTTATGTTATGATTATATCTTCATGGACATATATCTTCATGTACCGTCCTAAGCCATTTGATGTTTCTTGTCGCTAACATCACGATACTGACTAATTCAGCATCAGAATTGTTGGTTATGCTTTTATGATATATCATATTTTCGATGGAAATTTTGGACAAAGTATAATAGGATGGCACAAAATCAGGTAGTATATGGGCTTGAAACAAGGTGTAGCCTTTCGTGTTATTCTCTCCTTTGTAATCGCAACTGGCTTAATTCTCGGACTCAGCAACGTGCTTCAATTCTTTTCCTCCAATACTTACGCACAACCAACGCCATTGAAAGTAGCATTTGTAACTGATGGTAAATTTAGCGATGGAGGATGGGGTGCCGCAGGTTATAACGGGGTGCAGGCATTAGTAAAGAAATTCGGTATAGATCTTAAAGCAGCGGATGGAGTGGCAATTCCAGATATCGAAAATACTCTGAGAGGGTATGGTGATTCTGGTTATAACTTAATTATTGCCCAAGGCTTTCAATGGGGTGATCCTGCAGTTAAAGTTGCACCGGACTATCCAGATGTAAAATTTATGATTATGACTGGACTTGTTAAGGCTAGTAATGTAGCTTCCATCTTTCCTATGCAGCAAGAAGGATCATTTCTATTGGGATCTCTCGCAGCAACGATGTCTAAAACAGGCACAATCGGATTTGTTGGAGGACAGGAGTATCCTAATGTTGTTAATATTGCTGAGGGTTACAAGCAAGGTGCAAAGTACATAAATCCAAAGATAAAAGTACTTTCTTCCTATGTTGGTGAGTGGAACAATCCTGCCAAGGGGAAGGAAACAGCGCTAGCTCAAATAAATTCTGGCGCTGACTTCCTGCTTCACGTTGCAGATACCTCTGGCCACGGCGTGATTGATGCGGCTAAAGAGAAGGGCATTTATGCATTTGGTGCTGTATCAGACCAAAATAGACTGGCACCAAATACCGTGCTTACTTCCTTTGTCTTGGACATGGATAAAGCGTACGATCAAGCTTATAACCAAGTTAAAAATGGTCAATTTAAAGGAGAAATATTCAAACCAGGGCTAGAACCAGCAAAGGGCTCTCCAGGAAATGGCATAGTGTATCTAGCACCATTTCACGATTTGGATAGTAAAGTGCCTGCAAATGTAAAAACGAAATTGACTCAGTTGACTCAGGATATTATAAACAAGAAGATTATAGTCCCAGAAAGAACTAAAGCCACTCCTTAATATTTTTGATCCATCCTAAATGACACATGGAACGTCCGAAATTTCTAATAAAGATACAAACATAACGACAAAATTTTTTCGAAAATTTAAAAGAGATATCGATAGTCAGGGCAAAGACGATGAAACAGTAAGTCCGTCTAGTACTGAGCATGACAGAGATCCGCTTGTCCTTATGAAAGGAATCACCTGCAGGTTTGGTGATTTGATAGCAAATGAAAATGTTACTTTCGATTTGATTAAGGGCGAGATCCATGCACTTCTTGGTGAAAATGGAGCTGGAAAAACAACATTAATGAGCATATTATACGGATTGTATCAACCAGTTTCAGGAGAGATTTATGTAAGAGGAAATCGTGTAGTAATTAAATCGCCTTTGCATGCAATTGACCTTGGGATTTCAATGGTCCATCAACATTTCTTACTGACCCCGCCTCATAGCGTTACTGAAAATATAATTGTAGGGTTAAAATCAAGTGGAAGAATTTTCTTAGATACACAAAAGGCTGAGAAGAAGATATTGTCGCTCTCTAATAAGTATGGACTTAAGGTAGATCCGAATGCGATTGTAGGCAATTTGTCTGTTGGTGAGCAGCAACGTGTCGAGATAATAAAAGCTCTCTACAGAGATATAGACATACTAATCCTTGATGAGCCCACTGGAATGCTTACTCCTAAGGAAGAAGAGGCATTATTTGTAGTGTTGAAATCGATGGTTAACCAAGGCTTATCTATTATTTTTATAACTCATAAGCTACGTGAAGTGATGGAAGTAAGTGACAGAGTTACCATTTTAAGAAACGGTAAAGTCATTGGGACGGTTAGAAGAACTGATACTAGTGAAACAGAACTAGCAAAAATGATGATAGGGCGATCGTTTATTAGTCAGATCAGTGCTCAAAACGTAACGCATAAACAAGCTGAGGCCATTCTGGAGTTGAAGAATGTATCTGCACTTAATAACTCTAATGTATTGTTTCTTAAAGATCTTTCCCTTGAATTACGTAAAGGCGAAATTTTAGGCATCGCGGGAGTCGATGGCAATGGCCAAAGTGAACTTGCTGAAGTAATAGCAGGTTTGAGAAAAACGCACAGCGGACAAATTATTATGGCTTCCAAACCTATTATAAATCTCTCTCCTAGACATATTCGAGAATGGGGTTTGGCTTACGTACCGGAAGATCGTCTTCATACTGGACTGATTTTGGAATATCCTATTGCAGAAAATTTGGTACTTGACAGATGGTACGCTGAACCTTACTCAGGAAAATTATTTTTGAGGGAACATGAAATGAAAGAGTTTGCAGAAAAGATAATCTCAGATTTTGATATAAAAATAACAGGATTAAATGCTCCGGTGAGATCAATGTCTGGGGGCAATTTACAAAAAATTGTTTTGGGTAGAGAGCTATCTCGAAATCCTAAAGTCTTGGTTGTCCACAATCCTACTAGAGGGTTAGATATAGGCGCTACAGAGTATATCCACAGACAGTTAATTAAACAAAGAGATAATGGAGTAGGAATTTTATTGCTGTCCCTGGATCTAGATGAAATCCTCTCCATTTCTAATAGAATAGGTGTAATATATGAAGGTAAAATAGTTACAATTGTTGAAAGAGAAAAGGCCGATGTTGACCAGATAGGTCTTTTAATGGGTGGCAAAGCAGCCAAGCCGAACTTCTAATAATAAAGGAGTGAACAGCTTAAAAATGAAAGTCCAACTTCAGAAAAAGCAAGTGAAATTCATAACATTTGCCCCATACTTGTCTGCTGGCTTCGCTTTTGTAATAGGTGCGGTAATACTTTCTTTGTCTGGTGTTGATCCAATAACTGCTTATGGAGTTATGTTAAAAGGAGCTTTTGGAACTATCCGAGGTATAGCTGATACACTTGTTAAAACTACTTCGTTGCTTCTGACAGGATTGGCAGTGGCATTAGCATTTAAGTGCAGGATATGGAATATAGGCGCAGAAGGACAACTTTACATGGGTGCGCTTGGCGCAGCTTTGGCAGGCATTTCTGTGATCGGTGTAGTGCCTATAATAGGAGTTGCTTTTGCTTTAGTTACAGGATTTATTTTTGGAGCGTCTTTTGGATTGGTACCAGCTGTACTTAAAGTCAAGCTCGGAGTCAATGAGATAATCGTTACTGTTTTATTAAATTTTGTTGCTCTCCTTTTCATTAGTTATTTATTACATGGCCCTATAAAGGGGCCTGGCTTCAACCCGTACAGTCCTGAAATTTTTCCTCAATCACAGCTGCCAATCATACTACCACACACTCGTCTACATGCGGGAATAATTATCGCTGCCTTAGCAACTATTGGAATGTACATACTTTTATCAAAAACTAAAATTGGATTCGAGATTAAGAGTGTTGGAGCAAATATCAAAGCTGCTCGCTATGCGGGCATGAATGTGTCTAAGAGCATATTAGTAGTTATGGGAATTAGTGGCGGGCTTGCTGGATTAGCTGGTGCAATACTTGTCACAGGTGTACAACACTATTTGATTGAAGGGATTTCGCCAGGGTATGGTTTTATAGCAGTAATAGTAGCATTGCTAGGTAGACAACATCCTGTAGGTGTAGCGATTGTCGCATTTTTCTTTGCTGCTCTTATATCCGGATCAGAAGTGATGTACAGAACATTGGGGATACCTAGCTCTTTTGCTATAACACTCCAGGCACTGGTGCTAATCTTTGTTCTTGTAGGGGAATTGTTTACCCGACTGCCAAATTACAAAAGGGGAGTGTCGATCTAAAGCTGGTAGAAGCTGACTTTTTAATAGGAATAGTAGTATCAGGAGTTCGTTTAAGTACTCCGGTCATTTTTGCGGCACTTGGAGAAACCATAGCTGAACGCTCAGGAGTGTTAAATCTAGGACTCGAAGGAATGATGCTGATGGGAGCATTTGGTGGTTTCATTGGAACTTACTTTACTGGAAACGTGTTTGTAGGTTTGTTATTGGCAATTTCTGGCCCAGCCTTAATGGCTGCCTTAATGGCATTCATGAGTGTAACTTTGCGCACCAATCAATTAGTTGCAGGATTAGCAATCTGGCTCCTAGGCGTTGGGCTGACAGCTCTATTATTTAGATTAACATTTGGAGTGGTAACAATAGCTCCTAAAATTAATCAGGTCCCCGGCATTGAGATTCCATTTCTAAGTCATATTCCAATAGTTGGCCCACTTGTCTTTCAATATGATCCTTTTGTTTATTTGGCGTTTTTATTGGTTCCACTTATTCACATTTTTCTATTTAAGACAGGTTTAGGCTTGAAAATTAGAACTGCAGGCGAAAACCCAAGGCAAGCAGATGCGTTGGGAGTAAACGTTTACAAAATACGCTACCTTGCGGTCATAATAGGAGGAGTGTTTGCTGGTTTAGCTGGGTCGTACTTTGCTCTGGTTACAACAGGGTACTTCTTGGAGAATATTACGGCAGGTCAGGGATGGATTGCACTTGCTGTAGTCATATTCGGTAGATGGAAACCATTCTATGTATTATTAGGAGGATTAACGTTTGGATTCGTAGATGCATTCCAGTTGGGTCTGCAAGCCATAGGAACAGCAATTCCATCTGAATTCTTATTAATGCTTCCGTACCTAATACCAATTGCAATATTGGCAGCAATGTACAAGAAAACGGCTGCGCCAGCCGCATTAGCTATACCATACAAGAGGGGAGAAAGATAAGAATAAAATTGAGAAAAGAGGGTAATTAAATCTCGCTCTTTTTAATACGTATAAATCGCTAACGCAATTAATTATGATATATATATTTAGATTTTTGAAAAAAAATGATATATGCTTATATGTTTATAACATGAAGGTAGTATGACAGATCTTTTGCTACCAAATACTAAATTAATACTAGTATGGAACGCAAACACTAACGTAAATTATGAGGCAGGTAATGCAGCTACCACAATTCAGATTATTCTGATGCTCAATTACGATGTAGGAGGTTAGCGAAAAAGATGGATAGCTCGTCGATCTTATTCCCGAACTCCACCATAAGAGAGCTTTCTAAGCTTATTTTAGCCAGAGAAATATCTCCCGTAGAACTTATCGAGGCTGAACTAGAACAAATTAACAGGCTTAATCCAAAGCTTAACGCCTTCATAACGGTGTTAGAGGATTCAGCAAGAAAAGATGCAAAGCATGCTGAATCAATGATAATTAAAGGCAAGTATAGGGGTCCATTGCATGGAATCCCGATCTCGTTAAAAGATTTAATCTACGTGGAAGGCGTGAGAAGTACTAGTGGTTCAAAAATACTGTCTGATTTTGTTCCTCACTATGATTCTACAGTAGTAAAAAGACTCAGGGAGGCAGGTGCGATAATCATTGGCATGAATAATACCCATGAATTCGCCTGTGGGATAACAAATATCAATCCATTTTATGGGTCCTCAAAAAACCCCTGGGATCCTACTAGGATGTCAGGCGGCTCTAGTGGAGGGTCAGCAGTAGCAGTTAGCGCTGGAATGGCATCAGCATCTATTGGAACTGATACTAGTGGTTCTATTCGTGTTCCATCTTCTCTTTGTGGTATATTTGGGCTGAAACCAACATACGGACGAGTAAGCAAATATGGAGTAATGGAGCTAGCTCCATCTATAGACCACATCGGTCCAATGACAAGAAGCGCCTGGGATGCTGCAGCAATATTACAAGTAATAGCAGGATACGATGAACTAGATAACTCTACAGTTAATGTACCGGTTCAAGATTACACTAGATTTCTTTCAGAAAAAGAAAACGAATACAACAAATTCAAATTGGGAATACCAAGACAGTACTTCTTTGACATTATTGATTCTAAGGTAATGAATGTTTTCGAAAAATTTATTGATAAACTGCATGGATGTAAAATATCTACAGCATCTGTAAATGTGGAAGAGACAGATAAGATATTTGAAACTTGGAGAGCTATAAGACTTGGAGAATCAGCTGCAACACACGAGGAATGGATTAGGTTAAGGCAAAATGATTACGGAAGCGATGTAATTTTAATGCTTCAAAAAGGCATGGAGGTAACCGCCGTGGATTATATTAATGCCATAAAAAAAGTAAGGCACAAAATAAAGAATGCATTCTTAAAAGCAATGACCGGATTTGATGCATTATTGGTTCCAACTACAATAATCGCAGCCCCTCTCTTGGAACAGAAAACAGTTGATATTAACGGCAAAAGAAATATCGACGTATATCAGGCATTGAGTAGGTTGACAACAGTTTTTGATGTTACTGGTCTTCCAGCCCTTAACGTTCCGGCCGGGTTAGTTGAGGATAAATTACCAGTTGGTGCTCAATTGATTGGAAAGCCCTTCGAAGAAACTATACTGCTTAGCGTCGCGCATAATTATGAACAGCATCACAAAATCTCAAAATTGATTCCACCTATCAAGTGACAGTCAACAAAATGACTGATGCCATTCTATCAAAAGCAGGCCAGACTCCAAGATTAATTGAAGAAAACAATTGGATTGAGACCTGATTCTAACAGAAAGTGTTAAAATTTGCATACATCAGTGTATTTTAGATTATTTATATAGAGAATAGAGAAGGTTAAATCCAAGTTTCTAGAAATATGAATCTGTTCTATGTTAGAAAAAACAGGGATCTACCGAACTACCGATTTTAAAAAACGTAAGACTAGGTTTTATGAAATGGAGTGCGTCTAATGAAGAAAGGAACTCCAGTGCTACCGACAAAAAATAAGAGTCTTGGATCTTCACAAGAAAAAATATTAGATAGAGCTGAAAAAGACTTCGAAGAATTTAAGAAGACTCACACTTTTAGATTCCCAACGTGGCTATATGGTCCCGCTAAGGGCAAACTCTTTAAAGTTGAGGTTGAGGATTGTCCACGTTTTGGAGATAAGGCTTTTGTGGAATTTGACTCTGCTAGGACGGCTTTCTTGAGTATCGATATGCAAGTTGATTTTTGTGGTCCCAAAGGCTATGTCGACGTCATGGGATATGATCTTGGACTGACCTCAGCCGCTATAAAGTCGATCATGTACGTAATGCATACAATTCGCAATGGAACAGATATTAAAATAATTCATACAAGAGAAGGACACCTCCCAGATCTTTCAGATGCACCATACAACAAAGTACTCCGTAGCAAGATCATTGGAAATGGGGTAGGAATTGGTAATATTCCAGAAGGGGGACTAGGAAGACTATTAGTAAGAGGTGAGAAGAATTGGGACATAATAGATGATCTCTATCCGCGAGAAGGAGAATATGTAATTGATAAAGCGGGTAAAGGCGCATTCGGTCAAAGCAATCTACCTCTTATTTTGAAAAATCTTGGAATAACTCACTTGGTAATGACCGGTATTACCACTGATGTTTGTGTGCATACTATAATGAGAGAAGCAAATGATTACGGCTACTGGTGTACTCTCCTAAAAGATGGGACAGGTGCTACTGATTATAGTAATTATCAGGCTGCAATTAAACAGATTAAAATGCAGGGAGGAGTATTCGGATGGGTTTCTGACTCAGCTAAATTCGTCAAAGCCGTCACAACTGCCTTTAACGAAGGCAACGAGCGAGCCAAATAATAATGAAATAACGCTCATCATAGTAACGATGTTTCCAATTTGTAAATTAAACGATCTGACAGCAGGGCACGTTTGTAATAGCCAATTATACCATTTCGAAATCTTAGAAAATATCTTATATGTATGAATACTGATACTATGTCCTAGTCTCCCATGAATGCAGATGTTGCTGAATGGACTCGTGTACTGTATGACACGAAGGATACTAACAGAGCATTATTGAGATTCTATTCTAGGGTAAATAACAGATGTGATGGTTATGGGATTTCATCCTCATATTCACCCTCGCCACTAATAACAAAGTCCAAGAGAATAAACCAAATATTGAATAGACTTAAGGGTAAAGGTGTTAAATTAAGATATGTTACCGAGATTACCAAGGACAATGTCCTAGATTGTAAACGACTAATGGAAATTGTGGAGCTTCGACATTTAGAGGGAGTTAAAGGCAATATGGAGGTAAGCGATACAGAATACATTTCTCCTGCTACATATCATAATATACGAAAGACAGCGTATCAAATTCTATACAGCAATGTAATGGAAATCGTAGAACAACATCAATATCTATTTGATACCCTGTGGAATAAAGCAATACCAGCAAGACAGAAAATAAGAGAGCTTGAAAAAGACATAGAAGCAGAATTTTTTGAAGTCTTTACTGACCATCAAAGGGTGGGTCAGATTCTTCTTGATCTAGCAAAATCAGTAAGGAAGGAGGCGCTATTGATTCTTCCCAACGATAAAGCAATGGTAAGAGTGGACAAGCTGGGAGTTATTGATTATGTCATAAAGGCATCGCAAAATGGCGCAACTGTAAAGATTATCTGTCCTTTATCTGAAGAGAATTCAGAGGTAGTAAATAAAATTTCTGAGAATGCGAAAGATATCGTAATTCTAGATGGTAAGAATTCTCTCTACGGATTGTACATAGCCGATGGGGAAAAGTTATTGAGAGCTGAGCTTAAAGAACCCCGAGCTGAACTGTTTTCAGAGGCTATCGGCTTTGCCATCTATTCTAATAGCAGACGCAATGCGGACTCGTTCAGATCAGTGTTTGAATTGCTATGGAATGAACGCATATTAAATGAGAGATTAAAAAAGGCTGAAGTAATGCAAAAGGAATTTATCAATATAGCAAGTCATGAGATGAAAACCCCTACTCAGGTTATTCTTGGATACGCTGAGATATTGGAGAGGAAACCGGAGAGAGCCCAGGACTTCATACAGCCAATACTTAGAAATGCAAAAAGACTCTATAGATTAACAAATGATATACTAGATGTTGCTAAAATAGAAAGCCAATCACTAACTCTAAAGAAAGAACGATTCAATTTAAGCGATGCAGTATCGGTAGCGATAGAAGATATTAAAAACCAAGCTGGTTCTACAAAAATAAAAATGGTGTATGAACCAGGGAAAGAAGAGGTGGTTATACACGCAGATAGGGGCAGGTTAATCCAAGTCATATCAAATCTACTGAGTAATGCTGCTAAATTCACTGAGGAAGGCAAAATCACTATTGTTGTGACTGCTTCAAAAGCGAAAGACAGTAATCAGAACGAAGTTCTTATTAGTATAAGAGATAATGGGTCCGGAATAGATTCTGAGATATTTCCTAAACTCTTCTCAAAATTCGCTACACATTCGTCTACTGGTACTGGATTAGGATTATTCATCTGTAAAAGCATTGTACAAGCTCACGGAGGCAGGATATGGGCTGAAAATAATGATTCAAATGGCAAAAAGGGAGCTACATTTACCTTTAGCATACCTCTTATTCTCAATTAGTATTATTTAACTAAGACCTTCACAAATTGAGGTCCTACTTTGAAGAAAGAGGCAATTCTAGAATATATAATAATAATTTATGAATGACTAAAATACTGGCATAATTACCTGCACAGTGGATGCCGCTCAGCTGCACAAGTAATGGGTCACGTAAATAAGATAAAATTATTGAGCGTTAACGGGAGATATCCAATAATCAATACAGGTCCATATTTTACATCTCAAGATTGAAAATAAATTTAACGTAAAATAAATTAAGTTATGTAGCTCAGTTTACGGAATGATAGACCTAATAAAACATCCAATCGTTTCTATTGCTGCTCCTTCTATAACATTGCTGAATGATATGAAGGATGCAAGAACAGCCCTTGATTCATTTCAGATCCCTTATGAACTCTCTATCGTTGCTGCTCATCGTGCTCCAAGGAAGACACTTGAATTCGTGGCACAACTGGAAGTAAAAGAAATAGAAGTGATCATTGCAGGGGGATCTGGGTCTGCACACCTACCAGGTATGATAGCTTCGCTCACAACCATCCCTGTCATCGGAGTTCCTCTTCGAGGTACTTCTCTGGACGGAATGGATTCGTTGCTTTCAATGATACAAATGCCAAAAGGCGTAGCTGTGGGAACTGTTGGAATAAACGCTGCCTTTAATGCGGGGGTCTTTGCTTGTCAAATATTGAGCGCTAAACATCCAAGTTTACATGACAAATTAAAGCTTCACAAAGAAAGATTAGAGGAATTAGTGAAATCCGAAGATGAGAAAGTAAACATAGTTGACCGACCAGCAGATTAACTCTTTGACTGCCATTAGCAATTGTAAGGTATTATCGGCCAAATAAAAAAACATCCTTTCCTTCTATCTTCATCTAATCTTCAAACAACCCCTTGCTCTTTATCAAATGTTGGATTGAGTGTAACAAATTCCATAGCAAGTTTTATTTTGCAATGAGTTATCATATCCTTTGAGTTTTTTTTAGAAATTATAGACGAGATTGACGAAATAAGATGAATAGGGTGTCAAAAATACTAGGCCTGCAGTTTAATACATAGCGTTGGGAATTGTTATGATAGCATGAATAAGACTATGAAAGTAATGTCAATAGTTACGATTTTCGTATTGCCAAGTCTTCTCTCAAATCGCGCATTAGCCGCCCAGACTCTCAAATAGAGATGCCAATAAAAAATTCCATGTCTTTCGACATGCTAGCAATGGTGATATTACGAGAAACGAGGGAGAAAATTGCTTCAGCTCTGTCTACGAGAGTGGCAGCAGTAGTAAGAATGGCAATAATGGTAACAACAACAACAACAACAATAACAATAACAACTTCTAAGATCAACACTATAACCTCAACAATTAGCAAAAGATAAAGCAGAGAAAGAAGAACGACAGCAATGAACCACTGCTAGATATCTTTCTCATTTTCTTCCTTTTTAGATATCGATTTGGACTTAGAATACATTATTGTTTATTGTAGGTAGTTCGAGGGGTGTATCCTTTTCATCTAATTCTATTTCTGAGTTAATCTCTTGTTTTATGTAGTTATCGTCACTCGAAATAATTTCTTGATTCTTATCCTTCGTTCTTTAATTTACAAAGCGAATAGCATCATCACCTACGCAAATCTAGTTTCACGCTGTCCCTGTCTTTGGCTAACGATAACGAGTGTATTTTCTCTCTCTTGTCATGAAGGTTTGTAGCCGTGTTCCATTCTTCTCTTAAGATGGAAGTTAAAGCAATGAGACGTTTCTCATATTCTTCTAGTAGTCTTTCTATAATGTATTTTTTGATATTGCTTTTTGCTTTCTGTCAATGGTATGATATATCTCTACAAACAATGGGTTTATCTACCTGCAATACTCTTGCCGTTTCTGATTGATTGAATTAATCTCTCCTTAGTAATTCCATGACTTTGGTTCTACTCCATTCAATTTGTTAATGTTGCATCTTTGACCTCATTTGTTGCACTTCATCACGCATATTTTGCTTGTTGCAAATTCGCCATTGAGAGGTCAACCAATTTGATATTATTACAATGTAGTATCTTTTAGCTTTGTTGTATTCTCCATCGATGTGTTCCTACTTGTCATTTGTCTTTGTTACCGCTCCTGCTCTTAATTCGGACTCGTTTAGCAAGAATACAAATATTTGACCATTACATTCTGCCACAGATTTTAGTGTGTATCCGTTAGCCAAAAGGGCTTCTAATTCATTTAGCATTTTCTTGAGACTTGCCCCATCTAGTGCTGTAGGGTCAGCGCTCTTAACTATCATTAATGGACTTTCATGCCAGTTTGTCAATATGGTGATCACTGCTAGTTCAGTTAGTTATTTATTTACTTGGAATTTATCACTGTTTTCTATTGGCAAGTATAGGATTTATGCCATTGACGCGTGAGCCTTTTCATAATAATCCTGCTCACGCGAGTGTAGACTGGTTAGAGATAAATGAAGGTCTTTGATATATCTTCTATTTTACGATTTTTCGTGCAACGGAACAAGAATGTTAACAGCAACTATCAGGTAAGCTAATAAGCAGAATCCAAAATGTTTCGATAGATATTGACTTTATTGTAATAAAAAAAGGTCATTTATTACGATTCATTCTTTGTATCTACGCTTTTTGTAGAAAAATATTCAAGAAACTCTTGGGAGACATTGGCTACTTCAGCAAGGCTAAGATGATGATCGGTGAGGTTTTCTTCTTCACGGATCCATATTATATTTCCATCAAGATCAATTTCTAATCTTTTTGACTTTTCCAGATATCTGAGTATCGCATTTATCTTAACTAAATTCAACGTTGGGCGAAGTAATTTTTGCAGATCTCTAACTTTTGGATACCCATTTACCTTCTTTATACGTGTTAGGAAAAAGTTTATGTCATCTTCAGTAACTTCATTTGAGGGGCTGAGCTTCTTTTTTGTAAATTTCCTAGATTTGATACAAATTATCATATCATTATCATTTTAAAACCTTCCGCAACGACTCAAAATCTGGAGGTAAGGATACTACGTACAGAGGATGACTTAGCGGTGTCTCCTGCCATTATTAAAACTTCGATATTCAGCCAGAAATTACGATCTGAACTAAAAAAATCTATATGCGGTACATTGCCTATCAGAAGATAATGATAACAATAATAATTCTCGTTATATCACAACCTAAGGTTCATTGCAGAGCCCACCTAAAACTACCAAATACGCTTTTTCGGTTAACAATTTTTATACTTAGACCTATGATATGCCCTTCATTACCCAGTAAGTTAGATCATAGAGATGGCTACCAACTATGAAGGCATCTGATCTTTTCATAGAATGCTTGGAGAATGAAGGAGTAGAATACATTTTTGGTTTACCAGGCGAAGAGAATGCGGATCTTATGATTTCACTAGCAGATTCAGAGACTATAGAATTTGTTTTAGTGAGACATGAGCAGGCAGCCGCTTTTATGGCAGATATGTATGGAAGATTAACACAAAGAGTAGGTGTGTGTCTTTCTACTTTAGGACCAGGAGCCACAAATCTTACAACTGGGGTTGCAAATGCAAATATGGATAGATCTCCAATATTAGCAATAACGGCCCAGACAATTACGGATTTCTTACACAAAGAATCTCATCAGAACATGGATGCTGTCACCATGTTCAAAGCCATAACAAAATGGAGATGGTCAATACGTAATGCCGACAGCATTCCAGAGACTATTAGAAGGGGATTTAAGATTGCATTAGAAGAAAAAGCTGGAGCTGTGCATCTTGAGTTACCACAGGATATAGCAAAAATGCAATCCAACATAAGGCCAATAGACAAACAGGAAGTGCTAAGATCAAGACCTAATACGAATCTAATAGAAAAGGCAGCCAAAATGATATTGGGGGCAAATATGCCTTTATTACTTATAGGAAATGGTTGTGTAAGAGGAAATGCCGACTATTGTTTAAGAATGTTTGTAAAAAAAACTGGAATATGTTCCATGAACACATTTATGGCTAAGGGCGTTATATCTGATAAATCAGAGAGACATTTACAGACAATAGGAATCAAAGAAGCGGATCACGCTTTGTTAGCCATAGAAGAAGCTGATCTTATTATCGCAGTAGGATATGATCTTGTTGAATATAATCCTAAAAACTGGAATGGCGATTTAAATAAAAAAATTATTCATATTGACTTTACTCCGGCAGAAGTCGATACATACTATCCTCCAACGGTTGAGATAGCTGCGGACATTGAATATACAATAGAAGCAATTATAGAGGAACTAGATAAAGTGAAAAAAAGTAAAACCGAGAAAGAAAAAATTCATCATCGTCAAAGTATAAAAGATGACGGATTAGTTGTTCTTGGCAATTATAATAACATTAGCAATAACAGCAGTATTCATAAAATACCAGACCTTTTCAAAAGAATTAAAAAAGAGGTTGTATGGAGGAACACTGAAAAATTCAAACATAATTTTTCATATCCAATACAACCTGAAAAACTAGTCTTCGATGTCAGAAATGCTCTTGACGAAAACGATATAGTTATCTCTGATGTTGGAGCACACAAGTTATGGATAGCGAAACTATATGAAACATACGTTCCCAATACATGTATAATTCCTAATGGCTTTTGTTCTATGGGTTTTGCACTTCCAGCGGCTATCGCATCTCAACTTGTAAAGCCCAATCAAAAAGTTGTTGCAATGTGTGGTGATGGTGGTTTTTTGATGAATGTACAAGAATTGGAAACTGCAGTTCGTTTGCGACTGCCTATTATTGTGATAGTGTGGTGTGATGCTGACTTTGGCTTAATATCTTTGAAACAACTTGAAGAATTCGGAAGGAGTTCGTTTACTAAATTCAATAACCCAGATATTGTTAAACTTGCTCAAAGTTTTGGAGCAATTGGTCATAATATTGAATCAACTGAACAATTCTCTAAAATCCTGAAAGAGGCAAAACACTCGACACATCTTCCTGTGATAATTTCGATTAATGTTGATTATTCAAGAAATAGGCTATTGTTAAATGATAACTTTACAGCTTTACAAGTTGGTCATTTTGCAGGTTAGGACACATATTGCGATGGAATTGTCTCACAAGAAGTCTTGCTAGGAGTAGCCTTATGGTGATACACCATCTAGATGTCAAAAATAACAATAACAAGACGCAAGCAGCGTTGATTAAAAAATGAAAAGCAAGAACTTCATGGTTTGACTCAAATAATGCCCTGCTTGAATTATTTAGCTCGGTTGACTTTAATTCAAGCGTTTCATTAGATTTTGCTAGGGCTGTGTTTGCATAGTTGAGCTCTGTTATCTCTGAAATTTTTAACTAGGCATTCAGACTGTGCCAATGCAAATGATACAATGTATGACATAGTAGATAGTCCTTATAAGAGAATAAGAATGGATAGTAGAAAAGAGGAATTTACTCGCTATATTTTTAATGTGATTTAATCTATTCTTGACTTCAAAAAAATTTAAGACCAGTCCATATAATCTACTGGGACATATTTATTGCCATGTCCTCGTGAACAGATATGTAAAGTATCAACATTTGTAATAGAATATTTGAAATCATTGGTGCTTTCTTCAGGGACATATACCCCTGGAAATACTTCACCGCAAGTTTTACATTTCAGCATTAGCATTGGCATTTTTGTTTATCCGACTTTCCTCTCTTATATTATACACGATGTTGTTATTATAGATGTCTAAAATACGCTGTAAACCCCTGAAGTAATTTCTCTTGTTCTCAATCAATGCTTAAGCCAACATAAATATGGATAAATTCTTGATTCATCGAAAGATTATTCAATTCACAGGGATGAATAATCCCCTTCAAACTACAACCCTTATTTTTTTCTATATCAGACATTAGCTAGTAGTTAAATCAAAAGTGATTACGGTACAGCAATTCTCTCATACGGTCAACCAAAGAAGGAAGGAAGAAGAAGGAAAAAGCTTCAATCAATCCAAGAATATACTTCATCCATAATCGTGCCATCTATAACCCCAACAATAAACCATTTTTCAAATAAGGTAATTTCTTCTATTTTCGTCGTTGAATTTCAATTATTATATTAAACGAACGTTCTCAATAAGATCAATTAGAGTTGATATAATAATGTGACTTTATCTTCTTCCGTTGGGGCCATCAGAGATGGCGAGCTAAGATCTGCATTAGCCATGTTCATCTGGCTCATGTTTCCGTTGGTAATCTTGCCAGATGTCGTACTTCTATACAGTTCCAATTTAAGTATCGTATACTGCTTACTAGCTAACTGCAAGCGAGGAAGTGCCTTGTCAGTGTCATTATTATGCAGGGCCCGAAGCACGTCATCCAAAAGAATCCCTATTATTTGAATTGAAGTACAATCCCCGGCGTTTTTTAATTGCTCCTTCGCCAAAATTAACTGTGTAATTGCCTTATTCGCATCATTAATAAAAAATTTGCTGGTCTCAGATGGCCCTATCTGCTGCGCTGATGCTAGCTGAGCATTAGATAATAGAAAACTGGTTTTAGCGGAAATCGATATCAGTGTCGAGAATGACAAGGAAACGAAATGGTAGTACAAAAAACAAATCCCGGTTCTAGGTTCTCGTTTTTTAAGCATAATAATGGAGATTAAATAAATATATTATAAAGATTTTTGAAGTAGACTAGCAAATCCTGATTATTAGGGTATGATTAATAATAAGAGAAAATGCTGGTCTTCCCTTGAATTAGAAATTTTAGTAGTTTGCGTCGATAAACTGTCGTAATTTTGCATCTACTGTTAGTTATCTTCTTTATCTTTCTAAGTTCTATTCGTTGGAAATATTTTGAGCATTTAACGATTGCCTAGTACTAGATTTTTCGTAGTATTATTCGCAGCTTTGAGGTTTATTTTATATGATGTTCTAGAAAAGATTTAGTAGGTCAAAGCAATTGTCATATAAAGAGTTAGAAATAATAAGATTGAAAGGAGTTGCAATGAGGTCTACCGATCCAAAGGTCAAGAAGAATACGATCGACGCATTCGCTGGATATGGTAGGGACGGAATAAAACCAATACTGGATATTATTGTATCACCTGACACGGATGATACCGTTAAACAACATGGTTTAGCAGTTATAAGAAATCTTAGAGCACAAGATTTATAGATAGACGATATTCTGCCATTTTTTTCCTTTTTATTTTATTCTTTAGTATTTTATGAGTCAAGATCGCCTTCCCAAGAATATCCTATAATGGATATCTTAACTAACAAACAGCTTAACCAATGGAATATCTCGTGAAACTGTGTGAGAGGATAAAAGGATGTCATCACTTGTAAGCCTATGGGGACTATTTCATCCTGTGTGTTCCAAATATTCTATTAGTTTGATCGTTTCGTCGGTTCTAGTTTTCATAATGCTTTAACAATCTTTCGTAGTCTTCGCTTGAGATGCTTCCCTTTTCTTCTACTCGATTTATGAAGATATCTTCCTTGATGTATGATCGGTAATGAAAACCGAGTATGATTTTAAAGGCTTGAACTGGTTCCCTTGAAGTGATTCCCTCCATCCATGCCTTTAATTCACGTAGAAGCAGCGCTGCAATTCTCCTTCCCAGTTCATGTTCAATCAAAAATTTACGAATATCTTCTGAAAAACCATTTTTGTGTTTGATTTCTATGAAATACGCCTGTTCTTCTTTTCAGTAATGAAACCTATCAACAAATTCTTCGATCACTACCGAAATGATTTTAATGTCTTAAATGGGAACATTCTCATTAGCATATAATTTATCAGAGCTTTTTTGTGTAATATTGCTTATTCTTCTCATAGGTGACTCTGCTTGTGAAAGATCATTTGTCGCATTCGATTGGATTTACTATTACTATGGATTATTTCTAAAAATGCTTGGTATCTCTTAAAATAAGTGGCTTAAAAGACAGATACGTGCCCTGAACTTTTTCTCGGTATGTTAACACTAAGGGCTATTCGAGGATCAGATTATTGTTATTTGTAATATTCCATTAACGGCCTGCCTAGCCACTGATTGTCAAATGGCTTCCTTCAGTCCCTAAAGCCCTCTGATTATAGTGTCTGAAGCATTTTTTATTTAGGTTATTGGAATAACATAATAGTAAGTGAGTAATAAGGGTGTACGAAAATTTCTGTTGGTATGCTTCAATAATGCATTAGCAGTAGCAGTTATAGCAATAGTAGTGATAGC
>Ga0193705_1000081_pt1 | contig 18680 bp, 19 predicted proteins | sample U3m2metaG_FD_143045 | JGI IMG/M metagenome (GOLD analysis project Ga0193705, IMG submission 143045) | Soil microbial communities from a riparian zone of the East river system, Colorado, United States - U3m2 | ecosystem: Environmental > Terrestrial > Soil > Riparian zone | place: USA: East River... | reverse complement strand
CGGCCAGCAGATCCATTTCCTACACGTCAGGTCGGCGGTCGAAGACGCCACGCCGCTGCTACTGCTGCACGGCTGGCCGGGTTCGTTCATCGAGTTCCTGGATGTGATCGATTCCCTCGTTGACCCCGTTGCGCATGGTGGCACCGAGGCCGACGCCTTCCACGTAGTCGTACCGTCGCTGCCAGGTTTCGGCTTCTCGACGCCGTTGGCAGGCGATGGATGGGGCAGCCGCAAGATGGCCACAGCTCTGGCTGAGCTGATGGCCCGACTGGGATACGAGCGGTATGGCGCCCAGGGCGGCGACTTCGGGGCATTCGTCGCTCCCGACCTGGGCCGGGTCGACTCGGATCACCTGATCGGGATCCACGTGAACGCGGCCACCATGGGGTTCATCCCGTTCGGGGAGCTGTCTCAGGACGACAAGGCATCACTCACCGACCTGGAACGCGCCAGGCTCGCGCGGATGGATAACTTCCTCACCGAGGGGAACGGCTACTTCGGCATCCAGTCAACTCGGCCACAGACTCTCTCGTTCGCTCTCACCGACTCTCCGGTCGGCCAACTCGCCTGGATCATCGAGAAGTTCAAGGAATGGACCGGGTCCGAAAACGACCTGCCCGAGGAGGCCATCGGTCTCGACGCCATCCTCACCGATGTCTCCCTCTATTGGTTCACCCGGACAGCGGGGTCGGCCGGGAACATGTACTACGAGTCGATACACGGGCACGACTGGCCGACGCCGTCGCAGGTTCCGACCGGTGTAGCCGTTTTCGCCGAGGACGTCGCCATCCGCCGTTACGCCGAGCAGAGCAACAACATCGTCCACTGGAGCGACATCGACGCAGGTGGCCACTTTGCGGCGCTGGAAACACCCGACCTACTGGTGGCCGACGTGCGAACGTTTTTCGCCGGGCTGCCTCAGGCGAGGTAGTCCACTACTAACCGCGTGCTCCAGGGGATCTGCCAATTACCCGCACTTCCTACAGAAAAGGCAGATGGGCTGCCGAGATGGCTATCGGCACTCAGGGAAGCGGGCGGCCCGGAAGAGCCAGCGGTGGTCGCTGCCCGCGCCGGCCGAGATGCACGCCGCCGACCGGATCAGCGGTGAAGACCCGTGATGCGGGCGCCGACTGCAGAGTGGCCAGCAGCGAGGACAGCTGTTCGACCCGAGCCCGGAGCTCATCGATGTCGTCCTGCATGTACAGGATGCGGCGGATGCCCTCGAGGTTGATGCCCTCGTCTTGTGAGAGCCGCTGGATCAGGCGCAGCCGTGCGATATCGCGCGCCGAATAGCGCCGACCGCGCTTGGGCGTACGCCGCGGCGAGACCAGGCCCATCCGGTCGTAGGTCCGCAGGGTCTGCGGATGCATGCCAGCGAGTTGGGCTGCCACGGAAATGACAAACACCGGCGCGTCACGATCGATTCGCTGCGGCAGCTCTGATGCAGACACGTCTCACCTCATCCAGCGGCGAAGAGCTTCGCCCGCGGATTCACCGAGCCGACCGCCTCGGCGTAGGAGTTCAGTGCCTCTCGGGCCTGTTCGTTGAGCGCCTCGGGCACCAGCACCTCGACAGTGACCAGCAGGTCACCCTTCGTGCCATCGCGCTTGCGGACACCCTTGCCACGTACCCGAAGGGTGCGCCCGTTGGGCGTCCCCGGTGACAGCCGCAGCTTGACGGGCTGTCCACCCAGCGTGGGCACTTCGATCTCCGCACCGAGGGCCGCCTCTTGGAAGGTGACTGGCGCGGTCAGGGTGAGGTTGTCGCCCTTACGTCCGAAGATCCCGTGGGAGCGTACGTGCACGGTGACGTACAGGTCGCCAGCAGCACCACCGTTTTCTCCAGCTCCACCACGGCCTTTGAGCCGTATCCGCTGGCCGTCGGTAACACCCGCCGGAATCCGAACCTGCATGGTCTTGGTGGACTTCCCGCGGCCAGAGCCATGGCACACCGGGCATGGGTCGTCGACGACCATCCCGCGACCGCGACACTCACGGCACGGCTCAGTCACGGCGAAGACGCCGCCGGAAGTCGAGGTCTGCATGCCGCTGCCCTCACAGGTGGGGCAGACATGTGGAATCGTCCCTGCCCGAGCGCCGGTGCCGCGACAGGCCTCGCACGCGGTGTCGGACACCATTTGCATACCGACAGTGACGCCTTCGATCGCCTGAACGAAGTCAACCGTGACCTCGCCCTCGACGTCGCTGCCCCGGCGTGGCCCGCGGGCGGTGGAGAACCGCGTGGTCTGAGTAGTAGGACTGCCGTTGAACAGGCCGCCGAAGATGTCGCCTAGACCGCCTCCGGCATTGCGGAAGAGGTCGTCAACGAATGGTCCGCTCGTCTGGGAACCACCACTCCGCGGGAAGCGGAAACCGCCGCTTCCAAACAGTCGGCGGGCCTCGTCATACTCCTTGCGCTTAGCCTGATTCGACAGCACGTCGTTGGCTTCGGAAATCTCCTTGAAGCGCTGTTCGGCCGCGGCATTGCCGGGGTTTTGATCAGGGTGGTTATCTCGCGCCAGCTTGCGGTACGCCTTCTTGATCTCGTCGGGGGTGGCGTCCTTGGAGACACCCAGAACCTTGTAGTAGTCCTTCTCGATCCAGTCCTTGGTACTCACCGACACCTCCCTTCGCGATGATCAACTACCGATGCTGATAGTTACTTCTGACAAGTCTCTCTCTGCCTCGCGCGGCGCAGATCACAACTGATCGTCATTGGTCGAGGGCTCATCTGACCCCGACCCGCCTGTCGCCTCTTCCGACTTCTCGGTCGGGCTTGACGAAGGCTCTGTGACGGGCTGACGGCGCGTCGGCTCCACCACCTCGAGTGGTTCCTCCGCAGGAGTCGGAGCAGTCGGATCCGGCTCGGCCACCGCGACCCGGGCAGGCCGCAGAACACGATCGCCGATTCGGTACCCGGGCTGCAGAATCTCCACGCAGGTCGGCCCGTCGATGCCCTCAGCATGTGCGTGCAGCAATGCCTCGTGGATGTGCGGGTTGAAGGGATCACCCGCCTCGCCGAACGTCTCCAGACCGTACTTGGACGTGACGCGTTCGATTTCTTCGGCGACAGCCTTAAAGCCACCGCTGAGCTCGTCGTGCTCGCGTGCCGAGCGCACGTCGTCCAGTACCGAAAGGAAGTCCTTCAGCACACCCTCGATCGTCACCTTCCGAGAGAGATCGCGATCGCGGTCAACCCGGCGCTTGTAGTTCACGTACTCGGCTTGCAGCCGCTGTAGATCAGAGGTCCGTTCCGCCAAGGCGGCCTTGAGTTCGATCATCTCTGCCTCAGCCTCCGAAACTGGAGTTGCGGGCTCTTCGGTACCGGCGGCGGCTGGAGCCGCAGTTGCCTGCGGCTCCCTCACCTCGTAGGTCTCCGGATCGATGCGGCGCCGGTCGCGTACGGTCGGACCACGCTGCTCAAACTCGGAATCGGCGCTCCGCCGACCCTCGTGTTCGGGCACGCTCACCGGGCCTCACTCGAGGTCTGATCGTCATCAACGATCTCGGCATCGACGACATCCTCATCACCGGTGCTGCTGGCGCCGTTGGAGTCGGCATGCTCGCTCGGCTCGCCGGCTTCGGACGGGGCCTGCTGAGCGGCCTGGGCCGCCGCGTACATGGCCTGACCAAGCTGGGCACTGGTCGTGTTCAACTTGTCGACCGCGGCCTTGACCTGGTCGTTGTCCTCGCCCTCAAGAGCTGTCTTGAGCTCGGCGATCGCCTCCTCGACCGGCTGCTTGACGTCGTCGGTGATCTTGTCGGCGTTCTCGCTGAGCAGCTTCTCGGTACGGAAGACCAGGTTGTCGGCCTCGTTGCGAAGCTCGACGGCCTCACGCCGCTTGCGGTCTTCCTCGGCGTGCGCCTCGGCCTCCTTGACCATCCGGTCGATGTCCTCCTTGCCAAGCGCGGAACCGCCGGTGATCTGCATGGATTGCTGCTTGCCAGTGGCCAGGTCCTTGGCATGGACGTGAACGATGCCGTTGGCGTCGATGTCGAAGGCGACCTCGATCTGCGGCACCCCGCGCGGCGCCGGCGGCAATCCGGTCAACTCGAAGTTGCCAAGCGGCTTATTGTCCTTCGCGAAGTCACGCTCGCCTTGGTAGACCTGGATCATCACCGACGGCTGGTTGTCATCGGCCGTTGTGAACACTTCAGAGCGCTTGGTTGGGATCGTGGTGTTCCGCTCGATGATCTTGGTGAACACGCCGCCCTTGGTTTCGATGCCGAGGCTCAACGGGGTGATGTCGAGCAGTAGCACGTCCTTGACCTCACCCTTCAGCACACCGGCCTGCAGGCTGGCGCCCAGAGCGACGACCTCGTCGGGATTGACACCCTTGTGGGGTTCCTTACCGCCGGTCAGCTCCTTGACCAGCTCGACGACGGCAGGCATCCGGGTCGAGCCACCGACCAAGATCACGTGGTTGATCGCGCTGACGCTGATCTTGGCGTCCTCGATCACCGCGTGGAACGGTGCGCGACAACGATCAAGAAGATCAGAGGTGAGCCGCTGGAACTCCGAACGGGTCAGCTTCTCCTCCAGATGCAGCGGACCGGCCTGACCAAGCGTGATGTACGGCAGGTTGATCTGCGTCTCGCTCGCGGACGACAGTTCGATCTTGGCCTTCTCGGCAGCCTCCTGAAGCCGCTGACGCGCGATCTTGTCCTGAGCAAGATCAGTACCGTTCTTGTTCTTGAACTGCTTCACCAGCCAGTCGACGATTCTGGAGTCCCAGTCGTCACCACCGAGCCGGTTGTCGCCGTTGGTGGCCTTCACCTCGAAAACGCCGTCACCAATCTCCAGCAGCGAGACGTCGAAAGTGCCACCACCGAGGTCGAAGACCAAGATCGTCTGGTCCTGATCAGTCTTGTCCAGGCCGTACGCGAGGGCCGCGGCCGTCGGCTCATTGATGATTCGATCGACGGTCAGGCCAGCGATCTCACCAGCCTCCTTGGTGGCCTGGCGCTGCGCGTCGGAGAAGTAGGCGGGCACGGTAACCACGGCATGGGTAACCTGCTCACCGAGGTAGGCCTCTGCGTCTCGCTTCAGCTTCTGCAAGACGAAGGCGCTGATCTGCTGGGGGCGGTAATCCTTGTCGTCGATCCTCACCTTCCAGTCCGTGCCCATGTGGCGCTTCACTGAGCGGATGGTGCGGTCAACGTTGGTGACGGCTTGGCGCTTGGCGACCTCGCCAACCAAGACCTCGCCGCCCTTAGCGAATGCGACCACCGATGGGGTGGTCCGGGAACCCTCGGCGTTGGGAATGACGGTGGGTTCCCCACCTTCGAGTACGGCGACGACTGAGTTGGTCGTCCCGAGGTCGATACCGACTGCACGAGCCATGATGCATTTCCTCCAGCTGGAAGTCTTAGATTGTCCTTGAGTCTGTATCACTCAACTTATTACTTGAGCGCACTAGGCTCAACTATGCCAGAGTCGTGAATGTTCCCAAAGCTCGAGCTGTTTTGAGTTCTCTTGGCTGTGCCAGCTCGACACCGCCAGCCTCTCGTCGCAATGACATAGGAGACTGAGCCTTCACTGTTCGACAACCGTCACTGAAAGAGGCCGCGCCGTGTTCCTCGGGCTACGTACCATCATCTATCCCGCGCATGATCTCGTCGCCAGCAAGGCCTGGTTCACTCAGCTGCTGGGCGCCGACCCGTACTTCGACGAAGCGTTCTACGTCGGCTTCGACGTCGCTGGTTATGAACTTGGGCTGGACCCGAACGGCGATCAGGCCACAGGGCCCGTCACCTACTGGGGTGTCGCCGACGCCGATGTTGCCCTGGCAGAGCTTCTCGCCGCCGGCGCAACGCCACGCGGCGGTGTCCAGGACGTCGGCGCCGGCATCCGAGCCGCGACCGTCCTGGAACCGGTAGCTGGTGCAGTTCTCGGAATCATCGAGAACCCTCACTTCCAACTTCCTCAGACACCGGCTGGGCCAGGGCCGGGCCGCTGAGGAGACACTTCAGACAAGCCCGTCAGAGCCACATCGCCGGCGACAGGACGTGCGAGCACCTACAAGCTGTCAGGAAGGCACACTCATGGAGACACGCGCAGTCACGACAGATCGCGCCCCGGCAGCGCTGGGCCCTTACAGCCAGGCCATCGTCGCCGGCGACCTCGTGTTCTGCTCGGGGACGGCCGGGATTGACCCGGCTACTGGGACCGCCCCTGACGGGATCGAGGCCCAGACCGAGCAGGCGCTGTTGAACCTGGCTGCCGTCCTCGAGGGGGCCGGCAGTTCTCTTCGAGATGTCGTCAAAACCACCATCTTCTACGCAGACGTCGACGACTTCCCGCTCCTGAATGCGGTCTACGCGCGACACATGCCGGACCCACCGCCCGCGCGATCGGCACCTGCCAACGTCAGACTGCCGCGAGGGCTGCTCGTCTCCATCGAGGCCATAGCAGTGATCCCTCGCCTCTGAGCCACGGCGTCGTCGAGAAGTAAGGTCTGCGGCGTGGGAACTCCGACGCTAATCGTCGTCACTGGCCCGGCTGGTTCGGGCAAGACCACGCTGGCCCATGAATTGGCTGTCGCCGTCGGCTGCCCGGCTCTCTGTCGCGACGAGATCAAGGAAGGAATGGTTGCGTCCAATCGTGGCTTCGTCGCCGTCATGGGGGACCCGCTGACGATGCGGACGTACGAGCTGTTCTTTGAGGCAATCGCGCTCTTCCTGAAGGCTGAGGTGACACTCGTCGCCGAGGCCGCGTTCCAGCACGCGATCTGGTGGCGAGGGCTTGAACCGTTGAGTGGCCTCGCGACGCTGAGGATCATTCGCTGCCACGTCGCCGATGATGTGGCTCGCGAACGTCAACTGGCTCGAATGGCCGCTCAGGCGACCCGCGCCGCCCACGCCGACACAGAGCACATCTCGGCGGCGCGAACGTTCGAGGCCATCCACGTCGACGCCCCCACACTCGATGTCGACACTGGCGACGGCTGGGATCCGGGCCTCGACGTGATCGCCGCGTTTTGCCGCCCCTGATCAGAACGGCCATCAGGGTCAGCCCGAACGGGTCCAGAGGTCATAGGGATGGCGGCCAGGTCGAAAGCCGTGAGCCTCAACTATCGCCACCGCCTCGGCCAACCCCCACGCGATCGCAGTCGGATCGTGGGCGTCACTGCCGAACGTGACCACCGTGCCGCCCTCCTCGCGCCACCAACCAACGATCTGGCCGTAATGGCTGAGACTCCCCGGCGACCCTCTGGTGTTGATCTCCAGGCCCCGACCGCTGTCAGCAAGCGTCCGCAACGCATGCCGGAACTCATCTTCGAACGCGTACGGATCGAACGGCCCCGCCTCGGCCGGCCAGTAGCGGACGGCGTAGTCGATGTGGGCGAGCACAGCGAACGCATCCCAGCCGCTAATCAGACGGCCTATCTCGGTCAGATACTCCCGAACGACCTCCGCCGCTGGCCGCTGCCGGTACAGATTCGGCATTTCAGAGAACCGCTGGCCGATCGGCAAACAGTGCAAGGAACCCAGCACCCGGTCAAACTGTCCGGCGTCGAGCAACCGTGCGGCGACACTGCCGTGCCAATGGGGTTCGCCCAGCTCCACCCCAGTGACGATGCGAAGGTCCGGGAACTTGTCGCGGCACCGTTGTACGCATTCCAGATACGCGTCCAGGTCCAGTTTGGTGGAGCGAGCAATCCGTCTGGTGTGGCGAACGCCTTGAGATGCCGATGCTCGTCGAGATCACTGGCTAGGACTATCCACGTTGTGAAGTCCGCGTGCTCGGTGAACGCAACCGCGGGGATGCCCAATTCCACCGCTCGCGCACAAGTCCGTTCCATTGAGCCGTTCGGCGCATCCCAGGACCACTCGCTGTGGACATGACCATCCGCGGGCAGCACCACAACTGCACCCTTCCAGCCCGCGAATTCCCCCACAACCACCGTCTCGCTCCCTCTCGCGGCATACTTGCCGTCTCCCCTGCGGTATCGGAGCGGCGGCTTGGTGGGCTGGACGACGCGGTCGCCAACATGGCTGGGATCGACGCGTGCTACGCCGCGGCTGGGCTGCCGCGGCGAGAAGCTACCCGATGAACATTTCCGCCGCCGAATGCAAGAGGATTAACCACCTTGACGTCGAGCAGCACTCTCATTCGTCGGGGATGGCGAGCAAGACGCGGTCACGGGCGCCGGCGTCGACGCGATCGTGGGCTTTTGCGGCACGCTGCAGCGGCAGGGGTATGCCAATCGGGATCGACAAGACACCGTCTCGAGCTGCGCCGGTCAGGTCGGCTGCTGCCTGCTGCTTCGAGGCAGTCGAAAAGTCGTCGCTGCCCAGGAGCCGGATGGTGATGTTGTCGAACAACATCGGCCAGAACGGGAAGCTCGGGCGGTCTCCTCGGGTGGCGTACGCCGCGATGACGGTGTTCTTCTTGGCCACGGCGGCGTCGAGGTCGACGTTGTCAGAGAAGGCGACTTCGATAATGCGATCAACCCCGTCGGGAGCGTGCGCCCGGATGGCGCCGGCTGGGTCGGGCTGGTCGAGGGCCACGGTGTGGGCGACGGCCGCGGTGCTCACCTGCTCGAGGTCGCCGCTTCGTCGGACAGTCCCAATGACGGTTGCGCCGCCCCAGGCGGCGAGCTGCGCAGCCAATGATCCAACAGCGCCCAGCACGCCCTGCACCAAGACGGTGGCGCCGGTGGCCGGGCCATCAGCGAACACAGTCTGGTGGGCGGTGATCCCCGGGATACCCAAGCAGGCCCCGAGCGTGTCAGGGACCTCATCGGGCAGGTCTACGGCCTGCTCTGCGGGGACTACGGTCAGCTGCGCGGAGGTGCCGAACGGTCGGTAGGACTGGGCGCCGTACACCCACACCCGCCGGCCGACTCTGGCCTGGTCGACGCCTATACCGACGGACTCGACCACCCCGGAGCCATCGCTGTGCGGGATGACCCGCGGGTACGGCATCGCCGACCCCAGCCATCCACGGCGCTTCTTGGTGTCACCGGGGTTCACGCCGGAGAACTTGATCCGCACGCGAACCTCGCCCGGCCCTGGCTCCGGGTCAGGCAGCTCACCGATTTGCAACACCTCGTCCGCGGGGCCCTGCCGCTCGTACCAGACCGCTCGCACCGCTCCTCCTCCTCCTTCATCACGCTTGGGCATCAAGACTCAGAGTGCCGTGTCCGATGTCCGGTAACCATTCTCAAGCGCGGCTTACCCGCGTTTGCCAACCCGGCGGCCGCCGCGTCGCGTGCCGGTTTAGGTTTGAGGCCATGCGAGTAGCCATCGCCGGAGGCCACGGCCAGATCGCTCTGCGCCTCGCCAGGCTCTTGTCCCAGCGTGGCGACGAAGTCGTCGCCCTGATCCGCAACTCCGACCACGCGGACGACGTGAGGCAGACCGGCGCCGTGCCAGCAGTGGTCGACCTCGAGCATGCGAGTGAGGACGATGTCGCGCAGGCGATCGCCGGCTCGGATGCTGTGGTGTTCGCCGCTGGCGCCGGTCCTGGGAGCGGGCCCAAGCGCAAGGAGACGATGGACTACGGCGGCGCGGTGAAGCTGATTGCGGCGGCGAAGCAGGCTGGGGTCCGCCGCTACGTGATTGTCAGCAGCATGGGGGCAGATCCCGACGCGCCCGGCGACGACACCTTCAGTGTGTATCTGCGCGCGAAGGGCGGCGCGGACGAGGCGGTGCGCTCGAGCGGACTCGACGCGACAATCGTGCGCCCCGGCGGGCTTACCAACGACCCCGGCACAGGACGCGTCAGACTCGGCGAGAGGGTCCCGCGCGGACAGGTCCCGCGCGACGACGTCGCTGCGGTACTCGCCGCCGTGCTCGACTCGCCGAACACGATCGGCAAGACGTCGGATCTGATTAGTGGCGACGCGCCGGTCGCGGAGGCCGTCGCGGCAATCTAGTGTGTGTCCCGCTGCCGGCTGGGGGCGGAGCCTTCACACGTTACCTAGACAAAACCGACCGCCTTGTTGTTCCAGTCGGCGTACAGGTGTTTCTCACCGCGCCGCGCTGACTTGGCTGGGAATGATCAGCCAGACGACGCAGTTGTCGCGTTCGTGAAGTCCGTCGTCTACTCGCGTACAGGTGACCCTTCGGTTCTGCAGCTCGTCGACCGCGATCTGACCGAACCGGGGCCTGGCGAGGTCCGTGTCCGCATCGTCGTCTCTGGCGTCAACCCCACCGACTGGAAGTCTCGCCTTGGTTCCGGCGACGGTGCAGCGCCGCCGTTTCCGGAGGTAACTCCCAACCAAGACGGCGCAGGTGTCGTCGATGCGCTCGGGGACGGCGTTGAGGACCTTGCCGTGGGTGATCGCGTCTGGGTGTATCTCGCCGGCCACCAGCGGCCCACGGGTACCGCGCAGGAGTACACCAACCTGCCCGCGGGCCGGGTCGTGCGTCTTCCCGCAGGCACGAGCTTTGACATTGGCGCCAGCCTCGGCGTACCGGCCATGACCGCTCACCGCGCCCTGACAGTGTCAGAGGACGGCCCCAACCGGCTGCATCCCGGTGCACTCGCCGGCAAGGTGGTGCTGGTGGCGGGCGGCGCTGGAGCGGTGGGTCACGCCGCCATTCAGCTCGCGCGCTGGGCCGGTGCCACCGTCATCACAACCATCTCCGGCGCCGCGAAGGCGGCGCTCGCGACGGCAGCCGGCGCCCATCACGTCATCAACTACCGCGACGAGGACGCCGCAGCCGCCATCACGAAAGTCGCACCGGATGGTGTCGACCTCGTTGTCGAGGTCGCGATTTCGGCAAACTCGCAGCTCAACATCGATGTGGCCAAGCCACGCGCGTCTATCGCCATTTACGCCAACGACGGTGGCGGTGAGTTCCCGCTCCCCATCAGGCCGAACATGATCAAGAACCTGCGCTACCAATTCGTCCTGCTCTACACCGTCGGCGATGCTGCCCTGACGGCGGCCGTGGAAGACATCACCCTCGCGCTCGTGGACAAAGCACTGCCCGTCGGCGAAAACGCCGGGCTGCCGCTGCTCCGGTTCCCGCTCGCAAACACAGCTGACGCTCACCAGGCCGTCCAGGATGGCGCAGTCGGAAAGGTACTCATCGACGTGCCCTAGAGCGCGATGGCTCAATGCGCTTCATCCGACCGTGGTGAGGGCATGGGATACGCAGTCAATAACCACGTGGGAGTTGGCGTCCGGCTGCATGACTTCGCCGTCGACCTGGATGGGAGTGGCCTTGGTCGTCGCGAAGTCGCAGTGGCTGATCCTCGGCTGCTTTCCAAGCCCCACGGTCGCCGCTCGAAGGACCATCAAGGCAATACGCCAGTGGCCTCCGTGGGGACAGGACACGACTTCGAAAAGTCCGTCATCCGGTCGTCCTGAGTTACTGATTCGTCCGTACTTCGCCATCCGGGCAACGTTGGCGAAGATCAGACTGTCGTACAGTGCCCGCTCCCGTCCGACTGGGAATATCTCCACGGGTTGTAGCTGGTTGAAGGTTCGCATGACCGAGATCAACTCAAGGAAGCGGCCTACTCCTATCGAGCCAGCGACAATTCCTGACCCGAGCACATGGCCGAGTCAGGCACAATGTCGCGATGGCCATCGCATCGCCCCTGCCTGCGGACCTTCAGACTCCGTGCCTGGTGGTCGACCGCGACGTGTTGGAAGGCAACCTGGTCGCGATGGCTGACCGCGCGCGTGACCTCGGCCTGGCGTTACGCCCGCACGCCAAGACCCACAAGTGTGTGGAGGTCGCCCGCCGCCAGGTGGCGCTCGGCGCAGTCGGTCTGACGGTGGCGACCGTGGGTGAGGCGGAGGTGTTCGCCGACGCGGGCTTCACCGACTTGTTCATCGCCTACCCGGTGTGGGCCGCGGGGGCGCGCGGACGCAGGCTATCCGCTCTCGCCGAGCGGGTCACCCTGCGGGTCGGCGCCGACTCCGCCGAAGGAGTAGAGCTCGTTGCCCGCGCACTTGCCGGTACCGAGGCGGAGGTCGTGGTGGAAGTTGACAGCGGCCACCATCGCACCGGCGTTGCACCGGCGCGCGCCGGACAGGTCGCGGCCGCGGCGCACCGCTCGGGACTGCGCGTGGCCGGTGTGTTCACCTTCCCGGGGCACAGCTACGAGCCAGGCGGGCGGGAGCGGGCGGCAGCGGATGAGTCGCGCGCCCTACAGGAGGCGGACGCCGCGCTGCGCCAGGCCGGGCTGGGAGCGGGCTTGCGCAGCGGAGGATCGACACCAACTGCGGCACTGGTGGTCCAGGGCGCGCTGGACGAGATGCGACCCGGCGTGTACGCCTTCAACGACGCCCAGCAGGTCGAACTCGGGGCAGCCGACTGGGACACAGTGGCTCTGACCGCCGCGGCCACGGTCGTCAGCCGCCACGGCCGCGACACCATCGTCGACGCTGGGAGCAAGGTGCTGGGAGCCGATCGAGCTGTCTGGGCCAGCGGTGGCGGTCGGTTGCCTGCCCATCCGCACGCACGGATCAGCGCCCTATCCGAGCACCATGCGACGGTCAGCTTCGCCGAAGACGCTCCGCTGCCTGAGCTTGGGTCGCTTGTTCAGGTGGCCCCTAACCATGTCTGCGCTGCGGTCAACCTCGCCGACGCAATCATCGTCACCGCGGGCGGAGCGGTCGTGGACCAGTGGCAGGTCGCGGCCCGCGGCAGAAACGCCTAGATCCTCTACGTGCTGGACGCGGGTGCCTGCTGACTATCGCGGGCTCACCGACCATTCAGCACACGAGTCAGCACGTCGGGCCGGTCGGTCATGATGCCGTCGACGCCGAAGCTCAGCAACCGTCGCATGGCCGGTTCGTCGTCGATAGTCCAGACATCGACGCGAAGGCCACTGTCGTGCGCCTCGCGTACGAATCGGCGAGTGACTACGGGCACGACGCCTTTGTATTTCTCGGGAGGCTGCAACGCCTGGAACGGCGGGTCGTAAAGGCGGCCGAGATGCAGCACGTGAAGGATCCAATAACTCAAGAGCTCGACAGTGGAGGAGGCAGTAGCGACCTTTCCCTGGCTGGCTTTGCGGAAGCGCGCAATCGTGCCCTGATTATCGGAAACAACCAAGGTGCGTTCCATCGCCCCAGCGGCTTCTATCTGGCGGAACACGGTCGCCTCGATGCCGGAACGATGACCCTTGATTTCAATATTGAACGGCGCGTTCGGAAACGCCTCGTACAAGGCTTCGAGCGTGGGAATCTCGACGCCCCTGGCTCGCCACGGAAATGTCAGTCCGCCGTCTGAGCTAAAGCGGTAGCCGGCGTCAAGACTCTGCAATTCCGGGACAGTCTTTTCCGCTACGGGTCCGGTGCCATCGGTTGTCCGGTCAACGACCGCATCATGGATGACGACGATGGTGCCTTCAGCGGATGCGTGTACGTCGCACTCCACGACCCCGCCGCCCATGGCAAATCCTTCGCGGAATCCCTCGATCGTGTTCTCAGGTACAACTTTCGCTCCACCGCGATGGGCGAAGTTGATCGGCCAACCGCGTGGAGTCGGCGGCCTCGGCGTTGCATCACCCTTCGCCGTGAGCCGGCCGACGGCAGCGGTCACCAGCGTGCCCGCCAATGCACCCAGAATGAAGGAGCCAGCTCCCAACCGAAGCTCCCAGATGTTGTCGGCGACGATGGGCGAATCTCCCTGCTGCTTGATGATCGCATTACTCATGCTGCAGTTCCTTCTGGCGTATGGGTGCTGTCCAAGGTAGAGGCAGACAGAACGCCACGGATACCCAGGGGTCAGAATCAGGTTCTTTCGACTCTTTCCTGCGTGGCCACGCAGCCGGCGCGCAGCAGCGTGTCGGCGGCCGGCGGGTGGATGGCGTTAGAGCGATTCCGCTAGCGTCCGTGACGCAAGCACCTGACAGCGCTTGACGGGACGGTGCACTCCCTTCACTTGCGCTCAAATTTCCGACCAATGCGGAGCTCTCGCGAGCCGACGGGCCTTTCGATGCTCAAACTTCCGACCGTTGCGGACTTTTCGGCCGCCGACGGACCGCTAGCGACCAGACACGACACTGCGCCTCCTCTGAGCCGGAGTACGGGGCCCGCCTCCAGTTGTTCGCGTGGCATGCTGGCTGGCCTGGATCGGCCTGCGTAGCGTGGTCTCCAGCCCACCGCTAGGAGAAGCAATCCATGGCTAGCTTCCTCAGGTTCCTGCAAAATCTCGGCCTGCTCCTCGCCCGGCTGGGACTTGGCGGCATTCTGCTCCTGCACGGCTGGATGCGCTGGAACGCCGGCGTTCAGAAACAGATCGACTACTTGACTCAGTTCCGGACCCCGTACGCCGAGGTCGCGGCATGGGGCTCCATCATCTTCGAACTGGTGGGCGGCGTACTGCTGATCGTCGGTGCGTTGACCCGGCTTGTTGGCCTGGGCGTACTGATCGAACAGATCCTGATCATCGCGTACACCAGCTGGTACAAATGGCCGCCAACGTTGCTCAACCCGGACGGCACCTACAAGGGGGGTTACGAATACAACGTGGCCCTTGGCCTGCTGGGTCTGCTGTTGTTCGTCATGGGCGGGGGCGCCGTCTCTATCGACCGCTTGTTTCGACGCAAGAAGCCAACGGCTCCGGAAGAAGAGGACGAGCTCGCGGAGCAATCCACCACACGCTCAGCCATGTGACTTGACCACAGAAGCCGCTCAAAGATTCACAGGGAAGCCACAGCTACCGCATAGGGCTTTACCGAGAAGTGGTGTCAGGCTGGGCCCATGATTCGCACCGATACAACCACAGCGCCTCTCGCCCGACCCGACGGAACACCGATCCGGATCCTCGCGGTCGATGATGAGTCCAGCTTGACCGAGCTGCTGTCCATGGCCATGCGTTACGAGGGCTGGCAGGTGTCCACTGCAGCCTCGGGTGGGCAGGCCGTGAAGGTAGCCAGGGAAACCAGACCAGATGCGATCGTGCTGGACATGATGCTGCCCGACTTCGACGGGCTCGAAGTGATGCGCCGCATCCGGGCGGAGGATCCGCATGTACCGGTGATCTTCCTTACCGCAAAGGATTCAGTCGAAGATCGCATCGGGGGACTTACTGCAGGTGGTGACGACTACGTCACCAAGCCGTTCAGTCTGGAGGAGGTCATCGCCCGGTTACGCGCGCTGCTGCGGCGGAGCGGCGCCGCACTCGCCAGAAGCGACTCGACTCTGGTGGTCGGGGACCTCACACTGGACGAGGACAGCCACGAGGTGCGACGCGGCGGGGTGGAGATCCAGTTGACGGCTACCGAGTTCGAGCTGCTGCGCTATCTGATGCGCAACCCGCGGCGGGTGCTCAGCAAGGCACAGATCTTGGATCGGGTATGGAACTACGACTTCGGCGGCCAAGCGAACGTCGTCGAGCTCTACATCTCCTATCTCCGTAAGAAGATCGACGCCAATCGTCCGCCGATGATCCACACCTTGCGTGGCGCTGGGTATGTGCTGCGTCCCGCGGCTACATGAGCTACCCAGCTCCCGCCCCACCAGGTCCCGGTCCCATTGCCGGTCTACCGGGTACGTCGGGCGTGATGTCACGGCCGGACCCCTTCGGCCGCGACACCTTGGGGCGCCAACTTGTCATCAGGGTGACGGCGCTTGTTGCGCTGGCTGCCCTCTTGATCACCATGGCGACGGCCCTGGCCACCCGGCAAGTGTTGATGTCTCAGCTCGACCGCCAACTCGATGCAGTCGCTGCGCGGGTACGCGATCTAATCAACCCCTACATCGGATCTCAGAGTGGTCCAGATAGCGGGCTGCTGCGCCCTGGCCAGCCAATCGGTACGCTCGCGGTGATCTACGACACCGACGGCAATGCCCAATTTGCTGGTCGGATTACCGAACGTGGTGCCTCAGGCCAGCAGCGCGCAGCCGTCACCGTCCTTCCCGGGGCCGCAGTTTCCCAACTCGCCGGCGTGCCGACTGACGTATCGAAGAACTCCATTACCCTCAGCGAGCTCGGCCACTATCGGGTAGCCGGCTTCCGGCTCGTCTCTGACGGAACGACCGTCGGCACTCTGGTGATCGGTGTACCGCTGCGCCAGGTCGACGAAACCATCCTCCAACTGGTGGGGCTGGCCGCGATATTTTCTCTGCTGGTCGTCGCGGGAACCATATTTGCGGCCCGCTCCCTGGTTGTCCGGACCCTGCGCCCGCTGAATCGGCTGGCAGCGACGGCGCAGCAGGTCTCCCAGCTCAAGCTGGATCGTGGCGAGGTCGCCCTCGCCGTGCGCGTACCACCTCAGGATGCCAATCCTGCTTCCGAAGTCGGCCGTGTTGGTCAGGCGCTCAACCACATGCTCAACAACGTCGAGGAGGCGCTCGCTGCGCGCCAAGCGTCCGAGACCAAGGTGCGGCAGTTTGTGGCCGACGCATCGCACGAACTGCGCAATCCGCTCGCAGCCATCCGCGGCTATGCCGAACTGACCAGGCGTGATCGTGAGCAGCTCCCAACTGATGCCGCGTACGCGATGTCGCGGGTCGAGTCCGAGGCTGCGCGCATGTCGCATCTGGTCGAAGACATGCTGCTGCTCGCGCGTCTGGACTCCGGACCTGATCTTGATCTGCAGCCGTGCGACCTGAGCGAGGTCGTGATCAACGCCGTCAGCGATGCCCGCGCCGCCGGACCTGATCATGCATGGCAGCTCAGCCTGCCGCACTACCCAGTGATCGCCCTGGGCGACCAGCACCGCCTGTATCAGGTGATGACCAACCTGCTGGCCAATGCGCGTACTCACACTCCGGCCGGTACGCAGGTGCAAACGGAGGTCTCGGTCAATGGCACGGAAGCGGTTGTCACGGTGACCGACAACGGACGAGGCATACCTCCGGAGGTCGCTGATCGCGTCTTCGAGCGGTTTGCCCGGGGCGACGCGAGCCGGAGGCGTACGCCTGACGCTGGAACGGGTGGCAGCACCGGTCTCGGGCTGGCTATCGTGGCGGCGGTTGTCGACGCTCATCACGGCAGCGTTGCGGTGAGCAGCCAGCCTGGCCACACACAGTTCAGGGTGCGCTTGCCACTGGCGCATTTAGCCTCGGCGTCACATGCGTGGCCTGGCCCGGACATGCGGGCGCCGCACTGAGCGGGCTTCAGGTAGGGATAACCCGATCTGGAACTGGCCCGATAGCCTGATGGTGGCTTCGATGGCAATCGAGGAACGTTAAGGACATGACAAATCCTTACGTCCACACTGAACATGCCACTGAAGTACTTGACCTTTATGACGACCTCCCGGAGCGCGGCGACGCCCATCGCGACCCCGCCCGTTGGACGGAGGATGATCCCGTGACGTCCATGATCAAAGGCACCGGCCGCAACCTGGCGGTGATCATGGGAATGTTCGCGCTATCGCTCGCCGCCTTCGTTGCCTGCACAGCCCTGTTCAGCCTCGGAGTCGGGCTCCTCGTGCTGGTCGTCGGCATGTTCATCCTCCTCGCTTGCCTCATCGTTGCCGGCTGGTCGTCACGGATGACCATGGCTCTGCTCGACTACGCGGGAATCATGCTGCCGCGTACCCGCTATCCGAAAGCCGGACCGGGATTCCGTGGGAAGCTGCGGCGGCTGGCGTACGCCCAATCGTGGCGCGATCTGCTGCACGTCCTGGTCAACTTCATTCTCAGCGTCATCACCTTCTCGTTGGCGTTGACATGGGTCTTTGGTGGACTCGGCGGGGTGACGTATTGGTTCTGGAGCCAGTGGCTATCGCAAGGGTCCAACAGCGGTCTCGCAGACCTGCTGGGCTATTCCGGCCGGTTCGCCGACATCACGCTCAATACGGTGCTCGGCGCACTGCTAATGATTACGGCCCCCTTCATGCTGCGCGGACTCGTCCGGGTGCACGGCGCACTGGCGTACGCGCTGTTGGTTGACGAGACGCCAGCCCTGCGTCAGCAGGTGAGCGAGCTGACCCAGAGCCGCACTGCCGCTGGCGAGGCTGAAGTGCACACCCTGCGACGGCTCGAGCGCGACCTGCACGACGGTCCGCAGCAACGGCTGGTCAGGCTCGGCATGGATCTGTCAGCTGCCCAGCGCCGGCTCGATGATGACCCAGTTCAAGCGCGTGCTTTGCTCAACGAGGCACTGCAGCAGTCACAAGACGCGCTCGCGGAGATTCGTACCCTCTCCCGCGGCATCGCTCCGCCAATCCTGGCCGAGCAGGGACTTCGGGCGGCAATCACTGCGCTGGCTGCACGCGGCACGATCGCAACGTCGGTCGAGGTCGATGACGTGCAACTGTCCGACGCTGCGCAGAATGCGGCCTACTTCGTGGTAGCTGAAGCTCTGGCCAATGTGGAGAAGCACAGTCGGGCACGGCAGGCCACGGTTGAGTTGCGTCGCGTCGGCGCCCTGGCGGTGATCAACATCACCGACGACGGGATCGGTGGCGCATCGCTAGCCAAGGGTCACGGTCTCGCTGGCCTCGCCGACCGGCTGGCCGGAGTCGATGGGACGTTGACGGTCTCCTCACCGGCGGGCGGACCCACACAACTGACCGCAACGATTCCACAACTGCCATGAGAGCTTGACTTGTCAGCGTCTCGGCTGGCTATAGCCCTCTGAGACGCTGACAAGCCGGTCTGGCAGCGTATGGGGCGTGCGAGTGGTGGTGGCCGATGACTCCGTGCTGCTCCGCGAGGGTCTGGTCCGGCTGCTGACCGAAGCCGGCTGCGATGTCGTGGCTGCAGTCGAGGATGCTCCCGGCTTCCTGCGGGCCGTCGGAGAGCAGCGGCC
>Ga0193705_1000076_pt1 | contig 18835 bp, 17 predicted proteins | sample U3m2metaG_FD_143045 | JGI IMG/M metagenome (GOLD analysis project Ga0193705, IMG submission 143045) | Soil microbial communities from a riparian zone of the East river system, Colorado, United States - U3m2 | ecosystem: Environmental > Terrestrial > Soil > Riparian zone | place: USA: East River... | reverse complement strand
GAAGAGTTGTTCTGCATCTTCTCTGGGAACAGGTTCAGCCGGCTTTGGTGGCAACGGCTCGTAACGTGATTTCCAAAATGAAAATGGTCGAATGTTTTCATTGCGGTTTCGCCACGCCCCTTCGCTCAGGTCCTCACGCCGGTATCCATCAGCGTCGTGATACAGGAGAGTGTAAAAATATTCGCCAGGAACAAAGGGCCGCTGCGTGGCTGCGCAGAAGTCTGCTCGATGCTTAATCGCCCACTCGCTTGGGAGAGGATTCATTGCGCAACTATACGTCGTGCAGTGAAAAGATGAAAGCTGGGCGGTTCGCGATTGGAGGCCCGCAGGTAGAGCAAGTAGAGACCAATTGCCGCAAAAACAAGGTTGGGTGTCCAGGCCGCAATCCATGCAGGTACGCGGTCTCCCTCGCCCAGTGCCAGAAAAAGGTGGACAAGAAAGTTCATCGAGAAAACAAGGATGACAGCCGCGGCAACGCTCGATAGAACGCCCCGCCGCGAATAACCGATGCCAAGCGGCGCAGCGATCCACACCACGACTAAGCACGTCCATGGCAGAGCGAGCCGATACTGCAGATGCGTGCGAAAAGGCGCGAGCAGCGTATGGGGAAAATCTGCATTGAAACGCAAATACTCTCGGAGCTCCGGCAGGCTTAGGAATTCTGCTCGTTCGTTTGCGCTGCCAAGCCGGAACGGGGTTTCGCTCCAGTGCTCGATCTTGAGGGACGGATAAATCTGTTCGTCGAGGATATTTCCAGCCTGATCATAATGAACGACTTTCACGTTCTGTAACTCCCACGTCTTAGTTTCTGGACTGTAGAAGGCGCGAGCCGCGATGTAATTCGTAACAATGTTGTCGTTGGCGTCCTGTTGAAGCACCTGAACATTGTTGAAGGTATTGCTTCGCGGAAGAAAATTTTGGATGAACCAAGTGCGCGAATCAGTCCGGTTACGAAAGATTTGTCCCTGAATGTAGCGGCCGGGACGTGATTGAGCTTCTGAAAGGAATGCTTTTCGCGCCAGTTCCGCGTGCGGCGCCAACGAATAGTTTAGGACCATGCTCGCCGTCACCGTGAGCAGCCCCATGCCGATCAATGGCAGGAGAACGCGAGGAAGACTTACGCCTGCCGTGAGCATCGAAACGATTTCGTTCGCACGCGACATTCGCCCAAGTGCAAAAAGGAGTGATAACAGAAGCGAAACCGGCAACAGAATGATGAAAACCTGCGGGATCTGCGTGCCATAATAGCGAGCAACAAGGGAAAGAGGTACGTGCTGGTCGATGAACGTCGAAATATTGTCGCTGACGTCGAAGATCAGCCAGATCGAGATGAAGCCGGCGATGCAGTAAAGGTAAACCTGCAGGAAGTTCCGAATGACGTATCGATCGAGTAGTCTCACTAGATTTTCGAATTTCGATTTGCGATTGCCGAATTACAATAGCATTTCCGCTCTGACAACTCAGCGTTGAAACGCGGGGTTATTACCAAATGATCGCGCTAAAGGACACCTTGGGCAGCCAATTTGTAGAACGCGTCCATGCGTTCTTTTCTAAAAACGGGCCGCTGTCCAAGGCCAGGAATTTCGAGTTCAGACCGCAACAACAGGAAATGGCCGCGCGCGTAGCGCAGGCGCTGGAGGAAGAGCACCATTTGGTGGTGGAAGCAGGAACGGGCGTTGGCAAATCGCTCGCCTACCTCGTTCCAGCAATCCGGTTCGCGCTCGAGCGGCACAAAAAGGCGATCGTTTCCACCCATACCATTAATCTCCAGGAACAACTACTGCACAAAGACATCCCGATTTTGAAAAAACTGCTGCCGGTCGAGTTTGAAGCAGCCTTAATGAAAGGCCGGCAAAATTATCTTTGTCCGCTCCGGCTCGACCGCGCGTTGCAAAACTCAAATGAACTTTTTACCGGACCCGAGGTAAACGAATTGCAGCGGCTGGCCGAATGGGCCAGCACAACCCGCGACGGGTCGCTCAGCGATCTTTCCGTCGAGCCAGATTCAAAAGTTTGGATGCAAGTGTGCAGCGAAGCGCATATCTGCACACAGAAAACCTGTGGGCAGAATCCGCGTTGTTTCTACCAGCAGGCACGGAAACGTTTGCTGGCTGCCGACGTGATCGTGCTCAATCACACCATGCTTTTCATCTTGCTCGGCTCACCGGATCAACAGGCAGAGCGGGAGAGCGGCTTTCTTTTTCCAAATGATTTCCTCATTTTGGACGAAGCGCACACGGTCGAGCAAGTCGCGTCCAAGCAAATCGGTATCGGCGTCTCGCAATACGGACTGCGATCGACAATCCAGCGGCTCTACAATTCGCGGACCCGCAAAGGACTGTTTAGTGTGATGCGCGACGCGGCGGGCGTCCGACTCGCGGCGGAACTGATTGACGACGTTGAGAAATTTTTCGCCGCTGTCGAATCGAAATCAGATTTTCGTAAAGGCCGCGAGTTTCGTGTCCGCGATGTCGACTTTGTTCCGGACACGATCACTCGCCGGTTGACCGCACTCCAAGCGCGCATTGCCGAAGTTGTGAAACGCGCCGATGATGAAATTTTGAAAGCGGAGCTGCAGGAATTTGGCCGCCGCATTCGCGATTCACGGGACGGGATTGCCATCTTTCTGGAGCAAAGTCGGTCGCAGCACGTTTACTGGGTCGAGCGAACCGGTAAAACGGAGCGATTCCTCGCTCTGAACGCCGCACCTGTCGATCTTGCCCCCGAGCTGCGGCGGATGCTTTTTCGCGAGGACTGCTGTTGCGTCATGACCAGCGCCACTCTGGCCGTGGGCCGGCCGGATCTCGCCTACTTTCGTGAGCGCATCGGCGCGACCGAGGTGGAGCCGTTGCACCTCGGGAGTCCATTCGACTTTCAACGGCAAATGAAGATATTCGTGGTTCAAAAGATGCCGGATCCGCGCGATGCGGCTTATCACAGCGAGCTGGAGCGATGGATCGCGCATTTCGTCAAAAAAACCGACGGGCGGGCGTTCGTCCTTTTTACAAGCTACCGCGACATGCGACAACTAGCCGGCGCGATGCAGAAATTTTTTGTGGAGACCGGCATGAACCTTTTCATGCAGGGAGCGGGCGCGCCGCGGAGCAAGCTCCTTGAGCAATTCAAATCAACTCCGCACAGCGTCCTCTTTGGCACGGACAGCTTTTGGGGCGGCGTCGATGTTCCGGGCGAAGCGCTCTCCAACGTGATCATTACGCGATTGCCGTTCGCGGTGCCGGACACGCCGCTGATCGAAGCGAAACTCGAGTTGATCGAAGAACGCGGTGGCGATCCGTTCACAGAATACTCTCTGCCAGAAGCGATCCTGAAACTTCGACAAGGCGTTGGGCGGTTAATCCGGACGAAGAGCGACTGCGGCATCATTGTAATCCTCGATAATCGAATCGTGACCAAACCGTACGGCCGCGCCTTCATGCAGGCGCTACCGAAATGTCCAGTGGAAATCCTTTGAGGTTACATATATGTTCGCTTGAACATTTATAGAAGAGGCGCTTAATTTGGCGCATGGAGCGCTCTAAGTCGTCACGTCCCGCGGCCGCAAAACACCTAGAAGCCACGATCGGTCAAATCCTCACCATTCTGCACAAATGGGGAATCCATACGCTTGGACAGCTCGCCACACTGGATAAAGAGCAGCTTGCGGTGCGACTTGGTCCCGAAGCTGTCCGGATGTGGGAGCGCGCGAATGGGCAATTCAATCGAGTGCTCAAGCTGGTTCGACCGCCTGAGGCGTTCGAGGAAAGCTTTGAATTTGAAAATGAAATTGAAACTGCCGAGCCGCTCCTTTTCATGCTCCGCCGTTTTTTGGAGCAACTCGCAGTCCGCTTGCGGACGATCTATCTGGTTGCAAAAGAACTGACCCTGCGAATCACGTTTGCGAATCCGCCACGAGACGGATCCACCGAGGCGGGCAAACAAGTTTACGAACGTGTTTTTAAAATTCCCCACCCGACTAATGATGTCGATCTTCTCTTCCGCATGCTCCAGACGCACCTGGAGAATTTTCGATCGGAACATCCAATCGTTGCAGTCGCGCTCAGTGCCCAGCCGATCAAACCTGGGAAAGAACGATTCGGATTATTTGAAACGACACTGCGCAATCCGTCTCAACTCTCGGAAACGCTCGCTCGTTTAACCGCCCTGCTAGGCGCTGATCGCGTGGGCACACCGGTGTTGGAAGAAACGCATCGACCGGACGCACTTCGGATGGAGCCGTTTTCGTGGGCTGCTGTAGAGTCCGCTGTCCCCAGCGGACAAAACCGCCAGTCCTGCTCGGAAGCCCATGCGCTGAGGACAGCGCACACTACAGCCGCGCTGCGCCGATTTCGCCCTCCCGTGCCTGCATCGGTCTTGTTGGATGCACAGAGAGCGGCGCATGTTCGCAGCGCAGAAATTTGGGGCAAAATCATCAAGCAACGCGGTCCGTATTTGATTTCCGGGAATTGGTGGGACGAAAAATCGTGGGTGCGCGCTGAATGGGATCTGCAGATGGAAGAGGGCGAACTCATTCGTGCTCATGAAACTGAGGGAACTTGGAAAATCGATGGGGTGTATGACTGAATAATTTCGGATTTCGGAATGCAGATTGCGGAATGAACAAGAGCTACGTCGAACTTCATGCGTGCAGTGCATTTAGCTTTTTGCGGGGCGGTTCCTTCCCGGAGCACTTAGCTGAAATTGCGCCGGAACTGGAAATGCCCGCTCTCGCACTGCTGGATCGCAACGGCGTTTATGGCGCGCAAAGATTTTCTGTCGCTGCGCGCGAGCATGGCATGCGACCAATCATCGGCTGCGAATTGTCCATGGAAGACGGCAGCATCTTGCCGGTGCTGGTTCAAAATCGGACCGGCTACAAAAATTTATGCGAGCTGCTAACCCAGGCGCATTTGCGCAGCGAGAAAAACAAATGCGCAGTGCGATGGAATGAGCTGCCGCAATTTGCGGGGGGACTGGTTGCGTTATTTGCGCACGCGTCTCGCGTGCTGGCGAGGGCGTCCTCGCCATCGCGAACTTTTCTAAACGCGCGAACTCGATGACGAGTTGGGAATCATACGAAAGATCGTTTCGGCGCGACGCCGAAACCAACACGCGAGACGCGTGCGCTCCCCAGAATGTCGAGGACCGCGCCAAATTACTAATCGATGCTTTCGGTCGCGAAAATGTTTTTGTCGAACTTCAGCGGCATTTCGTTCGCGGGGAGGAACGCATCAATCGCGAACTGATTGATCTTGGGCGCGCACATCGATTGTCGCTCCTAGCCACCAACGGCGTGCAATACGCGAAACCGTACGGGCGCGAAGTGCTGGATGTTTTTACCTGTATTCGCGAACACACGCACCTCGATGCAGCGGGAAAATTGCTTACCAAAAATGCCGAACGGCATCTGAAGATCGATCGCGAAATGCGAGCGATTTTCGCGGATTTGCCGGAAGCGATTGAAAATACTGCGCGCCTAGCCGAGCGACTCACGTTTTCGCTGGAGAATCTCGGTTACGAGTTTCCCGAATATCCGGTGCCGGCGGATCACACCATAGATTCATTTTTGCGCACGATCGTTTGGTTCGGTGCACAACAGCGTTACGCCGCCATCAGCGCAAAAGTAAAACGACAGATCGAGGAAGAGGTCGCGCTGATAACTAAGCTCGGTTTCCCGGGATATTTTTTGATTGTCTGGGACATCGTCAATTTCTGCCGCGAACACAATATCATGGTCCAGGGCCGCGGCAGCGCCGCGAACAGTGCGGTTTGTTATTGCCTCGGAATTACGCCGGTTGATCCCGTGAGCAATCATCTGGTGTTCGAACGTTTTTTAAACGAGAGCCGCAAAGGCTGGCCGGACATCGATCTCGATCTTCCCAGCGGAGATCGCCGGGAAGCGGTGATCCAGCAAATTTATCGCCGCTACGGCAGACATGGCGCAGCCATGACCGCAAACGTGATCAGTTATCGCGGACGCAGCGCGGCGCGTGAGATTGGCAAAGCGCTGAATTTTTCTCCGAGCATGATCGATCGGTTCTCGCACCTGTTCGCGAATGGCGATTTCCCGCACACGATGGAATTGGAAGCGCAAATCGAGGCCGCTGGTTTACCGAAGGATCATCCGCGGATGCCGGCGTTCATCCGGTTATATCACGCGATCTACGGCTTGCCGCGACACCTGGGTCAGCATTCTGGGGGGATGATCATTTGCCAGAATAAACTCAGCTCGTTCGTGCCGCTGGAGAACGCGTCTATGCCTGGGCGTGTCGTTGCGCAATGGGATAAGGACGATTGCGAAGACCTCGGCATTGTGAAAGTCGATCTGCTCGGGCTCGGGATGATGTCGGTGATGCAGGACGCGTTTGAATTGTGCCGTGAACGTGGGCGGCCTCTCGATCTCGCTCATATTCCCAAAGATGATCCGGCGACCTTCGAGATTATGCGGCACGCCGACACTATCGGACTGTTTCAAATCGAAAGCCGCGCGCAAATGGCGACGTTGCCGCGCATGAAACCGGAATGTTTTTACGATGTCGTCATTGAAGTGGCGATCATCCGGCCCGGTCCGATCCAGGGTGACATGGTGCATCCGTATTTGGCTCGCCGCGCTCGGAAGGAGCCGGTGACTTATTTCGACGATCGATTAGAACCAGTGCTGAAGCGCACACTCGGCATTCCGCTTTTTCAGGAACAAATGCTGAAGATTGCGATGCTGATGGCTGATTTTTCCGGCGACGAAGCGGAAGAGTTGCGACGCGCTCTGAGTTTTCATCGCTCTGAGGAACGGATGAACAAGGTCTGCGCGAAATTACGCGCGGCGATGGAATGCAAAGGCGTTGCGCCGGACAAGATCGAGAAAATCATTCAGTCGATTTCGTCGTTTGCGCTTTACGGATTCCCGGAGTCGCACGCGATCAGTTTCGCGATCCTCGCCTATGGCAGTGCGTATCTGAAAGTGCATCGCGCGCCGGAATTTTATGCGAGTTTGTTGAACAATCAGCCGATGGGCTTTTATACGCCGGCGACGATTGTCAAAGACGCGCAACGACACGGGGTAAAAGTGAAGCCGGTCTGCGTCATGAAATCAGACTGGCGCTGTACAGTCATCGGTGACAATACGTTTCGGCTTGGGTTTTGTGTAGTGAACGGACTGCGCCAGGAGCATGGCGAAGAGTTGTTCCGGCAACGCCAACATCGACAATTCGACTCCTTAGATGATTTCAAGCGGAGAGTTCCCCTGACGAAAGACGAATTACGTACTCTGGCGGAATTGGGCGCACTGAATTGTTTTGCTACGCATCGGCGCGCGGCAATGTGGGAAGCGGAAGAAAAGCTGCATGATGATTTGCTGGGGAGCGCAGGCGCCCAGCCCGCTGTGTCACGCGCCTCGCCGGACACTCATGGGAAGCTTTTCGGCGGGGGCGCCGAAAAGAGCGGGCGAGGCGCCCGCGCTCCCCTTGCACGAATGACGCTACCCGAGCGCGTGCGTGCCGATTATGAGACGATGAATCTGACCACCGGCCCGCATCCGATGAAACTGTTGCGCGAAACTCTCCCGAATATTTGGCGCGCCATCGACCTTCGACACGCGCGGCATGGTTCGATCATTCAAATCGCCGGCAACGTGATTTGCCGTCAGCGTCCCGGCACGGCCAAAGGATTTGTTTTTATTAGCCTTGAAGACGAGACCGGCGTCTCAAATGCAATTGTCGAACCAGACTTGTTCGAACGCTTTCGACTCGTCATCACAGAAGAAGCCTTTCTGCTTATCGAAGGCGAAGTACAAAATTCGGACAACATTGTTTTGATTAAAGCCCGCGAAATCAAGTCCCTCGCACACGAGCAACTCATCGGAAGTGAGTCGCACGATTTTAGATAATCTGTAGCCGGTTCGCTGTGCGAAGCGTGCGCGCCGCCCCTACTCGCCCGCGTGATGTGGCTCGGGCGTTTTTGGTTGGGTTGGTTTTTCGGCTGGTTTTTGTTCTGACTCCATCCAGTCGGTGTGAAAAACGCCGGGCTTGTCGATCCGCTCGTACGTATGTGCGCCAAAGAAATCGCGTTGCGCTTGCAGGAGGTTTGCGGGCAAGCGGGCGGAGCGATAACTGTCGAAGTAAGCCAGCGAGGCAGAAAACGCGGGCACAGCTACGCCGTGCTTAATGGCTGTCGAAACGACGATGCGCCAGCCGCGCTGCGCTTTTCTGATGGCCCGCGTGAAATAACGATCAAGCAGCAGATTATGCAGCTCGGGATCGCGCTGATAGGCTTCCACGATCCGGTTGAGAAATCTTGCGCGAATAATGCAACCGCCTCGCCAAATTGTCGCAATGTCGCTGATATTAAGGTTCCAATCGTAGACTTTGCTTGCTGCTCGTAGTAGCTCCATCCCTTGCGCGTACGAAACGATTTTCGACGCGTAAAGCGCGTCGCGCACCATCTCGATAAACCGGAAGCGATTACCTCTGAATTTCCGAACTCTCCGCTGCGGTAACACTTTCGACGCAGCCAAACGGTCTTCCCTGTGTGCAGAGACGACGCGCGCTTCAACCGCAGCATTAATCGTGGAAATGACCACCGATTGTTCGATTGCGGATTGCAGCGTCCAAATGCCCGTCCCCTTTTGTCCGGCTTTGTCGAGGATCATTTCGACCAGTGGCTTACCAGTCTCTGGATCGATCTTTCGAAAAATCTGTGCTGTGATCTCAATCAGATAGCTCTCGAGCTCGCCTCTGTTCCATTCTGTGAAAATTTCAGCCAGTTGTGCTGCCTCCACTTGCAGGATGTCCTTGAGAATGGCGTACGACTCGCAGATCAACTGAATGTCGCCGTACTCGATGCCATTGTGGACCATCTTGACGTAATGACCGGCGCCATTCGGTCCCATGTAACGGCAACAAGGTTCGCCATCCACTTGCGCTGCGATCTTGCGGAAAATCGGCGCGATAATTTCCCATGACTCAAGCGAGCCGCCCGGCATGAGCGATGGACCTTTGAGCGCGCCTTCTTCACCGCCCGACACGCCCATCCCGACGAAATGAATTCCCTTCTGCTCCAATTCCTCTCCACGCCGATGCGTATCGGTGAAAAGAGAATTTCCTCCGTCGACAATGATATCGCCGCTTTCAAGCAGTGGGGCTAGCTGGCCAATCACGCCATCCACTGGCGGCCCGGCCTTCACCATCATCATTGCGATGCGCGGTTTTTTTAGCGCGGCGGCGAATTCCTCCATCGTGCGGGTCGGCTGGATGTTCTTTCCTTTGGCACGGTCCGCAGCGAATTTCTCAGTAACTTCCGTCGTGCGATTGAACACAGCGACAGAAAACCCCTTGGATTCCATGTTGAGTGCGAGATTTTCGCCCATCACACCCAAACCGATCAGGCCAATATCACATTGATTGGTTGTCATTTTAGTATCTTCTTCTTTTCTGACTTCAGAGAAGACAGCACTGTAACGAGTACTTTCAGCCCATGGCAAATTTCGTTTGCGGAGTTTTAGTCACTGAAGCGCCGCTTGATGCGCCGCCACAACACCACCATGCCGACGCTGGAGCGATGGTGGAGTTTTGGGGAGTGGTGCGGAAGCTTGAAGATGGACGCGAGATCGCTGGAATCGAATACGAAGCGCATCGGGACATGGCCGAACATCAGCTAAGACAAATTGCCGAACTGGCCGCAGCGAGATTTGGACTTCGGCTTGTTATGGTTCATCACCGAATTGGATTTATCGCCGTTGGCGAACCATCGCTGTTTTTGCGAGTGACAAGTCCCCATCGCAGTGAAGGATTTCGAGCCAGTGAATGGATCGTTGATGAGTTGAAGAAGAAAGTGCCGATTTGGAAACGACCTCGGCTTAAGAGCGACACTGAGCGTCGCGCCTCGTACAGTGAGGCAGCTACAGTATGAACTGGGCGAATCGAATTACTCTGAGTCGGCTGGCGCTTACCGTGCTTTTTGTAGTTGCGCTCAATTCGTCGTGGCAGTACGCACGCACCATTGCGCTCGGGATTTTTCTGATCGCCGGCTTGACGGACTTTATCGATGGCGAAATTGCCCGCCGTTACGGAATAATCACCAGCTTTGGGAAGCTAATGGATCCGCTCGTAGACAAGATAATGGTGGCGGCAGCGTTCATTTCGCTGGTGCCACTCAAGGCCGTCCCGGCTTGGGCGGCCACGACCGTTGTGGCACGGGATTTTTTAATCACGGGTTTGCGGCTAATGGCTAGTGCGAAGGGCCGAATTCTTCCGGCGGAAAGTCTGGGGAAGCAGAAGACTTCGTGGCAAATCGTCACGATCGTCTTCTTTCTGGCGCTTTTATCGCTTGTCGAACTGCACTATGCCACCGAAACATCTACATGGTGGGTGCGGGCCTGGGCCGATGCCGGTCCGGTGCTGGTGTGGATTACCGTGGCGTTAACAATTTACTCCGGTGTCGGCTTCACTTGGCGAAATCGCGAACTGATCACGCCCGATCAATAGTGAACAGCCAGTGCAATTGGGGTTCCTATCGCCCCAGCGACCCTGGCCCCGAATCAAGCCCGGGTTGATACGTAAGCGGCCGCTGCGGCGGTGCGTCAGGCAGGACTGTTTCGTGAGTGCGCGCGTTGGTGTCAACCATTGTCTCCGAATAGGGAGCGTTGGAAGCGCAACTACAAAGCAATCCAGATAGAAGTAAACCGAACAGCAGACGTGCTTTCATCGTTTGTTGTGTCACACAGTGGATAATTTAGCATGAGACGAAAATCAACCAAAGTCCGTGCGATGAGCGGGCAACGGGAATCGAACCCGCATAGCCAGCTTGGAAGGCTGGAACTTTACCATTAAGCTATGCCCGCGTTTTCTAAGAAGTGAAAGGTGACTTGTGACTGGTTAATAGTCAAAAGCGAGGCAAGTCTAGGCGCGCCCGGCGGTCGCGCACTACCATTACTTCTCGAATGCTGCGGCGACCAGCGTCGCGTTGTGGCCGCCGAAGCCAAAGGAGTTATTCAGAGCGACGCGCACTTTCTTTTCGCGGGCGACGTTAGCCGTATAATCGAGGTCGCATTCTTCACCCGGATTCTCGAGATTGATTGTCGGCGGAATTACGGAATCGCGGATGGCAAGGGCGCAAGCAGCCATTTCTACTCCCCCGGCGCCACCTAGCATATGGCCGGTCATCGATTTTGTAGAACTGATAGGAACCTCGTAAGCGTAATCCCCGAAGACCTGCTTGATGGCGCGGGTCTCGCAAATGTCTCCGATATCGGTCGAGGTTGCATGCGCATTAATGTAATCAACCTGATCCGGAGCTATGCGGGCGTGCTCGAGCGCGAGTTGCATTGCGCGCGCTGCGCCTTCACCGTCCGGGGGCGGCGCGGTCATGTGATAAGCGTCGGCGGAAAGGCCGTATCCTGTAATTTCACAGTAGATCTTCGCGCCGCGCGCTTTGGCGTGCTCCAATTCCTCGACCACCACAACCCCTGCGCCTTCGCTCATCACAAAACCGTCGCGGTCACGATCGAATGGCCGGGAGGCGCGCTCGGGTTGATCGTTGCGGGTGCTGAGCGCTCTCATGGCTGAAAATCCTGCAAGACCAATCTCGACGATGGACGCCTCCGAGCCGCCTGCGAGGAATACGTCGGCGTCACCAAATTTAATAATTCGCCAGGATTCACCAATGGCGTTATTCGAAGTCGCGCAGGCGGTGACAATACACAAATTCGGGCCATGCAGGTTGAACTCCATGGAGATAAACCCACTGGCCATATTGCTGATCAGCATCGGAATGGTGAACGGCGAATTTCGCGAGGGACCCTTCGTCAGCAGGATCGTCAATTGCTCCTGGAGTGTTTTTAGTCCGCCGATGCCGGTGCTAACGATCACGCCGAAACGGTCTCGTCGTTTGAAATTCTCTATATCAATTCCGCTGTCTTGCAGCGCCATTTTTGCTGCCGCCATTGAAAGCTGGGTGAATCGATCGGTGCGGCGGACATCCTTCGGATTTTTGAAGAACGGTTTCGGGTCGAAATCGCGGACTTGCCCTCCGATTCGGCAATCGTATCCGCTGGTGTCGAACGCGTCGATTGCATGAATGCCGCTAACCCCGTTTTTGAGATTGGACCAAAACGTCTCGACGTCATTGCCAAGCGGCGTGAGAGAACCCAGGCCAGTGATAACAACTCTACGATCGTTGTTCATTTAGCGATTTAACGATTTAGCGATCCAGCGATTTAAGGGTGTAATGGTCTGGCGGTGTAGCGCGGCGTCAATCGCTAAATCGCGAAATTACTGAATCGCTGAGTTCTTCTAGCTCGTTCCCATTCCGACGCTTTGAACGGTTTGGAAGAGTTTGCCTTCGGTCTTAATAGAAGGCGCGATGATTATCTCCGTCTGCTGAAAGTCAGGGATGTTGCGCGCGCCGACATTGCCCATGCACGTGGTGATCGCGCCGACGAGATTTTGGCTGCCATCATCCACTTCCGCGGGCCCAAACAGGATTTGTTTCAGGGAACCGGTAGAGCCGACCCTGATGCGAGTCCCTCGCGGGAGGTTTGCATGTGGAGTGGCCATGCCCCAGTGGTAGCCCCGGCCCGGCGCTTCGTGCGCTTTGGCGAACGCGCTACCCACCATTACGGCATCTGCGCCGCACGCCAGCGCCTTGCAAACGTCGCCGCCTCTGCTCATTCCACCATCGGTGATGATAGGCACATAACGTGACGTTTTTTTGAAATAAGCGTCGCGCGCCGCTGCGCAATCGACTGTCGCGGTAACCTGCGGAACACCGAGTCCAAGCACGCCGCGCGAAGTGCAAGCCGCTCCGGGCCCGACGCCGATCAAAACCGCAGCCGGCCCGCACTCCATGATCTCGAAGGTCACGTCATACCCGACGGTATTTCCAACGATTACCGGGATGCGCATTTCACGACAAAACTTTTCCAGGTCAAGTGACTTATATTCCGACGAAATATGCCGGACCGTGGAAACCGTGCTTTGCACTACGAAAATATCAGCGCCAGCGTCTTGCGCGATCCTGCCAAATTCAGCGGCACGTTGAGGAATGGAACTCACCGCAGCCAATACACCGCCATCCTTGATCTGGCGCACACGCGCCGCGATCAAATCCTCCTGGATGGGTTCCTGGTAAATTCGTTGTAGCAGTGCAGTAATGTCAGACTTATCTGCTTCGACGATTTTTTGCAGTACTTCCTGCGGGTTTTTATAACGCGTTTGCACTCCTTCGAGATTCAGAACGGCGAGACCGCCCAGTTTGTTCATGGCGATGGCAAAATGCACGTCGACCACTCCATCCATGGCGCTGGCGAGGATCGGGATTTTCAGCCGAAGTGGCTCTGCGTCTTTACGCGGCAAACGGAAAATGATGTCGACTTCATTCGGGTTGATGGTTACCCGCCCCGGTACAAGCGCGATTTCGTCGAACCCGTAGGTCACACGCGCCTTGCGATTTCGGCCTATCCACATCCCCATATTAAATCCGCTCCATCTTGAATCGTTCGTTTAGACTTCCGCAGTGCGGGCACCGCGGAAGCAGCGCGTCGGTTCGATCTTCAAATTCGAACGCGCAAATCACGCAACGCAACCGGTGCTGCAGAGCCCTTCGCTCCCGCCGCCGGCGATTCCATTCTCCAACTATCCAGAAGAGAAAAACCGCCGCAAGAAAAAGCAGCAGATAAATCGTTACTAAACTAGCAAGACTAACGCGAATCACGGGGTCACGGCGGCTCCCGGTTGTGAATGCGCGCGAACGATATCATTGCCCCATTCAATTGTTGCGATCCCCCAAGCCAAGAAGGAATCGGCTTTTTCAGGATTCACGGTGTTTTTGGGAAAGCGGCAACGCTCCACATATAAAAGCGCTTGTTCATCCAGCGCCGGGTCACCCGACGAACTGACTGGAAAACAGTACTGAATTTCTCCAAGCTTGTTGACGGCCACGCGAAACCGAATGGATTGAGGCGTCTCCTCGTTCGAGGCCGCAAAATTCGCCGCTGGCAGGGTTGGAGAGCCAAAAACGTCGAACTCCTTTGAAAAGGAAACGGACGTGGAAAAAACAGCCCTGGCGCGCGCCGCTTTCGGGCGAGTAAGCCGTACCGCCCCCGACGGGTTGCAACTCGGGATGCGCAGATCGCGTTCCAGCGGCGGAATGTCCTTCAACGTGGGCTGTAGCGCGGAATATGACGGTACATGGTCAGCCTTGGGCAGGGCATGGAGCCTTGCTTCGGGCGGACGGCGAGTTGTGAAAGCGAGCGCAGGATCTTCCGAATCAATCCAGCGAAGAAGCGTGCGACCTTCTTCGGACGCCGAGGTAATCAACATGACGCGCGCTGGCGGTGGCAGAAGCGCGACCGTTGGCGGATACACGATCTGAAAAATGTAAAAGCAGAGAGCGTGCGCCACCAAAGAAAGCGCCAGAAAGATCGTGATCGCAAGCGTTCCGCGCCGAGGCGAATCCCAACTAAAGATAACCGGTTCGGCTGCGATCTCGGAGGCAACGCTGTTCATCGCGGCGGACTCGCAGCCAGCGCTACCGAAGTGATGCCGCGTTCGAGGGCAGCGTTTGCCACTTCGGCAACTGTTTCATAAGAAGTCGAACGGTCGGCCTTAATGATGATGGATCGGTCCTTGCGCTTGGCTGCATCCAGTAACGGCCCAAGTTGTTCCATTGTGACTCTTTGATCTTGGAAATAAATCGCCGGAACTGCCCCGCCGCTGATGCTGATGATTTGATTGCTCGTCTGCGGTCCGAGCGTAAAGCGCGAGAACGGCATCGAAATCGAGATGCCTTGTTGCAAAATAAAATTCGAACTTAGCAAGAGGAAGAAAACAAGCAGAAAGGCGACGTCTACCAGCGCCACCAGGATAACCCATCCGAAGTTGAAATTGATCGTGCGGCGAAGCTTCATGAGACGCTGCAGGTTCCTTCGATTATCGAATCGCCTCTACGAATCAAACTGCGCTTCGGACCGTGCCGGCTCTTCAGGTTGTTGAAAACTGATAATGCCACTAATCGGGCGGCTTTCAGTGAGCATGTGGACGATCTCGATTCCCGCGCGTTCCATGTCGTGGAGCATCGTGTTCACGCGCGAAGAAAGATAGCTGTACGCAACAAACGTCGGCGTCGCTACGACCAAGCCTGCTGCGGTGGTCAGCAAACTCTTGTAGACCCCGCTGGATAGCTCAGTCACTGTCGCGTAACCGCCGCTTGAAGCGATTGTACCAAAAGCGTCGATCATTCCGGTAACGGTCCCAAGTAATCCGAGCAACGGCGTCAGAAAGGCGATGGTAGCCAGCACCGCAAGGAACCGCTCAAGTTTTGGTACCTCCAGCTGGGCAGCTTCTTGTACGATATCGCGCAATTCGGCGCGGGGAGCATCGTGCCGGATAATCGCTGCATGGATCACCCGAGCCACCGGCCCCGGTGTCCCGGCGGACTCGTGAAGGGCTTCAGCGAAGTTCCGACGACGAATCAGGTTTGACAGTCCCTTCAAGAACTCGCCCACATGAATCGTGGCGCGGTGCAGGTAAAACAGTCGCTCCGCGAAAACAGCAATCGCGAGGATGCTGCACCCCAGGATTGGCCACATTAGCAATCCGCCTTTTTGGATGTAATCAATCACGCCGTTTTTCTAGCGCTCTTTGCCAATCGTGGCAAGCCAACATGCTCTCTGCAGCGCAGTAAGAGGCACGCGAGGCGTTAGCGCGGGTGATATTGAAACACAACCAATTAGCGTCGGGGTTTCTCGTGCGATTTTGGTGAGGGAGACGGGCGAGCCTTCGCGGCGCTCGTGCGGCCCACTAATTTGCCCGATGCATCGAAAACGGAGTAGCCGGTCTGCTTTCCGGATGACTCGTAGCTGTAAACGATCTTGTGCTGAGGAGTGCCGTCTGGTGCGCTTTGCGCTTCTTCCATTAGGTGACCCCCATCGTCGTACTTGTAACGACTCTTGAGCCTAACCCGGCCATCAGGTCCGGAAATTTCCGCGCTTGAAAAACGTCCTGCGTCGTCCAGTTCATAACGAATGGTCTCGCGGACTTTGCCATCCTGGTCTGTGGTCGTGGCCGACGCCTTGTGCTGTGGAGCATCGAAATTGTAAACGGTCCGTGATCCGTCCGGGTGCATCGACATGGTCACCCGCACAGCGTCAGTGGGAGGTTGCGCTGGAGACTGCCCAAGCCCGCTGGTGTCGCCGAAGATCAGAAGACCGCAAGAGATCACGAGTCCCAGCGGGAAAAATTTCATGACCCGAGGAGCTTACGGTGAAGATGGCGGGCTGCAATAAGCCTGAAGATTTTTATTGACCGCCGGTTGTTGAGGTGGTTAAAAGTGGAGTCAAGTGGGGCAAAATGGACGAATGTTCCACTCGACTAATGGACGCCGATTCCCAACCCGAACGCCTCTTCGCCGGAGAATTCCGGCATTCCATCGACGACAAGAATCGGATCACTATTCCCTCTCGGTGGCGGCGCGGGCATCCTGAAGAATTCATTCTTCTGCCGGAGGCGACTCATCAATTTCTGATCGTCATGTCTCCGACGGAATTCGCAAAGATGAGTTCAGCCGCGGAAGCAAATCAGACCGTTTCTGCGCGCGACCGCCGCGTCTTCCTGCGCCATTTGCATTCTCGCGCTCAGCACGCAGGCGCCGATCGACAAGGGCGGCTAGTGTTGCCGGAAGATCTTTGCCGAAAGGTCGGATTGAAAGGCGAGGTTGCTCTTGTAGGCGGACAGGGCCGCTTTGAAATTTGGAATTTGCAACGCTGGAAACGGGCGCACGAGGAGGAAACGCCTACCTACCAGCACGTGGCAAGTGCAATTGGTTTATAAGCGAATGCTTCGTCAAAACATTATCAGCGGACTGTGCTTGGAGCGGCCTGCCTGGCTCGCGGTTGATCCGCGCACTGGCGAAGAGGAGACGAACGCACCGGAGGAGTTTGTATATCACCGTCCAGTTCTACAGAGGGAAGTGCTGGAGTTGCTCAAACCGCAAGCAGGCACTCTCATCGTAGACGGAACGTGTGGCGGCGGTGGCCATACCGAAGCATTGTTGGAAAGCGGCGCCGAGGTTTTGGCCCTGGATCAGGACCCTGATGCGGTAAAGCATGTGACCGAGCGACTGGCGCATTTCGGCCGGCGGCTCATCGTGCGGCAGGCGAATTTCCGACATGCAGGCTGGGTTCTGGATGAGCTTGGTATCCGCGCGATCGGCGGAGCGCTTCTTGATCTTGGTGTTTCTTCCCGCCAACTGGAAAATGCAGAGCGCGGTTTCAGCTTCGTGCGAATCGGTCCGCTCGACATGCGAATGGACCCGCGAACGGAGCTAACTGCTGCTACAATTGTAAACGACTATGACGAAGAAGAATTGACCCGGTTGTTTCGTGAACTGGGCGAGGAACCAGCTGCGCGCAGAATTGCGAGTCTGATCGTTAAGATGCGCAAGACTTCGCCATTTCGTGAAACTCTGCCGCTTGCGCGCGCCATTGAAAGATTGGTGGGACGACACGGGCGGCAGCATCCAGCCACCCAGATTTTTCAAGCGCTGCGGATGCAAGTAAATGATGAGCTTGGCGCGCTCGAAGAAGGCTTGCGCGTTTTAACTGCGCGACTCGCGTCCGGCGGGCGCATCGGGGTAATCACTTTTCACTCACTGGAGGATCGAATCGTGAAGAACTTCTTTCGCAATCATAGCCGGGAATGGCTCGACAGGCCGGAATGGCCGGAGCCACAGCGCAATCCCGATTACGACCTTAAATTGGTTACGCCGAAACCGGTGGAGCCCGCCGATGAAGAACAGCGCGCGAATCCCCGCTCGCGGAGCGCAAAGTTGCGCGTCGCTGAAAAAATAAATGAACCGCTCGCGTCGAAGAAATCATAACGCGGTAAACGCGGCCTCGCTTGCGCGCTGGATCGTGATGACTGCCTTTTTGGCACTGGCCGGATTGAGCTACGTTTATTTGACGCTGCAACTTTATCATCTCGGCGAGCGGAGAAAAGCAGTCGAGAACGAGCTTGGCAGTCTGCGCACTCAAAATGATGTAGCAAGCGCCCAGATCGCAGCATTGACGTCACGCTCGGCGTTACAACGGCGATTCAAAGAAGGCTACCTCAAAATGATCCCGATCTCAGAGGCGCACATCGTGCGGCTGACTGTTCCTCCCCGCTCGGCGGACGAAGACACGATCCAGCCGGTGGCCAACCCCTCCGCCGCAAGATGAATCCAAACAGCCGAAACCGTTGCGTGTTGGTGTGCGCTGCTTTTATCGGGCTCTTCAGCATCTTTTCATTCCGTCTGATTTATCTACAGGCCATAAAACACGACGAGTACGCCGGTCTTGCTGCTGAAAAACACGTTTACAAGCAAATTATTTACGCAGAGCGCGGCACGATTCTCGACACGAACAACGAGGTTCTCGCGCACAACGTTCCCGTAGAAACGGTTATCGCCGATGCGACCCATCTTAACAACCGGGAGGCAACCCTGGATCTCCTAAGCAAGGAACTTGGGATTCCATCCGGTCAGCTTGCGGAAAAATTAAACGGTGGGCGCCGTTACATCGTAATCAAGCGCGAAATGTCCGAACGCGCCGCAAACACGCTGCGTGAAAAGCTTCGTGCCAGCAATTTGCGCGGAATTTATTTCGAGCATGACGCCACGCGCATCTACCCGAATGGTTCGATGCTTTGTCACGTCATTGGATTTACGGACTTTGACCACCGCGGTATCCAAGGCGTGGAAGCCTCGATGGAGGAGTATCTCCACGGGCAGGACGGCTATCGTTTTATCGAACACAACCGGGCTGGCCAGGAAATCGTACCTTATCGGGGACAGGAGCGGGCGCCGCGCG
>Ga0193705_1000073_pt1 | contig 19636 bp, 23 predicted proteins | sample U3m2metaG_FD_143045 | JGI IMG/M metagenome (GOLD analysis project Ga0193705, IMG submission 143045) | Soil microbial communities from a riparian zone of the East river system, Colorado, United States - U3m2 | ecosystem: Environmental > Terrestrial > Soil > Riparian zone | place: USA: East River... | reverse complement strand
GCGGAGCGCGTCTACACGGTCCGCGTCAGCGAGCACGCCGCCAACGCCGGGGTCGCGGTGGTCGCCGCCGGGATCGGCGCGCTCGTCGAGCCGTGGTTCCTCGGCTCGCTGAACGAGGACGACGTGCAGGGCTACCCGGGCACGCCCGTCAACGTGAACGGCCTGACCTTCGAGTACCAGTTCGACAACGGCGCGGCCGCGGTCGACTTCCCGCGCGAGGGCCGCTACTTCGTGGCCGTCGACTCGCGCGCCGACCCCTATACCAACGAGCCGCTCCGCGGGCAGTACCTGCTGCACTCGTGGCAGAACGACGTCATCCCGCCGCGCTTCAAGTTCCTGACGAAGATCGTCAGCGCCGGCCGGCCGATGCTCGCGGCGATCGCCAGCGACCGGGGCGCTGGAATCGATCCGCTCTCGCTGGTGATCGGCTACAAGCGGACGCTGCTGCTCGCGGCCCTGTACGACCCTGGCTCCGGGCTGATCCTCTGGCCGCTCGACGGCGCGCCCAAAATCGGCGTCGGCCGGACGCCGATGATCGCGGTCGCCTCCGACTACCAGGAGTCGAAGAACATCGACCAGGCGGGCAGGCTCCTGCCGAACACGGCCTTCCGCTCGTTCCGGCTGCTCGCGAAGGCCGGGCCGACCGCGACCTGGCTGCTGCCGCGGCCGGGGGCCTGCGTGCCCAAGACGGCAGGGCTCTTCGTGCTGGCGGGCTCGACCCGCGGCGTCCGATCGGTGACCTTCTACGACGGCAAGCACCGGATCGCGAAGGTGAAGCGCGGCTTCGAGGGCCTCTTCTCGACCCCCTGGCGCACAGGGAAGGCCCACCGCGGCAAGCACGTGCTGCGGGCCGTCGTGAAGGACCGGCGCGGCGCGACGGCCTCGGCCTCGCGGCTCCTGCGCGTGTGCCGCAAGTAGCGGTTGTCACCGGCGGCTCGAGCGGGATCGGCGCCGCGATCGCGCGGGCCTTGCGCGGGCAGGGCTGGGACTGCGTGCTCGTGTCGCGGCACGAAGCGCGGCTGCGGCCGCTCGCGGAGGAGCTGGGCGCGGAGTGGGAGACGTGCGACGTGGGCGACCGCGAGGCCGTCGAGCGCATGGCCGCGGCGATCGTCGAGCGGCACCCGCGCGTCTCGCTGCTCGTCAACAGCGCCGGCATCCCCGGCCGCGGCGGCTTCCTCAAGACGCCGCCCGAGCGGATCGAAGAGGTCACGCGGACGAACTACCTCGGCGGGGTCTGGTGCCTGCGCGCCTTCCTGCCCGCGCTCGAGGCCGCTGCACCCTCGGACGTCGTCAACATCGTCTCCGTCGCGGGAACCGTGGCCGCCGGGTCGGCCGGCCCGTACACGGCCTCGAAGCACGCGCAGCTGGCGTTCTCGCGCTCTGCGGCCGGCGAGCTGCGGCCGCGAGGCATCCGGGTGCACACGATCCTGCCCGGGTTCGTCGAGACGGCGGGCTTCCCCCAGCGGTCGCGCTTCGGATCGCGGCTGGGCTCACTCGTCGTCGAGCCGGAGCTCGTAGCCGAGCGGGTGCTCGCCGCGCTGGAGCGCGACCGGAGCGAGGTGTTCGTCCCGCGCTGGTATCGCGTCGCCCCGCTCGTCCAGGCGCTCGCTCCCGGGCTTGTCGCCAGGCTGGCTGCCCGCGGTGTTCGCCCGGCAGGCGACTAGGATGCCCGGCATCGCCGGAGAGCTCACCGCCGCTGAAGCAGTCCCGGTCGCGGAGTTTCGCGCCGCGCTACGCCGGTTCCTGCGCACGTCCGAGCGCAACGCGCGGGCGGCGGGCCTGACGCCCCAGCGCTACCTGCTCCTGCTGATGATCAAGGGCGCGCCCGACCGGAGCGAGCAGTCGACCGTGACGGAGCTCGCCGAGCGCCTCCAGCTCGCGCAGAGCACGGTCACGGAGCTCGTCAGCCGTGCCGAGGAGATCGGCCTGCTCTCGCGCGAGCGCTCGAGCGAGGACGGCCGGATCGCGTACCTGCGCCTGACCGAGGAAGGCGAGCAACGGCTGGCGCGGTCGTTCACGAGCAACGCGCGGGAGCGGCAGTCACTCGGCGACGCGTTCGCGCACCTCCAGGGGCAACTGCCCCGGACCTGAGCGTGCGGATCGACTTTCTCTACTGGAGCGGGTGCCCCTCGCACCCGGAGGCGCGCGAGCTGCTGCGGGAAGTGCTGGGCGCTCGCGGGCTCGACGCGGAGGTCGTCGAGCGCGAGGTCGGCTCCGTGGAGGAGGCCCGGGAGCTCTCGTTTCCCGGCTCGCCCACGATTCGCGTCGACGGGCGCGACGTCGATCCGGCCGGCGCGTCGGCCCGGCCCGCGCTCACCTGCCGTATCTACCACCTACCGGACGGGCAGGTCTCGCCCGTCCCGTCCCGTGAGCAACTGGAGGAGGCACTGGCGTGACCGAAGCACCGCAGTTCGACCTGCCCGGGGTCGACGGGCAGAACCACTCGCTCGACTCGTACGGCGAGGCCGAGGCGCTCGTGCTCGTGCAGTCGTGCAACCACTGCCCGTACGTGCAGGCCTGGGAGAGCCGGCTCTCGGCGATCGCGCGCGACTTCGCGGACCGCGGCGTTCGCGTCGTGGCCGTCAACTCGAACGACGTGAGCAGCCACCCCGAGGACTCGTTCGAGGAGATGCAGAAGCGCGCCTCGGCTGAGGGGTTCGCGTTCGACTATCTCTACGACGAGCCGCAGGCGGTGGCGCGGGCGCTGGGCGCCGAGCGGACGCCCGAGGTCTTCGTCTACGACCGGGACCGGCAGCTCGTCTACCACGGCGCGATCGACGACTCGCGCGAGGAGGACGGCGTCAGCCAGCAGTACCTCCGCGACGCGCTCGCCGCGGTCCTCTCGGGCCAGGAGCCGCCGCTCAGCGAGACGCCGGCGGTCGGCTGCACGGTCAAGTGGAAATGACGCGCTTGTCGAGCAGGTACCAGCCGAGCTCGGCCGTGTAGTTCGGCGGGGCGAGCGACTCGGCGCGCTCGCGGGCCTCGCCCTCGCACGCGGCAAGGTCAAGGTACGGGCCCAGCTCGCGGGGCTGACGCTCGTACTCGGCCGTGATCAGCACGAGATCGTTCGCCTCGAACAGATGGCGTAGGTCGATGTCGGCGAGGGCACGCGCGTGCGAGGGGTCGCGAGCCCGCTCGAAGGCGTTCAGCTCGACCGCGACGACGGGGTCGACCGGCGCGATCTGATCCACGATCAGCACGCGCCCGCCGAGCCGCGTCACCCGTGCGAGCTCGGCCACGGCCAGCTCGGGCCGCGCGATGTGGTGCAGCGTCCGCAGCGATCCCGCCAGGTCGAACGAGCTATCCTCGAAGGGCAGCGCGGTTGCGTCGCCCTCGACGAACTCCACGTTCGGAAACCGCACGCCGCGCCGCCGCCCCTGCTCGAGCAGCTCAGGCACGAGATCGACCGCCACCACCTCGCGCACGTGAGGCGCGAGCGCGAAGGCGAGAGCCCCGGCACCGCTGCCGGAGTCGAGCGCCCGCTCGTCGCCGGCGGGCGTGGCGAACCGCCGCACCTTGGCCTCGAGCTCGACCGCACGCGCGTCCTGCAGCGCGGCGACGCGGTCAGCGGTCTTCGCGAACCGTTCCCGCGTTGCGTCTTGCATACTCGAGCGCCTCCTCCCTCGTGGCGATCGTACCCGCGGCACGCTCCTCCTCGATCGCGCCGAGCAGCCGCCCGATCTCCGGCCCGGGCGGCAGGTCGAGCTCGTCGCCGCGCAGGAGCGGCTCCGCCGGTTCGGACGCACGCGCCTCTTCGATCGCGCCGCTCAGCTCGGACGCGCCCACGAACGCGAGCGCTTCGAGCGCCCAGGGCTCGGTTGCGCGACGGAAGCGGTGGATGGAACGAGGATCGTCCTCGGGCCGCTCGGCCCGCAGGAGCGCCTTGGCGTGGCGCCGCTGCTCGTTGGACACGCGAAAGCCACCGAGGCTCACGCCGAAGACCGCCACCAGCCGGTAGTCGGGCGAGTCCCAGCGGTCGAGCCGGTCGTCGATGGCGCCGCCGAGCGGCTCGAGCAGGCCGAGCTGGTCGAGCCGCCGGTATCCGCTCGGCGAGAGCCGCCGTAGCTCGGCGAGGACGCGCTCGCCGGCCGGGCGTGTCACCAGGTGCGCGTCCCGCCGGACGAGCTCCTCGGTCTCGGGAACCATGCGGAAGTCGAAGGGGAGCTCGTCCTCCAGCCGGACTGCGCGCAGCAGACGCAGCGGATCGTCCTCGAACACGCTCTCCTTGACGGCTCGAAGTCGATTCGCCGCGAGGTCGCCGTAGCCGTTGTAGGGGTCGACCACCTCGTCGGTGCCGACTCGCTCGGCGATCGCGTTGATGCTGAAGTCACGGCTCGCAAGGTCGTCCTCGATCGACCCGGGAAGCGGTGTGAAGTCCACCGTCCGGTTGCCGTCCAGGACGACGCGCCAGGCGCCGTGCCGCTCGGAGAGGGGGAACGGCGCACCGCCGACGTGCTTCGCCAGCTTGCGGGCGGCGCGCTTCGGATCGCGAACGGCCACGTCGAGGTCGACCAGTGGCCGGGCAAGGGCTTGGTCGCGGACTGCGCCGCCGACGATCCAGGCCTCCTCGCCGCTGAAGAGCTCCTCGACCAGCTCAAGCATCGACCACCGTCCGCCGCGCGCGCCGCGGATCCGAGGAGATCCGCGAGACCAGCTCGTAGTTGATCGTGCCCGCCACGCGCGCGTGATCCTCGGCGAGCACGCCTTGGCCGACGATCGTCACCGGCGCTCCCACCGGCTCCTCACCCTCGAGCTCGACCGCGAAGGCGTCCATCGAGACCGTTCCGACGACCTGCCGCGGCTCGCCGCTGACGCGCACCTCGGTGCCGGTCAGGTCGCGGCGGAAGCCGTCCGCGTAGCCGACCGGGACGATCCCGATCCAAGTCTCTTGCCCGGCGACGAAGCGGCGCCCGTAGCCGGCGCTCTCGCCGGGCTGCAGCTTCTTGACCTGGGCGAGCTCGCTGCGCCAGGAGAGCACAGGCTCGAGGCCGTCCGTCGCCGGGTCCTCCCCGAAGGGCGAGAGGCCGTAGAGCGCGATCCCACAGCGGGCCGCGTCGAACCGCGCGGCCGGAAGCCGCAGCGCCGCGGCGCTGTTGGCGACGTGGCGCATCAGGTCGGCGTAGGGCTCGGTGGCGCGGCGGAAGCGCTCGACCTGCTGGTCGGCGTACGTCGGATCGGAGTCCGCGGTCGCGAGATGGGACATCAGGCCGACGACCTCAGGCCCGGGCTTCGGCAGCTCCGACAGCCCCCAGCGGCCCATGCCGGTGTCGAGCTTGAGGTGGACGCGCACGCCATCCGGGAGCTCGTCGGTGGAGACCGCGAGCTCGAGCCGAGCCTCGCGCGCCTCGGCGATCTCGCGGCTCGACAGCGTCGGGCCCATTACCAGAATCCGAGCGAGCGAGAACTCCATTCGCAGCTCCAGCCCTTCCGCCACGGTCGCGACGCAGAGAGCGCCCGCGCCCTCGTCGAGCACGGCGCCGGCGACGTCGACCGCGCCGTGGCCGTAGGCGTCAGCCTTCACGACCGCCCACAGCTGCGCGCCGTCGAGCACGCGCAGCAGCGTCCGCGCGTTGCGGCGAACGGCGCCGAGGTCGACGGTCACCTCAGACCGGTGCATCGAGCACCAGCGGCAGCGCGGCGGAGACGTCGCTCGCGACCGCGCCCGACTGTGGAATCGTCATCGACGCGAGCTGCTGTGCCGCGGCTCCGGCGGCTGCGGCGATCCGTGCCTCCACTCCTTTCGAGAGGAAGGCCGCCACGATCCCCGTGAGCACGTCGCCGCTTCCGGCCGTCGCGAGCGCGGGAGTGCCTAGCGAGACCACGAGCACACCCTCGCCCGGCGCGGCGACGAGCGTGTCCGCGCCCTTCAGCAGGCAGACGCAGCGGAAGTTCTCAGCGGCCCTGCGGACGGCCTCGAGCCGGTGCGCGGCGACCCAGCTGGACTGGACACCGAGCAGATTCGCCAGCTCGCCCTCGTGTGGGGTGAGCACGGTCGGCGCCGCCCGCTCGAAAGGCTCGAGCTCGTGTAGCCCGTCGGCGTCGACCACAGCAGGGCGGTCGAGCTCGGTCAGCAGCCGCCGCACCACCTCCCGCGGGCCGGCTCCCCGTCCGAGCCCGGGCCCGAGCGCGAGCGCGCCCGCCTTCGAGCCGAACTCCGCGATCGCCTCGATCGCGCGCGGGGAGATCGTGCCCTCATCTTCGGGGCAGGGCAGCTTCACCGCCTCGAGCAGGCGCTGCTCGAACACGGCCAGGGTCGAGTCCGGCACGGCCACGGCGACGTAGCCCGCGTCCGCGCGGAATGCGGCCTCGACGGTGAGACAGGGAGCTCCGGTCAGCCCGCGCGAGCCCCCGACCACGAGCACCGTGCCGGCGCTGTACTTGTTCTGCTCCGCGCTGCGGCGCGGCACCTCGCCGAGGATCGCGGGCGTCACGAGCCGGTGCTCGGTCTCGAGGTGCTCGAGGCCGATGTCCGCGACGACGAGCTCGCCTGCCCGGAAGCGGCCCGGCGCGACCTCGAGGCCGACCTTCGGCGCATGCATCGTCACGGTCACCGTCGCGTCCACACACGCAGCTGCCACCTCGCCCGTCGAGGCGTTCACGCCCGAGGGCAGGTCGACGGAGACGACCGGCGCGTCTGCGGCGTTGATCGCCTCGATCGCGCGCGCAGCGTCGTCGCGTGGCTCGCCGTGGAAGCCGGTGCCGAACAGCGCGTCGATCAGGACGTCCGCCTCCTCGACAGGCGCGTCCTCGGCCGTTCGCGCCGCCTTGCCCGCCGACTCGAGCACCTCGAGCGCGATCCGGCCGTCGCCGCCGTTCGCACCGCCGCCGCAGACGGCCACGAACCGCTCCGCGTCCGGGAAGCGGCGCAGCGCCTCCTCCGCGACGGCCCGACCAGCCCGAGCCATCAGCTCGTCCACGTCGTGGCCGGCCTCGGCCTGCTTCATCTCCTCGGACGTGTAGAGGGGGTCAAGCATCCGAGACGACGCACACGGCTTGGGCGAGCTCGCGCGAGTGCGTCATCGAGAGGTCGATCTCCCCCGCGCCGACGCGCTCGGCCCACGCCTTCGTCTTGCCGCTCAGCGTCACGCCGGGCTTCGGCCGGCCCACGATCTCGATCTCGCGCCACGTGAACCGGACGCCCGAGCCCAGCGCCTTGCCCACGGCCTCCTTGCCCGCGAAGCGCGCGGCGTAGTGCTGCGGCGGGTTCGGCTTCGATTCGCAGTAGGCGCGCTCGGCCTCGGTGAAGCACCGCTCGCGGAAGTCCGGGTAGCGCTCGAGGGCCCGGGCGATCCGCGGAATCTCGATCAGGTCGACGCCGACTCGCACGGCGGGAACTCTACGGCGCGGATTCGATCCAGCCGGGCAGCGCGGCGATCGAGGTGACGATGCCGTCGGGTTGCACGCGCGCGACCTCGACGGCGTCAGGCCGGAACTTGCCCGTTCGCACGAGCACGGTGCGCAGGCCAGCGGCGTGGGCGCCCGCGATGTCGGCCTCGATGTCGTCGCCCACCATCCAGGTCAGCTCCGCGTCCGAGTCGAGCGCGTCGAGCGCGGCCTTGAAGTACGCGGGGCTCGGCTTGCCGAGAACGGTCGCCTCGATGTCGGCCGCGTACTCGAGCCCAGCGACGAAGGCCCCCGAGTCGAGCAGCGGCCCACGCGCGGTCTGCCACCAGCGGTTCTTGTGCAGGCAGTAGAGCTCCGCGCCGGCCTGCAGCTCCGCGAACGCGCGGGCGAGGTTCATGTAGCTGAAGACCTGGTTCGTCTCGAAGGTCTCGTCGGCGCCCCCGATCAGCACCGCGTCCGCGCCTTCGCCGACGAGCTCGATCTCGCCGAGGTCCTCGACGATGTCGGGCATCGTCAGCGCCAGAACCCGCTGGCCCTTGAGCGCGTGGGCGGCCGCGACCGGCGTCGTCTGCAGCTCCTCGTCCTCGAGCGCGACGCCGAAGCCGCGGATCTGGTCGGCGAGGCGCTTGCGCGAGTGCGTGGTGTTGTTCGTAACGAAGCGGAGCCGATGGCCGTTGTCGCGAAGCTGGGCCACCGCCTCGGCTGCGCCGGCGATCGGCGCGCCCGAGACGTGGAGGACGCCGTCTACGTCCAGGAGAATGCCTGCCATATGGAGCGCGAGTCTATTCGGGTGACGCGGACGGTCTCCATCCCGCGGAGCGAGATCGAGCTGCGCTTCTCGCGCTCGAGCGGGCCGGGCGGCCAGCACGCGCAGAAGAGCGACACGCGGGTCGAGGCGGTCTTCGACGTCGAGGCGTCCGCGTCGCTCTCCGAGGCGCAGAGGCGGCGCGTGCTGAAGAAGGCGGGGCCGGTGCTGCGCGCGGTGGCGCAGGACGAGCGGAGCCAGTGGCGCAACCGCGAGCTCGCGCTCGAGCGGCTGGCCGAGGCGCTGCGGGAGGCGCTGTACGTCCCGCGCAAGCGACGGCCGACGAAGCCGAGCAAGGCCGCGGTCGAGAGGCGCCTCGACCAGAAGCGGCGCCGCAGCCGCCTGAAGCGCCAGCGCCGCGAGCTCGACTAGGGCGGAAGTTCTTACCGACGTCTTACGGCTCGCTTACGACCGCGTAACAGCGGCCTGACAACGACCCGCCAGGCTTCGCCCAACGTCCCGCCTCACGAACAAGGAGTCGTCATGAGAAAGCGGGTTCTGCTCGCCGCGCTGCTGGCACTGATGCTGCTCGCAGTCGGAAGCTCGGCGACCCTCGCCGCAAGTCGCAGCGGCACCGTGCTCTACCTGTTCAACGGACGCATGATGGCCGACGCCGGCAACTCGCCGACCATCGCCGTCGACGTCAAGGGCGGCAACCACGCCGCGCTCAGGAAGCTGATCGGCCAGAGCGACGACCGGAACTTCGCGGTCGGCGACAACACGCAGTACCTCCGCTGGACGCACGGCGTCCCGACGGTCGTGACCGAGCCGAATCTCCTCGCGGGCGACCGCGTGACCGTGCGCGTCAGGGCCGACCGCCGCGCCTCGCTCGCCCAGATCGAGGCCACGGCCGCCAGGCAGGTCGCGGACCAGGGCCCGAGCGGGCGCTTCCCGCGCCAGCCGCTCTGGCTCTTCATCGGCACGCTCAACGCTTCCGCCGGGGGCGGCCACGTGTCGCTGCACATCACGGACGGAAACCTGCGCGCGCTGCGGGCGATGCTCGGGCAGCCGCTCAACGAGTCGTTCAGCTACGACCGGCACACCGTCTTCGTCCTCTGGCAGGGCCGTGTGCCCACCCTGATCTCCCCGGGCCAGCTCCGCGTCGGCGACCGGATCTCGGTCCGGATCCGCGCCCCGCGGTCGTTCTCGCTCGGCCAGGTCGAGGCCATCCCGGCGAACCACGTGGGCGACCACGCGCCCGCCGCGTAGGCCGCACAAATCCGCCTGCACGAAAGAGAGGCCGCCTCGAGCGGCCTCTCTTCGTTCGTGTGGCCCACGACGCGGCTAGGGTCCACAGGGGTCATGCGACTTTGGGGGTCAATCGGCGGCGGCCGCGACATGGCGGTCGATCTCGGCACGGCGAACACGCTCGTGTTCATCCGCGGGCGCGGGATCGTGCTGTTCGAGCCGTCCGTGGTCGCGATCTCCGAGGAGACCGGCCGCGTCCACGCCGTCGGCGCCGAGGCCAAGCGCATGATCGGCCGCACGCCCGCCTCGATCCGGGCCACCCGCCCGCTGCGCCACGGGGTGATCGCCGACTTCGAGGTGACCGAGGAGATGCTGCGGCACTTCATCTCCAAGGCCGGCGGCTCGCGCTTCGCCTTCGCGCGGGTCGTGCTCTGCGTGCCGAGCGGGATCACCGACGTCGAGCGCCGCGCCGTCGACGAGGCCACCCGCGCGGCCGGCGCGCGCTCGATCTACCTGATCGAGGAGCCGATGGCCGCGGCGATCGGCGCCGACCTCCCGGTCGCGGACGCGATCGCGAGCATGGTGATCGACATCGGCGGCGGCACGACCGAGGTCGCGGTCATCTCGCTCGGCGGGATGGTCGTGTGGGAGTCGATCCGCGTCGGCGGCTACGAGATGGACGACGCGATCGTCGACTACGTCAAGAGCGTGCACAAGCTACTGATCGGCCAGGAGACGGCGGAGTCGGCGAAGATCGAGGTCGGCTCGGCGTGGCCCCTCGACGACGCGGGCGAGACCAGCGTCGCCGGACGGGACCTCGTGACGGGCCTGCTCCGCCGCGTGACCCTGTCGGCCGGTGACGTCCGCCGCGCGCTCGAGCCGCCGGTCGCGCGAATCGTCGGCGCGGTCAAGGACACGCTCGAACGGACGCCGCCGGAGCTCGCGGCCGACCTCGGCGAGCGAGGGATCGTGCTCGCCGGCGGCGGCTCGCTCCTGCGTGGGATCGACGAGAAGCTCCGCAGCGAGATCGGCCTACCCGTGCAGCTCGCCGAGTCGCCGCTCACGTGCGTCGTCGAGGGCGCGGGCCGCAGCCTCGACGAGCTGGAGACGCTCGAACGCGCCGCGAAGGCCCAGCGGCGAACCCGCAGCCGCCGCTAGACGCGCGGCAGCCGTGCGAGCAGCCGTTCGACCGCGCCGGGCCGGGGCGGCGAAGGTGCCGCGAGAAAACCGGCCAGCCGCTCGGCCTCCTCCTCGTCCAGTGAGACCGCCGCCTCGGCGACGCCCTCGGGGCTCCAGACGCTGAAGCGGACGTGCGGCTCCTCGGTCAGGTAGCGCGAGACGCGCAGCGCCTTGCCGGCGTCGCGCGGGTGGGCCCGGAAGAACTCGACCAGCTTGCGCCGCTGCGGGGAGGCGCACCACGGGCAGAAGCGGTAGGCCGACTCGAGTTCGCCACCACACTCGGCACAGACGCGCATCCTGCCTCCCGTCACCTGAACGAGGGATTCTCGCACGCCGGCCGCAGGTTTGGGAGGCGCGGGGCCTCTCTGCTGGTATCCCCCAAGGAGGAGCCATGCCGCCGGTTCGCACGCTGATCGCTGACGACCACCAGCTGTTCGCAGAGACGCTCGGCCTGACGCTCGACTTCGACGAGCGGGTCGAGGTCGTCGGCTCGGCTGCCAACGGCAAAGAGGCCGTCCGTCTCTCGCTCGAGCTGCAGCCGGACTCGGTGTTGATGGATCTCGAGATGCCCCTCCTCGACGGCGTTGGCGCCACCCGGCTGCTGCGGCGTCTGCTGCCCGCTTGCAAGGTGGTCGTCCTGACTGCATCGCTCTCCCCCGAGGACGCTCACCGCGCGCGGGCCGCAGGCGCCGCGGCCTACCTGACGAAGGGGTGCTCGACCGAGCACGTCGTCGAAGCGCTGCTCGAGAGCGCGGCCTTGCAATCTGCTCCGACCTGCACACACTTCGTCTGAGGCCGCTGAGCTGCACCAGGTCGCCCAGCCCATGAGTGCCGCACCCACATTCCGCGAGAGCGCCGCGACCGCCGAGGCCGCGCAGGCAGGACTGCTCTACGAGCGGTACGCCAGGCGGATCCTCGGCTACTGCCGCAACCGGCTGGCCTCTCAGGAGGAGGCGGAGGATGCGGTGCAGCACACCTTCCTGAACGCCTACCGCAGCCTCAGCTCAGGCACGGTGCCACGTGCCGAGGCGGCGTGGCTGTTCAAGATCGCCGAGAACGTCTGCCGCGAGCGGCGTCGCTCGGCGTGGCGGCGCAGCCGCATCGAGATCGTCTCGGACGACGGCCTCGTCGGCGACGAGGCGGCGCCCGAGCGCTCGCACGACGAGCTGACGGGGATCGCCGACGCGCTCGCCGAGCTGACCCCGAATCAGCGCCGCGCGATCCTGATGCGGGAGTGGCAAGGGCTCTCGTACCGCGAGATCGCGACCGAGCTGGCGCTCACCGAGGCCGCGGTCGAGACGCTGCTCTTCCGCGCCCGCCGCTCGCTCGCCCGCAAGCTCGACCGCTCACGCGGGCGTGTCTGGGGCTGGGCGAATGTCGGCTCGGCGCTCACCGGGGCAAAGGCACTGCTGGGCGGGACGGCCGCCCAGGTCGTCGCGGCAACCGCGGTCCTAGCGACGGGCGTGACCGCGGCGACGCCTGCGGTCCGGCACGAGGCGACCCATCACACGGCCGTGCCCGTCCATGTTGCTCCGTCGGCCACGAGTCACGCCGCGCCCCGGATCACCCCGTCCGCGAGCCGAGAGGTGGGCACGCGCACGGTCCCGGCGAAGGCGCGGTCCGCTCGACCCGTGGCCCGGCCGCCGGTTACGCATGCCACCCCTGCTCCGCCCACGGCCGCCCCGCCCGCGAGCGCTGGACCGGCTCCACAGGCCCCGCCGGCGAGCGTGCCCGCTCCACCGGCTCCCACGCCTCCCGCCGTCCAGCTCCCGCCCGCTTCGCCTCCGCCGGTCGCGCCGCCTCCGCCGGTCGTGCCGCCCCCGCCGGTCGCGCCGCCTCCGCTGCCCCCGACGCCACCGCTGCCGCCGTTGGAGCCTCCGGAGCTGCCTACCTTGCCGCCGGCTCCCGGCCTGCCTCTCCCGTAACGGCGTACCGCTCCGGGTCGACCTCGAACTTCGCGCGGCACCCAGGCCCGCAGAAGAAGTAGCGCTTGCCACCGTGATCGGCCGAGAGCGCCTTGGCCCGGTCGACGGTCATCCCGCAGACCGGGTCGCGGTCGCCCCGCCTCAGGGTCAGCGCGAACAACCCGGCCGCGACGAGCGTCAAGAGCATGTTCAGGACGGTGGTGTAGTTCCACGAGATGCCGCGCTCCGAGATCGACTCGATCGAGGGCCGTGTCTCCGGAATCAGGCCCAGCGCGCTGAAGAGCCCATCCACCGCCAGCGCAGCGACGACCATCGACGCGAACATGACGCCGACGACCACCGCGGTCACGCGCCCGCCGTAATAGCGGCGGTAGATCAGGATCAGCGGGATGATGATCAGATCGGCGTAGATGAAAGCGATCACGCCCGCGAACGAGATCCCGCCGCCCCAGAGCACCGCCGCGAGCGGGATGTTCCCGACCGAGCAGACGAACGAGACCACGGCCACGAGCGGCCCGACGACGACACTCACGAGCAGCTGGGGAGCGCCCCCGGTGTCGGTCAGGAAGAGGTGGTTGAAGAACGACTTCGGCAGCAGCGCCACGAACCCGGCGATCACGAAGCCGGCAGTGATCTCCTTCCAGAGCATCTCCCAGTCGCCGCGAAAGTTGTGCGCCACATCCGACCAGCCCTGAAGCGAGAGCGGCCCCGAGCCGCCGGCCGAGTGGTGCATGTGGCCCGTGTCGGCCGCGATCGCCCGCTGCCGGGCGCGCTCCTCTTGCTGCCGCGAGATCAAGAGCCGCACGCCGAACCACATCAGCAGGATCAGCACCAGGCCGCCGACGAACTCGGCCAGCGTGAACTCCCAGCCGAGGAAGACCCACAGCACGATCCCGATCTCGAAGACGAGGTTCGTGGAGGCGAACTGGAACACCATCGCCGCCGCCAGGCTCGCGCCCTTCTGGAAGAGCGACTTGGCGATCGCGACGGCGGCGTAGCTGCAGGAGGACGAGGCCGCGCCCAGCCCGGTTGCGAGCGCCAGCACCTTCGGCCCGCCGCCGCCGAGCGCGCGCTCGAGGCGGGTACGCGGTACCCAGGCCTGGACGATCCCGGAGAGCAGGAAGCCGAGCACGAGCGCCCACCAGACCTCCCACGCCATCTGAAAGGCGTTCCAGAGGCCCTGCCCGATCTGGCCGAGGACGTCCATCGCGCCCCACGCTAACGGGGCGGGATTACTCGACGGTGACGGTCTTCGCCAGGTTGCGCGGCTGGTCGACGTTCAGCCCGCGCAGGCGCGCGATGCGGTAGGCCAGCAGCTGGAGCGGCACGACCGCGAGCACCGACTGCAGGAAGGCGGGCGAGCGCGGCACGTAGATGACGTCGTCAGCGTGGTGCTGGATGTCCTCGTTGCCGTCGGTCGCGATCGCGATCACGTGGGCGCCGCGGGCTCGCGTCTCCTGGATGTTCGAGACGACCTTCTCGTAGATCACCTTCTGGTCGGTCGCGACGCACACGACCGGGGTGCCCTCCTCGAGCAGCGCGATCGGCCCGTGCTTCATCTCGCCGGCCGAGTAGGCGTCGGTCGGGATGTACGAGATCTCCTTCAGCTTGAGCGCGCCCTCGAGCGCGACCGGCAAGCCGATGTGCCGGCCGAGGTAGAGGAAGAACGGCTTCTCGTAGACGCGCTGGGCGATCTCCTCGACCGGGTGGTCGCCGTCGAGGAACTGCTCGATCTTGCTGGGCAGCTCATACAGCTCGTCGAGGATGAACTCGAGCTCGTCCGACGGCATCGTCCCGCGCACCTGGGCGAGCTTGAGGCCGATCAGCGCGAGCAGCGCGACCTGGGCCGTGAACGTCTTCGAGGCCGCGACGCCGATCTCCAGGCCGCAGCGCGTGTAGATGACGCACTCGGCCTCGCGCGTGATCTGCGAGCCCATCAGGTTCGTGATCGCCAGCGTGCGCGCGCCGAGCTCCTTCGCGAGCTTGATCGCGTTGATCGTGTCGCGCGACTCGCCCGACTGCGAGATCCCGATCACGAGCGTGTCCCTCGAGAGCACCGGGTTGCGGTAGATCCACTCGCTGGCGATGTCGGGCTCGACCGGCAGTCGCGCCCACTCCTCGATCATGTAGCGGCCGACGACGCCTGCGTGGTACGAGGTGCCCGCAGCGACGATCACGATGCGGCGCAGGTTGCGCAGCTGCTCCTCGGTCATGCCGAGGCTCTCGAGCACGAGCTCGCCGTGGCGAATGCGGTCGCCGAGGGTCTCGCCGACGGCATCCGGCTGCTCGTAGATCTCCTTCAGCATGAACGTCTCGTAACCGCTCTTCTCGGCGGCCTCGATGTCCCAGTCGACCTCGACCACCTCACGCTCGAGCGGGCCCTCCTCGACGGACACGAAGCGCGAGCCCTCCGGCGTGATCGCGACGATCTCGCCGTCCTCGATCAGCTGGATCGAGCGCGTCTCGCCGATGAAGGCGGCGGCCATCGAGGCCAGGAACATCTCGCCGTTGCCGACGCCGACGAGCAGCGGGCACTGGAGCCGTGCGCCCACGAGCTCCTCCGGGTGGTCGTGATGGATGACGACGAATGCGAAGTGGCCCTCGAGCTCGCGGTAGGCGGCGCGCGTTGACTCGAGCAGGTCACCGTCGTAGTGGCGCTCGATCAGGTGGACGACGACTTCGGCGTCGGTCTCGGTCTGGAAGCGGTGCCCTTCGGCCTCGAGCGAGCCCTTCAGCTCGCGGTAGTTCTCCACGATCCCGTTGAGGACGATCGCGAGCTTGCCCGCATCGCAGCCGGTCAGCGGGTGCGCGTTCTGCAGGGTGACCGCGCCATGGGTCGCCCAGCGTGTGTGGCCGAGGCCGGTCGTCGCGTGGGAGCCATTGGAGCCGGCCTGCTTCTTCAGGACCTGGAGGTTGCCGACGGCGCGGTCGTACTCGAGCCCTTCGTCCTCCAGCAGGGCGATGCCGGCCGAGTCGTAGCCGCGGTACTCGAGCCGCTCGAGGCCGGCGACCAGCAAGTCCTTACAGGGCTTCTGCCCGACGTATCCGATGATCCCGCACACGCCGAAACCTCCCTTAGAACGCGAAAGGCCCGGCTGCTCCCCCCGTGCCCCTCGTCGGGCCGGGTCAGCCGAGCTCTCGTCTCACGAGAGCGGAGATCGTACCACAGGCCTCGTCGGCTTCGGCGGCCGTTTCGGCCTCCGCGAGCACGCGGATCATCGGTTCCGTGCCCGAGGGGCGCACGAGCACGCGGCCACGGCCCTCGAGTCGCGCGTTCAAGCCCTTTACCTCGTCCAAAACCGCTTGGGAAAGCTCTTTGCGGGCCACGCGGATGTTCTCCTTCACCTGTGGAAAACGCGGCATCACGGCGGCTGCCTCCTCGAGCGTCCGGCCCCCGAGCGCGCCGCACAGGAGCAGGGCAGCGGCAAGGCCGTCGCCGGTGACGTGGTCGCGCAGGTAGATGATGTGGCCGGACTGCTCGCCGCCAAGGAGACCGCCCTCGCGCCGCAGCGCCTCGAGCACGTAGCGGTCGCCCACGTCGGTAGTGACCACGCGGATCCCGCGCTCCTCGGCGAGGCGGTGGAGCCCGAGGTTCGCCATCACCGTGACGGCCACGAGCTCGACCTCGAGGTGCAGCATGAGGATCGCGAGGATCTGATCCCCGTCGACGACCTGCCCGCGCGCGTCGACCGCGAGCATCCGGTCGCCGTCACCGTCGAACGCGATCCCGAGATCGGCTCCCGAGCTGGTAACAGCCTGTTGCAGAGTCGTGAGATCGGTGGCGCCGCAGCCGACGTTGATGTTCGTCCCGTCGGGCTCCGAGCCGATCGTCGTCACGTTCGCGCCGAGCTGCTCGAAGGCCGCGGGCGCGATGCCGGAATAGGCGCCGTTCGCGCAGTCGACCACGAGCTCGAGCCCGGACAGGTCGCTGCCGAAGCGCTCGACGATGTGGCCCAGGTAGCTGTCGGTCGCGACGCCGACGCGGTCGATCTCGCCGGGAGTGCCCGCGAAAGGCGCGTCGAAGAGCGACTCGATCTCCTCCTCGGCCGCGTCGGTGAGCTTTTGGCCGTCGCGGTCGAAGAGCTTGACGCCGTTGTACTCGGGCGGGTTGTGCGAGGCCGAGATGACCGCGCCGAGGTCGAGCGAGAGCAGCGCGACCGCAGGTGTGGGCAGCACGCCCGCGAGCACTGCGTTGCCGCCGGCCGAGACGACTCCGCGCGCGAACGCCTCCTCCAGCTCCTCGCCGGAGGCCCGCGTGTCGCGCCCGACGAAGACGCCGCCGCCCTGCGACCACAGCGTCACGGCCCGGCCGAGCTGCTCGACGAGCTCCGCGGTCAGGTCCTCGCCGACGACACCGCGGACACCGTCGGTCCCGAAGTACTTCCGCGCCAAGGAGCTAGCGCTTGGAGAACTGAGGCGCTTTGCGCGCCTTGTGCAGGCCGGCCTTCTTGCGCTCGACGATCCTCGCGTCGCGCGTGAGGAAGCCGGCGCGCTTGAGCGACACGCGGAGCTCCGGATCGGCCTCGACCAGCGCGCGGGCGATGCCGTGGCGGACGGCGCCCGCCTGGCCGCTCGGCCCGCCGCCGTGCACGCGCACGCGGACGTCGAACGTCCCCTCGACCCCCGCGACCTTCAGCGGCGCGAGCGCGAGCTCGCGGTGCGTCGCACGCGGGAAGTAGGCCTCGATCGTGCGGCCGTTGAACCACGTCGTCCCGTCACCGGGACGCAGGATCACGCGGGCGACCGAGGTCTTCCGCTTGCCGGTTCCCTGGTACTGCGCGCGCTCGCTCACGTGGTCAACTCCAGCTCGGTCGGGGACTGCGCCTCGTGCGGATGCTCGGGGCCGGCGTAGATCTTCAGCTTGCCGATCTGGGTGCGCGCGAGGCGGTTGCGCGGGAGCATGCCCTTGACCGCCTTCCGCAGCACCTCGGTCGGCCGGCGCTCCAGCTCGTCGCGCAGCGGCCGGCTCTTGAGGCCGCCCGGGTAGCCGGAATGCCGGTGATACATCTTGTCGTCGAGCTTGTTGCCCGTGACCGCGATCTTCTCGGCGTTCACGACCACGATGAAGTCGCCGGTGTCGACGTGCGGCGTGTACTGAGGCTTGCCCTTGCCGCGGAGCAGGTCCGCGATCTGCGTAGCCAGACGTCCCAGCGTCTTCCCTTCCGCGTCGACGAGATACCAGCGGCGCTCGATCTCGCCCGGTTTGGCAGTCCAGGTCTTCATGTGACAGAAAAGTGGCGGACACGCTGTCCGCCGGGCCGGAATGCTAGCAGCCCACGCCGGAATTCCGCCGCGCCGCCGTGGCTCGGATGGCGAACGTACGGGTCGCCGAGGACGGCGTGGGCGAGCCTTCCGACGGCAACGACGCGGCGGCCGCTGGCAAGCTCGCGCAGGAAGAGCGCCGCGTCCTCGACCTCGGAGCGTGTGGGACGCCGGTTCGTGGCCGGGCGGCCGGGAAGGTGCGGGTGCGTGGGCACGACGTTCCAGCAGAGCGCCTCGTCCTCGAGCCCGAGCTCGGCGAGCACGCGGCGAACGATCGTGGCGGTCGCCTCCGCCGGGCCGTGGCCGGTGAGCTGCCGCTCCGAGGTGAACGGGATCCCTGAGACGCGGGCACCGCGATGGCCCGCCGCCTCGCCGACGAGCAGCAGGGGCGCGTCGGAGAAGGCGCGCAGGTAGGCGAGCAGCCGCTCCCGGCGCGTGCCGGCGCCACGCCCGTCACGATAGAAGTTGAAGGTTGCCCCGATCCGGGCACTCGTCAGCCTCTCCATGAGTTCCTCCATCCGCATCCGGACTTTGACCGACGGCGGCCAGCAGCCGCTGGAGGTGGCGCGCGAGCTGGTCGAGTTCCTCGCGCCGGCGCAGCGCTCGCTCGATCTCGCTCAATACGATTTCCACCTCGGCGAGGAGACGTCGGCGGTAGTCGGAGGCGCGATCCGCGACGCGCACGCGCGGGGGGTCGCCGTGCGGATCATCTACAACGTCGACCACGGGAACCCGATCCCGGTACCGCCGCCGCCCGAGCCGGACGCGCAGCTGATCGCGTCGCTCGGCGTCCCCGCCAAGCCCATCGCGGGTGTGCCCGACTTGATGCATCACAAGTACGTCGTCCGGGACGGCGAGGCGCTCTGGACCGGCTCGATGAACTGGACCGACGACTCGTGGTCGCGCCAGGAGAACGTGATCGTCACTGCCGACTCGCCGGACCTCGCGCACGCGTTCACGCTCGACTTCGAGGAGCTGTGGGAGCGCGGCGACGTCGAGCACAGCGGATTCGTCGAGCCGCGGCCGGTCGACGTCGGCGGGGTGAAGGTGCGGCCCTGGTTCACGCCCGGCTTCGCGGACGCGCTCACGCACCGGATCGCGAAGAAGATCGGGCACGCCCAGCGCGTTCGGATCTGCTCGCCGGTGATCACCTCGGCGCCGGTGCTGGCGACGCTGGCGCAGCGGATCGCCGACGGGCGGGGCGACACCGCCGGCTGCGTCGACGGCACGCAGGTCGACGACGTGATCCGCCAGTGGCAGGCCGACGGCAACGTCTCCTGGAAGCTTCCGCTGCTGCGGCAGGTGCTCGCCGGGCCTTTCACCGGGAAGCGCTCGGTTCCCTGGGAACCGACGGGCAGCCTTCACAACTTCATGCACGCAAAGCTGGTCGTCGCCGACGACGTCGTGTTCACGGGCTCGTTCAACCTCTCGCACTCCGGCGAGAAGAACGCAGAGAACGTGCTCGAGATCGAAGACGCCGGGCTCGCGGCCCAACTGAGCACGTACGTGGACGAGGTACGCGTGCGCTACCCCGCGTTCGAGGCTACGGCCTAGCTACTCCCACTCGATCGTCGACGGCGGCTTCGAGGTGATGTCGAGCACCACCCGGTTCACCGCGGGCACCTCGTTCACGATCCGTGACGAGATCGTTTCGAGCAGGTCGTAGGGCAGCCGCGCCCAGTCGGCCGTCATCGCGTCGTCGCTCGTCACCGCCCGCACCACGACCGGATAGCCGTACGTCCGCTCGTCGCCCTGCACGCCGACCGAGCGAATCGCCGGGAGCACGGCGAACGACTGCCACAGCTCCCGATACAGCCCGGCGCGGCGGATCTCCTCCTGCAGGATCGAATCCGCCTCGCGCAGGATCTCGAGCCGCTCGCCGGTCACCTCGCCGATGATCCGGATCGCGAGCCCCGGCCCCGGGAACGCGTGG
>Ga0193705_1000062_pt1 | contig 21188 bp, 21 predicted proteins | sample U3m2metaG_FD_143045 | JGI IMG/M metagenome (GOLD analysis project Ga0193705, IMG submission 143045) | Soil microbial communities from a riparian zone of the East river system, Colorado, United States - U3m2 | ecosystem: Environmental > Terrestrial > Soil > Riparian zone | place: USA: East River... | reverse complement strand
CTTGCTGAGGTGCATCGATCTTCTTCCTGGAACGAAGCACCTCAGCAAGACCAAGGATAGGTTGAATAGGAGCTCTTAATTCATGCGCTGCGACATTGATAAAATCCTTTTGCATTTTGTCTTGTATCTTTAATTGTTCGTATAGTCTTGTTACTTGTTCATTTAATTCCACTTGCTTCCAAAGACTTTCGAATATGGATACATACGATAATACAGTCGATTTACTTGTAGAATATGTTGCTAATCCCATTGCCTCGTATACAAGATCTTTATTGTCATCCTTGAGTTCTACCGCCAAGGATGATCTCCGGTCTACTACCAAAATTGTAACTTTTGTGTGCAAGCATTCTTGTATATCTCTCATCTCAATTTTTTTAAAATGCTCTTTTAATTTTGGGAATGTGTCTTTTATTTGTTGATCTATAGGAGTTAGAATTCTAATGTTGACATCTTCTTTCGGAGCCTCTACTTCTTCTAATACTTTGACTGCTCCTTGCCGCTCTTGCCTATGAAATGCGTTAGAAGTAGAGAATATAATCATTATTTCTTCTGTGGCAGATTTGACCATGTCAAAAGCAGTTTTCTGCATTTGAACTGGGTCTCGAATAACTATATCTATAATTTCGGGTTTGAGTCCTTCTTTCTCTATTTCTTTTATTTCCTCTTCTTTAGGAATCGCTTTATCCCAGAATGGATCTGAAATGTATTGCCTCTGTCCTAAAAATTCCTTGAATTCGTCTCCATAGACACCTTTAAACCTTTTAAACATAATGGCACAATCTCTTCTATCGAAGCTATAACTAGTGCCATCAACCGTTTCTTCTACTAGTGTAGTTCTTCCTAGGTCTCTGAGGCTTTTTCCGCATAGTGCGCATTTATACTGCAATTCCTCGTCTGTCACTTTATTTTTGCTCCATCTATATACTTGCTATTAGTACTAGTATTGTAGTTACCTTCATTTCTTGTTGCTATCAATCCCTCTCCTCTTCCTATTAATATCTCCTATACTACTTTGAGTATTTTTCAGTAAATATCCTTATCATTTGCTCTAATTCATGCTCAGTTTATACGTACTGTAGGTAATTTCATCAAAAACCAATTCCGTGGGTTTAGTAGAAAAGGAAGGAAAAGAAGAGGGTAAAGTTTTCCTTCTTAAAGTAATAGTGCAGCTATACGGATAATAGCTTTTAAGAGCAAGAGCATTCATGAATATGTGCTATCATAACCACACCTTTATGCCTAGATAATAAACCTTGCTTTTTAATACAAAGCAGTAGTACCCTCTCTTCTTGTTATCATTATTTTATTTGAGAGACTTTGCTTTAGTGACTCAAGATTCAGTACCCTATTTTATATCCCCATATTACTGAAAATATTAAGATACCAAGTAAGCCTGGCAATCAGAGATCAAAGGTTATCGATATGGCCTATTTTGTTACATTTATCTTGATTGAGAAAACAAAGAAGCATAAATCCAGTATAAAAACTCTAAATATAGCTCCTCAAAGATCGGTAACTAGGTATGAGCAATATATTTACCGTCAGAATTATCATTATAATATTAACAATAATTTCACTTTCGTTTCTCTTTACAATACCTAGAATTTCGCAGCAACAGACGTTTGCACAGACGTCGGCATCAACAAGTAGTTTCGTTACGTACGAAAATTCAAATTACAGATTTAAAATTCAATATCCTTCTAATTGGGAAAAGGTAGAATTCAGTCCTGGAATTAAAGAATCTGGCCGTAGTATCATTGTTAATTTTATCTCCCCGCAAGAAACCTTTTCAGATTTATTTAGAGAGTATCTTATAATCGAGGTCCAAGATCATCCGTCCAATGCCATCTCATTGGATCGATATACAAGCCAACTGATCGATACCTACAAGAAATCGTTGCCAAGATTTGCCGTAATCGAATCTAATACCAGTACTGCCACTTATACTAACGTGGACCATCCTTCGCATAAAATAGTTTATAGTTACAGCGATTCTATTGTAGGAAAAGCAGAGGTAATGGAAATAGACATTATAGAGGGTAATAGATTGTATTCCCTTTCTTATCATGCTGATGCAACAAAATACTCTAGTTATTTGCCAGCTATTGAAAAGATGATTAAATCGTTTGAACCAATAAAATAACATGACATAAAAAACATATTCTCATTGACTCATTTTTGAGCTAATTTATTTAAAAATTTGTCAAATTCCGTTTTGAAGTATTCCGATAAATTTTGTTTACTCTCCGGATGTTGCTTGGTGTATTTCTCAGAGATATAGTACATTACGCTCAGCAAAGCAGCTGAAGCATGACCAAAAGATGCGGTATGCCTTTCAAAAACAAGCATAATTTCCTTATTCAATTGTTTTACTCTGTTTTCCTCGTCTTCACCTTCAATAATATTTTTCTTGCTCATTTCTCATTATACTTGTCGTTCCCAATATAATGTTATGATCATTTGCATACCCTATTGGAATTGATATTGCAAGCTGTGAACTAGAGAAAACTACCAAATAGTGGTATCCTATATCGTTAAGTAAAATTTCATGATTTTACCTTCAAAAGTATTATTTTCAATCCGTATGCACAGTTTTAAACATATGACGACGAGAGATTGAGAGCTCAGGTGCAAGATACACCTCTAGATCTCACTCATATGAGAATTGCATATATCCATATGTACCCACAATACATACAGCACTATGAAGAGATTGGACATAATAATTCCACATGAACGCGTTAGCCAACTAAATGAACTCCTTCACAAACATAAAGTTGGCGGTATGACATTCTTTGATGTTAAAGGCAGAGGTCGGTCCAAAAATGAACCAGTGCATATTGGTACAGGTGTAATGCAATACGTGCCAGAATTTGGAGCTAGAACGAAGGTTGAAATACTTGTCCCAGATTCACAGGTAAAGCCGATGATCGACGATATTCTAAAGACTGTAACTACTGATTCGGTTTCTGACGGCAAGATATTTGTCTACGATGTTTCAGAAGCTTATGATATGGGAACAAAGAAAAGTGGTGATGCAGCATTATAACTTACAGTTATTGATTGGTAGTCGCTTCTTCTTTCTTTTCTCTTTCCCAGGTTCTAACACTTGTTCAGGCTAATAATTATCTAATCTCTATCTTGTTCAGCTATTAATTCATCCCAGTGAATTGTGCAGTCAAAAGTGGTGAGCGCTCACTTCTCATCACGATAGTTAGGATTCTATGATGATATCAGGTCTACTTTTGAATGCCTTTGCAATTTATATCCAGGATTTTGGTTGTTATCGAGTTGAGGTAGGAAAGTATTAGAATAGAAACCTATTCTATCAGAAAATTCTTTTGATAATAAGGAGAATATTCAATATTCATCACCTAAATACATAATATGGAAACTAACGTAGCCGCCTTTGAATCCAACTCCTCACGGTCGACCTTACGTTATTACGGCTAAATATTCTTGTGTGCTGCTAGTATTGACACAAGTTATTTATCGTCGATATAGATTATTGGTGCTTCTCCTGCTTACATACCACCTTGAGAAGCAGGTAAGGGTCTGATTTCATTAATGCCGATTACAACAGTACTTGTAGACGGGAATTTTATTTCATTTGTTGTTGGATTTTGGATTGCTATATCTGTAATAATTTCTCCAGCTTTAGATGGAATATCTACGTGGTATATGCATAATTTTCCTGGGGTTGATAATGGCTTTACAAGTTCAAGGTTAGCTGGCTTTAGATTAGGAGCTTGTCCTATCAATATCTTTAATGGACTAACAGAATTGGCATCGCATGGAAGCTTTGCAGCTATATGTCCGTTTAATATAGAGTAAGGGGTGGAGTCATAAAGGTGTATGTAATCTTTCGTAGGAATAATCTTGCCTTCTAAAAGTATCGCTGCAGAATCTCTTACCACATTCTTTTGTGTGGCAGTTGCCTGTGCATTTGCCACGTTAGCGGTGCTCCCAACAAGAATCAATGCCCTGCAAGAAGAACAACCCCTAGCACAATTCCAAGTGAAAGAGTCTTTTCGTTCATCTCCCCATCTTAACCAATCAAAGGGTTATAAGGATTACAAATTCGATGCGAAAATGCTATAATCACCTTTACCACTATACTTAGCCGACCTACTGTTGTATGCCAAAGTTTAATTGCTTGGTAATGAAATATTTCGCAGGCAATTCAAAAGTTTTCCAAATTAGAAATTGAACTCTTTTATAGAATAATTACACTGAATTCATCATGATTAAAGTTGCTACGCAAAAAGTGTCAATAATAGTTGTCATCTTAACCATCGCTATCATTTTAGGGACAGGTGGAATGGCAAATTTAGGGACTTCATCAGCGCAAGGCCAACTACAAGGAATGAAATTTACTGCACAATTATCAGGTAAAGATGAATCACCATCAGTCGATAGTACTGCAACAGGTAGCTCACTACTAAGGATCTAAAAGGCTTTATGATGGCTCATATCCACCAAGGCAAAGCAGGAGAAAGCGGGCCACCTGTGGCTCCGTTATCAATGGGAAAAGGGAAGATTACAGCTTCAGACCTCCAAGGTCCACTCTCTGGTAAACAAATGAAAGATTTAGTCGATCTAATGAGTCATGGAGGAGCGTACGTCAATATCCACACACAACAACACCAAGATGGTGAAATACGCGGTCAAATAGCCTCTTCCTAGCAATATTGAGTAAGAATCAATAATAAGCTCGAGTAAAAAGAACAACAACAACAACAACAACAACGAACATTATTATTTTTTGGCTACAATTGTTAGCACTAGCCAATCTAGTCGTAATTGAGGGCTGAAGGCCCAGAATCTTTTTCACACCTACATACTCAGGGAACATGAGGGTAGTTTGTTGCCACCATCCGATTTTATAGTTCATTTCACTGTAGTCTAAAATGTCACCTATCGCTGGCCTATCATTATATCAAACTTTGGACTTGGAAGAAGACCATTTCTTCGTCCACTGTAAGAAGTTAATTACGGATTCATCAAGCTCCTGTCCTTTGTTAGGCCTTAGTCTAAGAGGAACGAAATAATTATCTTATTATAAAATAAGAAGGAGAGCGAGGGCAGCCCTTTTTTCAACTCCAGCCTTAGCAATTTCTTTGAACAGCACTTGCTATGTTCAAGCAAGAAAAATATAATTTTTTTGCAAGCCAAGTATACATACAAACAATTAGTCCTTGTTGTACTGTACATGCAGAAAGGATTTATCATCATAGTTGTTATCAGTATCAGCTACTGCATTATTATTAAAAGCAGCAAAGGACCTAATCTCATACTTTAGACAGCTTCTTACTACTCAGTGCTTCTAATATAGACTAGCCTAATCTATCTCTTTTATAGTCAATATGAAATTAATAATATGAAATACATTCAGTGGGAGCATTCTATAAAACTCCTCTATGTAGATCTTATCACTTAAATAATCGAATTTACTGCTAGACATAAGATAGATAGAATTGAAGATAAGAATAGTTTCAATATCTTTTATAGCAATACTATTTTCGACTATTTTTCCTTCCGTGTGGATCGTTACTGCAAAAGTAGCTAATGGTAAAGAAACAATAATCGGTCTCCAACCAGGGCAAAATACCACTAAAGTTAATTCTTTTTCTTACAATGTAGTACTAAATATAAGCAATAATAACCGAACTTCTGCTGATCCCCAGATAGACATCTCTGGAAATAACACATATGTAGTATGGTCTGATGATAGCCCAGGAAACCCTGATATCTTCTTTACAAAGAGTACAGATGGTGGGAATACATTTAGTGACAGGCCCATAAATTTAAGTAACAATTCTGGATTATCATCTAATCCAGTCTTATCAGTATGTGGAAGCAACGTATATGTGGCATGGCACGATGATACTTACGAAAGTTTTGACATATTTTTTGCAAAGAGTACAGATGGTGGGAATACATTTAGCAAGCCGATAAAATTAACCCAGAGTGCAAATAATATCATCGTAGATTCTGAATTTCCATCTATAGCATCGTTTGAGAACGATGTATATTTAGTATGGCAAAAGAACTCCACTGGCTTTTTTGACGTATTATTAAAAAAGAGTACAGATGGTGGGAATACATTTAGTGACAGGCCCATAAATTTAAGTAACAATTCTGGTAATTCAGCGTACCCTAAAATAGCTGTCCACGGAAATACCTCATATGTAGTATGGGAGGATAATTCTACTGGCAGTTTTGACATATTATTAAAAAAGAGTACAGATGGTGGGAATACATTTAGTGACAGGCCCATAAATTTAAGTAAGAATAAGGGAAACTCGTCTGACCCGGAGGTATTTAGTGATAATAAAAATGACATTTTTGTAGTATGGGATGATGATAGTCCTGGAACTGCTGATATCTTCTTTACAAAGAGTACAGACGGCGGGAAGACCTTTAGTAAGCCGGTAAATCTAAGTAATAACACTAGGGGATCCTTTGATCCAGTCCTAGCCATATCTAAAAACCATATCTATGTAGCGTGGGATGACGATAGTCCTGGAAATGCTGATATTCTTTTTACGAAGAGTACAGATAGGGGAAACAGCTTTAGTATTAAACCAATCAATCTAAGTAAGAATGTCGGTAGATCGCTCTATCCTGATGTTGCAGTATCCCGATCTAATAACAGTTACATTGTATGGTCAGATGACACTCCAGGCAATTATGAGGTTCTCTTGCTAAGAAATGTGCGATAAAGTGAGTGTACTTGAATTCATACCTAGTACTAGAACCAATCTATTTCGATCATTGTTGCAGAGCCTTCCTTTCATTCTTCTTTTCGAATCCAAAATAGCAGGAATGGCACATTTCTTTTCCATAAATTACTCCTGTATTGCCACATTTGTTACATAGATTTTCATTGTCAATGGTCGAATCTAATGATTTAGCTTTTTGAATACATTTAGCACATATCGGTGCTTCAAGATTATAACTGGACAGAAAACCAGATCCACATTGGAAACATCTTAAGCTATACATTTTTCCTTTTGGTTTCCAGCGTCTAAAGATACTCACCATCAAAATCCCACCCTTTTCATTTTTGAACCGCACTTGGGACATGTAGCTTGTTTGTGTTGAGTTCCACAGCTCATGCAATAATATTTCAATGAAGTATCTCCTCCAAACATTGACGAAGATGATGAGAAGATTGACCCGAATATTCCTCCACTACCACCACCGCCCATTCCCATTCTTTGCATCATTCTTTTTCTCATATAGAGATTAAGCATAATGAATACTGCTATTATGATGACTAACGATATTGGAAATGGTATCAATATTGAAATTGTAATGCTTATACCAAAGGATATTCCAAGCCACATTAGTTGAGTAATAAGAAACTGTTTATTGTTGCTACCAACATTGCTCATTTCTCTTCTACCTCTCTCTTTTTCTCCTGTATTAGTTATATCTAGACATGAATTCATATCTAAATATTGGGTAACAAAGTTACCTCATCGGCTAGAGATCACGAGGATACTAACACCCAAGTCAATTATGACTAACACCCAACGTAGACAATTAGAAAAATGATAAAATGAATAATAGTTTAAAGAATCCTTAAATATTCGCAATCTTGATAATAAATCGATGAAGAATAAGACATATACTTGCATATTAATTGCAAGTCTTTTTGCAGTAGCAGTCCTAGCCGCTCCAGTTTCAACTTTCGCACAACAACATCCAAAGTCTCAACAACCAAAGAATTTTATCGCCACTTTAACTGGAAAAAATTTGACACCCCCAGTAGATACTCCGGCAACAGGTCAAGCTAGATTCCATATGAATGCAAATGGAACCTTGTGTTATTATGTAGATGTTAGAAACATAACGGGAGTCGTTGGTGCTCATGTTGGACTTAAGAATGGAACTGAATTGGCAAGCTTAACTAATCCTTATGCAGAAGTAGCTACAATAGCATCTTATCCTACAGCAGCTGTTGACGGGATATTGATAGCTGGAGAAATTAAAGCAGGTACAGGCGTACCAGTTGCACCACCTTTGTCAGCATTCAGTTTATCTGGCCCATTAGTTGGAAAGAATGTCACTGATCTAGATAATATTCTAAATAATAAGACAGCCTCTGTTACTGTTAGAACAACAGCACATGAACAAGGAGAAATTCAAGGGCAGATAGTTCCGACTAACTCGCATGTAGGTTGTTTGAGTACCATGAGATTTGCTTATCCTCCTCCCACTACACCTTCGCCTAGTAATTTCGGGCCTTGACTACACTAGTGAGTAGCTACGAAGCATTGGTAAATCAAAGACAGATAGACTCCGGATAGCAAAAAACCAGAATAGGGGAAACAGCCCTTTTCTTTTTTTATTTTATTATTCTGATCAGTAGGTTTATCATCTCTATTGGTTTTAAGAGAGCTCGTAGCTCAATACATCCTTGGTAACGATGACATCATTGACATAATACAGAAGCTATCATAAATAAATGAACATGTTTCATGCTAGATTCATTCTACATGAAAACTTACATTAGGATAAGCAGACATGAATTGAAAAAAGTTCTCCTTTCCCATATTTTATTTGTTTGTTGTCATAGCTCTATTTTCCAATTGTGATATCTTGTTCTGTAACTCTAAGTTTGACTCATATTTTTCCGGGAATGATACATCAGATCTTGACTCTGGACATCCAAAGCCACTGGTTAATCCTTTTCTTGTGATTTGGTCTGATATCTTTACTGTAGAATTATCAAGTGCTTTTCCTTCTGCGACACCACCAGGAGCACAAGTGAAGGTAAGATCTACTGGAACGCCACTAACATTTCCAAATATACGATAGTTATGTGTGGTCTGTACTGTAGGATAGAATGCTGCTTCATAATGGCCTGGTTCTCTAAAAGCTGGTTCTAGCGCTAATACTTTCTTCTTAGCACCAGCCGATATCTCAACTTTGAGCATCTTCTCTAGCCCTTTGATAGGCTTTGAGCCATTTGCAAATGAATTCAATGGATCCTTAGGGTCAGGAGTATAAGCAAAAAAATCAACTCCTGATTTGTCATCTACAAATACAGGCTCATTCTGCGATCCTATAACAAACAGCTAGTCTTTGCCGCCAATTGAGAATAATGATCTCTGGTGTGCTGAAATTCTCTGAACTGTGAAAGATAACAAGAGTAGTAGTCCCATAGTGAACATAACAGAGCTTAGCAAACAATATTTAAAATTAGTATTTTTACCGCTAGTAATTTTCATAATTGTGATCCTGAAGTTAGATTTGTTCATTTTAAGATTTGTAGTTCATTCGACGAATGTACTATAAGACTTAAGAATGGCTATCACAGCTCAAGGTTAATGCAAAATAAAAAAGAAATCGTTTTTGGAATTTTAGTAACAGCTGTAGTATCCATGATCATAACTATTGGAGCTATAAACAATGCTAGTGCACAGGGAAATCCAGCGATTCCGTCTGCACATGATCAAGGAACAGTCAATGCCTCGACGGCAGGTGCTGCACATACCGATAAATCCACAGTTGTAAGAGACTCCCAGGCGATACTACTTGAGGGTAAAACAATACCATCAAAGGATTTCATACACCTATACGATACAACACCTTACATTCTAATGAATGGACATTTAGCTGTAAAACTTCCATGTGATGCAAATTCAGTATCACCATTGAAAATACTTATTGGCCAAGCACCTAACCTTAAAGCTGCAGACTTTGAATTGATTAAAGAATTGTCTACGCCAGGTAAAATGTGCTTATACCATGTAGATCTTAATTCAAAACCTGGTGAAGCGGGCGGTATAATAACTGACATAGCAATCCAAAATCCTACTGATGCAGCTATAACATTTCCATCTACAAGTACTATAGTTATTGGAGTCAACGAGATTATGCCTGGTGCTGAACATGGTCAAGCTATGGGTAACATGACATCGGCAAAGTAGGAGAATTGATAGAATATATAGTACCGGTATTATAAGATGCGAGAAGATAAACGAAGCCTTATTATGGCCTTTTCTTTTTTCTTAGTTACTTCTGATCTAACTCTCCCAGTCAATCTTGTTAGTAAAATAAGCAAGTAATGTACTAGTATGTTAAAGCAAAGATAGTTGATTTAATGACAAATAACATCTAATAATTTATGTGTGGTGAAAGCAATAAGTTTGCGAAGAAACTATATTTTTTTAGAGAATAAGAATGTGGGAATTTTATGGACGGCATTACTATTTGCGTTAAGTACAGTTGATCATGCTATTAATTATTATTATGAAGATACAAGAATAATACATATCGAGAAGGCGAAGAATTAAGGAAATCTCATGGTCCTCATCACATCACCGACAGTCATATTCTGCAGCTATAGTTGAATCTGAAAAATTATTCTAATCACGCAGAATCAAATATGCACAATTTCTGTACATGTTTACAACAACTTTTCATTGACTCAATAGAATGTTTAGCATTAGAGAATACTGTGTCATAGTATTGACTCTAAGAGAACCGCGACAAATTGAGTCCTACAATAATCTTCACCAAATTATTTAACTTCTATATAGTAGTCATATACATACATCATTAATACAATTCATGAGGGAATGTTGTTATGAACGAAAGTACGATTTACCCTACAGCATTCTTGTTCTTATTATATCGCAGATACATTAGAATTGCAGTTGGGATAACAACTGCAGGTGTCACATAGTAAAGCATCAATTCGTTGAATGGAAGTGAAATGGGAGAGTTTCCTACATAGATGTCAAAGTTAGCAATTAATGGCCTTGCTTCATATTTGGGATCTCCACTTATCCTTGATTCTAAAGTGGCCATATAGTCTGAATTATTTTGAAATTTATATGGAAAAGTGATATCGCTAAATTCATAGAATTTGTAAGGTATTTGTTTCACTACTCTGCCTGTGTTTTTTTCTTTTATAATGAGGGCTGCGTAAACATTGTTAACATTTAAGTTGTCTTTATCAAGGATGCTGAAGTTGAGAGTTGAATTTTCACCAGCAAATGGAACAAATGGAAAAGCTTGAAACACTATCCTGTAATCACCTATAGTTCTTGTCGTTCCAACGAAATGTGCGTAGGCAAGGTTGTTTTGACTAGAAAGAATATGAGTATGGCTATCGACAAGTAACAAGTCTATACTGATAATAGTAGTAATTATTCCTAGAAGCAATGATAGATATACTCTAAGCAAGTCCAATTGTCTATCGCATGTCTATCGTAGTAATTAGATATATATCAATATGAAATCTATGATGTCAAATCCAAGAAGATCCTTTTGAGAAATTTTATCACAGTTCCTCCATCATCTCTGTGAAATTGTTCACAGTGCTGTCTACAAAGCTTTCTTTGTATTTGTATATTACAGCCCTAACTACTGTGCTATTTATGACTCTGTATAGCTGATAGTCATTTCCGAATAGGATCGATACTAATCCGCTGTCTCTAAGTCTCTTGAGATGCCAGGATATTGTGGATGGTGCCTTCTGCGTATGGTCTACAATTTCATTAAAAGTACACAAATCATGATCAAGTAAAAATATTATTATTTGTCTTGCAATATTGTGTCTCACATACCCTAGGACATCTGATTCATTTGAGGTTACACTAGAAAGATAATACCTTGTTATTCTGTTCTTGCGTCTGTCCACTCTTATCTTGTTAGATTTTTCTAAGATTGATAAATGGTACGTAAGTACACCATTGGAATAACCTGTTAACCGCAAAAGTTCTCTATACCTGATTCCAGGATATTCATTGATATGATTTAAAAGCATACCTTTAATTTTATCTATATAATTAACGCTTTCTGCATGCAATCTTACCTTGTCACCTTAAATACTCCAACTCCAAATAAGGCAAGCATTGCAAAAAGAATTACATGTGGCAGTTCAATGTCAACTACCGGAATAATAATATCTTCGATATTTATCGTGGCATAAAAAAGAAATAACACTTCAATTACTACAAGCGAAAGAAATCCTAATGCCATGAATAGTATTCTCGTAGAGCGATTTCTCTCATATGCTATGATAGAAACTACGCCAAGAAAGATGGCTATGATCAGGCTGACGATGTGAAGGAAAATGTGGTAAATCATATATGTATGCGTGATATGAGGAAGAATAACAGGCACTGATAATACAGCAATCACCAATCCAGATATAATTATAAATAATTTGGGCTTACTAGAGGTGAGGCTTTGCATAGGAGCCCATCCTGATTGCATAACTAGATGTACAATGGTTTTTGTCAAATATAAGTAAATTGGTACAATTATCGAACATCATGAATTCAAATGCGTTTCACAATGTCAGCTAAAGAGCAGGTTGAATCAAGGCTTAGGCAGACAGACATCATCAAGGCTTGATACAGGGGTCTTCCTTAAAGGCTTAAATCTCGCAATTGAAGATAACAAACTGACATTCTTAATTGTGTAAGTACTTTATTTTTTTTATCCCAATAATTGTTATTATCATTATGCAACAAGGATTATCATACCTCCATCTTAATGCTAATGCATATGCTCATATCTTTGTATCTAACGATGACACGTCATCATTTCTTGCGTTACTTGAAAGAGTAAGAATTGAAGCACGATTGGTTAACGATACCATGCCTACAAACCTTACAGCCGCTCAACAGCATATCGAGCAGTTACAAGATCGTCTTGATGACGCTATTGACATTGAGAATTATTTTACCGTCAAAAGTGTACAATTTGATAATTCCACCGTCAATGCATTACTATTGGCTAATATCGTAGACGAAGTGTTAACGCATTATGGAGGAGCTTATGGAATTTTGCCGAACATTATGTTAAATACGTCTTATATGTCTACTGGACTAAACCCTGATAAAAACCGAAACGGTGAAAAGATGTCAATGCCTAATAATACACAGAATAAACAACAGTACCAACTAAACAATTATACGCACAATATAAACAGCATTATGAAAAATAATAATACTAAGAAAATTATTCCCTCTAATAACAATGATTTTTTAATTAATATTGCAAAATATCAAACTGCTAAAGAATATGCCAAAAGAGCTATAGAAATATTCAATATAAAATTGAAGCCCTTTGAAACAGGTAGAAATGCAAATGCTATGAATGAACTTGAAAAGGATCTTGTGAAATTAAGAAATGCAATAGACAATAAAGTCCAGCCAATGGAAATTATGATGATTGCACATGGTAAAATACATCCTAGCTTGCAAGTTGCCTTTAATCTTAAAGTAAAGAAATAATAGGTAATTCTTGATATTTTTTGCTATTATATACACCTCGTAACCAAACAGAATGCCGCAGCGTTTATGATTATATGATATATCGTTTAATCCTTGAAATCCCACGCAGCTAAATTTAATATCATAGCTTCGTTCAAGTTCATGAAAGAGTAAGTTTAATCATGACACGCTTACTTCTATAAGGGTTTTTGTGTACCTATATACGAATTCATGTCGGAACGATGGCTATCTTCATAAATTTTGTGGTTCATCTGACGAATGTCCAAATCAAGGCGCTCGCAATTTTTTATATACATATATTTTTAATATACAAACATCATAAGTAGCATGAAGGCAATTAGAAATCTGGCAATGTCAAAAATATATTATAAATTTTCTAGACTAGTACCTCTCCTAGTACTTGGTTTGATTATTTCTTGTGTTTTTACTTCTCTTCTATTCTTGCTTTCAGAATCAAATTTTGCTCTTGGAGATGGCTTATCACAAGAACAGATTTCAGCTTCAATGGGTAGTAGAAAAGCAGATTTGTTGATTAAAATGACGCCTCCGGTAGTTACAAATGAAACAGTGCAAACAGCGAATCAAAAACCAATAATTCAATTTAGATTATTTGACTCAAATACCAACAAATCATTTAGTCATGTGAACTATCATATTTCTATTGATAAAGAAGGCAAGAAACTACTTTCTAATTGGTTTCATTCTCATGATGGAGATTTAGGAATTGAGATAATTCCAAGCAATCTAAGTAAAGTAAGATTCCCTGGTCAGCAACAAGAACCTCTGATAGGAGGCTATATAGGCAGTCCAAATAATCCAGTGATCGCAGAAGGCCCAATATTTTTAAATGGTGGTCTATATCACTTCGCAGTCAGAGTTGGGACAGTTGATTGCGATACATGTGTTCTTACTGCCGATCAGCAAAGTGTCTACAATAGCTATCTTAGTATAGGTAGTGCCATGAATCAACAAGTAAATATTTCTGAAAAGTCTGTTCCAATTAAAATAATATCATATTATGATAAATTAAATGACTTCAAGTTTGACAGTAAGAATATGCAGATGCAATTTAATATGCCTTTTAATTGGAATATCAACAGAATAAATAATAGCAGCATTTTTGTTCACGTAGAAGTATATGTTCCTAAACCAAATTCTTTTACTGACAAGAAATCCTATAGCGGGACAGTAAATGGAATAGATGTATCAAAATACATTGCGGTGGATCCTACTAATGCAACTAGAGATATCATTCATATAATGTTGCCAAAGAATTCCCTAGTTCAAATTGCAAGTCAGCTCAATAGTAATGGAAAACAACCACAACCTTTACAACACACGTCTACTGCAGACTTGATGAATTTTACTTTACAACCTGGCGATAATGCTACAGTAGCAGGCGGAAAAGCAATGGCACCTATGGGATCTATGGGTTCTATGAGTTGAGCATCTATGGGTTCTATGTCATAACATATGGGATTGATATTATTCGCTCAGCAATATAGTCCTCAGTTATAATTAATATAGTGTAAGTAGAGTTAGTAAACTGTACCTAATTACAGTTTCTTAAGTTGTTGTAATTCTTCTTCCTCTCCTTTTCCCGATTACCAATATTATTACTACGAGTATAGCAATAATTATTGCTATTGTTATCGCAATAATGATAATAGAAGATGGAAAATTAGCGTTAACTACTCCAAATGGTTGAAAGGGCACATTTATATTAAACGAAGCTAATGTTGGGAAATCCTTTGAATCTACTCTTGTTATAATCTGGTATAATCCGGAGTCAGGAAAAATGTAGTTTACTGCAAAGGTGCCGTTATGTGAAGTAACATTATCGAATTTGAAGGTTCTAAGTTGGCCACTGCTATTAGCCACCACAATAACTCTTGCTGTGAGATCCTTCACATTTGAACCTGTTGTAAGATTCTTTACATTATACTTCATTTGAGTTTTAGAATCGATTATAGGTTTTTCTGGCTTGTAATTGAATTGAATCATGATATTATTATTTTTATCTACCCACTGTTGTGTATTGTTATTGTTTGGAGGCGATGATGGGGTTTGAGCTAATGCGATGTGTGATGAAATGAGTAGTAGACTCTCGTTCCCAACAATGATAATAACTGAGGCTATTGCAATAATTAAAAGGAAAACTAAAATCGAGTCGTTCAAAATATCCTTAGTGGTAGAGAATAGATTATCAGAATAATAATAGTAATGATTATTTTTATTGAGATATAGTGGCGATCCTGGCAAAATATGATTCACCGAATTACGTTAAAAATCATCTTTTTCAATATCCCTTTATGATTAATAATAGAATCATATAATTCGTGCCTTAATTTTAAATCGAGTTCTATCGTCATCCTTTTCATGTTAGTAATCCATTTTCATTATAAAACAAAAAAAAGGTTCGCAACAATGTTGCAATTTGGCTCTAATTATTATTTCGCATTTATCTTCAGACTAAATGCCGATTCGATGTTAGGACGGATCTGGCTATCTATAATCTGTTGTACTTCTTTGAATGACTTTTTGGAATCTATGGCACTCTTTAATGATGTCAGTCCAGTACCTATTTTTGCAAAATCAGGTGATGATGTTACATTTGATGGAGCAAACTTTTTGACATCGGTAAACATCTGCACTGCGATCTTGGCAAGTGATTCTGCACTTTGATAGTCTGCCATGTTTACAATTTTATTTTGTGTTGCAGTGGTTTGATTTTCTTTTTCTGGCTCTATTCCGTAGGCTCCGCCATAATGTTCGCCAATTTCATTTAATATGTTATTTATTGCCAATATGTGAACCGTGGCATTCTTCATCTGATTTGGTTCTATCCTCACAGAGAGAGCCTCTTGTAATAACCCGTCAATACGATCTACCTTATCCTTAATTGTTGTGTTTGTAGGAGATGCGCTAGTAGAATTTACTGTCTTTTGTAAATCTGTGATTGCGGTATTTAGATCACTGGCTACTCTTTTGTTTCGTTCTGAAAGTTCTTTAGTAGTATTGGCATCAAGATGTTCCCGTGCATCATTAGCGTGATCTTGAGCTAACGTAATATTGGATGGAATATTGGACTGTGCGAGCTCAACTTCAGATGATATCTGTTTACTCAATGCAAGAAATGATGCACTTTCTCCGCCAGAAAAAGTGTGAGCATATGCTATTCGACTTAGTGGATACACCATTCCCACACAAATAACTGCCGCTAATAGTATGGCAATTGTAGTCATGTAATTGTTCTTCATTTCTTTCTTTTTCCTTGTAATTAATATTATCCGTTGATAAAATAGTTTATGGTACAACCCTCGAATAAGAGAAAAAGAGTTGCCTAACACTTTTTCCATAAAGATTAGAAAAATTGTATTTCTTTTTGAGCCTCCAGATGGTGACACATTACATTACATTACATTACATTACAATTACATTACAATTATAATTCAAACGACAATAAAACTTCGTACCGCGACAGAAAGTCAGGCGGTGATAGTATTTAATTCGGATGTTGCCACGACCGTAAATTCTACCTATCTAGTATAGTCTAATTTTTCATTTTAATCCATCATGGAAAACCAAGAACTTTTTTACCAGAGAGTGCTACAGCTGCTATAACTATCCCTGCTACACCGGCACCTATTCCAATCATTCCTATCATGTAGGATCTATCAGCGGAAGTCTTTACGTTCTGAAGTAATTTCTGAGTCTCTACATTATTTTTGGATATTGAGTCTATGGTTCCTCTCGTCGAGTCAATGTCAGTTGCGAGCTGGCTAAGAATTCCTTCTACTCTTGGTCCTATATTGTTGTTATTGCTATTAGTCGCGCTTGTAGCTGAGCTTGAATCAGCTGTATCTGGGAAAGAAAACTTCTGCTTGCCCTCAACGTCATCTAGAGGAGTTTCAGTATTAACAATATTCTGTCCTTGGATTGTACCATTCAAAACTAAGCTGTAAGATCCAATTCTTGTAGGGATTAGTTTAGCTTCATATAATCCTTCAGCCTGTTGAGAAGGAGTAAAATCCAATGGTTTAGTTACCCCACCATACTTTACTACAATATTTACATCAGCTAGAGCGTTTATTACACCTGAAGAATTTCCCCCGGTCACTGTCTTATTGACATCAACTATAACATTGTTTAATTCTCCAGCAAGTGGTGGCTCGTCTTTCCACCCCACTTCTAATTTAATATTACCAAATTGTTTAGTGATATGAGCATAAGCCAAACTAGTGCTCAGCTGTAATAAAGTAAGGGCAGATAATACAACAAGGGCGATCAATGTTAGTAATTGAAATTTTATTTTCATTGGCTAGAATTGAGACCTGTTTAATGTCTAAACTAGCATCTTATTATGAGTTATTAATATTTATGGTACATTCGTCGAATGAACTAGAAAAATCAAATACAATAAACTCTAAATTATTATGGTGATGATTATATAATGAGTGGTGTTATGATTAATAGAATACCTTTTAGAACTCAAATTACGTTTACGATTTTTATAATCTGTTTGATATTAATCATACTGCCTAGTGTTCCTAAATCATATGGTCACGCCTTTGTCATAAAAAGTAGTCCTTCTCCCTCTCAATCATTATCTACACCACCATCAAAGCTTGATGTGTATTTTAGTGAACCTGTTGATATACGGTACAGCAAGCTCACGGTTATAGACTCAAACGGTAAGGAGATAGGTAACAAAGATATACATACCATAAATAATGACCCTGCAAGCTTAAGCATAACACTTCCGTCTGGCCTTAAGGACGGTGTTTATACAGTGTCTACCAAGGTCCTATCCCAGGTTGATGGTCACGTTACGGAGAATGCTTTTGTATTTGGTGTCGGTTCAGCGGTAATACCCAACAACCCATCCAATGCACCTAGCTCATCCTCTCAGCTTTATCTTCCCGATGCAATCGCTAGGTTTCCCGCACTGGTTGGCCAGGTTATGATTGTCGGTGCTACCTTCGCCACTCTATGGTTATGGAGACCAATATCAAAGATATCATGGCTAAAAGATTCTTTTCAGCAGACTAGAAAAAGAATTGACAGAAGTACGATAATTCTGACAATAATTGGTTCTATTATCCTGTTGGCATCTGATTTTGGAATGATTTTTGTTCAAGCGATCTCTATAAACATAGGAATAGGCGAAGCAATTTCTACCAAGTTTGGCAGTGTGTGGATCATAAGAGTAGTAGAGTCTTTGGTATTGCTTGCAATATCTCTGGGAATTTATTACTATAGACCAAAGAAATCAAAGGATTTGACACTCTCAAAGAATCAAGTAGTAAGCATACTAACGATTGGCATACTGACCCTTGTAACCACTAGTTTAATTGGTCATGGAGCATCAAACGGTCAGTTATTACCAATTACGATCGACTTTATTCATAATTTGGCTGCATCTCTTTGGATTGGCGGTGTGATCTATCTAGCATTTGTTGTAGTTCCAAAAATAAAGCAAGCCATCACACTAGAGCAATATGTCAAGAACGCTTTATTATCAATTATTATTCCAAGATTCTCAACGATCCCTGTAACTATTTTGGGTGTGATAGTAATTACAGGGCCACTTCTGTTATATGTCCTTGAAAGTAACCTTGACTTAACGTTAGCCTCGCTATATGGAAAAGTACTGATTATAAAATTATTGCTCGCCGCAGTGATGATTGCTATAGGAGGATACAATCAAATGATACTCCAAAGACGAGTATTCCAGGTCACTATTCTTGCTACAAGCTCAGGATCATCCTCGTCGTCATCTTCATCTGCCTACAATGACAATTCTCAAGGGTATAAGAAGAGGTGGAAGAAGAGTGGAGCTGATTCAAGAAATGCTAAAGGCACCGACAATAGTGATGATGCTAATAAAAAAACCAATTCTGGTGATGATGGAGATGGTGTAGGAACCCACAGTCTTATTTCTCGATTCAGCAAAAGTACAAGAGCTGAAGCTATTGTTGGTATCGCTTTACTCGCAGCAGTATCGGTGTTAGTGAACACTGGCCTTCCTGCCAGTCAATTTCAGAACCTGCTACAACAACAACAACAATCAGCAGACTTAGCTTTAACATCAGGACCTGCAACAGCCCAAGGATTTACTGCCACACAATTTATAGAAAGCAGCGATAGAATCGTACTTTCAATAAGTCCTTTTGCCCCTGGCAATAACAATTTCAAAATATCTTTCCTTGATTCATCCAGACATCCAATAGATATAAAATCAGTTCAGATGAAACTCACGGAGACCGAGAAAGGGATAGGACCAATAAAGGTGGATACTAGACAAATCTCTAAAGGAGTATTTTCGGCTAATGCTGCTTTTGGTGTTGCTGGGAAGTGGGATATTCAAATTGAAGGTGTCCAGGGTAAGCCTAATTCACCAAATCTTATTGCAATATATGCAAATTTGAATGTAAAGCCAAGTCTGAATCAACTGAAATTTAATGTGAAAGAGTTCAAAATCCCTGGTAACAAAAGTCAGCCTCTTTATCCTCTGTATGATAAAAGTAGAAATGCAATATGGGTAGGAGACACCAAACTAGATAGTGGTCGAATATTCGAACTAGATCTGAACTCAGGCAAGTACATCGAACATAAAGTTAATGGCACCAGTATTGTGACAGTCATGGCATTAGATGCCAATAATAAAATTTGGTATGTTGATCCTTTAATGAAACTTCTTGGACTCTATGATCCGATTACTAGAACAAATCAAGTGTTTAAGATCACAGACCCCCAATTCATTCCGTCGGGCATAGCTATTGAGTCAGTCAAAAATACCAACAATAGCGGCAACAAAAATAATAATAATGAGATCATCTGGCTTACGTCTTCCCGCACTAGTGACATACTAAGATTTAATACGCAATCAAAGAATTTTACTACACTCCTCAGTCTTCCCACAAAAGACGCTAGTCCACTAGGAATAACAATAGATTCTACTGGGCAGATCTGGATTGCAGAAGGAGCAGGAAAGCTAGCCAATTTAGATCCAGCCAAGAACTATACAGTTACAGAATACTCACCTAAAGGAAAAAATAATACACTTCTCAGTCCAACTGCATTGTTAGCCGATCCCGAAACACAGAACATTTACATATCTGAGCACGATGGTCATAGAGTATCGGTTTTTAACCCAATATTGAAGTCTTTCAAAAGGTATCCACCCCTTGACCCTAACGGATTACCATTTGGAATGGCACTCGATAGTTTTGGTAATTTATGGGTGGCTGAACACACAATCAATAAAATTGGAGTAATAGATCCACAAACTGGAACAAACAAAGAGATAGAAATCCCTTCACCTAATCCATTTGTTCAGTGGATATCCTCTGACTCCAAAGGACAAATATGGTTTGCAGAACAACGAGGAAATTCTCTTGGCGTTATAACAGCAAATGTAAATCTGCAATCAAACGTTGTAGCGAGAGTACAAAAATCGGATAACAGTAATAGCAATTCCACTAATCAGCCTAATAGTAATAATGCTATTCCTAAATTAGGCTTCAGTTATACTGATATCATTGGACCATCTATAGCTTCAGGGATAATTATTAGTGCGCTTTTCTATGCAAAGAGCATAGTGGATCTAAAGAAGAGTGTGGTTCAGGCTAGCAACAGAAAGCGTTGATCGTCACCGATAAATCCATTCCCCGGAGCTCGCTATTTTGAGGTAAGATACTCCTATGCAAGCAACTGAGACAGTGTTGCTGATACTAATTCATTCAAAATAATTGTTAACAGAATTGACAGAGATTAAACTACATTAGAGAAGATGGAAGAAGTCGTTTCATAGCCATAGGTTTGGATGAGAAGAGGTCTCAATTGACTAGTGTTTGTTAACTCAGTAAATCAACTCCATAAAGATCTATCTAATTAGTCATCGTTGTGCCCAATTACTTC
>Ga0193705_1000061_pt1 | contig 21875 bp, 23 predicted proteins | sample U3m2metaG_FD_143045 | JGI IMG/M metagenome (GOLD analysis project Ga0193705, IMG submission 143045) | Soil microbial communities from a riparian zone of the East river system, Colorado, United States - U3m2 | ecosystem: Environmental > Terrestrial > Soil > Riparian zone | place: USA: East River... | reverse complement strand
GCGGCGGACTGCGGCTCTGGAGCCGGAACGGGCGGCCGCTGCTGCGCTACTTCCCGGAGCTCGAGGAGGTCGGCCAGCTCCTGCCGCCGGACTCGGCCCTCGACGGCGAGATCATCATCTCGCGCAAGGGCAAGCTCGAATTCGACCAGCTCCAGCTCCGGCTTCACCCGGCCGAGAGCCGGATCAAGCGGCTCTCGGCGGAGATCCCGGCCGACTACGTCGCCTTCGACCTGCTCGTCTGGAAGGGCAGGCCCGTGCACGAGCTGCCGCTGAAGAAACGCAGGCGCGAGCTCGAGCAGAAGGCCAAGAAGTTCCGGCTCTCGCCGGCGACGGACGACCTGAAGCAGGCGGCGCGCTGGCTCGACCGGCTCGAGCAAGCCGGGCTCGACGGCGTGATCGCGAAGCGGCTCGACGCTCCGTATCTCCCGGGCTCGCGCGACGGCGTGGTCAAGGTGAAGCCGTACAAGACCGCCGACTGTGTGATCGTCGGCTTCCGCTGGAGCGACAAGGGCGACGGCCGTATCTCGACGCTCCTGCTGGGCCTCTACGCCGACGACGGCTCGCTCGACTTCGTCGGCCACTGCTCCGGCTTCCCGGCCGCGGTGCGGCGCGAGCTGGAAGAGGCGCTGCCGAAGATGCTCGCGCCCGGTCAGCTCAGCGACAAGCGCATCCCGGGCGGCCAGAGCCGCTGGTCGCGCGGCAAGGAGCTCGACTGGAACCCCGTCCGCCCGGAGCTCGTCGTCGAGGTGCGCTTCGACAAGCTCGAGGGCAACCGCTTCCGGCACGGCACCCGCTTCCTGCGCTTTCGCCCGGACAAGGATGCCGCCCAGTGCACGTGGGACCAGGTGCGGCCGCAGCGAAAGCGCGGCGACCCCACCGTCGAGAAGCTGCTAGCCGGCTAGCTCTCCCAGCGGCGCGAGCGGCTGCTGCGCCGCTCCACGAGCTTCGGGTCGCCGCGCGGGAGGCCGAGCTGCTCGAATCTCGGCAGCAGGCTGGCCTTGCGCCGCCACATCCCCGCGGTCAGGTCGCCGACCTTGTCGATCCGCTTCCCCATCGTCCTGATGGTGAACCGCGCGGGGTCGGAGCGCGCGACTTCCTTCCACTCCAGCGGCGCGGACACGCGTGCGTCCGGAGTCGGCCGCACCGAGTAGGCGCAGGCGATCGTCCGGTCGCGGGCGTTCTGGCCGAAGTCGACGAAGACGCCCCGGCGGTCCGCGACCCGCCACGTCGTGGTCGCCACGTCCTGGTTGCCCACGCGCCGCTCGACCTCCTCGGCGAGCGCCTTGGCGAAGCGACGCACCTCCGGGAACGGCAGCTCCGGCCTGATCGGCGCGAGGATGTGCATCCCGGTCGCGCCGGAGGTCTTCGGGTACGAGGCAAGGCCGAGCTCATCCATCACCTCCTTCACCACGAGCGCGATCTCACGCACGAACTCCCAGGGGTTGCCTTCGCTCGGGTCGAGGTCGATCAGCAGGTAGTCCGGCCGCTCGATGTCGTCCACGCGGGAGTGCCAGGTGTGGAGCTCGATGCAGCCGAGGTTGACCACCCACGCGAGAGCAGCCGGGTTGTCGACCACTGCGAAGACCGTCGAGTGGCCGCTCGGGAATTGGACGAACTGCTCGCCGACGAAGTCAGGGTGCGGCGGCACACGCTTCTGGTGGAAGAAGTCGCCCTCGACCCCGTTCGGATAGCGCTTCATGTGGAAGGGCCGGCGGCGGATGTGGTGGAGCACGCACGGCGCGACGTCGACGTAGTACGCGACCAGGTCGCCCTTCGTCAGGCCCGGCTCCGGGAAGAAGACCTTGTCCGGGTTGGTGATCGCGACCTCGTGGCGGCCGATCCTCATCGACCCAGTATGAAACGGGCCCGGTCGCCCGGGCCCATCGTCTTTCAGCGGAGAGGGCGGGATTTGAACCCGCGATGGACCTTTCAGCCCATACGCGATTTCCAGTCGCGCTCCTTAGACCGCTCGGACACCTCTCCAGGCGGCGCCAGCCTAGCGCGCGCCGGAGAGACCCTTACATCGTGTCCCGCATCGCGACGTCGTAGCGCGTCACGGACGTGCGCTGGCCGGGCGTGTCGCCGGCGGGCATCGCGCTCAGAATCTCGTCGCCCTGCCGGTAGTCGTCCTCGCTGTCGAAGAAGAGCACCACGAGCGCCTTCTCGGCTTCGGGGTCGTGGAGGACGATGATCTCCTTCGCGTTCAGCCCCTCCGGCGGATCGCTGCCCTCCATCTCGCTCTGCATCTGATCCATCCGGTCCTTGCTGACACCGTCGAACGTCACTGCGCGTGCGAGGGCCACGGGAGCCTCCTTGTCGGGTGACGCAACCCTACTCCGAACGCGGGCGAATCCCGCCGAAACACCAGCACGAGGGATCGGCCTCTCGGCGCATCCGAACGATGACGTCAGCAGCGTGAGTCAAAGAGGGCGCGCGCCGCAGTGCCGAGACTCGCGGAAGCGAGGTGAATCAAATGCTGAAGCTCTTTATCTTCGCGCAGGTCGCCGCAGACTCGCTGCGCAGGCGCGAAGAAGGGCAGACGATGGCGGAGTACGGCATCGTCCTCGCAGTGATCACGATCGCGGTGATCGGTGCGATCACCCTGCTCGCCGACAACGTCCGCGGCGCGCTCGAGAACGTCGCCGGAATCCTCCCCGGGTAGGCGAGAGCCCGCCGGGCACCCTGTTTTGCCGGCGATCTCATCAGGGAGCGCAAATAAAAAAGGGGCCGGTTTGCCGGCCCCTTTTCTGTTTTCTGTCTTGCATTCAGGAAACGTGTGCGCAGCGCACGGTCACGTGGAGGGTCTCGGCCGTCCCGCTCGTATGGGCCATCGTGACCAAGAACCCGGGCGCGCCGGTCACGTCATGGATGGCGAACCCCGCGCCCACCGCGCGAAGCGCGGAGTCCCCCACCGCTCCAGTGGCAAAGTAGCCGCCGCCGAGGGGCTGCGTCCCCGCGGGGCACCAAGCGCTTGTCGACGCCTGCGCGTTGGCGGGAACCGAGATCGAAGAGCTGGTTTCGCTCACGTACCCCGAGAGCTCCGGGGTTCCGGGGACGCCTTGGGCGCCCTGGATGCCCTTGACGCCTTGGGCGCCCTGGATGCCTTGCACGCCCTGGGCGCCTCTGGCGCCCTGCGCGCCGCGCTGGCCGTGGAGTGACCGCACGGCGCCCGCGGTGAGCTTGGTCGCGGAGACGAAGTGATTCTTGAGCTTGCTCCCGTCGATCAACAGACTGGCCGCACCGGCCGAGCCCGAGATGACCGCCGCGACGATGATCGCGGTGATGATGCTCTTCATGATTTCTCCGATCGTTCAGCCGCAGCCCTGATGACCGCGATCTGGTCAGTGCTTGTTGTCCACGGCAAAGCAGACGTCCCCTTTAGCGTCCACAGCCGCAGGCAATAGAGACCTCGTCCGGACCGTGCCCGGTCGGAAGAACCTCTGGCCCGAGCCCTTGCGACGGCGAGAGCCGGGCCTTGCTGCGCCCGGCTCTCCCGGCACTTTCCCTGCCGAACCGCTGGTTTCGGCAGTTGAGCGGAGGGGGATTTGAACCCTCGTCGGACCTAACGGCCCGAAACGCGCGGCCTAGCCAGCGGGATGAGCCCGTAGAGCGACGTAAAGCCGGTGAGGTAGAGGCGTTCGCGGTCGGCGATCACCGGGCTGTACTCGCCGTCGGGGAAGCGCCAGACGAGCCGGCCCGTCGCGGCATCGAGGGCGAACGTCCGCCGCGCCCGGGGGTTGGATTCCTCGCTCGAGCACGACCCGCAGGTCGAGAAGTAGACGAGCCCGTCCACGACTGTCGGGGCTCCCGAGATCGGCGCTCCGGCGTCGAACGTCCAGCGAGTGCGGCCGGTTGCCTGCGAGAGTGCGTACAGGCGATGGTCGTAGGACCCGACGTACGCCGTCGCGCCGGCAAGCGCCGCAGGGGAGTAGATGTAGCTCCCCGTTCGGACCGACCACAGCTGATCTCCGCTCGCGATCGAGAACGCGTACGCACGGCCGTTCGTCGAGCCGACAAAAATGCGGCCGTGAGCCACGGAGGGCGTCGCGTAGAGGCCGCCGAGCCGTCCGCCTCCGGCCGTCCAGCGAAGACGGCCGCCCCGCGCGTCGAGCGCGTAGAGGTACCCGTCGTAGGAGCCGGCGAAGACGGTGCGACCGGCGAGCGCGACACCGCCCTTCACCCTGTCGCCGGTCGAAAAGCTCCACTCGAGCCGGCCCGTGCGCGCGTCGAGCGAATAGATCCGACGGTCCCACGAGCCGAAGTAGACCTGGCCTCCGGCGAGGAGCGGCGACGTCTCGATCACTCCGGCGCGAAAGCGCCAAAGCGTCCTCCCGTTGCGGGCGTCGAGTGCGGCGAGAAAGCTCAGGGCCGAGCCCCTGCAAGGCGGTGGATCCATGAAGCCGATGTAGACGACGCCGTTTCCGACCGCGGGCGACGCCGCGACGCAGCCGGCGAACTGGCGATGCCACGCGATCCGCCCGGAGGCTGCCTCCACGGCGAGCACGAGCCCGTGGTTCGTGCCGAAGAAGAGGCGGCCGGCCGCGAGGACGGGCGGAAACTCGATGAAGCTCGAGTCGGCGTAAACCGTCCACAGGGTCCGAAACGGGGGCCGGAGCCTGAGCGGGGCCGAATGGGTTCGAGCTGCGTCGAAGCCGTACATGGGCCAGGAGAACGCCGGGTGCGAGGGCCGAGTTACGTGGCGGCGACTCCGGCCGGTCTGAACGGGGGGCGCCTTCGGTCGGTGCCCGTGGCCGCGCCCGAGCAGAAGCGCGGCTGCCGCGGCGCTCACGAGGAGCGCCGCGGCAAGAATCGCGAGCCGGCGCCGCGTCATCAGTTCCAACCTTGGCGGTTGTGGACTGTGAAGCGGAGGGTATGGGAGCCGCTGTTGCCCCGAACGTCGCTCGCCTTGACGGTTAGGTCGTAGACGCCGTCGGGAAGCTTGCGGGTGTCGAACTGCGGCGCGAGCTTGAAGAAGTACATACCGCGCTCGAGATACGAGTAATGGTTCCCGAAGACCGTCTGGTTCTGGTACGTGCCGCGTGCGTAGATGCGCCAGAACGACGAGTTCGGCGGCACCCCGTTGCGGAAATCGAAAGCGACGCGCTTCCGCACGATGTCACGGCCGGTGAGGAGCCTGCGGATCTTCCAGGTGACCAGCGCCGGCGTGACCGGGCCGTACCACGCATGTGAACCTGCTGCCGTCGAGGTGTCCTCGGCGTCCGCGACGATCTCGACGCGGCCGCGCACGAAGTTTGGCAGCACGTCGGCCCCACCGCCCTGCGGGCGGAAGGTGATTGCGCGAACGACCGGAGGCGTCGAGTCGTGATAGGGAGTGAGCCGGCCGGGGACGAGTGGATTGACCACGCGGCCGCCTTCGTACTCGGTCAGGTGCACATGGTTGGAGATCCTCGTGACGTGACCGAGAAGAGTTTGCCGAGCCGTGACGTGCTGGCGGTTCCGGACGAGCGGGCGGATGTGCCAGTACTCGAAGGCGCGGCCCCCGTTCGACGTCACGCGGATCCACTCCGACGAGACGTGCGTGACGGTCCCGTCGACGACCGGGTAGACGGCGGTGCCGCCGGAAGCGGAGATGTCAACGCCCTGGTGGAACGAGAAGCTGCCGTTCCCGTGCAGGAGCGTGTTTGTCGTCGGCGGCCCATGAAACTGGACGCGCGGATCGCCGAAGTTCGCGCGCACGAGGTGCTCGCGGTCGAAAGGCTTGACGGGATAGCCGTAGCCCCGGCCCGAAACGGCCTGCGCAGAGCTGGGCCCGGTCGCCTGAGCGATCCCGGGGCCGGAGGTGACCGCGCCCGAGAGTGCGAGCGCGGAGGATGTTGCGATCGCGACGGCGGTCGCGAAGATGAACTTCGTGACGGCCGAGCGAAGGATGCAGCGCCGTGCGCTGCGAACTGGAATGTGGGTTTTGGTAGCCATGCGGCCACCGTCCGCCCGGGTCCAAACCGCCCGGTCACGGGCCGCCAACGGTTCGCTAACGGCGCGCCTTCGGGCCGTTGACACGGAAGCAACGCGGCGCGATCCTCCTGCAAAGGGCAAGGTGATCCCCCGTAGCTGACCTTCAGGAATTCCGCTTGCTCGGCCCGCTCGAGGTGACCAGCGAAGGCGCAGCTTTGGAGCTCGGGGGCCCGAAGCAGCGCGCCCTCCTCGCGCTGCTCCTGCTCGACGCGGGCCGTGCGGTCTCCACTGACCGGTTCATCGAGGCCCTCTGGGGCGAGCAGCCGCCACGAACGGCCGCGACGTCGCTCCAGAACTTCGTCTCGCAGCTGCGAAAGGTGCTCGGCCCCGACCGGATCGTCACGAAGCCGCCCGGGTACCTGATCCGCATCGACTCGTCCGAGCTGGACGTGAACCGGGCGCAGACGCTCCTGGACGAGGCGAAAGTCGTTCCCGCGAGCGAGCGCTGCACGAAGCTCCGCGACGCGCTTGACCTCTGGCGCGGGCCGCCGCTCGAGGAGTTCGGCTACGAGGCCTTCGCGCAGAGCGAGATCGCGCGGCTCGAGGAGCTGCAGCTGACGATCCTTGAGGAGCGGATCGAGGCCGAGATCGAGGTCGGGGAGCCAGGGAACCTCATCGGCGAGCTCGAGGCGCTCGTCGGCCGGCACCCGCTGCGGGAGCGGTTCCGGGAGCAGTTGATGCTCGCGCTCTACCGCTCAGGCCGGCAGGCGGAGGCACTCGATGCGTTCCAGCGGGGTCGCCGTGCGCTCGTCGACGAGTTGGGGATCGACCCGAGCCCGCGGCTGCAGCAGCTCCACGCCGCGATCCTCCGCCAGGAAATCAACCTCGTGCCCGCCCGCGCGGTTCCTGCGCAGGATCACTTCGAAGACGTCGCCCGAACCATCCTCGAGGGCCGAGTCGTCCCGGTCCTCGGCACCGACGTCGGGGAGCTCACGCTTCGGCTCGCGCAGCGCTTCGGCTACCCAGAGGACGGCGGGCGGGCGACGCTGCCGTCGGTCGCGCAGTACGTCGCCGTGATGAAGGGCTCGGGGCCGCTCTACGACGAGCTCCACGACCTCCTCGACGCCGACCTGCCGCCCACGCCGCTACATCGCCTTCTCGCGTCGCTCCCCGCACTTCTCCGCGAGCGCGGGCTGCCACCCCAGGTCGTGGTGACGACGGGCTACGACACCGCGCTGGAGAAGGCGTTCGAGGAGGCGGGCGAGGCCGTCGAGGTCGTGACCTATCTCGCCGCCGGCCGCAATCGCGGCCGCTTCTGCCACATCGCGCCGGACGGCGCCGGCAGGCTGATCGAGGAGCCGAACACCTACGCCACCGAGCTCTCCCACAACACGGTGCTCCTCAAGCTCCACGGCCAGGTCGAGCGCACGCCTGCGCGCGAGTGGGAGAGCTTCGTCGTGACGGAGGACGACTACATCGACTACCTCGCGCAGACGGAGATCGCGGCGGCGGTGCCGGTCTCGCTCGCGGCGAGGCTCCGCCGGAGCCACTTCCTCTTCCTCGGCTACACGATGGCCGACTGGAACCTTCGCGTGATCCTCCATCGGCTATGGGGCGACCAGCCCCTCAGCTACCACTCGTGGGCCTTGCAGCCTGAGCCGAAAGCGCTCGAACGGGAGTTCTGGCACCGGCGCGACGTCGACGTGGTCGAGCTGCCGTTCGAGGAGTACGCCGGGATCCTCGGCAGCTACCTGGCTGCCCAACCGGCCGGCGCGAACGCATGAGCGTCGCTGCGGGCTCGCCTCCGACGCCGTTCAAGGGGCTCGCGCCGTTCCAGGACACCGAGCTCGACGCCCAGCTTTTCTGCGGCCGCGACCGCGAGCGGGAAGTAATCGTGGCGAACCTGCTCGCGTCCCGGCTGACGGTGCTGTACGGGGCGAGCGGGGTGGGGAAGACATCTCTCCTTCGCGCAGCGGTCACTCCTGCTCTTCGTCGGATTCCGGACGCGGCGGTCGTGTTCTACTCGTCGTGGGCAGGCGATCCCCGCGGGCTCGGAGAGGCGATCGACTCCGCCGTGGGAATCGAGTCGAGCGGCAGTCTGACCGAGAGGCTCGCCGTTGCCTCGCAAGCCGTGGGCGGAGATGTCTACACCATCCTCGATCAGTTCGAGGAGTACTTCCTCTACCACGAGCGCGACGAATTCGCCGACGAGCTTGCCGCAGCGATCCGCGAGCCCGGCCTTCGTGCGAACTTCCTCCTCGGCCTGCGCGAGGACGCCCTCGCGAAGCTCGATGCTTTCAAAGGCCGGATCCCCAACCTCTTCGCCAACTACCTCAGGCTCGACCACCTCGACAGGCAAGGCGGCCGCGCCGCGATCCTCGGGCCGATCGAGCGCTACAACGAGCTGACCGGCGAAACGGCTGAGGTCGAGCGCGAGCTCGTGGAGGCGGTCCTCGACCAAGTCGCGGCGGGGGAGGTCGACGTCGGACGAGCCGGCCGCGGAGGTGTCGAGAAAGACAAGGACCGGATCGAGGCCCCGTACCTGCAGCTCGTGCTCGAGCGGCTGTGGCAGGTTGAACGCGAACGAGGTTCGTCCGTTCTCCGGCTCGCAACGCTCCGGGAGCTGGGAGGGGCCGAGTCGATCGTGCGAGCGCATCTCGAGCGGGCGCTCGGGAGCCTGGAGCCGACAGAGCAGGACGTCGCGGCAACCATGTTCGACCACCTCGTCACGCCTTCGGGCTCGAAGATCGCGCATCGCCCACGCGACCTCGCGCAGTACGCCGAGGTCGGAGAGTCCGAGGTCATGCCCGTGCTCGACGCACTCGGTCGCGAGCGCATCGTGCGCGCAGTCGACGGGGCCGGAGAAGGCGAGCGCTACGAGATCTTCCACGACGTTCTCGCCGACGGCGTCCTCGCCTGGCGAGCGCGCCGGGTCATCGAGCGCGATCGCGAGGAAGCGCACCGGCGGCAGCGCCGCCTCGTCGCAGTCGCGGCAGCCGCGCTCGTCGCGCTGGGTGCGATGACCGCGGTCGCCGTCTATGCCCTGACGGAACGCTCACACGCGCGCAGTGCGGCTCGCCTCGCGCGGGCACATGCCCTCGAGGCGACGGCCCTTTTCGAGCAGGCGACCGACCCGGAGCGTGCGCTCGCAGACGCGGTCGCCGCTGCCCGAAGCAATCCAGGGGCTCGCGCGGAGGGAGTGCTCCGCCAGGCGCTCGTGGCGAATCACGAGCGCCGCGTCCTTCGTGCCCGCGGCCCGGTGTCGGTGGTGGCATTCGCGCCCACGGGCGGCCGGATGCTCGCCGGGGACGCAGGCGGGAGGCTACGCCTGTACTCGACGAACGGAAGCCTGGAGCGGACATTGACAGTCGCAGCCGCAGCCCCCGTCACGGCGGCGTCCTTCTCGCCCAACGGAGCGCTGGTGCTCGGCGCCGCAGGCCGAGAGGCAACGCTATGGCGCGCCGCAACCGGAGAGCGCTTCCAGACCCTGCACCTGCCCGGCGTCGTGACCTCCGCGTTGTTCAGCCGAGACGGCCGCGTCGTCCTCACGACCACGGCCCGCGGCGCGACGGTCTGGCGCACGGATACCGGCCGTCCCGTTGCCGTGCTTGAGAAGCGAGCTTCGGTGAAAGGCGCCTTCTCGCCAGACGGCCGTCTGGTCGCGACGCTCGATGCGAAGAGGCTCCCCCACGTTCGCCCCCACGTTCGCATCTTCGACGCACGAAGCGGCCGGTTGCTGCACGTGTTGGCGCCGGAGGCCGAGCTCGAGGGCGTTGCGTTCTCTTCGGACAGCCTCCTGGCGACGATGAGCGTCCGGGGCACGTACCTCTGGAACGCCCGGAGCGGCCGGCAGGTCGGCCATCGCCTCTTCGACACGCGTGGCGTGGAGACCGACGCGGCCTTCAGCCCGGACGGCAACCTGCTCGCCGTCGCGCGACAAGACGGCAGCGTTCGGATCTGGGATGTGGCGAAGGGTGAGCGTCTTTTCTACTTTCCGGCTCACACCAGTCAGGTCCTCGCGGTCGCGTGGAGCCCGGATGGGCTCTTCTTGGCGGATGCCAGCGCGGACCGCACCGTGAGTGTGTGGTCTGCCTCCGACCCCGTTGGCGGCCGCCTGGTGGGCAACCTTGTCGGCCACGGTGCCGCTGTGCGGGCAATCGCCTGGAGGCGGGACGGACGCTCGCTGCTCAGCGGCGGTGCAGACAGCACGGCGAGACTGTGGGACGCCCAGTTCGATCAAAAGCTGCGCCGTATCGGACCCAACCCCGGCGCCGCGGTGGGGGCGGCGTCGTTCGACCCCGCCGGGCACCGCATCGTGTCGACAGGCGCGGACGGCACCGCCCGGATCTGGAGTGCTCGCGGCCGGCGCCTGTTGCACCCCCTACCGCACAGGCGCGCGGTCGCAGACGCCGAGTTCAGCTCGGACGGCCGCCTGGTTGTGACCGCGAGCTCAGACGGCACCGCCGGAATCTGGAACTCGACGACAGGCGCCCGGCTGCGAACGCTGCGAGTGGGCGCCCCAGTGTCCGTCGCCAGGTTCAGCCCAGATGGGGCGACCGTCGTGACCGGGGACGCCGGCGGTGGCGTCCGTCTCTGGAGAACCAGTGACGGGAAGCCGCTCGGCACCGGGAAGCAGCAAGGGAACGTCACGGACGCGCGCTTCGCTCGGGACGGAAAAACGGTTGCGACTGCGGGGCTCTTGGGCGTGAGTGAATGGTCGGTCCCTTCCGCGAAGCGGGTCCGCGTCCTCAGATCCCCCGGCGGGGCCTTGCGCGTCGCCTTCTCCCCGGACGGGTCGCTCGTCGCCGGGGCCGGGCACGACGGCACTGCACGTATCTGGGATGCGGTCGGCGGGAAGGCCAGAGGCGTCTACAAGGTCTCGCCGAAGGTGCCGCTCAGGGATGTCGTGTTCAGCCCGGACGGGCGGCTCCTCCTCGCGACGGGCCTGAAGGTGCAGACCTGGGACGTCCGCACCGGCATCCGCGCGCACACGCTTGTCGGCCACACCGGCCCGGCCTCGCGAGGCGCCTTCAGCCCCGACGGACGGTGGATCGCGACCACGGGCGCGACTGCTGTCATCCTCTGGCAACGGGACGCAGACCAGCCGTTCTTCTACCTCCGAAGAGCGGGCACCGTGCCCAAGGGCAAGCTCCTGACGAGCTCGTCGTTCAGTCCGGACGGGCGATTCGTCCTCGCATCGGGCGAGGACGGGGCGGTGCGCCTGTATCGCTGCGACATCTGCGGCGATCTACCGGCACTCCTCAAGCAGGCGAGGGCGCGCCTCCGGGAGCTACGGCGCTAGGAGGAAGCGGAGGAGGAGGGATTTGAGCGCGCTCGCTCCTCGCACCGCCACGCTTACGCTGTGCGCTCGAGCCTGGGCCATCACGACGGATGCCCCAGGCTCGATTGCTCATGCCGGTTTCGGCTGAGTGAAGCGGAGGGGGAGGGATTTGAACCCTCGTCGGACCTAACGGCCCGAAACGGTTTTCGAGCCTTGCGGCTTTCGGCTCGAAGCGCTTGCTCAAGCCGACTTGGTGGTGGCTGTGGGCCGTGCGCGCCGGTCTGCGCGCCGGTCCCGTGCCTTGCAGACGCACGGTTCGATGCCGGTGGCGCCCGAACCTCTCGAGCTCGCTGCTTCGAGACCGCCGACGCGGGCCACGCACCGTGGACCGGGAGAAGTGTTCCAAGAGCAGGGACGCGAGCACGAAGCGAAAGGTCGACGAGGAAGTATTGCCGCCAACGTGCTGCCCGACCACCCTGGAGCGGATGGCCCTGCGGATGAAGCTCGAGCCGGGTTGATGCCGACGTAGAGGAGGCCAAGCTCCGCGCGAGCGGGGTGGGGGTGGTGCGGGGGCCCCAGGGATCGCCCTTCCGCGGCCCACCAGGCGTAGAAGCCGGGCCTCAGCAACCTCTGCGCTGGATCGCTCGCAAACGGCGGAGGTGAGCTAGGGAAGCATGGTCGAGCGCTTCGTCCCACAACTCACGATCTCTCGAGGCGCGCGGCGGCGGCGGTCCGGTTTGGAACGCCGAGCTTCCGGTAAACGTGCTCGAGGTGCTTCGCCACAGTGGCGGAGGCGAGCCCAAGTTCGAGCGCGATCTCGTCGTTCTCTTTGCCGAGCGCCACATGCTCGAGGATCTGCCGCTCGCGCGTCGTGAGCTTTTCGATCCGCGTGTCGCGCTCGTCGAGCACGAGCACGTGCAGGTTGTCGGTTTGCGCGATCCGAACGTCGAGCCGGCGATCAGCATGCGCCAGCCGGATCTTGCGACGTCCGAGCACAGCTAGCGGTACGCGTCCGTTCTCGATCCCGAGGTAGCGCTCCAGAACCGCGCGCGACGATGGGGACGCAAACTCGATCACGCCCTTTCGGCCGCAGAGAACGACGCCAGATGCGTCCTCGCTCGCCCCCTCTTCGAGGGCGGCTAGCGCGGCGGCTCCGCGCAGCGCAGTCTCCGCTGCCTCGGCGCGTGCGGTGAGGTGTGGCTGCAGCAAGTCCGCCACAAGGCGGTCGCGTTCGTCGAAGTCCGGTCGGTTGCGCCGCTCGAAAATGAAGACACGCGTCCTCGTCGGTGCGGCGGCGAGGCCGAAGTCGAGCCAGTGGTCGAGGATGCCCCGGTAGAAGGCGTCGTAGATCGGTGTTCTTCGGAACTCGCGGAGGGTCACGAAATCCGACACCTTGAGAGTCTTCGTCCAGTCGCCGCTGGCGGTGCGGTAGCCACAGACGGGATGCGTGTGACGAACGCGCCACCATAAGTCCCACGAAGCCGATTTCCCCCAGGCCGAGTTCCGCCAGGCGGTCTCCTCCCCGCCGCCGCCGTTGCGCCAGAACACGCCGAGAATCGGTTCCCGCGTCACCGGGTTGAGTTCGCTGTACGCCACCGTGTCGCTCGCGATGAGCTTCCCCATCCCCGCGAGGAGCCGGGGCGGGAACGGCAACGGGTCGTCGAGTTCCTTGAGCTCGCTCACCAGGGCGAGCGTCGCCGAGGCGTCGTGCTCGGACAGGCTCCTCACGCGTCGAGGATACGTCGAACTACGTATTGCGGCAAATGTCGCATGGAGTCAGCATTGGCGAGTCTCAGCTGTGCAGCGATTGGCATAGAGAGGAGAGCGCATACCACGTCGTGCCTGCGGTCGGCCTGGGCAGATGGATCGGGGTCACCGCGAGAGCAGCGGTGCGCTGCGGCCCACGACCTCGAGAGATCGAGCAGGTGAGACCGCAACCATTCAGGAAGGGGAATAGCCGTGACACGTCGCATCACCGCGTTTGCCGCAGCGCTCGCCATCGCGTTCGTGGTGCCGAGCTCCGATGTGTGGGCCGGGAAGACATCACAAACGGAGCCGGTTGTCACCGTGCTCAACGACACGGCCCTCGGTGGCCTGGGATCGGGAAGCACAATCGGGCCTGACGGCGCCCTGTACGTCACGAACGGGAACGACGGCACGCTCGTCCGGATCGATCCGACGACCGGCTCCGAGACGGTGGTCGGCAGCGGCTTGCCACCCCAGATCATCGGGATCGGTGGCGCGATGGACGTCGTGTTCATCGGCCATCGCGCCTACGTGCTGGTCACCCTGGCCGGGGCCGACGTCGGCGCTCCCGACGCCGTCATGGGCATCTACCGCCTGAACCGCGACGGCACGTTCTCCGTGTTCGCCGATGTGGGCACGTGGTCGGCCGCGCACCCGCCCGCGGACCCCGACTGGTTCCTCTCGCAAGGCGTCCAGTATTCGCTGGAAGTGTGGCGCAATGGATTCGTTGTGGCCGACGCCCACCTCGGAAGGGTGATTCGCGTCGACCTGCGGGGACAGATCAGTGAGTTGGTGGCGTTCGAAAGCACCGACTCGGTACCCACCGGCCTCGAGTCGGCAAACGGCAAGGTCTTCTTGGCCACGGCCGGTCCGATCCCGCACCTCCCGTCGACCTCCAAGATCAGTGAAGTGCAAAGTGAAGGATCGGTGAATGTAGTCGGCGAGTGGGGCGCAGACTACGCGGGTGATCGTGGCCTCATCGTCGATGTCGAGAAGGGACGCAATCACCGCCTGTACGGACTACTGCAGGGCCACTGGGACCTCGAGCCGATCCCCGAGAACGAGGGCAAGCCGGCCGCTCCGAACACCGGTGAGATCGTTGCCGTCGGCGCGGACGGCACGTTCGAGACCGTAGTGAGCGGCCTCGATCGGCCCACGTCGCTGGAACTCGTCGGCCATGTGGGCTTCGTGGTCACGCTCCCGGGAACGATCTTGCGGATCGACCAGGTAGGGCGGTGAACCCGCGCCCATCGGCAACAGACGCGCAGAGGGACATCGCGCTCGGCCCTCCACAAGCGAGTCCGAGAAGAGAACCAGTGAGACCTCGGATCACCACGCACGGAAGGAGTCACAGGTGAGCCTACTTCGGGGGTGGCCGCTTCTAAATCCCGTCCGCCAGTCATCCGCCAGCAGCTTCCGTCTCAACAGGCATGTTCAAGCCGATTCGGTCGTAGGCGCATGTGGTGCGCGCCGGAATAGTCGGGTCAGCGCTTAGGCGCTCGGCTGGTCTTTCAGTCCCAGGCGTGATTCAGTCGCTTCACTCGAATCGAGGAGGCAACGATGAGCGTTTCCGGCAATGCCAGACCTGTAGGCCAGCCGCGCGGGATCGGCTTCGGGATTCTCCTGTTCATCGTCACGCTCGGCTTCTACGGCTGGTACTGGGTCTACAAGACTGAAGAAGAGATGAAGCAGCACACCGGCGACGGACTCGGCGGGGTGCTCGGCCTCGTCATCTGGATCCTCCTCAGCCCTGTGATGGCATTCGTGATCCCTTCGGAGATCGGGAAGATGTACGAGAAGGACGGGCAACAGCCACCTGTCACGGGCTGGACGGGCCTATGGCTTTTCCCGTTCGGCGTTTTCATCATCCCGGCAATCGTTTGGTTCGTGAAGGTGCAGGAAGCCCTCAACCGATACTGGGAAGGGAAGGCGCCGGAGGCGGTTACTACGGCTCCTGTCTGACCAAACGGCCGACGACTCCCAGCTTCAAGCGGCTTCTTGACCGCACCATCGGTGACGTGCGGGAACGTCACCCGAAGGGATCTCTCCTGCGGGCGATGAGCGGTAGGCGACGCGTGCCGCCTTTGGCGTTCTCTTCTTAGCCGGTCTGCTGGTTGTGAACAGTGAAGCTCGTCTCCTGCGGGGGCGTGGGCAAGCCGCCATCGATGCCTTCGTTCATGCGAGGCATCAGCATCTCGTCGCGGAAGCGTTCCCAGCTCTCCTGCGAGTCGTGAATCGCGATGATCGTCCAGCCGTCAGCTGACGGCCCGGCTGCGTGGAAGATCTGCCCCTCTGGGAGGCTTCCGTCGCTCGGGTGCACGGCCGCAATCGACGCCTCGTACTGCTCCTGTGTCCCGCCGGGGAACTGATGCACAATGCCGTACGCCATCTGGAGCTCCTTTCGCTAAACCGAGTCGTCCGGACGCCTCGGGCAACTATCTCAAGTGCGGAGGGCGCGCGCTCGTGTATGGGACGCGGGCGCAAGGCCAGTGTTCGCGAATGTCCCCCGAACGGGGTTCGCAGACGAGCTCGGATCGCTTGGGTTACGCCTCGACCAGAATCACCAGCGTCTCGGGAAAAACGCCGTCGTGTGCCATCGCGTCTGCAGCTGGCTGCGTTTCCATCGCGGCCATGACGGCATCCATGTCGGCAACGTCCATCACCAACCCGACTCGGGTTGGATTTTCCGGATCGACGAATGTCCGGATGTTGGTGACTCCGAGGGGCCCGAAGAACTCCTCACGCTTCGGGGAAGCGAGCCAGTGATCCTTGTCCTTCACGTCGTGGTAGGCCATCACAGTGGGCATCAAATCTCCTCATGTTTGAACGGCATGGCCGATCGGGTGCCCGAACGATATGCCTTGCACTGGTGCGGTGGCACATCTCGGTATCCGTCGTAGGCGCGCAGGCGAGACGACGGCTCCATGGGCCAGTGTGCGGGAATGCCCCCTGACGTATGCGACAATCTCCACAGCAATGACCGACTCTGCCGCCCGACCGCTGATCCTCACCTCGGGTGTGCTGCTGGCGCTCTTCGACCTTGTCGCCTTGCTCCCGGGAAATCCGGTCGTGAGCGGCGCCCAGAGCTTCGCAGTCATTGTCGCGGTCCAAGCGCTGGTCATCTGGCGCCTCTGGCACCGGTCGGGCCTCGCGTGGTTCTTCGGCGTGGTCACCGCGGCCCTCTACAGCGTCTCGGTCATCCTCGTGGGGGGACCGTGGGAGACAACGCTCGTCGCGACCTCCCTCTTGACCCTGATGCAGGTTGCGGTGCTCTGTACGCCGCCTGTCCTCGTGTACGTCTGGAGGCAGGACAAAGTGGTCGCATTGCACTAGAAGACGAAGCCCGCCAGTAGGCCACGCGAGAAGCTGGCCTGGGCCAGTGTGCGCGAATGTCACCCGAGGCTTGGCAGAAGCAGGCGATCGAGTTCCTGCTGTGGGAGACGCGCTCAACCATCCGGCCGCTCCGCTCTGTTCCAGAGCAGAGCGCGGCTGAGGCGGACCGGGCAGCCAACGCGGTTTTCGGCAGAGCGGGCTGCTCGGCCTGGTCCGGCTACTTCTTGGCCTTCTTGGCCTGCCGCTTCTCTTTCAGCGTCTTTTGAGCCGGCTTCTTTTCCATGCTCTTCTTCGTGTTCTTGTCCTTGGTCGCCATGTTTTGACCTCCGTGTGGGCGCGGGTGAGGCTGTCAGCCGTTGGCCCAGGATGTCCATCACCCTTTGGCAGCTCAGGTATCGCTTCATGTGCGTCGCGGCTCTGCCGGACGCATCGTCGCGACTCCATCTTCGTCGACTTCGACCACGTAGCGTCCAGGGTCTGCGCCGCTCGTGAAGCGTCTGAGGCTCTTCGGGCGTAGCCAGATGATCGCGTGGGTGTCGGTGCGGGTCTCGATCACGTAACCCTCTTCGACCTTTTGATCGAGGAACGCGTCGAGGCCGTCCCTGCGCGTGCCTTGGGGATCGACTTCACCCACCAGCGCGAGTATCGCAAGTCAGGCTTCTCCTCGGCGGTCCCGTAGCGCTAAGACGCTCCGCTGGGCCAGCGCGCGCTGGGGCTGTGCCGGGCGAACAACCCCGGCACAGCCCAAACCCCCGTCCGTGCTAGTGGCTGTCGCGGTTGGCCGGGTCTTCAGACCCGAAGTACTTGCTGCCCGACTTGGCCAGCCCACGGCTGATGATGTAACCGATCGCGACTGCAGCGACGAGCGTCCAGGCGCGCACGTCGTTGAGCGAGTCGGATACCTTGGCGGCGATCAGGATCGCCGCGATGACGCCGACCATCGCGAAAAACTCCGTGGTCTTGAGCGCGTTCTTGGTCTCGTCGCCATAGGCGGGACGAGAGTCGCTGTAGGACGACGCCATGCGGCGCCGCTCAGCGGTTTCTGTTGCTGCCATGCTGCCTCCCTTGTGGGTGCTATCGGTGAGGAACTAGATCCTTCCTCGCACCACCGTCACCCGATACAGACAGACCCCTGGAAGGTCTCCGATCAGATCTTGTGGTCGAACCGGTTTTGCCTTCGACTTCATGCCTAAACATCGCGAGAGGTCGGCAGGGGCTATGCCTTTTTCGTGCGCCAGTCAACAGCCTGGGGCCAGAGTGCGGGAATGTCCCTAGAGGCGAAGGCCAGCGGGGCCGACGCCCGTCAAGCGCTTGAACACGCGGTAGAACTGCGGATAGCTGCCGAAGCCGGCATCGAGGGCGGTGCGCGCGAGCGTGGCGGCGTTGCCTGACTCGCGAAGCCGCATGAATCGCTCGAGGCGTTGCTGGTTGCGAAAGCCACCGATCGTCGTACCGATCTGCGACTTGAAGAGGCGGCTGAGATGCGCCGGACTCATGTTCACGCGGGCCGCCAACTCGTGAACGGTGGTGGGCGCAGCGCCGTCACGCAGAAGCCGAGCGGCGTGCTCGACGGCCGGGTGCACGCGGCGCACCGGCTCGCTACGCGAGGCCGCTCTGTGTCGATCCCACGCGTCCAGCAATGCAAACGCAAGGCCCGCGTTGAAGGTCGCTGCATCGGCATCCCGGTCCGCACGTGTCGATTCCACCCGCTTTAGCAGGACATCGAGGGCATCCGGGGCGACCACGCGAGGAGCGGGGTCCTCCGGCAGCTCCGCCAGTGCCGGTCGCGCCCAGTCGCTGATGCACGTTTGCTCCACCAAGTGACGCCGAAATACCGCGATCCACATCTCGAAGTCGGGCGACTGGTTGACTAGCAAGTGCTGCTGACCTGGAAAGAGCCAGATCGAGCTGCCACGGCCGAGGTCGTAGCAAGCCTCGTCGACGACGTATGCGGCCCTGCCCCGGAGCACGAGGCTGAACTCGAGCTCCACATGGCTGTGCACGGCGAGATGCTCGCGCGAGCGTGCGAAGGTATATCGCCAGACGGCGCCAGCATATTCCGACGGGGCAAGGACGGCGCTCGTCATGTCAGCAGAAAACGATCACTAATCGTCACAAGACGAGCAGTCGGTCCCCAGCACGTGCCAGCAGACTACCGGCGTCGTACGTCAAAACAGGGAGCAAAGTTGCGATGACCACGTATCAGGAAATGATCACCGACGAGCAGCGGCAGGCATACGAGCGTGAAGGTTGGTTCGTGCTCGAGGCTGTGCTTGGGGACACCGAGCTCGCCGACCTGCGGGGCGAATGCCAGCGCTTCATCGACAAGCGCGATGCCGAGATGGATGCCGCGGGCACCGACCACATCGGTCTGTGCATGCGTGGCCGACGGTACTTCGTCAACAACTGCTCCACCGAGAGCGAGGTGCTACGGCGCTTCGTCCTCGACGAGCGCATGGCCGACATCTGCCGCGCGACCCTCGGCCCGGACGCGTACCTCTTCAACGACCAGTACGTCGTGAAGGGGACTGAAGGTGAGACCAGCTTCTCGTGGCACCAGGACTCCGGCTACATCCCCTACCCGCACTCGCCTTACTTGACCTGTTGGATCGCGCTCGATGAAGTCGACGAGTCCAACGGCACCGTGTACGTACTCCCGTACTCGCGCGCGGGCACGCGCGACGTCGCGCCACACCGGAGAGATGCGGCGACAGGCGACATGATTGGGTACTTCGGCGACGACGCCGGCATACCAGCCGTTGTACGGGCGGGCAGCATCGTGGGGTTCTCGAGCACGGTCTTCCATCGCAGCGGAGCGAACACGACGCCGGCGATGCGCCGGGCGTACGTCGTTCAATACTCGCCCGAACCGATCCTCAGCGAGGACGGGTCCGGGCCTCGGATTCAAGCGGTTCCGCTCCTGCGTGAGGGTGATCGCGTCGCTTCGGTCCGAGCTAGTCGCACCTGACTCGCCTGGGCCAGCGTGCGGGAATGTCACCCGAGGGAGCGCCCCAGTTTCCCTATTCTCCAACGGTGCGCACGGGTGTTGAAGTAGCGGTCTTCGTAACCCGCAAAAGTGATTCCGAGGTTCTGATCGTTCACCGATCACCGGCACACGGCGGGTATTGGCATGTAGTCGCCGGCGGAGTGGAACCCGGCGAAGCGGTGGAGAAAGCCGCCGAGCGCGAACTGCGCGAGGAAACTGGTCTGGTCGCCAAGGTCGCGGCCGGGGTCAAAGTGATCGAGTACGTCTACCCCCTGACCGAGGAGCCTGCGGACCGACGAAACCTGTACGACCCTTCAATCGCACAGGTGGACGTGACGTGCTTTCACGTCAGCGCACCTGATGAATGGGAGCCAAAGCTTGACTGGGAGCACGACGGTCACCGCTGGTGCGAACCCGGCGAAGCGTTCTCTGCTCTGCGTTGGCCGGAGACCGCTCAGGCGCTCCGACAGCTCCTAATGCTCGAGGCGAAGTAGCGGAATCTCTCTGTCAAAACGGGCCTCGCCCTGGGCCAGCGTGCGGGAATGTCCCCGAGGGGATCTCAGCACCGGAAATGCGAGGATGTGCCGGAGGCCTTCGAACTTCGGCGGTCGGAATTGCTACGGAGTGCAGATCGACGGGACGACGTTTAGTGGCGTCGTGGTTTTCAACGTCGAGGTCTTGTCGTAGCTCGATGGCCGCGGTCTAATGCGGCGGGACAAGCCCTCCGCACACGATGTCCTCGGCGGCCCGCTGTGGGCATCTATTTGCGGCGCGGGGTCGCCAGCCGTGGTGTTCGAGGCCGGAGGAGGCGAGGACTCGTCGGTCTGGAGCGAGTTGGAGCCCGAGGTGCGAGAGCCGACGGGTTCGTCGCGACGATCGTAGCCGCAACGGACCCGCGCATAGTCGGGGTCGTCCTCGTCGACGCCAACCTCGCTGGCTTCTTCGACGACGCCCAAACCAAGCGCCTCCTCGCGACGTACAGACCGCAGTTCCCTGCTCTCGAGCAGGCAGCGCCGGAGCTGGCAAGGGTGATGATTCCGGTCATCGAGGCGTTACCCTGCAACGGTCGCGCGGCTCAGGCAGGTCGATATCCCAGCCGCGACGCCGACCATCGACATCACCGCGGAGCGCACGTGGGTCGAGACGCCTGAGGAGATTGAGGCGATTTCGCCAGGCTCATCGCGACTTCGTCGCCGCCTCGTCGCACCGGCGAGCCGTCTTCGCAGAGGGCAGCGGCCACCACATCATGCGCGACCGGCCGGAGGTCGCCCTCGATGCCATCGCGGAGGTCATCGCAGCCGTGCGCGCCGCGACCATAGGCGTTATCTGGCCGCCGGCGACGATTGGCTCGGGATCTCGTAACTCGATGGAGGAAAACCCTCGTCTGCCCGAGTGTTCGGGAATGACGCCAGACGGCGCGCCCTCACCGAGACCGCTCCGCGGCTTTGGGTCCGAGCGCACGCTGTTAGCATCGCCGTCGTGGCCAAGGAGGTCATCAGCACCTCCGAGGCGCCCGGAGGATTCGCAGGCTACAGCCAGGCGATCAGAGCGAACGGCGTGGTGTTCGTGTCGGGCCAAGGCCCGTTCGATCCAGCGACCGGAGACGTTGTCGGGGAGACGATCGAGGAACAGACGCGGCAGTGCCTGCGGAACGTGGAAGCGATCCTGAAGGCCGCAGGATCCACGATGGACGACGTCGTCCAAGCCACGTTCATCCTCCTCGACGAATCGGACTTCGCCGGAATGAACGAGGAATGGAACCGCTGGTTCCCGACGAATCCGCCCGCACGACAGGGGGCAAGGCTGCCGATCAGCCCGAAGGGCATACGAATCTCCATCGCAGCCATCGCCGTCTCATAGCGCACGGTTGTCGTCTGCACACGTGACACTCGGCGATCAGTCAGCAAGGCACGACCGCGCTCTTATGGGCCAGCGTGCGGGACCGAGGTTCGCCGCCGATTTGAGCCGGTGCGGGCCGAGCTCGTGAAGAACGCCGAGAGTCTTCATGCTCTCGTCGGGCTTTCGCTCGGACTCCCGTTACTCCAGAGGAACTCCGCCATCAACTATGGCCTTGAGTGGCGTCGGGAGCGCGCGAACGCCCGAGTGGCGGTGCGCATGCTGTAGCACTTGCATCCGGTATCGATCCGCACTAGTGTCGACCCTGCGGGCCGGCGGCATCCCGAAGGGCCATGCAGATCAACGTCGCACTCCAGGACGGCTTCGACAGCGACGACGTCGTGATCCGCGTTGACGGCACCGAGGCCTACCGCGGCGAGCAAGTCACGACTCGTACGCAGATCAGCCACGCCGACGACACTCAACTCGAAGTGCCCGACGCCCCGTTCACGCTGGAAGTCGACGTGCCCACGCGGGGCATCCACGAGACCTTCCAGCTCGACCCACAGACGCACACGAATGTCGCCCTCTCGCTGCTCGACGAGCGGCTCGTCGCGGCGTACCCCGAGCGACTTGGGTTCGCCTAGAGAGGAGGACGCCAAGGCCAAAACCATCTGTCCCCTGCGGCACCCACTCCAGAGAAGGAGGAAGCCATGGAACCGCACGACGAGGAGCTAGGACTCCTCAACGCCGACGAGGCGGAAGCGGAGGCGATCCAGG
>Ga0193705_1000057_pt1 | contig 22276 bp, 23 predicted proteins | sample U3m2metaG_FD_143045 | JGI IMG/M metagenome (GOLD analysis project Ga0193705, IMG submission 143045) | Soil microbial communities from a riparian zone of the East river system, Colorado, United States - U3m2 | ecosystem: Environmental > Terrestrial > Soil > Riparian zone | place: USA: East River... | reverse complement strand
ATATTATGATGGCAACTAAAGCTATACTAGAGATAGTAATTATTACTCTTCGTCTTTCCTTATGCATTCCTTTTTTCATATTAGCCTTATTGTAGAACGTTATAGAAATAAACATTGGTGCTAGTCTAAAGTGCTGGCAATTAAATTACGAGGAAATATCAGTAATTGATATTGATGACATTCAAGCAGACTTAACAGATCATTATTCAGATCACCAGACGTTCTTCACCTAGACTGACTAGACAAGTTGATAATTTGTCTGGCTTTTATATTTCAGAAAAAGAATAATGCCCCTCCTTCTGTAAATGGTGCAATATTCAAAATTAGTTTTGGTCTAGCTCCCTACTGGCAGTTGATAAAGTCTAAAGAAATCATGGAAATTTTGCAAACAAAAATAGAAGAAAGAAAAAGAAAGTAAGAAAACCTGAGCATATGTGAATCTCGTCTATGCGGAAATAGCGACGTTGCAGAAATATATGAGACGAAAGACTAAGATAGACGAAGATATGTAGACCAGTCTTTCCTGTCTTTACGTATGACTTAATATCTAGCATATCCAAGAGATCTTTTAGATTATAAGCTACCTCAACTGTTGCTTTGAAGCTATTAATCTGGTATTTGGGTTCATAGTATATTACATTCATGCGGCTTTTAAGATATTGTTCTATTCTAGCAAGAATTCCTTAACGGCAATACCAATGTTTAGGATGTTTATGACGCTATTAATATGTGATAAGATAAGGGCAGAAACTGAAACAAATATTCTAGGTGACAATGCCAAAACAATAAAGATTCGTGAAAAAGCTTATTGTGATGAAATGCGAATATTTCGCTACTTCTGGTATATCCGCATGAACATGGAGGGAATTGGCCACCTCGCATATGCACCAACTCTTAAAGCGCAAGCAATTAGGAGCTGATACATGCAGAATTGCTCTCTAACGGAATTTCAGAATTAGGAAAGAAAGCTCCTAGTGATCCTGTTCCTTTGGAATCACCATGCAATATAGGATCACTGGGATATTATTTTCTATTGATTATATCTACGACAACTTTTAGATTATCAGAGTTATCCCTTCTTTTATCGATAGGAGTCTCCATTATGATAGGCAAGTTTTTTACAGCTTTATCCTTGAGCAATGCTTTAAATCCTTCTTTTCCTATCTTTCCTAAACCTATATGCTCATGTCGATCACGATTGGAATTGAACTTATCTTTAGAATCATTCAGATGTACTAGCTTTAGTCTCTTTAGTCCTACTTCGCTGCTGAACTTATCTAATGTTTCGCCTGCACCGTCTTTTTTTCTCAAATCATAACCTGCTACGAAAGCATGGCAACTATCTAGACAAACACCAAAAGAACCTCTGCTGCCAGAAGATGACGAGTCAAGCTTATCAAGAATTAAGCCGATCTCATCGAATTTGCCTCCTATGCTGTATTTGTGTCCTGCACTATTTTCGAGTAATATCGTAACAGATTCTTTACCGCCAATACCGTGTGAATTATCTATTGCTGCTTTTGATAATGATTTGTAATAATTTCTAAAGGCAAAATTATATCCTTTTACCAGCTGACTAATTCCGTAGCCCTTCCCTTTTCCACCATGCGTGCCGAGGTGCGATACGAGGTAAGGAATACCTAGTACACTACACCTCTTGATTTCTTCTGTAAGTACATCTACTGATTTCTTATGCAGTTTATCATTTGGAGAGGAAAGATTAGGAAGATATGGCATATGTACAAATACTGCGTCTATGTCGATCTTGCTCTCGCCCAATTTTTTCCTAAAATTTTTTACTTCTTCCTCTTGCAGGGGTTTCGCAGACCAGCGCATTGGACTTCTAGTAAAAATTTGAAATGCGCCACAACCAATTTTCAGAGCATTATCTATAGAATTTGAAATACCTCCAGAAATTGAAACATGAAAACCTATTCTAGAATCCATGGTTAAATCGAGACTACCATTAACGTTATCATTATCGAACAATTAAAAGATTCTTAAACGTCGATGAACAACAATGCTAACCAAAAACATAGAAGGGTAGGAATATTACTTAAAACACATGAAGAAAAAGGGAGAGCGTTTAAGATTAAGTTGAATGAAAGGATACTAATGTTAATAGTGATAATATATTGTACTTTCTTTGCCTGGTAGACACATTTGAAAAGATGGAGCAGACCACTAGCAGACTAGCACTTACCGATTATCTAGTGGATCTATTTAAGAGGACTCCTGCAAAGATAATTGATAAAGTAGTATATCTTATTCAGGGTAAACTTCGTCCTGATTATGAAGGAGTAGAGATTGGAATAGCCGAAAAAATAGCTTTAAGAGCACTTTCCGTATCATCCAGAAAAAAGATTTCCTCTATATTGAAAGTATATCGTAAAACAGGAGACATAGGCAGTACTGCTATGAATATTGTTATCGGTAGTTCAAAGAGCCAGATTAAACGTAGCGATGGCAGCGGCGTTGGTGCTGACACTGCTACCACTACTGCCAACACGACTAGAACCCTAACTGTAGAACATGTATATTCAACTTTATGTAAGATAGCAGGAACTTTGTTGAATCACTAGGTTATTGTTTAAATCCGCAAGCCGTTTCTAATAATTTACCTGCTTTCACTGTGAGTTCCACTTAATAGTATTACTCTCTTTTCAAAGTAGATTCAATAACCAAATCTTCTTATCTTACTGCTGCTTTGTCCACTCAAGTAAGGTGCATATAGATACGAAACCTGCATTGATGGTGGTGGATGATGATCCACAAGTATTGATAGCTCTTGCACGTGATTTAGAAAAAGAATACGGTTATCGTTTTCGCATACTTCAAGCAGACTCTGGAGAGAATGCTCTCGAATTAATGAATCAATTAAAATTGCGCAATGAAGTTGTTGCGTTATTTCTAGTCGATCAAAGGTTGCCTCAGATGACTGGAGTTGAATTTCTGCAACACACTATGAATGTGTTTCCAGATGCAAAGCGTGTGTTACTTACAGATTATGAAGATACAGATGCTGTTATGGAGTCAATTAACAGAATAAAAATTGATTACTACTTGACTAAACCATGTGAGCCTCCAGAATTGAATCTTTATCCACTTCTCAAGGATATGCTTGAGGATTGGTGGACTTCATTCCGACCTCCGTTCGAAGGTATTAAGGTTATAGGTCTAAGGTGGTCACCAAGGTCACATGAGACAAAAGAATTTCTAGCTAGAAATGGCATACCTTATCAATGGCTAGATTTTGAAGCTGATGAAGAAGCACGCCGCTTGGTTTCTTTAGCTAATTCAACTAGGTCGTCGGACACAAATACTGATTCGTATTCTTCCTCCTCCTATTCGTCTTTACACCTGCCGCTCATTATTTTTCCTGATGGTTCAAACATAGCTGAACCAACCAACTCACAGATTGCAGAAAAAATTGGTCTTAAGACTCGCGCACAGATGGCTTTCTATGATTTGATAATAATAGGAGGAGGTCCTACTGGCTTGGCAGCAGCAGTGTATGGAGCATCAGAGGGTCTTCATACATTGTTAATTGAAAGACAAGCACCTGGAGGACAAGCAGCTGCAAGCCCTAGTATTGAAAACTACCTTGGGTTTCCTTCTGGTTTGACTGGGGGTGATCTTGCTAGACGTGCTGTTACTCAAGCCCTTAGGTTTGGTACTGAGATTGTAAATCCACAGGAAGTTGTAGATATACGCGTTGACAGTCCATATCGAATAGTCAAATTGGGAGATGGAACAGAGGTAAGATGTCATGTAATTATTATAGCTTGTGGAGTAACATATCGCAGGCTTGAAAATGTAAAGGGAATTGACAAATTGACTGGAGCGGGTGTGTATTACGGAGCCTCGATGGTAGAAGCACTACACTATAAAGGTCAGGACGTCTATATAGTAGGAGGAGCCAATTCTGCAGGACAAGCTGCAATCCATTTCTCAAAATATGCTAATACAGTAACACTTCTAGTTCGTGCTGATTCCTTACACGAGAAGATGTCACAATATCTTATACATCACATAAATGAGACTGATAACATCAGAGTATTGCTGAATTCAACAGTAACTGAGGTAAGAGGTGAGAGTAGGCTCGAGGGCATAACTATTAGCAATACAAGAACAGGGGAACAGCAAACCGTTTCAGTTGCAGGACTCTTTATTTACATTGGTGCTGAGCCACATACAGACTGGCTTTCTGGAACAATACAACTAGACGCAAAAGGCTTCATTCTTACTGGCTCGGACTTGGATCAAAACGGACTTCAAAGTCCTCAAGGTCAGTCAGCAGACCGTCAACCATTTTTACTTGAAACTAATATTGCTGGTATATTTGCTGCTGGAGATGTACGTCATGATTCTATCAAGAGAATCGCTGCAGGAGTGGGCGAAGGATCAACGGCTATTCAGCTAATACATCAGTATTTGAAGAGAGTATAAAACAATCAGTATTTTATAGTGCTGAAAGATAACTGCAAGATTCAAAAACAAATCTGTGGGTAGGATTGTTAGTACTTTCTCTCTATCGAACAGTTGCAGCATGCACGTGCGGAACAAATCTGAATAGTAGGTGTTGCCATATTATTTGATTAAGATTAAGTTACATGGATTTCTAGCATGGTAGCTTCGGATTTTTACACCTACTGCGCTCACAACTGAAGAGTAAATACCAATCTCTTACCTAGCTCGTATTCTATTATTCTTGGAAATATGTCATACAATTATTTTGTTAATCTTATCTTTGAAGCGTATTGCAGCAATAAGTGTTAATATTAGTATTGTTATTATTTACCGAACCTCCATTACTAATTAGACAAGTCATTAGATTGTTTAGACTTGTGTCATTTTTTCCATTCCTGACTAATGAGCCATTTGAAGGTGTAATATTAGTTGTTAATAAAAATATAACTACCATTAGTATTGCGGAAATACTTGTCAGAGAAGGTATGATATTATCTGGTGACTTATCATTTTGTTGTCTTGTTTTAGGAGTGCTGATATATTAGTCGTCTTGATAAAGCGCATGTAATTTTTGAGGGCTGTACTGTATGCAAAGATTGTAGCCTGGGAACGCAATGAATTAATAAAATTAAGATATTCTTGTTGCTGTGCCTGTTGGCTCATATATTATACGAGGGAATGCTGTTATTTAAGGTAGTTTAAAGTATCAGCAATAAACATTGCAATACTTTGAAAAACTCGATCATCGGTCACCAAGGTAGCTTGTAGAAGATACTTGTGAGCAATCATCTCCCAGTGTTCTAGGAAAATTATTGGACAGTTAGCCTCATAACACTACTTGTGGCTAAATTAGACATAACTAACTTTCTCTTCTTACTTTAGTTAAGTCGCAGTTTATCGGAATAATCTCATATGTTCAGCCATCATGCATCCTGTAAACACAACGTTCATACCGCTATCTTTTGCTTTTCTTTCTGCTTCTTCGTTGTATATTCCTTCTTGCATCCATATTACCTTAACTCCTTTTTTCCTGATTGCATCTTCGATTACATTTGGTATATCTTCTGATCTTCTAAAAATATCCACAATATCTATTTCATAAGGTACTGAGGCAAGGTCTGGGTATGATCTTCTCCCTTGTATTTCAGTCAAAGTTGGGTTTACAGGGATGACATTGTAACCATGTTCAATTAGATATAAGGGTACAAAATGACCTGCCTTTTCTTCCTTAGCAGACATTCCTACTACTGCAATATTATTCATCTCGTATATTTTTCTCAATTCTGAATCCGAATTCGAATCTGTTTTAGATTTCATACCTATCCTATTGTATTCTATTATTTATTTATGAATACTAGATGCCAAATAACGTCTAATAGCTTTTGTTCATTAAACACGAGAAAAATGCAATAATTTATCTCAGTCGAATTATGCTCGACAGATAGTGCCTCAAGCGGAATTAGCATTTAATATATATCATGTCTAAATGATATCCTATTGTATTGATGTGAAGAAAAAAATACCCGGGGGAGAAGAACGCGGTACGGTTTTGAGACTCCATTCTGCTCTAACTGAATCCCAATGTAACAGATGTGGTAAAAAACTGAAATGGAGGCCCGATTTTAATGATGTTAATGGACCAAAATACGTAGCAAACCATTGCAATCAAGACTTCGTAATTACTATAGATCGCGTAAAAGTTGAGGTGGCCAAATCACGCGTAAAAGTTGAGGTGTCCAAATCACGAAAAGAAAAAATAGAAAAGACGATAATAGATAATACATTTTCAGGTAGCCAACCTCGAGCAGTACGGATAGTACATTCAGGAAAGGAGGCACATCAACAAACAACAGGATCTACAAAACAGAATAACAAAGAGCAAAAACCATTAAAAGAATTAATATTGCCAAACGATTCTAATGAGATAAAAGGATAAAAACCTATGATATCCTAGTATTTGAGGAATAGGAAAAAAACCTTCTGGTTTACTTTGGGCAGAAAAAGCTGATGTATAATTCCATACTTCTACAGAATAGTTGGTGTGTGTTCGGCTAAATTATTATACGAACTTAAACAATGGCTGAATTGAACAACTGAAACTGAGCAATATTGAGGTTCAATATTGGACACTATTTGTAACTAGAGATTACATCAATAGCAGCTTTGTAGTTAGTTCTGTCAGTCTGCGTTGATACGTCACCAGCATAGCTCGCAAAATTACCCTTTCTATTGGCCATATCACCAGGTAAGGAGACTAGGACGGTATTGCAATGTAATGATCGTCTAAAGCCTCGTTTGGTATTTATTCAACAGACGTATACTAGATCAATTAGATCAATAAAATTACATCGTGATAAAGAACATTTCACGCTATGTACACGGATTATAAAAATCTTTGATATAAATTGATTAAAATAATTCAGAGGGATTGCTAGAGAATGAATTCGCTGTAAGATCTTAATAGATAACGATGAGTGCAGCAGTATAGAACGCCAAAAGAAGAGTAGGACTCGACATCCCGCGAGGAGTTTTCTATGATTTTCCAACTTCCAAGATAATCTGTTCTTTATCCCTGAAAATATGATTTCGAAAGTCAGGTATCTCCTTGCCATCGACTACGACTTTTACGGGCTTGTTATTGAGGTCCATACCCCAAATGTTTAGAAACTGGCCTAGGGTATAATTCCTGACGACTGTAGATTCTACATGAACTGTACCACTGCTATCATGAGTATGTAAGGGTGCAAGTCCCGGAGTACTATATTTATCAAGAGAGTGATCTTTATACATTGAAGAATTTATACCTATATTAGTTGGAATAGTCTGGGGTTTACCGTCGACTGTAACATTCAGGCGTGGATGAATGTGATATATTATCTTAGCACCGAATCCATGCTCCTGAGCTTGTATGCCGACAACTACTCCTAAAACGATAGCAGCGGCTACGATGGGAATTATGATCTTTAGGTATCGTTTTCTTTTGCGACGACTCACAGCAAAGTAGCTGTCCTTACTCTTATCGCTTTTCTTTTCGCTCATGGCGCATAACTTGCCTTGTGCAGTTTATTTAAAGATTGCCTTATTACCATGAGATAGTTTAGCTCTAGCCTCTGTATAAGGATCAAGAATGGAGTAGTATACGATAGGTTATCGCAAACATGAGATGTAAGCATTCCATTATTAGCAATGTTAACAAATTAATGTATGAGGAGCACGATTTTCATCAAGAATCACTGCATTTATTCAAATTTTGCATTCATTAAAAATGCTCTATTTTTATCTAAAGTAGCTATATTCGTATTTTGCATATACGCTTCGACAAATATTGTCTTTTCAATTATACTACTTGAAAGATCACAATTTCGCAAATTTGCCCACATCAAATTGGCTCGAGTCAGATTGCTGTTAACAAGGTTGCTCCCTTCCATTTCCGCATACATTAATAGGGCGTCTGTTAAATTTGCCCCATTAAGATTGGCTCTACAAAGATCGGCCTGAACTAGGTTAATTTTAGATAAATTACTCCCAGAGAAATTTGTTCCAACGCATGACGCACCATTAAGATAGGCTCCTGAAACATTCTTGCCAGAAAAATCGTGATTACTAATGTCTGGCTTTATAGTTAGATTTTTCATCCTCCAGTTATTAAAAGCTGTTATTTCTTCCTCTTTGAGCAGCCTGATGGCTTCATCAGGGAATGAGTCATACATGTATTTGTCATTGACCCTCAGCTATTTAATTTTACAATACATCAGGTTTCGTTTATGTAAATGATTGTCTTCCGGAAATGCGCATCTCCCCATTCCTCGGTGTGCTCTAAATGAATATATTATCTCTTAATTAAGATAATCAGATAATCACTATGATATTGACCGAGTTTTTTTTCATTTATTCCATATAATCCTCATATGTGTTTACTTGCCTATAATGACTAAACGACCTTGAAGACCGGTAGAGAAAGACGCCTCAGTTAGGTCCAAAAAGAATGCCATGATTTTATAGTCTTAGGTGAATATAATGATCTATATTGAGAGGGGAGCTATGTAGATTCTATCTGAATTAATCTTTTTATGAATATAAGATTAGGGGGGCTGCTTCAGTTGATTGTATACAGCTTATATAATCTTGAAATCAAATAATTATAGATATGCAATTTTGAATTACTATACACTAGTTGCTTCTGAAGAAGATATGGCAAGTATGACTATGGTAAATTATTTGAACAGTGCCGGAGGTTTTTGTACTACTGTTGGTGATGATACTGGCAAACTACTCCAATCTCAAGCGTATAGCAATATTCAGCTATACATTTCTAAAGAGAATTTACTCTATTTAGAAGATTTGGATGATAGGTTTCCAGGTTCAAGTGCATTTATCTTTCTTTCAAAACACAAATCTACGAGCGCAATTCCCACCCTAACCTCACATTGTACTGGAAATTATGCAGCCAATCCCAATGGTGGAAATCTAAAGGAATTAGCAATCTCATCACCATATTTACAAAAACAATATATCAAGGAAATTAGTAACCTGAAGTCGACAATCCCAAATTATCAGATTGTTATAGAAGCTACTCATCATGGACCCACGTCACTAAGGAAACCAGTTCTTTTTATAGAAATTGGTTCGACAGAGATCCAGTGGGTTGATCAGCATGTTGCCTCCGCTGTATGCAGCTCTCTATTAAGAGTGCTTAGAAATAATTTAGGATATTGTGAAAAAGTCGCAATCGCTTTAGGCGGTACGCATTATTCTAGAAAGTTTAGTAAGCTATTGCTGGAATCAGAATATGGACTTGCTGCTGTAGCGGCTAAACATAATCTTGAGTCGATCGACAGAGATATGCTAGATCAGATGATAACAAAGAGTTCGGAAAAAGTTACTCATATAATTACCGATTGGAAAGGTCTGGGAAAAGAAAAGAATAGGATAATGGGTCTGATGGAAAACACCGGACTAGAGATATTAAGAATTTGATTGTGTGCACTACGACGCAAATTAACTTGATCAATTAAGCAGTCAGCGTTTTTGTAAATTTCAGAAAGGGCTTAGGCTCGCTAGATGATAATTCTATTGAAGCCCGTAGCTTAATTTGGTCAGCCTAAGTAAGTCTCTTGATCATAAAATATAGTGGAGCAGAATAAAACTAAAGGTTTATCTTACGACTAAAATGATAAATCTTGAAATTGCTAAAGAAGAATGAGTCGAAGCTACCAGGTGCAGTGAAAGATATCGCGATAATAGTTGCTGGAGTTGCAATCGTATGGATAGTTCTTCATTTTATACTAGATACAGGTAACCCGTTTTATGTAGTTTCGAGCGGAAGTATGATACCAACTCTCAATGTCGACGACGTATTAGTTGTTAGAAATGGCGGTTCATTTGATGGCCTGAAACTTGGTGATATAATAGTCTTTCACAGACCACAGGGAGACGATAAAGTCATAGTGCATAGAGTAGCAGAAGTTCAAGTCAATATGCAGGGTGATAGAGTCATTAGGACAAAAGGCGATGCCAATCCATCATCGATCCCAGGAACTGATTTTCCTATAAGAAAGAACGATTATATCGGCAAAGTAGTTTTCGTTATCCCAGATGCCGGGTTGGTTACTAAAATCTTTAGTCCACCAGTGAACTATATCATCATTGGCCTTATTCTCATAATTCTTTTCATGAATCGTCTACGGAAGAAGAACGATCGCGAAACGTCCCAACCATCATCAGGAGGAGCCTTAGATAGCTCTTCCTCTCCACCACCTCCTTCATCGCCATCTCAGCCATCTTCTCCCAGGGGTTGACGTTGAAATATGAAAAAAACCGCTTATCTCATTTTTGATTACTAGGAGAAGGTGACATGAATTATTCGACATCGAACCAAGTTTAAAGATCATTGAAAAAAAGTAGGATTAAGGAACCTCTGCCTCTTGACGCATTTTATGATTTCTCCAGCGCCTTCATTAATGAAGATCTTAAAGGAGGGCTTGAGAAATTAGATCCATATGCTCCAGCCGATTAATATAAACATAACAGAATCGTACAAAATAATGTAGATAGATGAGGATCTAAAACATCAAGTGACCGCTTGGAAAATTATTGTATCTACTAGTCATAGAAATCTAGATTTTGGAGCAGGACTAGATAAATTTGATAGCAGCTATAGAAGCTTTGGTATAGGCAAGAGGCGAACAGGATCACTATTAGACAGGGAACAAAAGCGATATTATGTTAACCGATTCTACAACTACGAAAGAAGTCATGAGAGTAATTTATACCCACAGGGTCAGTATACATTTGAATAACTTTGTGAATTGGACTAATAGACTGTCACCAAGTGTTCATTAAGGCTGCGAACTACGGTCCTAGTATTCTCATCCTCAAGCAATCAAATACTTTTATTACTGTTTATATCGTGATTTTGATTTAGACCGTCATATGTTAGTAAATCATTTGCTAAATACCCGTCAGGCTTTTTATTCTCTAGTCTTTAAAGTACATTAACTTTTCTAACTATCGTTAGAATATCCTCATCAACCAGTGTGTGGTCTAATCCTACTTTCTGACCCTCAAATTTGACACTTTTGCCCCATATTTGGGCAAATCGAAAATCTCTAATTAGATTACGATGTATTCTACTGCATACATCCTCAACAGTATCGCCTTTACGTATAATCATCGGTTCCTTATAGTCTGTTTCTCCACCCTTTGGACGCATATAGACTCTAATAAAGTCAAGTCTTTTGTAAATAATCTCTTTTAATGCATCAATATTGATATGGGCATCCGCTGAGATGGGAATAAAGTTGTCTCCAATCTTTGTTTGAATCTCAGTTACAAATCCCTGATTTACTAGATCTATTTTATTCAATACGACAATGGATGGAATATACACCCGGTTACCATTTAAAACATCTATTAACTGGTCATCGGTTAAGTCAGGCTCTCTTATTATTACACGACCATTATGAATTCCGTATAGACGCAATATCTCCTTAACTAATTTTTCTGTCATGTTTATTGGGGCTTGTGTATTAACAGAGAGTCCACCGGTGGCTGTCCTTTCTATGATTACGTTAGGCGGTTTTTGATCCACCTTGATCCCGATTTCAGATAATTCTTTTCTTAGGACTAGTAGATGATGTGGTTGAAATACATCCAGAATGAGTAATACTAAGTCAGCGTTCCTCGCCACCGAAAGTACTCTTTTTCCAAGTCCCCTTCCTGCAGCAGCTCCCTCAATAATTCCTGGCATGTCAAGAATCTGGATTTTTGACCCACGATAGTCCAATAACCCTGGAACAGCCGTTAGAGTTGTAAATTGATAAGAAGCAACCTTTGATTTGGCATTTGTGAGTCGATTCAGAAGAGTAGATTTGCCTACACTTGGCAAGCCAATCAACACAACTGTAGCGTCTCCTGCCTTTCTAACATCGAATCCGGCAGCTCCGCCGCCACGAGATACTATTTTACCATGAGTATTCTCTTCCATTTCTCTCTTCAGGCGAGACATTTTTGCTTTCAGAAGACCAATATGAAATTCAGTAGCCTTGTTGATCTGCGTCTTATGAATTTCATCTTGGATGGCTTTTATTTTTTCTGGAATACCCATAACAAGCCTGAAGAATAGTTGAAACATTTACCCATTTATACATATTCTATAAATATTCATTATTCAATCGATTACAGTTATCCGATAAGTTCTAACGTTGCGAATAGACTACACGAGATAATGTCATATTGAAGAAAACCTATAGTTAGGGTATGATCACAGTCGTGGCATGGACAGCAAAATGTTTCAGGGCATTCAAAACAACTATAATTGTACATCAGCCCACACGACTGAGTATAACTCTGATCCCGAGTTAGCAGTTCGATTTGCATTTATGAGTTCTTTAAAGAAATAGATAAATCGGTGGATCTCAGAGCAGGTATACCTAATTATATTATACTCTCATGCGATATTTTTCGTATCTATAATAAGCTATAATCACATTTGGAAGAGGACTCAAACACCTCGTATATTGAATAGGAAAGACCATTAACGTCAAGAACTTAGCGTACAGGTCAAATTTAAGATACTCCTTATTCCATCTGGGTTATGTCATAGTGATTGCAATCAACCACCAGTCATTTTCGTAAATCTATTATTTCTTTTTACCGTAAATATATAGTCAAGATTTGCTAATGCAATAGTAGCCGACTCCCGTACTTCCTCACTCTTGTCGTCAAGTGCACTGTCAAGTGCTTTCCTAGCTTTCTCGGATCCAATAACTCCTAGAGCAATAGCAGCTTCGTGGCGCACAAAGCTACTGGGGTCTGAACTCACCGCATCAGAGAGTGCATTTATTGCACTTGCGAATCCAAGTTGACCCAGAGAGAACGCAGCTTCATGCCTGACTAACGCATTCTTATCTGCCTTAACCACATGACTAATTCGGATGACTGCGTTTTCACTTGCGATATCAGCTAAAATACATACTGCTCTAGTCCTAATTACACTATCCGGATGGTCCAGCAAATCAATAAAGTAACTTTCATTTCCATTATCAAACTTTTTTTCCATCTCTGTTAACAGCATTAACCTTTCATACTGTTTGGAGTGTACTTCATTACTCATATTAATTTCTCATGTAGCACCAGGCGCCATTTTATTCTTTGTTGCCAACTCCAACCCGACTTCGCCACGTTATTATAAAGCTAATAAATTAGATCTCATACCATGCGTGTGAGGTACTGGAGACTTGGTATTGCCGATGTTCTAGAAGCAAAATATCCTATTGAAAAAGCTAATCATTGGGAAATTAAATGTATGCAAGGAGAATATCAGCATTTTGGTGTGTTCTGGTACAAATACGGGACGCCTTATGATAAAGAACCAGTTCATGGAATATGCATGTATCATAATGAGATCCAAGAAAAAACAGTCCAAGACATTACGAATTTCTTACATTCTAAATTTGGAGGAAAGATTCTATACAGACAGACCAGGGCTTTCTTACAGGGTTCAAAAGAATTTACTGACCCAAAATCCGTTGGCGTTTTAGCAAATGAGTTAAGCCTACAATTTAATGCACAAGTAGAACTTACTATTGAGTTTGAGAAAGTGACAAAAGAGGAACAAGAACGAAATGCATTCAATTTGCCATCTAATAAAGTTCTGCCTATCGTAGGCACTGACTAATAAATTTTTAGATGATCAATTAAATCAAAGTAAAATTTCATCACAAAAAAAGGGTCGCAAAGAAATTAAAAGAAGCAGGTTTAGATAAAAAAGTCTAGGATCAAAAATTAAATTTGTAATGATGGCTATCTAATCTCATATTCAAGAATGTCTTTAGATGAAAGAAAGTGAATCGTCAATAGTGGATATTCTTAAGCTCCGTATTTTTTGAAAGTAAATTTTAGGGTGTGCTTGGCTACAATTTAGTCACAATTATAAGATAGTAAAGGAAATTGACCATAAATGAGTAGCGGAGTTAATCGACAGCAAGCTGCGGCGGAGCAGAAAATCAATGAAATGGTTGAACAATCCCGGGTCCTAGAAGCATACATGAGTGATATTATTAACAAAGAAGCTGCTGTTTCAAGGTTAATAGAAGAGGCTCGGCTTGCTTCCAGTGCTGTTCAAAATATAGCTGATAATGAAGTTGAATCATTAATGCCCCTAGGCATCGGTGTTTATGTAAAAGCCTTGATTCCTCCTGTCAAGAAATTATTGATAAATGTAGGAGCAGGAGTCACGATAGAAAAAAATAGGGAGGATACTATCAATTACATAGAATCCAGACTAAAAGAATTTGAAGTCGCCCTGAGGCAACTTGCCAGTCAAAAACAACAGATTGCAATCCGGATGGAACAGATTCAGAGACAAATTAACCAAATGTTGCAACAAGCCAGTTCTACCGTAAAGTCTCCTTCTCAACAACCATCGAATCGAGGATGACGACAGTCTTCGATACTCAGATCAGGTTAAGAATAAATGTTTGACCAGCTCAGAAAAGCCTTTTCCAGTGCCACCAAAAGTATAGCTCAAAAAGAGCTTTCTGAAAAAGAACTAGAAAACAATTTGTTTGATTTACAACTTGCTTTATTAGAAGGTGATGTAGCACAAGAGGTAATTGATGATCTTGTAGCAGAGTTGAAAAAAAAATTATTAGGTTTACAACTCGAAAGGGGTAATAGTGCAGAGGAGGTAATTAGATCAAAACTTCAAGAATATCTCGAGGTTATGTTTAGTAAAGCAGGACAAGTGGATCTAATTCATGAAATAAATTTGAAAAAAGAAGCCAAAGGCGGACCCTACGTTATTGTATTTCTTGGAATCAATGGAACCGGCAAAACGACCACAGTTGCTAAGATTGCTCATCTATTGCATGAAAATGGACTCTCTGTGGTTTTGGCTGCTGGAGATACCCACCGCGCGGGCGCCATAGAGCAACTCACTCAGCATGCTCAAAAGTTATCTCTAAAAGTTATTGCCCAAAGATATGGAGCAGATCCTTCAGCAGTAGGCAGAGATGCAGTGGATTATTCTAGAAAACACCACATCGATGCAGTGCTAATTGATACGGCTGGCAGAATGCAGACAGCCAAAAATTTAATGGACGAGATAGGCAAGATTGTTAGAGTAGTGAAGCCCGATCTAAAATTATTTATTGGCGATTCACTAGCCGGAAATGATACGATCAATCAATCAACTGAATTTTTTCAGTACACAAAGTTCGATGGTGCCATTTTGACTAAGACAGATGCTGATGCAAAAGGTGGCGCTGCAGTTTCTATCGTTCATAACACCTCAAAGCCTATTGTCTATCTTGGAATAGGACAGGGGTATAGTGACATAATACCTTTTGATTACAATAAGTTTCTTAGATCAATATTTAGTAATGTTTCAATAATTGACGGCCAGAATCTACCTTCAATTTCTGCGGTTCCCCAACCCATCAGAACCGAATCTGATACTTCCGAAGTTAAGGATTTGCAAAAACCAGTCATTTTACCACCTCGGATTTTAGAGGGTAATCTTTCTGTTGCTCAACAAAGCCAAGAGGAAGAATCAAAGGATACATTACATGAAATATCACCATCGGCCATTGAGACAACCGATCTAAACTCTGTTACAGAAAAAAAAGATACATCAGAAATTCATCCCAATAAGATCACTTCATATGAGAGTACTTCGTCTATAACAGAGCTGGAAGATAAAAAGAAAAGTAAAGGCCTCTTCGGACGACTGTTTAGCCGAAAGAATAGAAGTACAAAAGGCATTGAGGGGGAGCTTCCCCAGGATTTAGGAGAGCAGAAGGCAGCAAAAGATTCAGAACCCTTGTCAGTGAATGATAAACAAATAAAAGAAGCCTCAAAGATGAGGGATAAAAAGGAAGAGAATAAAGACCAGGAGAAATCAAAAAAAGAAGAAAAAATATATCTTACAGATGAAGACATTGAAGACCTACTTAAATAAGAAAGATATTCTTAGTTTACAAGATCTGAGTTCCGAGGAAATCCTTCTAATCTTAAAAGTAGCTCGAAGACTAAAAAAAGAGTATTGCAATGGAAAGTCAAGTCGTCTGCTAAAAGGAAAAGTTCTTGCAATGATTTTTCAAAAACCTTCGACCAGAACTAGGATAAGTTTCGAGAGCGGTATTTTGCAACTCGGTGGAAACGCTATATATTTAGGGGCTAATGATATTCAGTTGTCAAGAGGAGAAACAATTGAAGACACCGCACGGGCGTTATCACTATATACTAATTGTATTGTAGCGCGTTTCTATGACCATGCAGACATTGAAAAGTTGGCCGTAGCAGCTTCTGTTCCTGTTATAAATGGTCTTTCTGGGACTTTCCATCCCTGCCAGATACTCGCAGATCTACTAACAGTTTATGAGCACAAAAAAGTCCTAAAAGGATTGAATATTGCATGGATCGGAGATGGGAATAACGTATGCAATGATCTAATATTTGGTTGTGCAAAGACGGGAGTTAGCTTGAAAGTTGCCTGTCCGAAAAATTATCAGCCAATAGGAGAAATAATAAGATTGGCAGAGTTAGAAGGAGAGAAGACAGGATCTGAAATAATTATAACTGACGATCCCTCTTTTGCAGCTAAAGATGCTGACGCTGTAGTAACTGATACATTTATTTCAATGGGAAAAGATGAAGAAAAGATCACAAGGCAAATAGCTTTCCTTCCAAAATACCAAGTAAATTCTGATCTGATGAAGCTTGCGAAAAAAGATGTAATATTTATGCACTGTCTTCCTGCTATACGTGGACAAGAAGTCACGTCGGAAGTTATTGATGGAAAATCATCTGTTATATGGTTTGAGGCTGAGAATAGACTTCATGTTCAGAAAGCACTATTGTCTATGATAATACCTCATAAAAAATAATTGAATCACTTGAAACAAGAATTGATAGCGAGAGTAGAAAAACTTTTTAGTTAACTAACTAGAATTCTTCTCTTGATACAATATCTTAATCTATTCTAGCATTATTCTATAAAGTTCAAATGTATTCTATTGAAGCCTATAATTCGTTAAATATGTACTTGTATAAGCTATAACAAAAACGAATTTCAACTTCATTGCAAATGGTCTTGTCATGCATATATATGCAGCTTATTAGAAATATACTCGGTTTGATCAAATCCGGCCGATGAAACAGATTACCTCAGAGAACCTGTAGAGAGCCACAAGACTCCATCTAGGTGAGAGTTATCGATAATTAATCGGACATCTGTTCATATATTAGACTAACTGCCGATAAATAAACTAACTGCCGATAAATATCCTTATATCTCTGCAATGGAACGATTATCCTAATATTCAAAACAATATTGTATAGGATCTTACTTATTGACACACATCGATAATTTTGCGGTAGAACAGGGAAACGCAGAGAAAGGGATAGAATGGATGAATTCTTTCGCTAAGAAGAATCATATTGATTTCCAAGTGAAATCAGAAGGATATTGTTTGTCTACGATAAATTTTGGTAATTTTGAGGTCGTATCATGGAAGGGAGAATGGCGTCATGCACGTAATATTATTCTGAAAGTGAGTAGTAAATTAAATATGAAGGTCATAGAGGCAGGATATCATCAAAAGAATAATTTAATGTCTTCTTTATTTGGAGTTTCTCGGGAATATGCCAAAGTCTATAGTCGAGGCAATCTTGTTGGAAATCTGGAATTAGGTTCGAAGTCAGGTAAATGGATAGTCAAAGGAGAAAAATTAGGTTAAGATACCTTTGAGTTGTATCTTTTCGACTACCGACTGAATACAGAAATATACAAACGATAATTGGGCTGATTTGTGACCCTTTCTAATTATAACGAAATAATACAAAGATAAACTGGATACACTATTATGCATTATCCAGTAAAGCTCTTGTGAATCATAGATAATATGGAAATCAACCAATAGATTGCTTGATTAGAAATCAGATCAATTTATACGGATAATTGAAGATTGTTTCATTCAATTTAGAAGCTGGAATGAATGCAGTAGTAAAAAGGCCTGATGGGGTTTCTTTGTGGACAATCCTTGCTTTAGCGACATCGAAAACATTATTATTAAATAGGCCTCCTCATCCTAAGAAGAATATCAAAATTTGATGATATCCACAACCGCCTCTTCTGATAGCTTCACCTATACTTCTGTTGGAATGCAATTTTTGATCTTCTGGAGATCCGCTTACCATCCTTATTGATTTGTCAACTTTAAATATCATTTACATTACTCAGCTCCTGATCCGTCCCAATTTAGAAATTAAAAAGTCAATGTAAGAATAACGCCGTAAGTAGTCAAATAATTTTGGCTTTAAGCACGGACACAGAGAAGGCCGATTATTCTTTCTAAAATATAATCATATGGGAACTGAGATTCATCTTTTAATCCGAAAACAGCCTGTCCAAAAATGAAATCTCTAAAGGTAAAGGTAAACAAGAGCTACACTGATGGTTGATTAAGGTTCACAACAATCAGAAGTAATATTTCAGTATATATTTTCGTTTGCTTTCTTCTAGCCTATTGATCCCAATCTGTGTGAAGAAATACATTTAAAATAATAGTATGAAAAAAGCTATGATCATTTTGAAGATTCTAACATGGACAACGATGACGTTATTGCTTGCTTTTGCAATGAATTTTCTTGCATATAGTTGGACTGCTAACTTAGCGCAGGCACAAATACCTCCAAGTATACAGAATAGCTCGCTAAATTCAACAAATGGCACTCATGTTTTACCCTCGTCTCCTCCTAAATTACCTGCCGTAAAAATCACATCACCACTCAAAGGCCAACCAATTCCGCTGAGCAAAAATCTAACTATCACGGGAACATCTACAGATAACGCTAGTTCGACTTCGGATTGTAAAGTCGCAGTAATTATGAACGGCATAAAACCCTACCAACAGGCGATCCCAACTGGTTCTCACGGTCCACAAGACTATTCTAATTGGAGCTTTACACCTAGTACTAAGTATGCGGCCATTAAGGAAGGTCAAAACAAGATAACTTCTAAAATAGCTTGCCAGAATAGTATTACTCCCGCCAACTTGACAAAGTTTTATAGCGTTAACTTTACTGGGCTAGCAGATAATAACACACAGAAAGGACAACAGCAACAACAATCGGCAATTCTATCACAAAATGCTACATCTGGTATCTTGTCGCCCGCCGTATCATCACCTAAAGTGAAGCCTCTGAAAGCATTAGCAATTGATCTTAAGCTAGGCAAGGATCCTGTAATTCGTGGCGATACCCAGGATATCACGGTGATGGTTCACGACGCAAACTCGACTGGAAAAGTGATTGGAGCCAATGTAATAGGACATATCTTTAATCCGTCTGGATCCTCGAAAAAAGAGTTTGGAGCAAAGACTGACCAAGACGGTTTGGTCACCTATTCATGGAAAATAGGCGGAAAAGGTAAATCCAGTACCTATCAAGTAGAAGTAAATGCATCTGCAATTGGATATGAAAATAAAACAGCAACAGACACATTTAAGGTTAAACCTTTACCTGCTAGTGCTCCAGCTGCTCAAGCTAAAGATAACAGTAGCCACAGTCGTATTCCAGAAATCCGCATTCCAGAAATCCGCATTCCAGACATAGTCTTTCCTTCCAACTTCCCATTTGGTTGATCTCAATAGCGCTAATTGATGGTTATGCGGAGACGCTTTTTCGGAGATGATAAGTGGTCATCAATAAGCGGTTTATTTTTTTTTGTTATAGGAGAATATTACAACTGCAGCGTAGCGTCCTTTGAACAATCACAATGTCCAAACGCATTTACAATAAATAGTGATTAGTAGTTGATGTGATCAAGTCCGGCTAGGTTTGATTTTTTAAGAATTTGCCCTGTAGCATCTGCAATTTCGATAAATTTTAAATCTTTCAGAGCATTATAAAGAAAGCTAGCAAATTAAATAAGCAGTCTAAGGCTTAAGTTTACCATCTTTAGTAACAAGAATTGGTTGACAAAGAGCATTTTATGCAGAACTAGTGATGCATAACTATCTGGAAAATTACACCTGTCCTCAAGATTGCACTCTGCACCATTGATACTTTTGTCGACGCATCCCACCGGCTGTTAGTAGTGGTTGATTAAAAGCTAAATCTAGATTTGGTGGTAGATGCTTTTTTCGTATATCAGCCTGGTTTTTTGACCGGACGCCAAAGAAAGTATACATATTCAGTATTATTGCGAAAAGATTTAATCATCATATCCTCAAATCTTGAAACAATCAAAGATATGGATAGCACTCATTACGTTGTCTATTCTTTTGGGATCAAGTTTTCTTGCTATTAAAGTGGTCATTGAGATTATTCCGCCACTAGTTTCCTTTGGTATTAGATTTGCAGTTTCAGGGACTGTACTTCTTGTAGCATATTATTTATCTCATAGAGGACAGAATCACCACGAACATATAGGCAAGCACGAGTAGAAAGACGTACTAATACTGGGAGTATCAATAATTCTTGGTGGACAAGGGCTGTTAGTTTGGGGTGCTCAAAATCTATCTTCTGGAATCACAGCACTATTAAATTCTACAATCCCCCTATGGATAGCCATATTTGCTGCATTAGTGTTTAGAAAACACCTAAAGAGCCGCATGTAGAGACTCTAGATTTGTGTCTCAAAGAATTTCTGATATTCTCACTATAATTTTATGCAATATTTAGAGTCGATATATATCCCTTATGCTGATCAATTGAGGTTTGTTCTTGCGTTCAACGGAACAAAAATAGTTAGGGAGGTGGAGTCATATTATTAGAACCACTCCTCATTGACTTGATTCTATTCGCAGCTTCCTTTACTATCTCAGCTGTTTGGGGTGCTGATTCTCCTACCTGCTGAGCAGTATATTTCACAGTCTCGGCTGTTTCACGTGCTGCTTTAGCTGCTTGTTCCAATGCAATCGCAGTATCTTTAATAACACCGCGTTCTCTTAAGTCTCTAGTAATTTCGCTAATCTCTATTGTAGTATCACGAGCAGCAATCACTGCGTCATGAATAGCATAGATGAGTTCATTTATAGCACCACTTTGACGTAGGGTTCGAACCGTATCTCTAAGCTTTGCTGATGCGTCGCGAATATTACCTGCAACATTCTTTATTGTTTCTATGTTACCTTGAATATCGCTGCCTACGGCTGTAGCCGTGGTATCAGCAACACTAGAAGGACCTAGACGCTCATCGGTTGGTGACGACAATCTATCATATCATATACCACACAAGATATAAATGGACGCAGGTATCCCACGAGTTCAAAGTCTCAAACGCTCATTTAATCCAGTTGATTATATGTTGTATGGCTTCATAAGGATCTGTAACACCTAACGGAATAGCCGTTAAATTCGTTACAAGTTGAATTTTCCATTTTGTACGCTCAAGGAATATCTGGCATGGAAATATCACAAAAGAGTCATTTACAAATAGGTATATTATCCTACTCGCATAGATAAAGTATTTAATACAAGAAAGTTATTCTAGCATGATGATATTTTGAGTGAGGACAACGAACATGAGGAAACAGATGTGGCACGTCAAAATGTCATAGACATGGTTGAAAGCTTTATCGAACAAATACAACAGATAAGAAAGACTCTTTTGAGCGTATCTATCTCTGCCGTGGTATTAGCACCTCTTGCGATAGGACTAGCGATATTTCTCTTAAGACATCCTTCATTCTTTGCAATTCTAGATAGGGAAGGCGACTTTGGAATTGTTCTTACTATATTGCTGGCTACGATTATTATCGTCTCTTTACTGTGGCTAATAACAGGAATTAGGCAGTACCGATCAGTAAATTCTTGGAACAAAAGATATGAAATATATTTAAGAAAAAGAGAGGAGCTAGATAAAACTATTGCATCACAATACGGGCTAGATAAGGACCACTAGAATTGTTGTAGGTTGGCTGTATCTCTCTTGTGCCTTTTCGCCAGAGACACTTTCTATTCTGGGAAACATGACCTCATATGGTTCTAAAATGCTTTTGCAAAATTCTATACCTCTCCATGTTGGTCGATATACAGTCACTATTCTTTTTCCCTCGATCAATTCAGTTTTACTTATCAAACCCTTTGATTCCAAGTTTTCAAGTACAGGAGAGTGCTTTTTAAAATTGAGGCCACAGCAACTTATGAGTGCAGTCTGATTGATTGTACCATATTGGACAAGCTTTAGGATTATATCTTTAATAATATAGATCTTGTCTCTATATAGCCTCTGAGGACGTATGCTAGCCATAGTTATAGGTAGCAGACTAATGGCCCAATCTGGAATATAACATATATG